>JAAIGE0100549447.1_pt1 | contig 21974 bp, 27 predicted proteins | sample 6487951 | NCBI WGS metagenome assembly JAAIGE01 (sample SAMN13974128, study PRJNA590717) | phyllosphere metagenome | biome: tomato field; feature: multiple bacterial spot infested tomato fields; material: tomato leaves; isolation source: leaves from tomato fields | host: Solanum lycopersicum ...
ACCTGTTCGTCAGCCACGACCTCGCCGTCGTGCGGATGGTCTCGCACCGCGTGCACGTCATGGACGGCGGCCGCATCGTCGAGTCCGGCACACCGGACCAGATCTTCGGCGCCCCCGAGCACGCGTACACGCGCACGCTGCTCGACGCGATCCCGGGCGTCCGCCTGCTGGACGACGACCGCGCGGCCTGACCCGCGGACGGCGGGCCGGCCGTCCCGGGAGGCGGGCCGGCGCGCCGGGGCCGACCCACGCCTCCCGGCCGTCCCGCACCACCGCGACCGCGAAAGGCCCGCATGTACCTCGACACCTCGTCCGACCGCACCGACTTCACGTGGATGATCAAGAACGCGGTCGTACCGCGTCCGATCGCCTGGATCGGGTCGACCGCCGCGGACGGCACCCACAACCTCGCCCCGTACAGCTACTTCCAGCTCGTCACGATGGACCCGCCGATGCTGATGGTGTCGTTCACCGGGCGCAAGGACACGCTCGACAACGTCCGGCACACCGGCGACTTCGTCGTCAACCTCGTCACCGAGGGGTTCGAGGCACAGCAGACCGACACCGCGGCGCTGTTCGACGCCGACGTCGACGAGGCCGCGCTCCTGGGGCTCGCGACCACCCCGAGCACCGTCGTGACCCCGCCGCGGCTCGCCGGCGCGAAGGTGGCCCTCGAGTGCCGCGCGACCGAGGAGAAGGCGATGCCGGGGGCGACCCTCGTGTTCGCGGAGGTCGTCGGCGTGCACACCGACGACACCGTGCTCGACGACCGCGGCCGCATCGACGTCGAGCGCTACCGCCCCGTCGGACGGCTCGGCGGCGCGCTGTACACGACCGTCACCTCGGCGTACCGGATCCCGGTGCCCACCGCCGACGCCGTCCTGGCCGGACACCGCTCCGGCGTATTGGCCGGATCGGTGGCGGACCGGACCACCGGCACCCCGGCGCCGGAGGCGCAAATCGCGACCGTGTCGCGAAACCCCCGGTCAAAGCCGGTGCCCAGCGACGACCGACACGCGTAATCGAACCCTCACCACCGGGACCGCGCGGCGAAATCCCCCGCTGCTCGAATGGTCCACGAGCACCCGTCCCACCCACCGCACCAGGAGCACCCATGGCAGCCGACCCCTTCCACCTCGCGTGGTTCACCCCGTTCAAGACCCCCGCCTGGAAGTCCCCGTGGGCGGCCGACACCCCGCTCACGTGGCTCAACGGCGAGTACTACATGGACATGGCGCGGTCCCTCGAGCGGGCGGGCTTCGACTTCATGATGTTCGAGGACTCGACCCTGGTCAGCGACACCTACGGCGGCACGACCGAGAACGACCTGAAGCACGGCCTGCACTCGCCGAAGGGCGACCCGGTGCCGCTGCTGCCGATGCTCGCGCAGGTCACGCAGCACATGGGCTTCATCGCCACCATGTCGACGTCGTTCTACCCGCCGTTCATCCTGGCGCGGACCATGGCGACGATGGACCACCTGACCAAGGGCCGCGTGGGCTGGAACGTCGTCACGAGCTCCGAGGACCTGGCGGCGCAGAACTACGGGCTCGACGCGCTGCTCCCGCACGACGAGCGCTACCTGATGGCGGACGAGTTCATCACCGTCGTCAAGGCGCTCTGGGACTCCTGGGAGCCGGGCGCGATCGTCGCGGACACCGAGTCGGGCTACCTCGCCGACCACACGAAGGTCCACCCGATCCACCACGAGGGCGAGTACTTCAAGGTGCGCGGGCCGCTCAACCTGCCGCCGGGGCCGCAGGGCCACCCGGTGATCTGCCAGGCCGGCGGGTCGCCGAAGGGCCGGGACTTCGCGTCACGGCACGCGAACGTGCTGCTCTCCGCCCCCAAGGGCGTCGACCAGATGCGCGAGTACCGCGACGACATCCGCGCCCGCGCCGTCGGGCACGGCCGAGCCGCTGACGACGTGAAGGTCATGTACATCGTCCAGCCCGTGCTCGGGGAGACGGAGGAGGACGCGAAGGAGATCGCGCGCCGTCGGAACGAGCTCACGCAGGACCAGATCGAGACGATCCTCGGCATCATGTCGATCACCACCGAGGTCGACTTCAAGCAGTTCGACCTGGACGCGCCGCTGCCCGACGACGTCTCGACGAACGGGCACCAGTCCGGCCTCGAGCAGTTCCGGAAGCGGACGCAGGGCAAGACCATCCGCGAGGCGCTGATGGGCCAGCAGACCGAGGCCGTCGAGCTCGTCGGGACCCCGGCGTCGGTCGCGGAGCAGATGGACGAGGTCATGGAGGCCGTCGGCGGCGACGGCTTCCTCATCCGTGGCGAACCGGTCCGCACGCACTCCCGCCGGTACATCGACGAGATCGCCTCCGGGCTCGCGCCGGAGCTCCGCAAGCGGGGGCTCATCCGGTCCGACTACCCCGAGTCGACCTTCAAGGCGAACCTCGCGGCGTTCTGAGACCGAGGACAAGGAGCACCCATGACCGCCTCACCATTCCACCTCGGTTGGTTCTGCAACGGCACCTCGGTGCCGGCGTGGGCGCAGCCGTTCTCCGGCTCGATCGGCGACGACTGGCAGGACGCGCAGATCTTCGTCGACCTCGCCCGTGCCATGGAGCGCGCGAAGTTCGACTACGTCCTCATCGAGGACAACACGTTCGTCGGCGACCGCTACGGCGACTCGATGGAGGTGTACCTCAAGCACGCCATGCAGGCACCGCGGCAGGACCCGATGATCGTCGCCACCCTGCTCGCGCAGGCCACGGAACGGCTCGGCATCATCGCGACCGCCGGCACGTTCGCGTACCACCCGTACCTGTTGGCTCGGATGGCCGGCACCCTCGACCAGGTGTCCAAGGGCCGCTTCGGGGTCAACGTCGTCACGGGGACGAGCGACCGCGCCCTGCAGAACTACGGCCGGGACGGCATGGACGAGCACGACGCCCGGTACGACGTCGCCGAGGACTTCGTCCGCACCATGACGGCGCTGTTCGACACGTGGGAGCCCGGGGCCGTCGTCGCCGACCGCCGCACCGGTACCTTCGCGGACCACACGCGGGTCGCGTACGCCGACCACCAGGGCACCCACTTCGCCACCCGGGGGCCGTTGAACTCGGGCCCGGCGCCCCAGGGACGGCCCGTGATCTCGCAGGCCGGCGGGTCACCGCGGGGCATCGCCTTCGCGGCGGCGCACGCCGACACGATCGTGGCGATCCACGCGTCGCCCGAGAAGGCGCGCGACTACCGCGACCGGGTGCGCGACGCGGCGGCCGCCGCCGGTCGGGACCCGGACGAGGTCAAGGTACTGTTCGGCGTCTGGCCGATCGTCGGCTCGAGCGAGGCCGAGGCCCGGCAGCGGGCGGACGAACGGGTCCAGCTCGCGATGGACAACATCGACGTCCCGCTCGCGACCATGTCGAAGTCGACCGACATCGACTTCTCGACGGTCCCGCTCGACGTGCCGCTCGGCGAACTCGACCTCACCACGAACGGCACGCAGAACTTCGCGCTCTACCGCGAGCGGAACGCCGCCCTGACGCTCCGCCAGGCCGTCGCCCGCGAGGCCGGGGGAGCGGGTCCGTCGCTCGTCGGGTCGGTCGAACAGGTCGCCGACCAGCTCGAGGCGTTCGCCGACGTCGCGGGCGGTGACGGCTTCCTGATCGGGACGAACGGCGTCACCCGCCGGTTCGTCGCCGAGGTCTGCGACGGCCTGGTGCCCGAGCTGCAGGCCCGCGGGCTCACCCGCACCGAGTACGACCACGAGCACCTGCGCGACAACCTGCGGGCGTTCTGACCCACGACCGGCACACCAGAGAGGAACCACCATGCGCGGATACGTCGACACCGACTGGGGACAGGTGCACCACCGGGCCGGCGGTCCGGCACCCCGGGACGCCGACCGGGTCGTCGCGATGTACCACGAGTCACCGCGGACCTCGGCGGTCTACGAGCCCGTCCTGCACGCGTTCCCCGAGGACGTCGCGGTGCTCGCGTTCGACACCCCCGGCTTCGGGCAGTCCGACGACGCCCCGGCCGACCGACCGCTCGGCGACTACGCGACCGTGCTGCTGCAGGCGCTCGACGGCCTCGGCGTCGGACGGTTCCTGCCGGTCGGGATGAAGACCGGTTCCGCCCTCGTGACCGCGATGGCGGTCGAGGCCGGGCCCGAGCGCGTCCCCGGCGCCGTGCTCTACGCGCAGGAGGAGCCGGACGACGACGCCTTCGAGCACTGGGCCACCGACTGGGCGCCGCCGATCACGTTCCCCGCGGACGGTTCGACGCTCGCGAAGCTGTACGCGAAGAACGCCGGGCTGTACGGCACCGACAACCCGCGCGTGCTCTACGAGGCGGTGGCCGACGCGATCAGCAACGCCGACCGCTACGCCTCCGTCTACCCGGCGGTCTTCCGGGGCCACCGTCGCACGTGGGACGACATGCACGCGCTCGTCGCGGCCGGGGTCCACCTCACCGTGCTCGAACCACCGACGGCGCAGTTCACCCCCGACGACCCGATCGTGTTCGGCACCGTCCCCGGCACGCACGTCGTGCACATGCCCACCACGGGACAGTTCCCGGCGCTCGCGACCGACGACTTCGTGGCCGCGGTGACCGGTGCGCTCGACCGTGCCGGCATGCCCGGCCCCGCGACCACGTCGCTCGTCACCACCTGACCCACCGCCCGCACCCGGACCCGCACCCGCACGCGCACCCCGACCCCACCGAAGGAGCCCCCGATGTTCACCTCCCCGTCCGCCGCCGACCCGGCCCTGCTCCGCCAGGCGTTCTCGGGCTTCCCCTGCGGTGTCGCCGCGCTCGCCGCCGTCGTCGAGGGCGAGCCGACCGTGCTCGTCGCGTCCTCGTTCACCGTCGGCGTCTCGCAGGACCCGCCGCTCGTCATGTTCGCCGTGCAGCACTCCTCGACGACGTGGCCGACGCTCGCCGGCGCCGACTCGATCGGGGTGTCGATCCTGGGCGAACGGCACGAGGGCGTCACGCGGCAGCTCGCCTCCCGCGACAAGTCCGTGCGGTTCGTCGGCGTCGAGACGACCGTGTCGGACACCGGTTCGGTGTTCCTCGAAGGAGCGCCGATCTGGCTCGACTGCGCCGTGGAGCACACCTACCCGGCCGGCGACCACGACATCGTCGTGCTGCGGGTGAACGGACTGCTGTCCGACTTCACGCACAGCCCGCTGGTCTGGCACCGGTCGTCCTTCGCGAAGCTCAGCGCATGACCGAGCCCGTGGTGTCGGTCGTCGTCGGCAACCCGAAGGCCGGTTCCCGGACGCTGGCCGCCGCGACCCTGCTCGTCGAGCAGCTGACCGGCCGCGCGGCGGACCACCTGGTGGACGTCGTCGACCTCGGCCCGGGGCTGCTCGGCTGGGGCGACCCCGGTGTCGCCGACGCGGTCCGGGCGGTCGCCGCGTCGGACCTGGTCGTCGTGGCGTCACCCACGTTCAAGGCGACGTACACCGGGCTGCTCAAGCTCTTCCTCGACCAGTTCGCGACGGGCGACGGGCTCGCCGGCGTCACGGCCGTCCCGCTCATGCTCGGAGCCGGTCCGGCGCACCACCTCGCACCGGAGCTGCTCCTCAAGCCCGTGCTCGTCGAACTCGGAGCGGTCGTTCCGGTGCAGGGGCTGTACCTGCGGGACACGACCGCCGCCGACCCGGAGGCCACGGCCGCCTGGCTCGCCCGGTGGCGCGAGCCCGTCCTCCGGTCCCTGCCCCACCGGAGTCCGGTCTGATGAACCCCCTCGACTGGCTGTTCGACGCGCAGCTCGTGGTCGGTGACCAGGCGGTGCTCTGGCGTGAGGTCGTGGGGAACGTGTTCGGGTTGCTCAGTGCCCTGGGCGGGATGCGTCGGCGGGTGTGGGCGTGGCCGGTGGGGATCGTGGGCAACGCGCTGTTGTTCACGGTGTTCATGGGGGCCCTGTTCGACACCCCGAACCCGGTGAACCTGCTCGGGCAGGCGGGCCGGCAGGTGATGTTCATCGTGGTGAGCGTGTACGGCTGGTACCGGTGGACGCACCGTGCGGACGAGGCGACGACCGTGATCGAGCCGCGGTGGGCCTCCTGGCCGACCCGTGGGCTGCTGGTCGCTGCGCTGGTGGGTGGGACGGCGGTGTTGACGCCGGTGTTCCGGGCGCTGGGGTCGTACGAGCCGGTGTGGAGTGATGCGTGGATCTTCGTCGGGTCGCTGTTGGCGACGTACGGGATGGCGAAGGGGTGGGTCGAGTTCTGGTTGATCTGGGTCGCGGTGGACCTGGTGGGGGTGCCGCTGCTGTTCTCGGCCGGCTACTACGCGTCGGCCTTCATGTACGTGTTCTACGGCGCGTTCACCCTGACCGGGTTCTTCGTCTGGATGCGCCAGCGCGTCCGCCCACCGGCAGCACCCGCGCCGGGCGCCGTCACTCCCCGAGCGCCGCACCCAGCGTGAGTCGCTCCGGCAGGACGTCGCCGTCGTCGCTCGGCAACCGGGTGAACGTGCTTCGCTCGTCCGCACCGCCGCCGTCGGTCTCCCAGATGCCCGCCGTCCCGCCGGTCACGAAGAACTGCTCGGCGCGCTCCCCGTCGAGCCCCGTCGGCGTCAGGAACAGCAGGTAGGTCCGGCCGGGCTGCAGGAGCGCTGCCGGACCGGGCGCCGCCGCCGATCCCATCTGCCGGACGCTGACGGTCGCGCCCGCCGGCAGCTCGCGATCCGCCTTCGCGGTCGCGCGGACGGTCACCTCGGACACCGTGGTGTCGCCCGCGGGCAGGTCGCGCACGGTGCGCTGGCCGTCGACCGTGCCGGTGACGACGGCTCCGCTGTCGGCCGCGAGCTCCGCCACCGAGCCGTACAGCCGTGCCCGCGACCCCTCCGCGGTCGAGGACGCGCAGCCGCCGAGCGCCGCGGTGGCGAGCGCGGCCACCACCGCGCCGGTCACGATCATCGTGCGTCCCACGGTGCCCCCTCGCCGAGCCGATGATGGATCCTCACACACGTCGTGCGGTGCGGTCCAGCCCCGGTCGGGGCCGGGACGAGCCGGACGGGAGGCGCGGGTCGGCCTCGCCACGCGCCCGGCGTCCGTCCCGCCCCTGGTCGGCGACGGCCGCGTCCGGTAGGAACGGTCACGTGATCGACCGCTCGGCCCTGGCAGACTTCCTCCGCACCCGCCGCACCGCGCTGCAGCCGGAGGACGTCGGCCTGCCCCGCGGCCCCCGGCGCCGGACCGAGGGACTGCGACGGGAGGAGGTCGCCGTGCTGTGCAGCATGTCGACCGACTACTACGCCCGGCTCGAGCGGGGCACCGGGCCGCACCCCTCGGAGCAGATGCTCGCCGCGATCGCGCAGGGCCTGCACCTGTCGGTGGACGAGCGCGACCACCTGTTCCGCCTGGGCGGGCAGCACCCGCCCGTGCGGGGCACGGCGAGCGAGCACGTCGCGCCGGGGATGCTGCGGATCCTCGACCGGCTCGTCGACACCCCGGCCGAGGTCGTCACGGAGCTCGGGGAGACGTTGCGCCAGACGCCGCTGGGGACCGCGCTGACCGGGGACGCCTCGCTGCGGACCGGGAACGCACGGAGCCTCGGCTGGCGCTGGTTCACGGAGCCGGGGGCGCAGGACGCCTACCCGGAGGACGAGCGGCTCGCGCTGTCGCGTGTGTACGCGGCGGGGTTGCGGGAGCTCGTCGCGCTCCGCGGTCCGGAATCGCGTGCCGCCGGGATGGTCGCGGCGCTGCAGGGGGTCCCGGCGTTCCGGGACGCCTGGGACCGGCACGAGGTGGGGATCCGTCCGCCGGAGGTCAAGCGGTTCCGGCACCCGGCGGTGGGCGAGCTCGAGCTGTCCTGCCAGACGCTCGTCGACCCGGAGCAGTCGCACCGCATGCTCGTCTACACGGCGGTGCCCGGCAGCACCAGCCACGAGCGGCTGCAGCTGCTCGCCGTCCTCGGCACGCAGGAGCTCGCGAGCCGCTGAACCGGGTGGCTGACCGCGGAGGCACTGCACCGAGCCACTGACCGCGGAAGCACTGATCGGCAGGTCCTGGTTCCGGTCCCACGCCCGGTCGAGCATGGGGACACAGGTTCCGCTCGTCGTCCCGGAAGGACACACCATGCCGACCACCCCGCACCTCGACCTCCCCGACCTGACCGGACGCCTGGCGGTCGTCACCGGCGCCAGCGACGGCATCGGCACCGTCATCGCCCGGCGGCTCGCCGCTGCCGGCGCCGAGGTCGTCCTGCCGGTCCGCTCCGCCGAGAAGGGCGAGCGCGCAGCGCTGCGGATCCGCGCCGCCGTGCCCCGCGCGACCGTCCGGACCGCGCGGCTCGACCTCTCCCGACTCGACTCCGTCGCCGCGCTCGTCACCGAGCTCCGCGACGCCGACCGGCCCGTCGACCTGCTCGTGAACAACGCCGGCGTGATGCGCCCGCCGACCCGGCAGGAGACCGCAGACGGCTTCGAGCTGCAGGTCGGGACGAACCACCTCGGGCACTTCGCGCTCACGCTCGGGCTGCTGCCGCTCCTGCGGGCCGCGAACGGACGCGTCGTCCACCAGACGAGCATCGCGGCCCGCCGGGGCTCGCTCGACCTGACGGACTTCGTGCAGCAGCGGCAGGGCGACGTCATGCGTGCCTACTCGGCGTCGAAGATCGCGATCGGCCTGTTCGCCCGCGAGCTCGACCGCCGCAGCCGTGCCGCCGGGTGGGGCGTGAGCAGCACCCTGGCGCACCCGGGGGTGTCCCCGACGAACCTGCTCGCCGCGCAGCCCGGGATGGGGCGGGAGCGTGCGGGCATCGAGCGCAGCGTGATCGGCCTGCTCGCCCGCGTCGGCGTGGCCGGGACGGTCGAGAGCGCGGCGCTGCCGGCACTGCTCGCCGCCGCCGGACGGGACACCGCGGGTGGTGAGTTCTTCGGCCCGACGCACACGATCGGTGGGCGTCCGCGGCGGGTGGACCCGTGGCCGACCTTCACGGACGATGCCACGGCAGCGGCGCTGTGGGAGCTCTCCGAGGAGGCGACGGGCGTGCGGGTGTGACGAGCGCGTGAACCGGACAGTGGGGGCCGCGGCGGTCCGGTAGGCGTCGGTCCCCGCCCGTGCCGCGACGCCCGGGGCAGGCTGGGTCGCGCCGCCCGTCCGGGTGGGGTCGTCCGCCGGGCGACGGCGCCGCACGGGCGTCCACGGAGCAGGGGAGGACCGGTGTCACCGAACCTCGCCGACCTCCACACCCAGCCCGGGGAGTGGCACCGCCGCGGCCTGCGCCACCCCGACGAGATCGCCGCGCTCGTGCACCTCCGCCTGCTCGAGAACGTGCCGTCCGACCCGTGCTACCGAGACTTCTTCGTGCCGGGATGAGCGGTCAGAGCTCGCGGAGCATCCGACCGGCGACGGCGTCGTTCCAGGACGTGGTGCCGTCGTCGTCGTGGGCCGTGTGCAGGCCGTCGTGGCCGCCGTCGAGGCCGCACCGCCACCGGTCGAAGACGCTCATGCAGAGGTCGCGGGCCACCCGGTCCGCCGCCGGGGTGTGGTGGTGGGTGGCGCCGTCGAACGGACCGGACGGGGTGGGGGTGGTGTCGTCGTGCATCTCACCAATGGGACGTCGCGAGGACGCGATGTGTCACGAACTGACCGAGTCCCCGGTTCGCAGGCACAGCCGGAGCGCGCGGTGCATGCTCGGAGGAGACCGGCACTGGTGCCGGCGCGACCGGCCGCGCGGCCGGACGGACCGGGACGGAAGGCGGGGATGAGCGGGGACGGACCACTGCAGCACGCGTCCGACGCGACGCTCGTCGCGCGCGCCGCCGACGGCGACGTCCTGGCGTTCGAGGTGCTCGCCCGACGGCACGGACCGCTCATGCGGGTGTACGCGGAGCAGGTCCTCGGCTCGAACGTCGAGTCCGACGACGTCGTGCAGGAGTCCTTCCTGACCGGCTGGCGAAAGCTCGGTGACCTCGAGGACGCCGCCCGCTTCCGCCCGTGGATGATGCAGATCGTCACCCGCCGTGCCCTCGACCGGCTGCGCCGACGCCGGCACCACGACGACCTCGACGACGTGCAGGAGCGTCCCGACGACGCCCGGGGTCCGGAGCGTACCGTCGAGACGAGGATGCAGCTCGACGCGATGTGGGCGGCCCTGGACCGGTTGCCCGTCGACCAGCGACGGTGCTGGCTCCTGCGGGAGACCGCCGGGTACAGCTACCAGCAGATCGCCGAGGAACTCGAGCTCCCGACGTCGACGGTGCGGGGGCTCCTCGCACGTGCTCGACGGTTCCTCTCCGCGGAGATGGAGGGATGGCGATGACGAACGACGACGTCGACCTGCCCGACGACGACCTCGACGGCCACACCATCGAGGAGCTCGCCGACTACCTCGACCGCGACCGCGCCCCCGTCGACCCGTCCATCGAGGGCTCGGCCGCGTGCCGTCTCGCGATGGCGAACATGCAGCGCCTCCGCGAGCTCTCGGTCGGGGCGATGGAGCACCGCGCCGACGCCGAGCCCGACCGCGAGACCAGCTGGGTGGACCGGCTGCTCGAGGCGATCCGCGCCGAGGTGCGCCCCGGCCGCGACGTGCCGGTCGCCCACCCCGACCCGCGGCTGCAGCTGGCGGTCACCGAGGCCGCGGTCCGCGGGCTGATCCGCCGCGCCGGCGACACGATGGGCGGCGTGGTGATGGGGCGGACCGTCCTCGACGGCGACCTCGGCACCCCCGGCGGGGCCGTCCGCGTCGCCGTGACGGCCGGGCTCGTCTACGGCGAGCCCGCCGACGAGACCGCCGAGCGCCTGCGCCGGACCGTGACCCGCGTCGTCGAGCAGCACACCGAGCTGCGCGTCGCGGCCGTCGACGTCCGCTTCGACGACGTGTACCTGCCCTGAGCCGAACGCTCCGCCCGACGAACACCGAGGAGTCGACATGGACGACGAAGCGCTCTCGCGCCGCCTGACCGAGGCTGTCCGGGCCGTCGACGGCGTCACCGGGGTGTACGCGCCGCGGACGGTGACCGCCGCGGCCGAGGTCGTCGCCGCGACGCTCACACTGCACGAGCCGGACGTCCTCGTCGACGTCGACCGGCACGGCGGCACGGTGCAGGTCGTCACCGGGATCGCCGTCGACGGCGGTCGTCCCGCCGCGGAGACGGTCCGGGCCGTGGGGGAGCGCCTGCGGGACGTCCTCGACGCGGGGACCACCCCGTCGGCGGACCTCATCCGCGTGACGGTCCGGCTCGTCGACGACGCGGTGGACACGTCCGACGACCGGGCAGCGGACGGCGGCGCGCCGGGACCGGTCTGACGGTCGTGCCGGAGCCGGCCAGACGACGGACGGGAGGCTCCGCACCGGGCCGGGACGCGCCTCCCGTCCGGCGGGTGGTCGCGTCGCGGACGCGACCCGTCAGAACCAGCGCTGCAGGAACTGCTCGACGACGTTGCGGGCCACCCCGACCGGCCCCGGTGCCGGTTCGCCGCGGTCCTTCCCGACGCCGCGGAGCAGGGCCGTCTGCGCGGCCGCGTACTCCTCGCGCTCCTCGGTGGACCAGTCGGCGGGTGGCTCGGTGCGAGCGCCCGCGAGGTCGCCGAGGCGCTGCAGACCGGGGCGGAAGCCGACGGGGCGGGGCGCGGCATCGATGACCTGCAGCAGCTGCTCGTGCGAGTACCGGTCGGTGCTGCCGGTGGCGCTGCGGACGAGGTCGGTCAGGCCGCGCAGTCCGGCCTCGGTCTGGACGCCGCGCGCCTGCACGAGGCGCGCCCGCGCGCAGAGGTCGTGGAGCAGTGCTTCGTCCATGTGTCCCCCTCGATCACGGCGAGCCTAGCGGTGGCCCGGCGCTGGTGAGGTGCCGAGCGTGCACGGCAGGATGGGCGGGTGAGCTCTGCCGATCCGGTCCTCGACGCGATCGTCGACCTCGTCGACACCACCGGCTTCGGGGCGCTCGGCGTCCACGTCCTGGTCGGGGACGACGCCGCCGAGCACCACCGCGCGCCCGACGTCCGGCGCGAGGTGCACTCCGTCGCGAAGGGCGTGGCCGCGCTCGTCACCGGCATCGCCGCGGACGACGGCCTGGTCGACGTCGACGCCCCCGTCGCGGCGACCCTGCCCGAGCGCTGCACGGGCGCGGGGACGGACACGATCACCCTCCGGCACCTGCTGACGATGACGAGCGGGATCGACATGCCGTGGTCGCCCACGCAGCTGACCGGCGAGCAGGACCTCGCGGCGGCGTTCCTGGCCCGGCCGTCGCGGGGCCGGGTGTTCCAGTACGCGAACGCGAGCACCTACACGGCGATGCGCGTGCTCGAGCGCCACGTCGGCGACGTCGGGGTGTTCGCCGCGGAACGGCTGTTCGTACCCCTCGGCATCGCGGACGTCACGTGGGACCGGTGCCCGCGCGGTCACGTCGCCGGGGGTGAGGGCATCGCGCTCCGCGTCGCCGAGACCGCCCGGCTCGGACGGCTGCTGCGCGACGGCGGGGTCGTCGACGGCCGGCGCGTCGTCGGCGCGGCCTGGTGCCGGCAGGTCCTCGGCGAGCAGGTCCGACGACCGGAGGCCGGCCCGGGCTACCAGCGCTACGGCCTGTCCGGGTGGGGCGGCCCCGGCCGCCTGTGGCGGTTGCACGGGGCGTACGGGCAGCTCGTGCTCGTCGACGCCGTGGCCGACACGGTCGTCACCGTCGCCGCGGACGACCACGCGGGGGCGGACGGCTTCGCGGCGGCGGTCGCCGACGAGCTGGCGCGGCGGTTCCCCGACCGGTAGCCGTGGTCGGCGGGTGTCGCCGCCCCGTGCGAGGATCGGTCGGTGCAACCCGACCGTGTCCCCGTCGCCGCCGTCATCGCGGCCATGAGCGAGGAGCTCTCCGCCTTCGCCGCCCTGCTCGGCGGGGTCGTCATCGACGACGGACCGGTCGGCGGACACGACGAGCACCACCTCATCGACGTCGCCGGGTCGGTCGTGGCCCTGCGCCGGAGCGGCATCGGCTTCACGAACGCCACTGCCGCGGTCGCCCACTGCTTCCACGACTTCGGGTCCGTCCCGGTCATCAGCGTCGGGACCGCGGGCGGGCTCATGCGCGACGTCGAGATCGGTGACGTGATCGTGGGGCACCACTACGTCAACCTGAACGCGGACGCCACGGCGTTCGGGTACGCCCTGGGTCAGGTGCCGGGGATGCCGCCCGGGTACGAGCCGGACGCCCGCATGGTCGACGTGGCGGCGGCCGCCGAGACCGCCTGGCCGGTGCGCCGCGCGACCATCGGGTCGAGCGAGGTCTTCGTCACCGAGGGACGGGCGCGCGTGCTGCGCGAGGCGTTCCCCGGGGTGGCCGCGGTCGACATGGAGTCGGCGGCGGTCGCGCAGTTCGCCCACGTGCACGCGATGCCGTTCGTGTCGATCCGCGGCATCAGCGACCTGTGCGCCCCGGACGGCGAGCAGTTCCGGGAGCACCTGGACGGTGCGGCGGACCGGGCGGCTCGGGTCGCCCACGACGTCGTGCTCGGCCTGGCCGCGGCCGCGCGCTAGCGCGGTCGCGCGCGCGGCGCAGGACCCGCGCCGGCACGGGTCGGCGTCCGTCGGACAGGAGGCGCGGTGCCGTCCGGCCACGCGCCTCCCGTCCGCGGTCGCGTCAGCGACGCCGTCGGCTGGCGATCAGCCCGCCGAACACGAGCACCGCCGCAACGACGAACACGATCAGTTGAACCGGTTGGAAACCGTCGAGGTCCATGGTGCGCTCCTTCCGCGGGCACGCACGACGGTGCCCACGGCACGAACGGTAGGACCCCGTTCCTGTACGCGTCGAGGGGCCGGGGTACGGTCCACAGGGGCCGCTCGCCGCACCGCGCTCCACAGGTGTGCGCACGCTGCGAACCGGACCGTCCCCGCGGTGCGAAGATGATCCGCGGCCGTCGCCCGGACGGCCCGGACGGAAGAGACGAGCGTGACCGACACCCGCTCCCAGTCGCCGAGCACGGACAGCGCCGACGACGGTGCACACGTGCCCGCGAAGGGCCTCGCCGCGCTGGCGCTCACCGCCCTCGGCGTCGTCTTCGGCGACATCGGCACCAGCCCGCTGTACGCGTTGCGCACCGTGTTCACGATCGACGGCGGGATCGTCAAGGCCGACCAGGAGGACGTCTACGGCGTCATCTCGATCATGTTCTGGAGCGTCACGGTCGTCGTGTCGATCAAGTACGTACTCGTGCTCATGCGCGCCGACAACAACGGCGAGGGCGGCGTCATGGCGCTCGCCGCACTGGCACGGCGGCTCTACGCGAAGCGGCGCGGCGGCGCGACGGTCTTCCTCGTGATCGGCATCATCGGCGTCTCGCTGTTCTACGGGGACTCGGTGATCACGCCGGCGGTGTCGGTGCTCTCCGCGGTCGAGGGACTGCAGACCGCGGCGCCCGCGGTGGAGCACCTCATCGTCCCGATCGCCGCCGTCATCCTCGTGCTGCTGTTCGCCGTCCAGCGGTTCGGCACCGGCAAGGTCGGCAACCTGTTCGGTCCGGTCATGCTGCTCTGGTTCGTGGTCATCGCGGCGGCCGGGGTGCCGCACATCCTCGCGCACCCGGGCGTCCTGCAGGGGCTGTCGCCGACGTGGGCGATCGCGTTCCTCGTGGCGCACCCGTACATCACGTTCGTCGCGATGGGCGCCGTGGTGCTCGTCATCACCGGGGCCGAGGCCCTGTACGCCGACATGGGGCACTTCGGCCGACCGGCCATCCTGCGCGCCTGGTTCTTCGTGGTGTTCCCGGCGCTCGTCCTGAACTACCTCGGCCAGGCGTCCCTCGTGCTCGAGGACCCGTCCGCCGCGAAGGACCCGTTCTTCCTGCTCTTCCCGGACGCGCTGCAGATCCCCGTGGTCGTGCTCGCGACCGCCGCGACCGTGATCGCCAGCCAGGCCGTGATCTCCGGCGCGTTCTCGCTCACGCGCCAGGCCGTGCAGCTCGGCCTGCTCCCGCCGCTGACGATCCGCCAGACCTCACGCGAGGAAGGCGGCCAGATCTACCTGCCCGCCGTCAACCTGCTCCTGTTCATCGGCGTGCTCGCGATCATGCTGGCGTTCCGGTCGTCGGCGAGCCTGGCGACCGCGTACGGCGTCTCGGTGACCGGTGCGCTCGTGGTCGACACGCTCCTGCTGCTCCTCGTGGTGAAGCCGCTCTGGCAGTGGAAGACGTGGAAGCTCGTGCTCGCCGCGGTCGTGTTCGGTGGCCTCGAGCTGACGTTCCTCGCCGGCAACCTGTCGAAGATCGTGCACGGCGGGTGGGTGCCGCTCCTCATCGCGCTGGCCGTCATCACGCTCATGACGACGTGGCGCCGCGGCCGGCAGCTCGTGCAGGACGAACGCAAGGAGCGCGAGGGGTCGCTCGCCGAGTTCATCGACCGGGTCAACGCCGAGCGCATCCCACGGGTCCGGGGCATCGCGGTGTTCCCGCACCCCAACAAGGAGACGACCCCGCTGGCGCTCCGGGCGAACGTCGAGCACAACCACGTCGTCCACACGACGGTGATCATCGTGTCCGTCCTGACGGCGAACGTGCCGCACGTGCCGCACGCCAAGGCCTTCTTCCGCGACGACCTCGGGTACGAGGACGACGGCATCGACCACATCACCGTGAAGTTCGGCTTCTCGGACGACCAGGACCTGCCGCGGGCCCTGCACGCCGCGTGCCTGGCCGAGGTGCTCGACGTCGACCCGGACGAGATGGCGCACGCGTCGTACTTCATCTCGCGCGGGGCGCTCCGGCCGCAGCCCGGTAACCGCGGCATGGCGCGGTGGCGCAAGAAGCTGTTCGTCGGGCTGGCGCACAACGCGGCCGACCCGGCGGCTCGGTTCGGCCTGCCCGCCCAGCGCACCGTGACGATGGGCAGCGACGTCGAGATCTGACCCTCGGGTCCGGACCTGGGCGCGGCCCAGCCGACGCGCGTACCGTCCAGGTGGTCGTTCCGCCACACGGGCTCCTGCGGCACCGAGCGGAAGCCGCCCCATGGTCCACCAGCACACCCTCACCTGGCGACGCGAGACCGAGACGACGTGGTCGGCGGTCGACGAGGAGTCCGCCGTGGTCGCGACGATCGTCCTCGGCCGGCAGTACGAACTCGCGTCGGCGGACGGCAGCGTCCGCGGTTCGCACAGCGCCCTCGGCAGCGCGCAGGCGCAGCTCGAGGCCTGGTACCAGTGGGAGTCGGCGGTCGGGGGCGCCTGACCCCGACGCGCCGGCCGCTCAGTGCGAGCGACCCCGCAGACGGCCGATCCCGGTCACGATCCCGACGACGACCATGCCGAGCACGAGCCCGAACACCGCCGACACCGCCGTGTCCACGATCCACGTCACGACGGGGCCGGCGGCCTCGACGGCGTGTTCGACGACGTGCAGCAGGTCGTCCGGGCCCGACCAGAACGTCTCGGCGAGGTTGGCGATGACCAGGTGCCCGCCGACCCAGAGCATCGCGACGGTGCCGACGATGCTGATCACCCGGAACACGGTGGGCATCGCGCGCACGATGCGGGCGCCCGCGCGACGGGTCCGCCGCGAGTCGTTCTTCATCATCTGCAGGCCGATGTCGTCGACCTTCACGAGCAGTGCGACGGCGCCGTAGACCAGGGCCGTCATCCCGAACCCGATCAGCGCGAGCGCACCGACCTTCGGCCAGAAGTCGAGTCCGGTGTCGAGGCTCGCGAGCGCGATGAGCATGATCTCGGTGCTGAGGATCAGGTCGGTGCGGATCGCGCCGAACACGAGCTTCGGCTCCGAGGTCGGCTGTGCGTCGTCCGCCGCCGCCTCGTGGTGCACGCCGAACCACTCGGTGACCTTCTCGGCGCCCTCGAAGCACAGGTAGGTGCCGCCGATCACGAGCAGCCACGGCAGCACCCACGGCGCGAACGCGGACAGCAGCAGCGCCAGCGGGATGATGATGACGAACTTGTTGAACAGGCTGCCGAGTGCGATCCGCCCGACGACCGGCAGCTCGCGCGCCGGCTGCAGCCCCTGGACGTACTGCGGCGTGACGGCCGCGTCGTCGATGACGACCCCGGCGGTCTTCGCGCTGGCCTTGAGGGCGGCGGAGAGGATGTCGTCCACCACGGCGAGCAACCCGACTGACATGGCGCTCACCCTACTGGAGCACCGGTGTGGTCCCGGACGGGAGCGCGGCGACGGCACGGGTGGCGGCCACCGCTCCTTCCGCCTCCTGTCGCACCCGCCCCCAGATCGGGGCACGAACCGGGTGCGCCGACTCGGAACACCCGCGCCGTTCCGCGGATCGCCCGGTGATCAGACCGTTCTGGTGGTGCTCTCGGGGTACGGGTCTGCGGGGCTCCTGGCAGCCGTTCGGGGTTTCACTGACGGTTGCCCGACCCGAGCCGACACAGCAGGGCACAGCAGAGCACCACCACCCCCGTCGCCGACGCCCACCCAGCGTCGGCGCTCGAAGGCAGGAGCGCACCATGAGAACCTCGATCGTCGCCGTCCTCACCGTCGCCGTGCTCGCCGCCGGCACGGTCGCGGACACCGCAGCCCCCGCGTCGGCCGCGAACACCCCCGTCGTGAAGACCGCCTCCGCCGGCACGACCACCGCCCCCAAGGGCAACGTCGTGTCGAACGGCCGCACGTGGAAGCAGAGCTACCGCGAGGACTTCACCACCCCCGCCGCGCTCGGCAAGGTCGCGTCGACCTACCGCGGCATGGGTCTGTACGACGGCTTCGCCGACACGAGCGGCCAGGGCCGGTACACCCCGTCGAAGGTGCTGAGCGTCAAGGACGGCGCCCTCGACTTCTGGCTGCGGTCGGACCGCGGCCAGCCCCTCGCGGCCGCCGTGATGCCCGACGGCTACCGCCCGCACAAGACCGGACGCGTGTCGATCCGCTACAAGACGACGAAGACCCCGGGCTACAAGTTCGTCGTGCTGCTCTGGCCGTCCAGCGACGACTGGAACGAGGGCGAGATCGACTGGCCCGAGGCGGCCCTCGGCAACCGGCCGCGTCCGGCCTCCGCCGTGCCCGGCAGCTGGAACGCCCGCACCGGCATGCGGTTCCAGCCCGAGCGCGAGACGTTCGCCGCGACCGACACGACGGCGTACCACGTGGCCACCACCGAGTGGGACAAGGGGATCGTCCGGTTCTACTGGGACGGCAAGCTCGTCGCGTCCACCACCAAGGCCGTCCCCACCAAGCCGATGCGCGTCACCCTGCAGGCCGAGACCGACATCGGTGTGCGCGTGCCCACCACTGCCTCGGGACACGTCAGCGTGGACTGGGTCACCGTCTACGACTGACGGCCGGGAGGCGCGGTGCGGCCGGGCGGGACCGCCCGCCTCAGCGGTCGGTGCGTCGGTTGGTCAGCCGTCCGGCCCCGACCGGCAGCGCCCCACCGCGGTAGGTGAGCACCTCGTCGGCGGCCCCGGCGACACCGACGGTCGCCCGAGCCGCACCGAAGCGCCACAGCCGGTTGTACAGGTACACGCCGATCTCGGTCCCGCCGTCGTCGGCCACGGCCCACGTGCCGGTGCCCCACTGCGCCGGGTGTCCCACACCGTCGACGGTCACGGTCGGCCGGGCGCCCCAGGTGCACCACGGTCGTCGGACCTCGAGGGTGACGCGGCGCTTCGTCGTGCCGGAGGGGCCGGGGGAGTCCATGCGGCACAGCGTACGGCCCGCCCGTCCCTGAACGCCCGCCGTGGCGCGTCCGTATGCTCGCGGCATGGCTGACTTCACCGCCGCACAGGCCGCCGTCGTCCGGATCGAGCGCGCGGAGGAGGGTCGCTGGGACCTCTCGGTGATCAGCGACGCCGGGGTCGCGATGGGGCACGGCGTGTACCTGTTCGACGCGTCCCACGACGACGCCGAGGACGAGCAGGTCGCGGCGCTCGACTTCGTGCGCGACTACGGCTTCCGCTTCGAGCGCGATGCCGTGGTGCCGGACGGACCGGACGCGTTCTGGGCGCCGCTCCTGCCGATCGACGCCGACTAGTCCCGAGCGCCGACCGTCCGCCACCCGGGGTCACCCGAGGGCGGCCGCCTCGAACCCGATCAACCAGGTGACGCCGAACGCGTCACGCACGGTGCCGTCCCAGTCGCCCCACGGACGCTCCTGCAGCGGCTCGACGACGGTGCCGTCCGACGCCAGGTCCGAGAACCACCGGCGGAGGACGTCCGGGGCTGCGGCGCCGAGCAACGAGAACAGCAGCCCGCTGGCCGCGAACGGGGCGTCGTCCGCGCCGGCGTCCGCCGCGAACAGCCGCAGCCCCCGACGAGCTCGCCGTGCGCGACCGCGTCCGCCGGTCCGTCGTCGCGGGAGGCGTCGGCGTAGGTCGCGATGCGGACCTCGCCACCGAAGACCCGCTGCCACCGCTCGAGGGCGGCCCGGGCGGTCCCGGCGAGCAGGAAGTACGGTGCGGGTCCGGCGACGTCCATGCCCCGACCGTACCGCCGCGCTCAGGCCCCCGTGCCGTCGGGCAGCAGGGCGAGCGCGCGGTCGACGGCGTCGGCCGGGGTGCCGTCGCCGTGCAGCGCCCACCAGGACATCGCGGCGCTCGCCGCGGCCACGAGGGTGTGCGCACGGACGGCCACGGCGAGGTCATCGTCGGAGCGGCCCTCACGCCTGGTGACGAATCGGACGACGGTCTCGGTCAGGGCCGCGGTCGCCTCGGCACCGCCCGGCGCGAGACCGGGGTTCGCCCGGATGACCCGCAGGCGGTGCCGCGTGGTCTCGAGGACGTCCTCGGGGAAGGCCGCAGCCGCACGGTAGGCCGCGCGGAGGGCGTCGCCGACGGGCTCGTCCCCGGGGCGGTCGCGCAGCGCGGCGGTGAAGCGCGCGGCGAACTCGTCGAGGCCGCCCCACACGAGGGCCGCCTTGCTCGGGAAGAGCCGGAACAGGGAGCGTCGGCTCACGCCGGCCGCTGCCGCGACGTCGTCCATCGAGACCGCGTCGAACCCCTGGTCGTCGAACATCCGCAGGGCGACGAGCGACACGGCGTCGGGGTCGATCGTGCGCGGACGTCCGGTGGGGCGGTCGGCGGAGCTGCCCATGGCGACCTTTCGGCACTGAGTGCTACAACTGGGTGGCGCAGCGTGCGCGATCTCAGTGAGGAGAAGACATGAGCGACACCACGGCCGGACGCTTCGCCGGCAGGACCATCATCGTCACCGGCGCGGGTTCCGGCATCGGACGCGCCACGGCGACCCGGATCGTGCACGAGGGCGGACGCGTCGTCGGGACCGACGTCGTCGCCGAGCGCCTCGACGCCGTGCGGGAGGAGCTCGGGGTGGACGCGGTGGAGACGGTGGTCGGGGACGTCACCGAGGCGGCCACCGTCGACGCCGTGCTCGCCGCGGCCGGTGAGCGGATCGACGGTCTGGCGAACGTGGCGGGCATCATGGACGCGTTCCTGCCCCCGAGCGAGGTGGACGACGCCACCTGGGACCGGGTGTTCAGCGTGAACGTCACCGGTCCGATGCGGCTCACCCGCGCCGTGCTGCCCGTGATGATCGCCGCCGGGCAGGGCGCCGTCGTGAACGTGGCGTCCGAGGCGGCGCTCCGCGCGTCGGCGGCGGGTGCTGCCTACACGGCGTCGAAGCACGCGATCGCCGGGTTCACGAAGAGCGTGGCGTTCTTCCACGGGCCGCAGGGCATCCGTGCGAACGCCGTCGCGCCGGGCGCGGTGGCGACGAACATCGAGGCGCCGATGCGGAGCGAGTACGCCGCCGGCCGCGTCGGACCGATCATGCAGGTCACGATCCCGCCGGTCGCCCGGGCCGAGCAGCTCGCGGCCGCGATCACGTGGCTGCTGAGCGACGACTCGGCCAACGTCAACGGCGCGGTCCTGCCGAGCGACGGCGGGTGGTCGGTGGTCTGACGGCCGACGACACGACGCCCGATCGCCGCTGCGGAGCGGTGACCGGGCGTCGTGGTGGGGAGCGGTGTCAGGCGCGGTGCCGGCTCCGGCGGACGCGGCGGAGGCCCACCAGTGCGGCGCCGGCGACGAGCAGCCCCGCTGCCCAGCCGATGGGCGTCGTCGTGTCGGCGCCGGTGTACGCGAGCTCGTGGGCCGCGGCGCGGTGGGTCGGCGCGGCGACGGGCGCGAGTGCGGCGGGCACGGCGGTCGGCTGCACCAGGACGACGGGGAGCGTGCCGGCGTCCTGCGGGGTGGCGTCGACCGGGTCGACGTCCACCGGGTCCGCCTCGACCGGGGGCTCCACCACGACGGGCGGCTCCGGCGTGCTCGGCTGCTCGGGCGTGGTGGGCGTCGTCGGGGTGGTGGGCGTGGTCGGCTCGGTCGGGGTGGGCTCGACGACCTCGAGCGTGAACTCGGTGCAGACGCCGTCGACGGTCACCCACACCGTGTGCGTGGACGCGTGGGGGAACCGGATCGTGAACCCGTCGGCACCCTTCGTGACGACGTCGTCGTCGCTCGACCAGACCTCGGCCCGGTCGGTCGCGTTCGCGGGGTTGCCGTACTCGTCGATCGTCCACGGCACGAGCGTGATCGACCCGCCGAGCGGCACCTCGATCGGACCGGGGCTCGCGGAGCCGTCCGGCGAGATCCAGGTGTACGAGCCGTCCGACGCCGCGGGGACGCCGTGCACGACGACGCCGACCTGCACGGTCGCGGCGGGTTCGACGGTCTGGCGCACCCACTGCGTCGCGGTGCCCTGCGCGGTCGTCGCGGTGACGCGCATCGTGAAGGTGCCCGCGTAGGTCGCCGTGCCCTCGAGCACGCCGCCCGAGAAGGTCAGGCCCTCGTTCAGGGCGACGTCGGTGCCCTCGACGGTGGTGAGAGTGTAGGTCGCGTCCTCGGCGTCCGTCGCCCGGAGGTCGGCGCGGAACGGCACGCCGGCGCGCACGGTGTCGAGCACGCGGGGTGCATCGGCCGAGGTGCCCTCGGCGTAGCTGGGCGCCGGCGCGGCGGCGGCCGGGGTCGCATCGGCCGGGGCGGCGGTCGGAGCGACGGCGGCGGGTGCGGACGACGCGGCAGTGGACGACGCGCTGGTGGACGACGCGGCGGCGGGCGACCCGACGGCCTCGGCCGACTCGGCGGCG
>JAAIGE0101021103.1_pt1 | contig 21963 bp, 47 predicted proteins | sample 6487951 | NCBI WGS metagenome assembly JAAIGE01 (sample SAMN13974128, study PRJNA590717) | phyllosphere metagenome | biome: tomato field; feature: multiple bacterial spot infested tomato fields; material: tomato leaves; isolation source: leaves from tomato fields | host: Solanum lycopersicum ...
ATGTGCGGGCCGCTGTCGAAGAGAAGCTTGCCAGAGACGAGGCTAGCCCCTCTCCCCCTTCCTCTCCCCGTTAAGAGAGGGAGGAGAGAGGTTTGGCGTCTCCCCTTCGGGGCCGGGCTCTCGTGCAAGCACGAAGCCGCTATGCGTCTTCGCCCCGTGAAGGGGCTTCGATCCCTGACGCATCGCGGCGCCAGCGGTTGCGCTCAGCCCGCAAGCCCTCCAATTCGACCGGCATCAGCCGCATCTTGGCTTGCAGCTCGGCGTTGCGCAGGTTGGCGGCCTTCGCCCGCTTGTCCATCGCGCGGAGCCGGCCGGAGAGCAGACGGGCCAGCATATAGTCGGACTGCTCGTTGTAGGCCTTCTGGTACTCGCGATAGAAGCGTTCTTCGTCCTGCTCGGCCATGAGCCGGGCGAAGTCGAGAAGCGATCCCATCTCGGCGTGGGACCACGTTTCGCCCCATGCCTCAGCGGCGAAGGCCCGCGCACCCTCAGGGACAGCCGCATACATCGCCTCATAGCGGGCAACGGCCTCTCCATCGCTCATCCCTCGCCTCCAATCGTCTGTGGTGCTAGACTGCGGATCTTCCGAGCGGAACGCGCACAAATGATCTGTGCTGTCTCGCGCGCTGACCATCCATCCCAGCGTGGCTCATGGATTGAAAATTCTTCCGCGACCTTCGCACACCTCTCCCTCTCGGCAGCCAGCAAGGCTTCAACCTCCTCAAGGGTGAAGGACTTGGATAGGTCGCTCATCTACCTCTCTCCCCGAACAGGGACACCCGCAGCGGTGGGCTTGCTTTGCGATCGGTACCTTGCCACCATCTCGGCGTAGGCAGGCCACGTCGCCTCAAGGTAGGCGTGATGCTTCTGGCAAGCCTCTGCTACCGGTAGCCTCTCAACGACGTCCCCGTTGTACCGGGCATTCAGAACGAAGCGTTGCGCTTCTGCCGAGCCATCGTCCTCGCAGATCGCGTAGGCGCCACGATCGTTGAACGCCACGAAGTCGTATCGTTCGGTCATTTCCCTTCTCCCCCCTCAGCTAAGGGGAGGGCGGAAGGAGGCTCAGGAAGAGGCATCCAGCCCTCGGGGTCGTAGAAGATTTGGTCCGGCCATCCGCTGTCGGGATGATTGCTCTGAACCCATCCGCGCGCCTCGGCCTGACTGTCGGCGTGCCAGTGAGGCTGCGCCCACACCTGCCACTCGGCCGCATCCACGAAGCCCTTCTTGCCGAGCAAGATGCGCGTCCCGTCCTTCGGCGCGGTATCCATCGGACGCCAGCGCCTACGGGCGACTTCGGCCTCTAGCTCTGCGATCCGCTCGGCAACGATGTCTCGGCAGAGATCTGAGGTCTAATCCGACATGCCCCAACGCTTCGCCTCGCTCACGTCGCTGTGATGCAGGCGGTCTAGGGCTGCTTTCGGGGTGATGCCCATCTCACTCCTCCCCCGCATCACAGGGGAGGGCGGAAGGGATCTTCCGAACTGGCACCCCGGCGGCTTCGGCCTTGCGCACCATGTCGGCCGTGCCTCGTCCGCCGGGAAAGGCGATCACCAGATCGGGCTTGCCCTCGGCGAGCATGCGGGCGTTGCGCAGCGGACCGGCGGCCCGGCCGTGCTTCTTCCAATCGGCAGGGTAGGCTTCGACCGTGACGCCGTTAACGGACGCCCACAGAGCGGCGTGACTATCTGCGCCCTTTGCCTCGCCATGGATGACGAAGCGGACTTCCGGCAGGCTTGAGAGCGTACGCCGGAGAAGGTCCGCTTCCGCGGTCACCCGCTTTATCTCGCGATACCAAGCAGGCGTCCCGAAGACGACATCGTCTGGCATCGTCCCAAACTGTCGCCCACCACAGACGAGGATCCGCATCGTCACGACCTCCCGGCGAGAACGGGGAGGGCGGAAGGCTCAGGAACGCCATGCTTGGCGATCCACTCGCGGACGAATGCCTCATCACGGGCGTAGGTGCGCTCCTCAACCAGACGCAGTACGTCGTCGCGCCCGTGCGGCATGTCGTGGGTGAGCGTGATGAAATCGCCGGCTACCGGATGGAGAAAGACGGGCTTGCCTTCGCTCGGGGCGTAGTAGCCCTCGGCCATCTCTCCGAGGTCGTCGCCCTGCGGCTCGTCGCGGAACTGGTAGGCCCGGCTCCAACGGTCGCCACAGCATGAGCAGTCCTGGCCCGTGTCGCAGCCGTCGAAGTAGAGGCCGATGCCCTCGGCTCGACGGTTCGCGTCGTCTGCATCCCGCCCTTCGACCCACACGTTGCGACCGATGCCGCGGGCGTGGTCGTCGCGGTAGCGGCCGCCGCTGTTGTTCTGATGGAAGTGGAACCACGGCATCGAAGCACCCTCCCCTGCCCTTCCGCAGGTTTGACAAATGGGTGCCTAAGTCATTGCAAAGCGATGGTCGGGTTGACGCCCCCTGCCCTATCCAAGGTATTGTGAGCACAGGATAAACCGGTGCATCATAATCCTTGTGTCGGGGGTTCAAATCCCTCCCTCGCTACCACATCACTTAGGCGTTCAAAAACAATAACATAGCCTAGGGTTCGGCGCCATGCTGGCGCTGTCAAAATCACCGAACCTCACCCGGTTTGACAACCCTCATCCTTGGGTTTGACGGCGCGTCGGGCGAACTCGGCATCCAGAGACGCCACGATCCCCCGCATTTTCGGCGCCAGATCTGCCCCCTTCGCGTAGTGCCGCGCCATCTCGATCGTGCGCTGGCCGAGTGCGTCGGCGATAGCCCGCTCGTCGTGCCCGATCTCTCGCAGGATGACTGCGACCGTATGGCGCAGACCGTAGAGCGTCAGGCCCGGCTGTACCTTCTCCGCCTTCTCCAGCTTCACCCTGATCGGCCGCCAAGACGCCCGGAAGCCCGACAGCGTCCACGGCTTGCCCTCGGAGTTCGCGCACAGCGTCTCGGCCCCGTGCTCGGGCGCGGCGGCCAAGATCATCGCGAGCGGCAGGGGAGCCGGCCAGAACACGGGCTCGCCGGTCTTGGCGCGGCTGGTCGATATGGCGCCGTCCCGATATGCCTCCTTGCGCAGCGTGAGCGCGTCCTTGGGCCCTAGGCCCGTGAACATCATCACGGCAACCGGGACCAGGATGTGCGGCGGCGCGGCGGCCAGCACCGCTTCGCGCTCGGCATCGGACCACGGCCGGTTGCGCTCGGGCGCACCCTTCTTCCGGCGGATGTCCTTGATCCCGGTCGCCGTGTTGGCCTCGACGTGCCCGCGCTCGGCGCCCCAGGTGAAGAGCAGCGAGAAGACGGCCTTCACGTAGTTCGCGAACCGCCTCCCCTTCTTGTCCAGCGCCTTGTCCCGGATGCCGACGATGAAGGGCGTGGAGAAGCGGCCGAGGCTCGTCCCCTCAATCGGCTTGAGGTAGTTGAACACCTTCTGGTAGTCGGACTGCGTCTGGGGCGCGAGGTCGGTGAAGGCGGCATGCGCCCGGTAGGCGTGGATCAGGCCGCCGAGCGTGCCCTTCTTCGGCTTCACGGCCTCCTGTGCCTTGCCGATCCGCGCGACCTCGGCGAAGAATGCCGCAGATCCCAGCGGGGCTTCTTTCAGGTCGATGCGCTCGCCCGTTTTGCGGTGGTAGCAGCGCATGACGCCGTGCCGATCCGCAAAGATCTTGAACCCCTGGACCTTGATCCGCGTCATCCGAGCCTCGACAGGATCTCGTCATCCGTCTCGGCCTGCCCGTTCTTGAGGCCGTCTAGCCAAGCGTCGAGGTCCAGCTTGTCGAAGCGGCGCACACGGGCGCTGCCCAGCTCAAGCGGCCGGACGCGGCAGATCTGGGCGAACAGGGCCTGAGACACCCGGCAGTAGTCGGCGGCCTCTGCCGGCGTCAGCAGGCGGCTTGTCGGGGCCGCGATGTGGCGTGCCTTCGCCATCAGTCCCCTCCCTCTCGACCTGTCTGTGTGGGGTGGCTACCGGGCATGGATGGCCTCCTCGACCTCGGCCGAGATGTCCCTGCCGAAGTGCCGGCACTGTGTAGGCGACTGCGCATAGACGCAGGTATCGTGGCGGGCGCAGGCGCGCGGCTTGATACAGCCGGTTGGCCAAGGCGCTGGCGTTGCCGGAGCCTCAGTGTGCCGAACCAGTTCGGTGGGGAAGCGGCTGACGTGTCGCGGGCGCCGCGCCTCGGCTTCGTCTGCCATCCGGTGGCTATAGAACTCGACGGCGCTATCCGGCGTGACACCCATCGGCCGGCGGATCGCGTCGTGAAGGGCGATGAGCAGACGTTCCTTCTCCGCTCGCAGGCGCGCGATCTCGTCTTCAGGGGGAAGTCTAGCGGGCATGGGAGGCCTCCGCGAGAGCGGCGATGACCGCGGCTAGGATCACCAGCGGCGCTGTATGGTGCTCGACTGCGACCCGTGCATTGGTCGGGTACGAACGGCCCATGATCGCGCAGGGATGGCGGTAGCCTTCACCGAGGAGGAGGTTGAGCGACCACTCCGGGAGGACTGCCTTTGATAGGTCCAGGGCATCATCAACGCTGGCCGTGAAGTACGGCACTTCGTCGTGATCCGCGCTCTCGCCGGAGAAACCGTAGGTGTAGCGATCCCCGTCCCTGCTCTGGAGCTTGAGGCGCTCCAAGCTGTAGCTACCCCAATGCGCCGCGTCCCAGCCCTGCTGAACGGCATAGATGTCGCCGTCGAGGTCTCGATCCGGTCCGGTCGCCGCCTCCACCCGAGCCTTGAGGGCAGACAGTGTCGCGATGTCAGCGGGCATCGGCCATCTCCTTGGCTTCGCGGATGCGGGCGTGGAGCGCTTCGGCGGCGCAGCGGCGCATGGACGGCGAAGACGTGAAGTCGTTGCCCTCGCGCGGATCCCAGAGGCCGCCTCGGTCGATTTCCGAGAAGAGGCAGAACAGCTCCCAGTCGAGCCGGCGGTCGGAGCCCTTCGCGGTCGAAACCCGGTGCAGGAGGCTCGTCAATGTGTTCAGCTTGTCAGCGGGCATCTTCTCCCTCCGTGGGTTCAATGACAGAGCGAGCGGCACGGGAAGCACAGGCAATCGCGAGGGCGTTGTGCAACTCGCGTTCGGCAGCGTTCCGGACGGCAATCGCTAGTGAGGTCTCGTCGTAGTTGCGGCGAGCGGCATCGAGGTTGGGCCTCTGGCCGGCGTGAGAGGCGGCCACATTGAGGGCCTGGATCTCCTCGCCGAGGTCGCGAGCGTCGCTCTCGGCTCGCTCGGCTGCGAGCAGCCGGTCGCCAGCGTCAAGCAGCGCGTCCAGCCTCTTACAGTCAGCCGCCGCCCGATCCCGCTCCTCTCCGGCCCTCTGGGCGAGGGCGCGGGCTTCGGTGTAGGCGGCCTCTGCAACGCTGTGGTTGGCATCTGCCTCACTCAGCGCTTGTACCGTCTCGGCAAGCTCCAGCCTCAGGTCTCGGGTCTCGGCTTGCAGCGCAGAGAGACGATCCCGCACCTCAAGGTCCAGCCGCTCCGTTGCGGGGGCGTTAATTGCCTCCGCAACCCGCATGAACGCTTCTCGGGCCTCGTCCCTTTCAGCTTTCAGCCCCTCCACCTCGGCTTGCAGGGCAGAGACCTGGGCGAGGATCGGGGCGAGTGGGCCACGGATCAGAGCATCAGCCCGCCACTCCGCCTGCTCCTTCACGACGTAGGTGCTGTGCTCCATGATGAAGCGTGCCAGCCCCTCCCGGAGGTCGTCTGTCTGGCTCATCGGGAGGGCTTCAGGCATCCTCTGCCTCCGTCAGCACGTCGTCGAGGTCAGTCGCGCGCAGAGCCGCGAACGCCTGGACCGCAAGGCGCCACATCATCCGTTCTTGGGGGTGGTGCGCTTGGTCGAACCGGTAGCCTTCGCGGACGAAGCAGCCGTGCTCGCGGTAGAAGGCGCGGGCGAGGTCGTTGGCCTCGCGGATAATCTCGTCTGCGCTCATCGTTCAGCCCTCCCGGTCCGAGGTGCTGGGCGACTGAGCGGGGGCACGCAGTTCAGCGAGCGCCTTGGCAATGCGGTCATGGTGGTCGGCCCACGCCCAATCGGATGCAAACCGCTGTGCGCCAGGCTCCTCCTCGCCGGTTTCCGTGTCCCAACAGTCCTGTTCGGGCTTGGCGTCCAGAGCGGCCAGATAGGCGACAACGGCGGCCTGTAGCTCCCCCTCTCCCTTCTCGGATCGACCCGCAATCTCAGACCGGTGAAGGGCCCCCTCTGCCGCTTCCGCGCGATTGCACGCGGCGTCGCGCTCTTGCTTCGCCACATCCAAATTGTGCTCTAGCCTCTCGATCTCTTGGTTGGCCTCAGACAGCGCATCCGCGGCGCGGACAGCTTCTCCGGACCAATATCGCTGCGATGCGAGCGCGGCATCCGCCTTCTCCGACAGCTCCCTGATCTCCACCGCCCGTTCGGATCGACCCGCTCCACCTCCCTGAGAGAGGGAACGGACGACCCGCAGCCAGATCGGCTTGAGGTGGTCAAAGCCGCCAGCGTTCGGGCGGCCCATCCAAGCGTCATAGGCCAGCCGGGCGCGCTGCTCGTCCGAAGCCTCCCTGATCTCCACCCCGGGCTCGGCGGGGGCTGGGGGAGAGGCAACCTCGTGCGTAGCCTCATAGAGCAAGCGCAGGTCACGGTTCACGACCTCCACAAGGTCACGATCGGGTCTGCTCTGGATCCAGTAGCAAGAGACGACGCTTGCCTGCGACCAAGCCTCATCCTCAAGGCGCGAACGAAGCTGCTTCGCCCCCTCGCCCGCCCCAACCTCGGCGCTTGGGGCGAGGGCGGCGAGCGTCTGAAGCACCTGATCAACGATAGCGTCGCACAGGTCGTCCAACGGGTCCTGCGCATCGCACATTCGCCCGTCTTCATCGATCGCCCGGCCGACCATGCTGCGGATCGTGTCGGCCAGATTGAGCGCGACAGTCTTGATCTCTCCCCCCTCGCCTGCCCCTGATCTGGGCGAGGCCGGGACGGCGGGAGACTGACCGGGAGGGGCCGGCAGGGGCTGCCAGCAGCTCGGGTCGATGTCCGAGCCCTCCTCCGAGAACCACTCGCCAGTCTCGTCGTCGAAGTGGCCGATGTTGTACTCGTACTCCGTGCGGTACGGGCCGCCTTTCGGACCGAGCCTGAGGCGCGTGAGACAGAGCAGGCGCGTCCCGTCCTTCGGGGCAGTATCCATCGGCTGCCAATCCCCCGCCTCAGCCCTGGCGGTTGAGGCGAGGGCGGCGGGCCTCGGGATCGTGAGTGCGTCGGCAATCTGCTCAAGCGGCACCGGCCGAACCATCTGCTGGCGTTGGCTCGCGATGGTCTGTGGCGCGTGTCCACAGAAGAACTCGCCGCTCTCTACGATGTAGGCGTCGATGCGTCCCTCGTTGTCGCCGTACTCGGTCTTGAGGCACAGCGCACCGCTGTCGGCCAGGAACAGCCCAGCCGGGCACTCGGCGAGCGTGACGCGCTCTCCCCCGTCCGCTCCGGCGGGTTCATTCGATGTGGTGAGGGGCATTCAGGCCTCCACCGGCTGGAGGGAGGCGAGGTGAGGGGCGTTCTGACGGACCCATGCGCCAAGCAGCCGGTCGGCTTCCGCGTACTGCTCCGCGGTCGGGCAGTGCTCGCAATTCTCGCGTTCTACGTCGGTGCATTCGGCGCACCTGTCGCGGGTCTGCCTATGCTCGGGGAAGACCCGGGCGAGGGCCGCGCAGGTCAGGGCAAGGTAGCCGTTCCTGAACGAGCCTTCTTCGAGGCCGTCGCTCACGACTTCGGCCAGCACGCGCAGGTTGGTGATCTGGTCAGGGGTCACGCTCTCGCTCATGGGATCACTCCTTCGATGTCGGGTTGAGGGCGCGGGCAGCGGGCATGGGCTCACACCGCCGAGCCTTGGCAGCCGGACTGCGGGTCAGGCCGCACCATTTGCAGAGCACGATGCCGGGAAGCTTCGCCTTCCCGATCCAGTAGTGCTCGCCAGAGACCTGAGGCTTGTTCGCTCCCGCTTCGACCGCTCCACCGGCAGGGTGAGGGGTGGATGAGCTGGTCATGCCGAGGGTCCCGATCTATCGAGCTGACGCCGGGCGTAAGACGCCATGTCCCGAAAGACCTTGGGCGACTTGAGATGGAAGCGGGCGGCGCCGTCTGCCGGATCGATGCCCGAGGCGTGGGCCGCCAATATCCGACGCAGGCGAGCCGAGTTGCTCTGCCCGCCGGCACGATGGCTGTTGATGCCCTTCGTGTAGCGGACGGCTGTCGGGTAGGAGACGCCGAAGGTGTACGCGATGTCGGGGAGCGTGGCGCCGTCACGGGCTGCCTGACGCATCTGGGCGACGATATGGGGCGGAGTAGGGACGCACATCAGGCAGCCTCCATCTCGCGAGCAAGTTTCGGATCGGACCAGACGATGTCGTTCTCGGCGCCCCACGCGAGCATGAGTTCGAAAAGATCGGACATTTCGCGCTTGGACAGCTTGGACGATGACAAGCCGATCGGCAGAAAGGTCTTCCCGTCCAGCGACGGCACGTACTGCATCTCTTGCCCGAGGGCGGACATGAAGACGGTCTTCCAGATGTCGGGCGAGTGATCCCGACCGCGCGGCTTCATCTGGACGGACACATCCGTAAGCATGGCCCAAAGCTTGTCGTTTTGGTCGGCGGTTCTTTGCGGGCCGCGGAACTCCACGCGGGTGCCCGGCGGCAAGGCCATCGCCCACCGGCAACACCGCTTGCGAACCTGAGGCGAGTTGAGGATCAGCTGAGCGCGGTCGGTCATGCCGCGTCCCTCGTCTGGTAGCCCGGATGACGCGCAACGGCGTCCTGGACCATCTTTTGGCCTTCTGGGGGCATCTGAGCCTTGGCGGCCTGCCACTCTTCCGTGCGGAATAGTGCCGTCAGGTCAGCGCGGGAGACGCAGCGCTCAACTTCTCGGATCCACTGAGCAACGGTTGGGTCGATAGGCTTGGCGGGAGGGGCGGCAGGCTGTTCCTCGCGGCGCCCATTCTGCGAGCCCTGCTTGAACTCGTCGGCTTCCTCCTCTGAGTATGCGAGGCCGTGAAGCTGAACGAGCTTGAGGATCACTCGGTCCTTGCCGCGCTTCTCAGACATGGCGTATACGTACGCTGCCTGCTTGCCGGACACGCGGTAGTTCACGTTCACTAGGCATTCGCCGATGGACCACTCGCGCTGGCCGTCACGGGTGCCGGCAACGAGGATCACGGCCTCGTCCCGCTCGGCTCGCACGATAGTCGGCAGATCAAACTTGATACCGGCCCGAGCTGCGATGCGCTCCAGAGCCTTGTGCGAGATCACGGGCGTGCCTTGGACGCGCCAGACGGTCTCTGCATTGAAGGTCTCGCCGAACTCCGTCAGGACTTCGGCAATGCGCTTGTCCGCGGTCATTTTGCCCTCACAGTAAGGGTTGCGCCACCGTTGCTCATCTCCGCTCCCGGGCACGGCTTTTCAGCCAGCCATTCGGCGATGGCGGTCTTGCTCGGCTCGCGCCGGAAGACGCATACGTCGTCGGGGAGAGCCGCTTCGTTGGTGATCAGGACGCGGCGCTTGCCAGTCGAGACCGTGGCGCTGAAGTCGGGCGCCTCAAGCTTCTTCAGACCGAGTTCTCCGAGAGCATGCAGCACGACACCCCGGAGGCTGTCGGCCTTACGCTCCATGCGGGCCTTGCGCTCACGGCTCTCGGCCATAAGCTCGCCGAGGGCCTTCGCCTGAGCCTCAGTCCAGCGGGCGAACCGGAGGATGCGGCGAAGCCGATCAATGGCGTCGCACTCGCCGTCCATCAGCTCGGCAAGGTCGGGGTCGTCCTCCGAGATACCGGCCGCCAGAAGAGCGGCGCGGACATCAAGGGCGGCCTTGAGATCGTCGGAAAGCGCGCTCATGCTGCGACGGCCTCCGGCTGAATGCCGAGGAACGCCAAGGCGTCAGCCTCATGGGCGAAGTGATGTGCCTTCCAGTACCCTTGGTGGCCCGGCAGCAGGCTTTCGCAGCCGTACCGAGGGAAGACCGTCCAGTCCTCATCAAGGGCGCTGGGCGGGCAAAGGTAGCCAAGGACGGCCTCGCCCGACATGATCTGCAGGCTGGCAAGGTTGTCCTGCTTCTCAAGCCTGTACGGCATTGCCAGCCTCCTTCTCTGCGGAGGCAATGGCGGCGTCGAACATGCGGAGGACGGCGGCGTGGTCCATCTCGTCGTTGACTTCTGCCGGATCATCCTTGCCGAACAGATCGTCGCTGGCCCTCTGGAGCAGCCGGAAGGCCTCAAGTTGTTTCGTGCCGCTAGCCGCTCGATTGTAGGCCCCTATTGCGCACCAGCACACAGCTTCATCCGCCGCAGACCTGACGCGGGTGCCTTCGACATCCCGCGCGAAAGCCCCTCTCGTCCACCGCTTCGGATCCGAGATCAGTTCCCGCGCCTCGCGCAGGACAGTGAGGGCTGACTTGGACATCAGACGGCCTCCGAGCACGCAAAGCCGGCCTCATGCGGCACCGGCACAGTGATCGGCTGAGACAGAGCCGAGTTGATCAGGCTGGCGAACGCCTTGGCTCGGTCATGAGCTGTCGGGACGCCGCCCTGAACCGTGCCGATGAGGACGAGATGACCGTCAGCGTCGGCCAGGTCTTTGCCGACAGCGTGAAGGGGAAGGCGAACGCCGAGCAGGGCAAGTTGCGCAGCGATGCTGAGAGCGGGGGTGTGAGCGTTCATCGGTCAAAGTCCCTTCACGGCCAGGAAGTGATCCCAAGCCAGAGCTGCAAAGAGGGTGAGGAAACCGGGGCCGATAGCGGCCGTGAGGATGCAAGCTTCGGCAGACATTGGATGCCTACTAGGTCAGCGGTTGAAGGAAGGACCGAACCACTTGTTAAGCGGGGCCGTAGCCGGCCGGCGCTTCTGAGCGGGCGCAAAGCCCTTGCTCTTGAGTGTGCTGCGCTTGGGGATGCCTAACTCGGCAGCCTTCTCGCGCTTAGCTTCAGCCGCACGGCTGTGATCGTCTGCATCCTTGGCAGGCTTGCAGGTGTAGTGCGCCGGGCCGCAGTTATCGTCGGTGTCCTTGCCGCCCAGCTCAAGCGCTCGGATGTGCTCGACGTACCAAACGTCTTTCGTGCCCTCGATCGGCTTGTCGCAAAGGCAGCAGATGCCCTTGCTGGCCTCCCAGATGCGGAGGATCCGCATCTGAGACATGGACAGACGCTTGGATGTGCCGACATCCTCGAAGGGCATTAGGCCGCCCTCGCCGTAGCAGCCGCATGAGCCTTCCGAAGAGAAGCCTTGTGCTCCTCAATGAAGCCAAGGACGGCATCAATGGCGCGACCGCGGCCCTGGCCGGCATGGTCATCGGGGGCGACGTAGCCGCCTCGGGCGTTCACGAAGTCTGCGAGAGCATCGCACTCGGCGATCTCGGCAGCTTCGGCCTCGGCTGCCTCGGCGGCGTGTTCCTGAGCGAAATGCAGGGCCGTCGAGTAGAACGGAGCGTCGTTGATCAGCTCGCCCAGGAAGGCGTGGCTGACGGCGTAATCGCCGTTACCTTGCTGCTCGATGGTGTAGTTCTCGGGGAGGGGCATCGTCGGCGCTCCAGGCGGCGGCTGATGTCCCTAAGCTATCACCGGCGGTGAGGATCGCAAGCACTTTCTTCACCTGGGGTGAAGAAAAAAGACGGACGCACGCCCGGTAACACTTTCTTGACGGTGCATAAGGGGGCGCTAAGGTTTGACTCCCGCGTTCTCATGCCGGAGAACAAAGGTGGAACATAGGGGTGGAGCTAGATGCCGGATGCCGATCCCAAGACCGCCGCTTCCAATCAGGAGTTGCAACGCCTAGCAATGGGCCTCGCCCTACAGCTACCGATGGAGGCAGCCGAGGCCCTGACCGTCCTTGGTCACATGCGCGATATCGTCAAGTGGCAGAAAGGCGCGCCGTGGAAGTGGCTTGATGACGAAAGCCTACCGCGCACTGTGCCGTCCGAGGTCGTAGAGTTCAGGCGCGCTTAGCGCTTCTCATGTCGGACGAGCGCGGGTCGTCCATCGCTGCGCGGATCTTGTCGCGCAGCTCTGCCGGGAGCCAAGCTTCCTGGCCGAGATAGATCCAATCGAGAGGGATCCGCATCTCTCGCGCCAGCGTCAGGGCGGCATCGATCCCGATGCGCTTCTGAGCCGTCTCGAAGTTGGCCCACTGGCTCGGGCCTAATCCATATCGCTCTGCAAATTTTTGCTGACTGAGCCCGGTGGTTGCACGAAGGGCCCGCATCCGGCTCGCGATGGCTTCTAGGCTTTCAGGCCGCGGGTCAGCGATTTTCATGCGCTGATTGTCACCGCTGCGCTTTCCGGCACCACTCACCAGAAACGAGCGCTTGACATCCTCACTGTCGGTGAAGATACTACCCGACATGAGCGATTTCCTCCCCGATGCGCGGGCCGTCGTGAAGGCCGTTTACGGCAAGCAGTGTCAGGCTGCGGCTGAGTGGCGGGTGAAGCCTTCGGCGGTGAGCAACTGGATTAGCCGCAACCGGCTTCCGCCGCACACCGAACATCGGATCAAGCTCAAGCTTCTGGCCGAGGGCATGAGCGCGCCGGATCATCTCTGGCAGCGCCCCAGCCGCGATCTTGCTCACGGTAATCATGCGGAGGCCGTGTGATGTCGAACGCCCTGCTCTCCGATGATGTCGTTGAAGCGATCGTCAATCGGGTCGGCCCTGACGTTGAGCGGCTTCAATCGGATCTGAACGACATTAGCGCCCGCGTTAAATATTGCCGGGATACCCTCGGGAGCTTTCCCCGTCTCCGCTCCGACCAGAAGGTTTACAATCTCGGCATCACCCGCGCCTGTAAGGTGCTCGGGGTGCGCTTTGTGACGGCAAAAATGCTCGTTGCTCGCCATCCCGAGTTGGATGGTTACGCCGCGGCTCTTTCTCAGGTCCCCGCGACATGCCCGAAAGAGGCGGTCGGGTATATTTACGTAGCTGAGCACCTGAGCGCGCTCGGCGTGATCAAGATCGGGTTCACGATCAATCTCCATAGGCGCTTGCGTGAACTTCGCCGTGAGTACGGCAAGCCGCTGATGATCAAGGATGCCGTCGCGGGGACCTACCTGACGGAGTTCATTCAGCAACGATCGCTCGGACCAAACTGGTTGATCGGCGAGTGGTTCAACGCGGGTGGGGACGGTCTGACATCCCCGGACTTCTTGGAAGTGGCCCGAGGTCCTTCCATGCGTGATCGCACGGCTCATTACCTGAGCCTGGTCACAGGCCGAGACGACATCCCCGTTCCAAATTCCGGTCCATTCCGCAGCATGCGTGCCGCAGAGGCAGACTTGGCAAAAGCGGAGAAGCATTGAATGTCGAACGACGAGCGCTTCTGCCAGTTCATCGACCGCATCCTCGCCGTCCGCGAGGAAGTTGACGGCCGCATGGAAGAAGTCCGGCGGCTCTACAAGGACGCCAAGGACGAGGGCTTCGACAAGACCGCGATGGGCTCGCTCGTCGCTGAGCTGCGGAAGTCTGCGAAGGATCCCGCGAAGGCTGAGGCGGCGAGTGACACGCTTGACCTCTACCGTGACGCCTATCGCCGGGGTCGGGCGCATACGGGTGCGCACGCGAATATGCCGGATTGGTCGGAAGTCAAGGCGGCTGCCAACGGCGGAGGTCACTAGATGGTCTCCTTCGGCATCATCTGGCTTGCTCTTGTGGCGGCCACCACTGCCCAGCGCTTCCATGTGACGGGCTGTGCTGCTGAGCCTGCCGCGGGCTTCATCTGCGGGGCTCTGCTGGCTCCAGGCGTGGTCCTAGTCCTCATCGGCGCAATCCGATGAGCATCAAGGCCGACCTCATCGTGAAGCCGGACGGCATGCCGGATCGCATGCTGACGGCCTCCAAAGTTCGGTACGACGAGTTCATCCGCGTTTCGGTCGTCGTTGATGGCCGATACATCCAGAACCTGGATCTGACGCCGAGCGAGGCGAACGACTTCGCCAACGGTGTCTTGGATCTCACTGCAACCACCCGCCGGAAACCCTGAGATGTCCGCTGCCCGTCCGCTGGCGCGTCCTCGCGTGCCCTTCCGCGTCACCTTCTGCATCGGCTTGCTGTGGTGCCTTCCGCCGAAGCTGCTGTGGTTCCCGTCGCTGTTCTCGTTCGGCACCTTCGTGCGGGGGTTCTGATCATGCCCGATGGTCGCAGCAACGCCCGTCCGTCTCGGCGGAAGTTCGATCACGATATGGCCGTGGCTCTCCGTGCCGAGGGGGCCAAACTGACCGAGATCGCGGCGCTTTTCGGGGTAGGAATTACTGCCATCAGCAAGGTTACGACGCATGAGCCTTGCCCGATCGATCACCGTAGCCGCGCGGCGCGGGTGCATGTTGTTCGTGCCCGAGAGGGTCGATTGAAACTCGCTGCCGAGCGGCGCAAGCGTGTAGTCCTTTATCGCTCTGCCGACATGCAGTATCGCGACATCGCTACGATGATGAAGTGCGGCCTGAGCCAAGTCGAAAAATATGCTGCTGGCGTGAAGCCTCGTTCGCATAAGGGTAAAAAGTCGGCCGCGCTCGCCGTTAAACCGAAGCCGATCCAGTTCAGCGTTCCGGATTACGTGCGGGCGGCCGGACTGGTGCAGGACTTTCGGGACTTCCGCCGCGATCATGGCGAAGCCTACGCCGAGTATCGCTGTCGCCAGCTCATTGCTGAGGCGGCCCGCCCATGAGCGCTGCACCGTCCCTCGTCTCTCGCGAACTGGTCGCGTCGCCAGCCCTTCTTGAGGCGCGGCGCCGGCATCTCGCGGCGGGTCGCTTCATCATGCCGAAGGCTGTTTCCCCGGCAGAGTTGGGGCGGTCTCGCCTGCCTTCCACCGGCACCCATGATCGCTGGTACTGGAAGACGGACACGCTTGTCCGCATCGGGTCGGATCTCGGCGGCTTCACATCGGCTGAGATTTGTTCCGTCCGCCGCAACGCCAACTTGGTTAAGGCTCGCCATCTGATCTGTTGGCTCCTTCGCCGCTATACGTCGCTCAGCCTTCCCGGCGTCGGCCGGATGCTCGGCGACCGCGATCATACTTCTGTCCTTCACGCTTGCCGGCGTGTGGATGCGGTGATCGCTTTCTACGGTGTTGATCTGGATGGCGGCGCTGAGCGTGTTGCTCGGCGTCTGTGGGCTCTGAACTGGCGCGTGGTGCGCCGATGAGCCTGCTATTCGCCCCGATCCGCTCGCCAAGCCAAAAAGCGAGCGGCCTGCGACCGGACGCTGTCAGGTGCCTGCGTCTGCGTTCGGTCGCGCTCTTTCGGTTCGTCGGTCCGGCTGAGGAGGGTTGCCGCCCGTCCTTCCGGTCCGTCGAACAGATTACCCTGCGAGGGTTGCGGCTTGCCGGCCGAACCTTCGCTTACCTTCGGGCGATTGCACATGCTTGCCGGCCTGTACCTCCGCCCAGCCTCTCTGACGCAAGCCTCATGATCCAGCCCGGACCAGGCCGCGTCGTCGTACCTGTGTGTGCGTTTTCCTCCGTGCATGCTCAAGGCCCCTGCCTCCGTGTCGATGATCAATCGACCATGGATCGGCTGGCATGCGCATCCACGAACCCCGGACGTTTCATCCAAGAGGCCGCCGCGTGACTGCGACCGTCTTTCTGGCAGAGGCGCGCTCCCTGATGGCGCCCTGCATCACCCGAGAACAGGTCCGCCGCGGTGGTACTGCGGATCAAGCCAGAAACCGCGTGGCGCGTGCTGTGGGCTGTGCCCCTGGCACGCTCTACAACTTGATGCGCGACCGTCTGAAGAAACTGGACGGCGACCTTCGAGCGCGTCTCACTGAGTACGCCATCAGGGACCTTCAGAATGAAATCAGCGCCCTCGGCCGCCAGTTGGAAAACGCTGAGCGCCTGGGCCGTGCGCAAGATCCGTCGCTGGCTGGCCAAGCTGCGCGGATCCTAGCAGAGGCACAGGCTCTACACGCCAAGATCTGCGTGGAGGCGGCCGAATGAAGCCTCCTCTGCGCGTACTGGATCTTTTTAGCGGCATCGGCGGCTTCAGCCTTGGGCTGGAGCGGACCGGCGGCTTCCAGACGGTCGCCTTCTGCGAGATCGAACCCTTCTGCCGCCGCGTGCTGGCGAAGCACTGGCCCGAGGTGCCCTGCTACGATGACGTGCGAACCCTCACCGCCGACCGTCTCCGCGCAGATGGAATTTCTGGGGTTGACCTCGTGTGCGGGGGCTTCCCCTGTCAGGACGCCAGTGTCGCGAACACTGATGGCCTTGGAACGGCGGGCGCTCGCACGGGCCTTTTCGCGGAGGCGGTTCGCCTCGTTGGCGAGTTTAGATCCGTCGTTCTCATGGAGAACGTCTCAGGATTGCTGGGTCGAGGGTTCGGAGACGTTCTGCGGGCCTTGGCCGCCCTCGGGTACGATGCGGAATGGGAAAGCATTTCAGCACGAGAGCTTGGTGCTGACCATCTTCGCGACCGGCTCTGGATCTTGGCCTACCCCCGTGAAGCGGGACGGGAAGGACTTGAGCCGGTCAGGGGCGCACTTGGGCGCGCGAAAGCGGCACTCGCCCAGCATCACGACGCGCCTCTTGGAAACTGGTCTGCACTGGTCGCTGATCTCCATGGCCTACGAAGCCGCGATGGGGTTCCCGTCGCAATGGAGCGAGCCCGCATCGGAGCCCTCGGCAACGCGGTCGTCCCGCAAATCCCGGAGCTGATCGGCAACGCGATCCTCGCCTCTCTGGCCGAGAGGGAGGCAGCATAGATGGCTCGCCGCCCATCCCAAACGCATCCTTCCGCCAAGCCATTGCGCGAGGCTGAGATCCAGGCTGCCGTCATGCGGATGTGGCGCAGCATCGGCCGCCCGCACACGCTGGTGGCTGCCATCCCGAACCAGAATGCCTTCGGGCAAGCTGGCCTGACGCCCGGCCTTCCGGACCTGCTGATCCTCGGCGGCACTGTCGGCGTCGGCTTCCTTGAACTCAAGACGGCGACGGGCAAGCTCTCATCCCATCAGAAAGCCATCGCCGACCTCTGCGAGCATCACATGCTCCATCACAAGGTCGCCTACGGCTTGGACGAGGCCCTTCGCATCCTGACCGATTGGGGCGTGCTGCGGGCGTACCGCGGCGGTTCCTCCCTTCCCACACAGCAAGCCGCGGAGTGACGCATGGCTCATCGTGTCGAGCATTTGGCCGAGGGTGTGGCGCTACACCTTGGGGACAGCGCCGAGATCCTAGACGCGATCGGTGATGCCGATGCCGTCGTGACGGATCCGCCCTATGCCATCCCGACACAGGTGGCGCAGACGCGAACGATAACCCGCAACGTCGGGGATCTGTCGATTGTGGAGGCTGCTTTCCGCGCGCACCTCTCATCTTGGAAGCGCTGCGTTGGTGAGACGGGGCGCATCTTCGTCTTCTGTGACGGCGCCTCGTATCCCGTGATTTACCGCTCGGCTTATGGGTCGTTCAATCTGGCATCGCTTGTCTGGGACAAGCAAAAGATCGGCATGGGCCGGGAGTTCAGAAAGCGGCACGAACTCATCATCCATGGCTGGGGAGCGAAAACGCCCGTCACCACGGCAGATGGCACCGGCTACCCGGATGTTTTACAATGCAAGCCGGTGCAATCGAACCTTCGACATCATCCGGCAGAAAAGCCGGTACAGTTGCTCACCGATCTGCTCCGTGTATGCGGGCGGCATGTGGTCGATCCCTTCATGGGGTCAGGCTCTACGGGCGTCGCCGCTGTCAAACTCGGCAAACGCTTCACGGGCGTAGAGATCCATGAGCCGTACTTCGACATTGCCTGCCGTCGAATTGAGACGGCGCTGTCGGGCAAGTCACTTAATGCCGCTTCCCCCTATCAGGAGGTGCTTCTGTGACCATCCCTCAAATCGCCGACAGGCTCCGCCAGATAGCCTCACAGACGGGCAACGAGGAGTTGAGGTCGCTTGCCTCGCAGCTCGCCCGCCGTCGCCCTGTACGGAAGGCTGAGCGTGTCAGCCAGCCCATGACGGATGAGTTGGCGGATGAGATCCGATCGTATGCTGCCGAGCATCCGAAAACCCCTCAGTCCCTCATCGCTCTCGCATTTGGACTGAACCAGGGTCGGATTAGCGAAGCTCTGCGGGGGAAGCGCTCATGAGCACCTTCTGGCGCGCTTTCCGAGACACGCTTCGGTTTCTCATGCTGCCGACGCTCTGCCTCTGCAACATGATGTTCGCGATCCTCACGCCCTCGGCCGCGCTGAATGCCTTGGCGATGTTGGCCTGCGGCATTTGCTTCGCGCTGTGCGCTCGTCGCGGCGACTACGATCAGACTGTTGCCGAACTGAAGCTTTCATTTTCCGAAGCTTTGCGGGGGAAGCGGTCGTGAGCGAGCGCGTAGCCATTCCGAAGTCGGTGCGCTTCGAGGTCTTCAAGCGCGACAATTTCACCTGTCAGTATTGCGGCAGCAAGGCGCCCGAGGTCGTGCTTGAGTGCGACCACATCAAGCCGGTGGCGGGCGGCGGCACCAACGCGATCATGAACCTCGTCACCGCGTGTGTTGACTGCAATCGCGGGAAGGGTGCGCGCACGCTCGATGAGCGTCACATCCTCGAGAAGCAGCGCTCGCAAGTCGAAGAGATCAACGAGCGCCGCGTCCAGCTCGAAATGCTGTCCGAGTGGCATCAGCAAATCTCTGACGAAGGCGACGCCGTGGTGGAAATCCTAGCGAAGCGCTGGGAAGCGACACATGCCTCGACCTGGGGCATCACGGACCACGGGAAAGACCTGATCCGCAAGTGGCTCCGCCGCTTCACGCCCGAAGAGTTGATGGCCGCAATGTCGGCTTCGTGGGCCACCTACAGCGCTCGTGGCGAGGACGGTGAGCCGACATCCGACAGCCTAGAAAAGGCTTTCACCTACATCCCGCGCGTCGCAGCGGTGCGTCGATCGGAAGTCGATCAGCCGCACAAGAAGCGGCTCTATTACGTGCGCGGCATCCTGAGGAACCGGCTGCGCTATCTCCGAGAGCAGGACGCATTGGACCTGATGGAAGAGGCGTACCAGTACGACCTTGACCTCGATTGGCTTGAAGCCTTCGCAAAGCGAGTGACAAGTTGGTCCGCGTTCCGCCGTTCGCTTGAGCAATTCATTGAGGAGCAGCACGGCGAATGAGCCTGTCAACGAACATGCTGCGCGTCCTGCTGGCCAAGGGCGTGGATCCAGAGACCATTCTTGAGGTCTCCGAGGCCGCGGAAGCCGAGAGGGCTGCCGAAGAGGAAGCACGTCGCGAAAAGCGGCGAGAGGGCAACCGGCGGCGTCAAAAGGCTTGGTACGACCGCAACGTTCGCAATAACGAAGATAACGCCGTTATCGCTCAAGATAACGACGATAACGGAGTTATGCGGCATGAGGATCGTGAGGATGGGGCTGCAAAAAAGGTCCTAGAACCTAAAAAAAACCCTTCGGGTATTACTACCTCCTCGACCCCTTCGGGGTCTCAGGTTCCTTCGCCGAGCAAGCCCCGTCGCTTTGACTGGCCGGCGGATTTCCAGGATCGGTTCTGGGCTGCCTACCCCCGGCACACCGACCGGAAGAAGGCGATGGTCGCCCTGCGGAGGATCTGGGCGGCAGATCGAGTGTCCTTCGACGCCTTGATGGCGGGATGCCACCGCCTAGCCTCAGCCGGCATTGAGGATCGGTTCGTCCCGCACCCGACGACTTGGCTGAACAACGAGCGCTGGGCCGATGAGATGCCAGCCCGGGGCCGTCCGAACGGACGGGCCAGCCCGACAAGCAGCACACCGAGTTTTTGGGCGAACGACGCCGCTGACGCCAACCTCGAGCTGAACGGAGGGAACCGTGACACAGGCCCTTTCGACACTGACCACGGTTCGTGGACTGGCCCCGGCCGAGAAGCGGACAGCGGATCTGACTGGACGGTATCACAACCATCTGGAGGCGATCCCCGGCGACTTCCGACGCTGCGCGTTGTCGGCCGCTCATGAGCCTACGCCCGAGCACCGGGCCCTGATGGTCGCTCGGCGCAACGATCTTGATGCGGCTCTTGGCGGCTGTGATGAGGCCACTGTGCGACGTGCTGTAGGTATGCTCCGGTCCGTGATGGCCGTACAGCAAGCGGATGAAGCTACGCAAAAGCTTCAACGCGCCGCTTACCTCGCCACGCTGACCAAGTACCCTGGATGGGCCGTTGAGCGGGCGTGCCAAGACTTCTTGGACGCTACACGCGGTGAAGGGATCCATGCGCCGAAGCCAGGTGAGATTGCGGCCGTCTGCCGAGTGCTGATCCGAGAGGCGCAGGCCGAGCGGGCCCGCATCAACGCGGTGCTGGATGCCGAAATCGTGCCGGCCCCGACGGAAGAGGATCGGAAGCGGGTTCAAGAGCGCTACGAAGCCTTCGTGCGCGAGGCGACCGCCCGAGCTGCCGATACCAAGGTCATGCTCGAAAGCCGCAAGTCGGACATCCCGACAGAGGTTCGCCAAGCCGCCCTAGACGATCTGAAACGGCGGGAAGAGAGACGGTTGGCAGAGGAGGAGAAGGCGTGAGCGAGATCAATTTTTTTCGTCGCCAGATCCTTTGCCGCTTCGGCATGTGCAACACATTCCGCTCGGCTTCCGATGATCATGGCTGCTGGGGCGAATGCGATCTCTGCGGCAAGCGGATCGGCTATGTTACCCGCGCGGCTCTCCGCCGGTATGCTGATGCTGAGTATGCGGCCGATGAAAAGCGGCGCCGGTTCGTTGAGGGCTTAGACCCATGACTGACCGCCCAACCCTTCAGCAGCAGTGCGACGAAGTCCTCGGCTGCCTCCTCTCCATACAATCCGCTGTCGAAGCATGGCAGAGAGCCCCTGAGAAGTTCAGAAGCGTTGAGACAGGGGCGTGTCGATCAAAGATCGAACCCCTCCAAGCCGCAGTGAAGACCTTGGAGTGGGTCAGGGACAACGAGGAATGGCTTCGGGAAGAGGCCGAGAAGCGGAAGCAGTCAGCGTAGCGTAACGAGGGTTTCCGATGACCACGACCGAACAGCCTATCCGTATCTGGATCGCCGCATATACCGGGCCAAACTGCGAGATCGCTGTGCGCGATGCAGTGACGGCTTTGGGCTATCCGGCATTGGTGCCAACGGCCATGACGGAGATGCGCCATGCAAGGCAGGTGATGATGGTAGACCGGCCTGTGTTCCCACGCTACGCCTTCGTTGGCGTGCCGGTCGGCAAGAGCTGGTATCCGATCCGCGGTGTTACCGGCGTGTCGGGCATCCTGTCTAGCGGCGGCGAGCCGAGGGCGGTCCCCGAACGGTCGGTGCGGTTGCTAAAAGCCGCGGTGGATGCCGACGCCTTCACAAAGGCTGCGGAGCCCATGTTCAGCGAGGGCGACCCTGTTCGCGTCCAGTTGGGCGGCGGCGAGATCGAAGCTTTCGTCGGCCGAGTGAATGCCGCTTTGCCTTCGCACCGGATCGAAGTTGTCTACAGCCTGCTTGGGAAACAACTTAGGTCCAAGGTGAGCCTTGACCAAGTCAGGGCTGCGTAATAGATTAGCGCGCGAGGCAGGGCCGCGGTGATCCTTTCACCCGCCCTGCGGATGCTATCCAAGCATCCTAAAATCTAAGCGGTAGCGGTCGAAGGCGGCGACACGGTGAAAGGGCTTCGGCTCTGAGGGCGACAGACGGCTGCCACCATCTCTCGCCCGATCTGCTGGCCGTAGAACGTGAGGCACACACCCCACGGTTCGCATTGCCGGGTTCCCCAGCAGGCCCGGCCCGCCTTCGACCCCTACCGCTCACACAGTTGCAAAGCCGTGGGTCTCCCGGCCGACCTGACATCGGAGACATCTGGCCCGGCACTCGTTTCAGGCGGCTGACGAAGCGGCGAAAGCCGCAGAAACACCTTCGGGTGTCCCGCGGAGTCCTCCCAGCCGGGGAATAACTGAGGACCTAGGGTCGGCAACCTTTTCTCAGATCCGATGCGGGCCGCAGCCTCGGCCTCCCGATCAATCAGATCTTGCCCCTAGGGCCGATGAGCCCGCGGTTCGCATCGGACTTC
>JAAIGE0101491347.1_pt1 | contig 21946 bp, 23 predicted proteins | sample 6487951 | NCBI WGS metagenome assembly JAAIGE01 (sample SAMN13974128, study PRJNA590717) | phyllosphere metagenome | biome: tomato field; feature: multiple bacterial spot infested tomato fields; material: tomato leaves; isolation source: leaves from tomato fields | host: Solanum lycopersicum ...
ATGATGGATGAGGCCGCCCCGATGGGCCGGCCGACGATCGTGAAGTGCCTGTTCCAGAGCATCGAGCACGAAGCTGGCATGGGCCGTTCTGCTGGCCCGCCAACCGACAATCCGCCGAGCATAGGTATCGATGACGAAGGCAACGTAGACGAACCCCGCCCAGGTCGCGACGTAGGTGAAGTCCGACACCCACAGCATGTTCGGCGCTGGCGCGTAGAACCTGCGGTTGACGTGATCGAGAGGGCATGGCGCCGCCTTGTCACTGATAGTTGTGCGCACCGGCTTGCCCCGGATCACCCCTGCTAAGCCCATCTCCCGCATCAACCGCGCGACTGTGCAGCGGGCGACCGGAAAGCCTTCCCGCATCATCTGCCGCCAGACCTTGCGCACGCCGTAGACCGCGAAGTGATCGGCGAATACGCGCGCGACCTCGGGCTTCAGGGCGACACCCCGCTGCGCCCGCGCCGACAGGCGTGTCCGATCCTGCCGCTGTGCGATGCGCTCGTGATAGGTGGATGGGGCGATCGGCAGGACGCGGCAGATCGGCTCGACCCCATAGGCATCGCGGTAATCGTCGATGAACGCGATCATCGCTTGAACGGGCGGTCGAGCTCCGCCTGGGCAAAATATGCCGATGCCTTGCGCAGGATCTCATTGGCCTGTCGCAGCTCGCGGATCTCGCGCTCCAGTGCCTTCATCTTGTCGGCTACCTCGGTCGGGACGCCCGCGCGCTTGCCGCTGTCGACCTCAGCCTTCTTCGCCCACTAATGCAGCGTCTGCGGAACGCAGCCGATCTTCTCCGCAATCGAAACCACCGCTGCCCAGCGAGAGGGGTAATCACGTTCGTGATCGATCACCATACGCACTGCGCGCTCGCGGACTTCCGGCGCAAACTTGTTCGTTGCCTTGCTCATACAGGCTCCACCTTCTCAGGAGTTGGAGCCTCCGGCAAACCCGGCGCGGTTCAACAAAGTGTCCGCGGCATAGGCTCGGATGCCGTTCGGCCGCGCCAACTCCGCCAATGATTATCTTTCCTATCATTCGTGTTAAAATGAGAATCGCACGAGGATCATGACCGTTACAGCGTAAGCGAGCGCTTTGCCATCGAACCGGATACCCTACCCCGACATCCGCCAAGGCCTCTATGTCAGGCTTTCACGGCTTGTTAATGAGGCTGCGCTCAGCGCGCTGGAGGAGGAACTGGCAGATAGATTTGTTCCGCTGTCCCCCGCTGCCGAACACCTTATCGATGCCATCAGAATTGCTAATCTCGCGCGGTCGGCCGAGATTGCACGGGTCGATGCAGGCGCGACCGCGATAGCGCTGACACCATGCGAGACTGATGGCGACATGAGCCAATTTGCAGGGCGATCGGAGAAGATGGCCGCTGGCTTTCGAAGGCGCAGACTGATGACGCTAATAGGCTCGCAAAGGTCACCGGCCTGCTCGAAAGCGTTGGCGCTTTGCGGAAATAACGCCCGACCTAGCGTCAATCGCCTTAATCTGCGGCACCGGGATTGTCGGGCCATTGAGGGAGCGAAATTCATATAAATATAGCGGTCGCTACAGGCGGTGTTTGAGGTATCATGCAAGCCTTGATGACACAGGGCGACATCACCCCGGCTTCAGGTACCGAAAAGGAAAACGCTTGTCGGCGTCTTCAGACGCTTGAACAAAATGGGTGCATTCAACGACAAAGGTCTGCAGCCGCCTGGCAAGAGTCGCATGAAGCCGTTGAACGGCTCGCTCCTTTGAGTGACATCGTTTCTTTCATGACGTGGCGACTTAAACGGCTATGGCACACAGGAAGCCATATCGATATCTTGGATTGTCTCTATACATTCTGGCGTATCAATAGGTTCTGACCCTAGACAGCTCGTTTGAGCGGTTCAGGTTTCTTTCCTTCGGGCAGGGTGTCCTGCAGGTGCGAATGTACAGTACCCGCGCTGAAAGGTTTCGGGATAAAGGTAGCTTTGGGTGGCAGGTCGCCCGGCTCGGGGGAAATACGTCCGCTTGCGATCACGATTTCGATATGGGGCCACCGCTCGGCCGCATGTCGTGCCAGAGCAAACCCGTTTGTCTTCCCAGGCATCTCCACATCTGAGAAGAGAAGAACTATCTCTTCCGCCTGCCGGCCCAGCAAACTGATTGCCTGATCCCCGTCATCTACGGAGTGACAGCGAAAACCGGCATCCTCCAGGATATCGCAAGCGTGCATCTGGATCATCGCATCGTCATCGACAACGAGCGCATATGGGGCGGTCGACACCATTCCTCGTCCTTTCACAGCGCAGGAAGGCAAGACGGCTCGGAAGCGCAAGACCGGGCAATCCAGTTTGGCAATCGCCCACACATCAAGCGACGGCTGTAGTCCCATCGGCGAAGGCGCGCCGCTCCTCCATGACGCGTCAACTTTGCCGTTGTTCCCAGTGCAGACGACATGATTTTGGACGAGACTTCTTCCTCTGGCCCGGACTAACCACCTCCTTGCAAATCGGTGCGATCCTTCCATTTGTGGTGGTATCTGACGAGGGGAGTATAAAAATTTCGATCCACATGGCGGAAGTCAAAGTACTTGTGCAAAATTATAATTCAACTGAGCAGCTCAAACTAGTAACTTCGATGACAGGCAAATCAGGCGTGCATTATTTTGCGAGTGAGCTGCTCATTTTCACCTGAGCCTTGAGGAAGTGCAGAAATCCCCTAGCCTTGTGTTTGGCCCGAAACAAATAGAAGTAACGAATGCCTGCATGCGGGGTGACGCGACGCCGCAGGTCATTTGGGATCATTTTTATGTCTTCATATATTGCTTTGAATATACGTCGGTCAGAGAAGATGTGTTTGGCGTAAAGTGCACCATCGCCGAAGCTGTATCCTGCCAGAAGCTCGGTCTCTTCGTGCCGTTCACGCCTGCCATGGTGATGGTGTACTACAATTGCGGGGTCGTAGCGCACCTCGACGCCCTTTCCTAAAGCCCGGAACAGGAAATCCGTGTCTTCCGCTGCCAGGAATGGAGCGCCGGCACCGAAGCGAACGTCAAAAAGGCCGACCTTATTAATTACGTCAGCGCTCATTGTCAGATTTGCTCCCATGACAAATCCTCCGGGGAACAAGCAGGGATCCGCGATCATCGGATGATTCTCGAGCTTGATAGTGACGGGCAGATCTCGCGGATCACCAAGGAATATCCTTCCTCCGACAATCGCATTGTCCCGACGAACGTGGAAGCAACGCGCGAGTTCGAGGAAATAGTCTTTTCCAATAACGCAGTCGTCATCTGTCATCGCGATAATGCGACCCTTGCATCTCGCCAGTCCCGCGTTGCGCGCACGAGCGAGCCCGGGTCGAACTTCATCGACCAAACTGACATCAAATGGCTGGCGTGCAGCCCATGATGTCAGAACAGCTGCTGTCTGATCAACTGAACCATTATCTACGATCACAATCTCGACGCTGAGGTCGAATGCATTGTGGACTGCAAGTCCAATTGAATGAAGCAGGGCCGGGAGTGAACTTGCACGATTTCTCGTGCAAACAAGGAGGCTGATGTCTGCCATTCCGTCAAAGCGCCGGACTGTTCAGCTTCATGTTGCCAGGTGCCCCCGCTATCGGTGACGGACCTGCGGTCCAGCTTGCCGCATAGGCACTGAGCTTGCCGTAGCTGTTGTCATGGAACACATGGGGTATGCCCATCAAGAGCGCCAGAAGGTGGCCATGGAGGCGGTCGGTTATCAGGCGCTCTCCTTGCGATAGAAGAGCGACACCCCTTGCAAGCCGCGTCCGCGCCTGTCTCTCACGTGCGCGCGCCGAACTGCCGGTAGGCACGTCTTCATCATTGGTAAGCCAGTCGACGATCGTCGCACCGCCAAGATGCGCGTCGGCAAGTGCCGCGCCTTCACAATCGGTTCGAAGAAGGGCGAGCAATGGAACAGTCGCCTCGCCCTGCCGATGAAGGTCCAGCATCATCGCCGTATCAGGTGATAGTTCCGCCCGTAGCCCAAGCCTTGAAGCAGCGAACGCCTGACTAACGGTGTCACGGACATAAAGCGAAAAATCAGGATGCTTCGTTGCGACGGATGAAAAGCGAGCGGCGGCCTTGTCGCTCTTAAAAAAGATCGACTGCGGCAGCTGTACGATTTTGCGGTTTTTAAAAGTTGTCAGCAGCCGTTCGCGGAATTGCTGGTGATGCGGCCATAGATCGCCCAGATTTCCGCCGCCGTGAATAAGGAGAACGCCGCCCGGACATGCATCTGCAAAAACGCGATAGTCGAAATCATGCCATGTTGACACATAGGATGGATCGCGACCTGTGACTTCTCGCAATACTGCCAATTCACCCAGCCAGATCGCGCTGTCGCCGACATTGGGATGATCTGGAAAGTCGACCAGAGCATAGGGGCTGCCTTGGCCGAGATGCGCCCTGAAGAGTTGCCGGAGCCTCTCTCTCTGCTCGAGAATGCGGGCGCGGTTCATGCAGCAATCCGGCTCGGAATGCCAGAGACGAGAGAATAGAGAGCTTCGCATCTATCCAGCCATAGGTCCTGGGAGAACATCCTAACCGCCCTCTGCCGCGGAATGTGTCGATTGATCGCGATGGCTTCTCCGATAGCCCTCGCAAGATCGGGAACGTCGCCAGCCTTTGCCAGTGCGCCGGCATTACCGATCACCTCACCTGCGGCGCCCATATCGAAGGCTGCAACCGGTAGGCCGCACGCCATGGCCTCGGCAGCGACTAGGCCAAATGGCTCATCCCAGCAGGGCGTGAAGAGAAATACCGACGCATAGCCAAGCTCCTCCGTAAGAGAAGCTGTGTCGAGATGACCGCCATATCGGATTTCACTTCCAAGCAGCGGTTCAACATTCGCGTGCCAATAGTCGGGATCCTCGATAGCGCCGTAGATCATAAGCGGGATGCCCGCTCTTAGCGCGGCCTGCGCCGCTAGGTGCGTCCCTTTGTTCGGCGTGATCCGCCCGCACCATATGGCGGTACCGTTGCCATCGGCTCGATAGCGCCATTTGCTGACATCGATCCCGTTATGCAGGACTGAAACCTGTGCTGGCACATTATCGGGCCACCACGCCTGCAATTGCCGTCTGGACGTGACGGTAAGATGGTGCCGGACAGAAGGGCTTTGCTGCACAAAGCCATGGAGTGCGTCATAGGGTGGCACATGCAGGGAGGTGACCGTGGGGGTCAGGTCGGTGCGGCTATGTTCGAGAGGAAATCTGTGGAGGCTGTTATTATGCACGACATCGAAGCCACCAGCAGCGATCCGATCGCATGCGGCGGCATAGGCGGCGTCCAGATGATTGATGAGCGGGGCGGATCCGCGATGTTCGGCCCATGGGAAAACCTGCTCGTAATGAATGTCGACGACAGGGTCGATGTTGAACAGGGGGTCGCTGTCACCCGAAGCGAACAGGGTCACATCATGGCCGCGGCTTTGAATGCCTGCAGCAAGTTGCCAGGCGTGAGCCTCCATCCCCCCGGCAAAGGGTTGCGCGATGCGTTGCCGCACATGCGCCAATATGGCGATTTTCACGTTGCAGCGACGTTAGGCTGGATAGATAGGGTTGTTCCCGATTGCCTTGCTTCCAGAATACGCAGTACGCTTGCGGTATTGGCATAGGGTTGGTGGCTCTGCTGGCCGGTCAGCAAAAAATCTTTTTCGTCGGGCGATCGCAGAATGCGGATTGGCTTGCCAGGAGTGTCGTCGATCAATTGCATAAGCCGAAAGGCATGCAGCCAGTGCCCCATCGTTCGATAGCCCCACTTTGCCTCGAACAGCTCGGCATTTCGTACAACGCTGGCGACATGGTGCACGGGCGGCATGTGGTGGGGGTGATATTGATGATAGGCAAGAGAACCCTTGACCCAGGCAATGGAAATCCCTGCCTGAGAAAGTGTCTTGCCGTAATCCGTATCCTCACCGCCATAACCGACATAGCGTTCGTCAAATCCGCCGGAGCGCTTGAACGTCGCGGAATGCATGGCAAAGTTTAGCGACCAGAAGCAGCGATAATCCTCGCATATCTCTACACCAGACGCAGGCGGTCCACGACGATCCGAGTGTTTTTCGGCCACCTTGGCAAAATCGTCGAAAGACCAATAGCCCTGCGTCGCCAGTTTCGGAAGATAGAGAACCTCACCCATCATCAGGCCATCAAAAGTTGCGGCATGGGCAAAATAGTCGGCCACCAGATCGGGTGATGGTATGCAGTCGATGTCGAGGAATATGAGCAGGTCGCCTTCGGCCTTGGCACTTGCCGCATTGCGGGCCGCCGCTAGAGGCAGATCCTGTCCGGGGACATGAAACTGTTTTACGGGGAAGGATGTCTCGGGAACTATATAGGGATCGTCCTGCATCGCGCCGATGATCAATTCCCAAGGCTTCGTCGATTGCTGGTTCAATCCGTGGATAACGTTGGTCAGATGATCCGACCTTCCGCGCGCCAATGTAATGACGGAAACCCTTTTCATAATGCGCGGAACTCCTCTTTCGAATTTTGGGGCAGGGCGATGTCTAGCGGCCACAGCCGATCGATGAGCTGCTCCAGCCAGGCCGCGACATGCTCGGCGGGTGCCTCGTCGATCAAATTGCGCTGCCGGGAAGGATGGTGAGATGCAAAGGCTTCATCGATTGCCGCGCTCCATGCATGGGCAGAAGACGGCAGATGAGGTCGGATCGTCGCCACGCCTGCGGCTGCCAAAGTATCCGCCTTACGACATTGTTCGTCGAAATAGCGCCATTCGGGAACGGCAAGCCATGGTTTGGCGGCGGCAAGGATCTGCTGACATGTCGTATTGCCGGTGGAAGAAATGACGAGATCAGCTGCCGATACATAGTCTGCGGCGTTGTCTACCCAGCCTCTATGTTCAAGATTAGACGGCTCTGTCGCGTGCCAATCGCGCTGCACCTGCCCGATTGACATCCACCGGGCGGAAGGGCGCGATCTCGCACCGACGCCGAGCGGCGCCTGCCCGAAGCCCTCGCCCCCGCCACCCGATACTATGACGATCAGTTCGTCCGCCGGGCCGACGCCTATGCGCTGCCTTGCGACCTCGCGCTTGGGAACCTTGAGGTCGCCGCCAAGCCCCCCGGCAAAGCATGTCTTCGATAGCATCGTCTCGTCCCATTCGGGTTGCGCCAGCTCACGATGGAAGGGTGCAAGCAAACCGGCAGCGCCATCATAGGCGGCGCGATGCCCGGGATCGCTTCGGTCGCCATGCTGCAGAACCTTCACATGCGGGACGGAGCATATGCGCGACAGCTGGGCGATCTCTGCAGAGACGTCGCATATCATCAGGCAGGGATCGGCTTCATAGAACCATGTCGTTAGCCTGGACATCGCCTTGCGGATACCGGGCCACCCCAGCGGGGCGCAGTGAAGCGTTGAGGGTGTCATGACCCAATCCATCGAGCGGGCTTCACTCCCGATCGGTTCGAACAAGGATGGAATTTTGACAATTTCGACATGACGGGGCAGGTCGGAGAAAATATCATCCCGCGCGCAGAATAGCGTGAGTGGCCGGGAAGGCGGCAGCGCTTGTGCAATCGCGGCGCTTCTCTCCGCATGTCCTCGGCCCTGATGATGAACAAAATATCCGATCGGACGGGTCACGCGGCGGCTGCCACGACTTCGGAGCCTGGCACGTGCAGGCCGAGCCGCGCCAAGCCCTCCAGCACCCCGGCCGCATAAGGTTGGCTGACCCGCATCAACCCCTTTCGCGGCAAAAGGGCATCGAGTTCCGACGACGCATTACTGACGACGATAGCGTGCCCGCACGCTGCCAACATATCCGCGTCATTGCCGCTGTCCCCTGCCGCCACGCAATGAGAAAGGGACAAGCCGAGCCGCCTTGCGTAGGCTGTGATCGCTTCAGCCTTGCCGCCTCGCTGCGGCAGGACATCGATCAGACGTCCATGGGAAAACACGACCCGGGCAACCAGGCCATGCCGCGTGAGCTGAGCTCGAACGCGAGACGCATCTTTCGATGTTCCAAAAAAGCTGATCTTGTGCGGCCCGTCCGTGGCGCGTGGTTGTTCCTTGAGACCAAGCGGGGCCAGCGCATCGACGATTGCCGATCGATCCCATCCCTCATTGAGATGATGACGGTAATCGAGGCATTCCTGCCAACCGCCCTCGTCATCGCGCAGCATGAGCCTCGTCCCAACATCTGTGATGAAGGCATCAGGTTCAGGAAGGCCCCACCGCCGCAATATCATTCTTGCCGCATGGAAACTCCTGCCGGTGGCGACGATGAAGGGCAGATCGGACGTCTGCCGCCACCCCTCGAATGTCTGCGCGCTTTCGAGGCTGCCCGTCAGCGTATTATCGATATCACAGATGAGGAGCCCTGGTTGCAGGGCGGCGCGATAGATGTCCAGAGATGCGGAGGCATATCTGTTCCAGCAATAACGGGATGCCCCTGTCAGGGCCGCTTCCGACAACATAGCGTGCTGCTTCTCATCGCTGATGATGGCCTTTATGGACGAGGCTATGGAATAGGTGTCACGTGGATCAACCAGTGTTCCGTGTCCAATTTTGCCAATGATTTCGGCAGGCCCGCCGTTCCTGGTCGCAACAACAGGCGTGCCCGCCGCTGCCGCCTCGATCAGCGTCAATCCGAAAGGCTCGTGGAGCGCCGGGTTGACGAAAACGCCGCCCTTCGAAGCTAAGGAATAGAGCGCAGCCACATCCTCCGCATCATGAGAGGGCGGAAAAGCCACCAGGCCCTGCAAGCCACGGCTCGTCGACATATTGAGAAGATCATCGAGATTATGACGTTCCTCCCCGGAGGCATGGATATGCTGGCCGGCCAGGATGACCAGATTAGCCATGGATTGCAATTCTTCGTCGTCGGCATAGGCCGTGAGCAAAGAAACCAGATTCTTTTTGGTAACCGGCCGCGAAACGGCAAGGATGATTGGACGTTCAGGTTGAGACAGCGATGTTGCCAGTAATGCTTTGGCACGACCTTCAATGATCGGGGTGTTCATCCTTGGAACGCCCGGCGGAACGACATGAAGCCTTCGTCCCAAAACCTGTCTATAGGCACCGATCTGACGGTCTGCCTCATCGCGTGTTGACACGATGATTGCGCCAGCGTTCGCAATGGCCGCCGTTTCGGCGTCTATACGCCAATTGAGACCATCGCATGAAAGGGCCTGCGCCTGCTTGTTGATGCCCAGCGCATGAGGGGTATAGACAAACGGTATGCCAAACACTTTCTGCACAGTTGCCGCTACCGTCGAGGCATCCGAAAAATGTGCATGGATGATGTCGGGTAGTTGGTCACGCTGTCGAAGATAGTCGACAAGACCATCCGTGAAAGATGGGATTTGGGATGTAAGTTGTTCTTTTTCGAAATATCCGGCGTCCGTCGTCGGAATTCGAATGATGTTGATCTTCGATCCTATCGGTTCGCTCTCGCGCGCGTACGAAGTATCGAACCGACCGTCTGAAAATTGCCGTGTAACGATCACGACTTCACTTACTTCAGGCAATTGCGCCTGATGTAATGCGGCCTCCAGTACATAAGCGATATGACCACCGGTATCTGCTGTTATGCCGTAATCGACCGGGGGAGCTTTCAGGCAGCCGCCAAGAGCGAGATGCAAAATTATCAATCATGCCCCCTTTGTAGAAGAAGCATAACATGCAAACCCGCGCCAAGTTCCTCGACTAAATCATCCCAGACCGATCTGTTGGCCGGCATTGATGCACATCAATAATTTTTGCGGAATCATAACATGGATTATTTTTAGGACCTTTTCCACGCCATGACTATCACCGCTATCCGCTTGGAGAATAGGAGATATTAAAACAGGCTTTGAGGAATGAGGCGGCGGACGTTGAACGAAGTGCTTTCCTTGCTGGCGAAACCGTCCAGCTTGTGGTTGAAAGTGAGTTTATCCCGGCGATCTTAAGGTCCCATGTCAGCCAAATGTGTTTGGGGATCTGGACAATTGAAATCAGCGCGTGAGCCAACGGCAAGACCTCTAAACGCAAAGATACCCGAGCGAAAACTGACGAACTCCAGCAAATTGAATTCAAGTGACTGCTTGTCTACTGACCCGGTGCCAACGCGCTGCCCATGCGTTGACCTTTGATGACAGATACAATCGAAACACTGATCCTGCAGATGGAAGCAGCCGCGCTTGCGCAGAATTATGAAGAAGCGAAGCGTCTCCGGGATATGATCAGCTTGATGCGCGGTGGCGCGAGCCTCGAAGAGGCTACCGCAGCGGACGCCTCCGGGTCCGATAGACCCAAGCTGGGCGCAATGGGGCTCGGCACCAGTCAGCAAAGAATGGCACCGCCATCGGGCTGGACGCGCCCGCAGAAGCCTGATCCGATGACGAGGGGGCGGGGTTCAAGACGGGGTGGCCGCAAATGAATGGCAAAGACGCTCGTGGGGCGGTGCTCGCGCTTCTTGCCAGGCGTCCGCCGGGTGCCACAATATGCCCCAGCGAAGTCGCTCGCGCGCTGGCCGGTGAGGGTAACTGGCGAGAGGCAATGCCCGTGGTGCATGCGTCGGTCGACGAACTGCTCACAAAGGGACATGTGCAATTAAGCTGGAAAGGCACAACCATGCTTGCGAGGTCTGGCCCGTACCGCATTGCGGTGGCAAAGCCAGGTGACCTATAAGTCGGCCTTCTCCCCCGGCCGCCATGATTTACCGATCAAAAATGAGAAGGCCGGCATTGCTGCCGGCCTCCCCTCAACCATCCTGATGTAGATGGGCCTACTCAGCCGATGCAGCGGCCTTGGTCCGGCGCTTTGTCAGCGCCTTCGCCGGCTGCGCTTCCGCCGCTTTGGGCGCTGCCTTCTGGCCATCTTTGCGCCCAAGTCCAATCTTCAGCGCCAGTTCTTTACGCTGCGCAGCGTAATTGGGTGCGGTCATGGGATAATCGCGTGGCAGGTCGAAGGTCTGGCGATAGCTTTGCGGCGTATAGCCATTCTGCGCGAGATGACGCTTGAGCATCTTGTAAGGCTTGCCATCAAGCATGCTGATGATGTGATCAGGCTTGACCGACGCGCGGATCGACACGGCTGCTTTGGGCTTTTCCTCGACGGAGGCTTCGGGCTGACCAAGTCCGGTCAAAGCGCCATGAACATTGGCAATGAGCGTCGGGAGATCACCTACCGCAACGCTGTTGTTCGACACATGTGCTGCAACGATGTCAGCGGTCAGCGTAATCAGCTGCTCAGCCATGTCATTCTGATCTGTCGTTATAGACCCCATATTGGATAGACCCGAAGCATGAACTAGGTAAGAGCTTGTACACTGTCACGTAAAGTCTTCGCAATTCATTCTTTTGCCATCATGGGTTTGTCCTGGGCGCAAGACCTTGTCGACATGGACTGCGATCGCCATAGCCGAGCGACGATGGATGATAACACGACAATGCTGATTCTGCGCGTTCTCGAGCGCGCGCCGCAATGGGTGCGGACCGACCTTACCGCAAAAGATGCCGGCGTTCGCCGTCGTGCGGAAGAGACACTCGCTGCGATGATCGCCAGCGCGCTGGCTGAAGGGAATCGGGCTTGAATAATGTCAGTCCCTCGGCCGCAGGAGCACCGCGCTCTGCCGACCGACAGCGGATCGAAGATGATGGTTGCAAGCCGCGGGAATAGCAGACGGTCAGCGCTTGGGGATCAGAATTTCGCATTTTAACGGTAAGAATGGGTCGATGGTTGCCGGCAGCGCATGCCGTGTCGTGGGACAAAACCGACGTTCGCGAGCTTTGCCGGGAACGGCAGATCCTGATCCCACACCTGCCATTTCTGAAGCATTAATGATCGATCCTCGGAATGCGCCGGACTGGCCGGTGCACGAACCGCTTCGCGGAGGGTGTAATCGGCGCGATACTGTTGATCTGTCTAATGGCGTTTGCGCTCGAAGAAATATGAAGCCGGGCTTTTTTGTAGCGTCAGCTTCACTTCCGGCTGGTCACGCCTTTGCACCTTGGTAGCTATTGATCCAAGCTCGCGACATCTCTACAACAAAGTCTTGTACAATTTCGACACGGCGGGGCGTGTGCCTCTTGTCCAAGCGGACGACATACAAAGGTGATTCCTCCGACCGCCACGCACGCAGAATTTCGACGACGCGGCCATCCTGCCATTCTAGCTTTCCCATGAAGGCAGGTCCAAAGCCGATGCCCAAGCCGGCCAGAATCATATCCCAAGTTGAGTCCGGATCATCTGAGATGTGCCTTGGATGTGGAAGATGGCGGACGGGCTCGCCGCTTGCGGGATCACGGAACTGCCAGCTGTCGAGCTGCTTAGACACGGGGTTGCGAAAGCCGACGAGCACATGGTGCCTGAGTTCAGCCGGCGTTTGAGGGGCGCCGTGCCGACGAATGTATTCGGGAGAGGCACACGCAACCCAAGGAAAGGTGCAGATTTTGCGTGCGAAATGACCTGGAAGTCCAGCGATGCTGCCGGTTCCTATCGCGAGATCGACGCCGCGCTGCGCAAGATTGGCGAAGTCGTCTGCCTCTTCCACCTCTAAAGCTATTTCAGGGTGCTCGCCTAAGAACGCGGAAAGGTCGGGCATGATGCATCGGCGGAAGAGCGCGCCGGCGGCGCTGATACGCACCCGTCCGGAGCTGCCGTGATGACCCACCTCGACAAGTGACGTCTCCGCCTCGGTCACCTCATTGAGAAGCCTTCGGCCGACGGCCAACAATCGGTCGCCCTCAGGTGTCAGTGACAGCCAGTGTGTCGAACGGTTCAGAAGCTTTAGGCCGTTCGCCTGCTCCAATCGGCTGACTGCCTTAGACATCGCCGAGGTTGAGGTGTTCGCTCGTCGCGCAGCTTCGGAAAAGGAGCCAGCTTCCACGACCCGCACAAACCACAGCAGCTGTGAAAGGCTTGATGGCAAAGTTGGCTTGGACATTAGGTCAACACTGACATGCAAAGATGCTGACTGCAAGCGCCGCCATTCGTCCGCGACATATTCGACATCGGCAGCGATCCGACACGACCGCTGGCTTCGCATTCACGCGAGCCAGTGACTGGGGCGCCCCTCATTGGCGCGACGCAAGCAAGGAGTATTCGCAATGGCAAAGACCTGGTTCATCACCGGCACTTCATCCGGTTTCGGCTTGGCTCTCACCGAGGAACTGCTCGACCGCGGCGATCGCGTTGCCGCAACGGTCCGCAACCCTGCGACGATGGACAAGCTCAAGAAGCGGTACGGCCAGCGGCTCTGGGTCGCCACCCTCGACGTCACGAACGCCGAAGCGATCCGGCAGGTGGTTGTTGCGGCGTTCGCTGAGCTCGGCCGCATCGACGTGGTGGTCAACAATGCTGGCTACGGCCTTGCTGGTGCCGCGGAGGAACTGAGCGACGCGCAGATCCGGCACCAGATCGACACCAATCTAGTCGGTTCGATTCAGGTCGTCCGCGCGGCACTGCCTTTCCTGCGCGATCAGGGCGGCGGTCGAATCGTCCAACTGGCCTCGATGGGCGGCCAGATGGCATTCCCAGGGCTAAGCCTCTACCATGCGACGAAGTGGGGCATCGAAGGCTTCATCGAGTCCACCGCTCAGGACGTCGCGCCGTTCGGCATCGAATTTACCATCGTCGAACCGGGCAGCGCGCGCACGAACTTCGGCGGGAGCAGCATGACCGCCGGCGTGCCGCTATCGGTTTACGAGGCGACGCCGGTCGGCGATCTTCGCCGTGCTGCCGCAGCCGGCGCCTTTCCCACGCCGGGCGATCCGCGAAAGATGGCGCAGGCGATCATCGACTCCACCTACTGCCGACCGGCACCGCGTCGCCTGGCTCTGGGCAGCGACGCATACACGATGATTCGCGAGACGCTTACGGGCCGTATCGCCGAGCTCGACGCGCAGCGCGCCATCGCCTTGTCGACCGATGCCGACGACGATCGGACGGTCGCGCCCTCCAAGGCGGTCGAAATGGAGGTGGTCCATGTCTGATCGTTTCGAAGGTCGCACGGTGATCGTCACCGGTGCGACCGGCGGGCTTGGACGCGCCCTCGCATTTGCCTTTGCTGCTGAGGGCGGACGCGTGGCGATCACCGCGCGCCGTAGGGCGGAGGGCCGTGCGCTCGCTGATGAGGTCGGACACGGCGCGGTGTTCGCGCCGCTGGACGTGGTGGATGAGGCATCTTGGACGCAAGCTACTAAGATGATTGAAGACCAGCTCGGCCCCATCTCGGTCCTCGTCAACAACGCAGCTTATATCGCGATCGGGGGCGTTGAGCATGTTCCGCTCGACGAGTGGCGCAAGGTGCTCGACGCCAACCTGACAGTCCCGCTTCTCGGTATCCGGTCGGTCGCACCGTCCATGCGGCGTGCGGGTGGCGGATCGATCGTGAACGTCTCCTCGATCGCGGGCCTCCACGTCACACCCGGCATGGCCGCTTATGGCGCAAGCAAATGGAGGCTACGCAGCCTGACGCGGACAGCGGCGCACGAACTGGCGCGGGACAATATCCGGGTCAACGCGGTCCATCCCGGCATAATCGATACCCCGCTTGCCTATGATCCGACGACCGGGGCGGAACTGGTGCCGGTGGGCAGCTTCGCAATACCGCGCATGGCGTCAGCCGAGGAGATCGCCCGCTACGTCTTGTTTGTCGCATCTGATGACGCCGGCTTCTCCACTGGTTCGGAGTTCGTCGCGGATGGCGGCTACGCGCTTGGACCGATCCATTGAACCTCAGCTGGCCGCAGCGGCGACCGGAGACCACCAATGAACATTCAGACAGGTAATGCCATGCTGAAGGATCGACGCATTCTGATCGTCGGCGGCACGTCCGGAATCGGACTTGAAGTAGCGGTGCAGTCGCAGAGGGCCGGAGCCGACGTGATCGTCGTGGGTTCCGGTCGGGCGCGTGCCGAAAGCGTAGCGATGCATCACGGCTTTCATGGTTGGCGCGTCGCTGATGTGACCGCACCCGATACGATCACGGCAGCCTTGTCGGACACCGGGCACATCGACCACCTCGTCCTGCTTGCCGGCAGTTTCATCGTGGGCGGCGTAATGACCGCCGACATCGATCAGCTTCGACGCGTGTTCGACGAACGCATGTGGGCGGCGATCCATGTGCTGCGCAGTCTTGGTGATCGCTTGGCTTCCGATGCTTCTGTGACGTTGGCGTCGGGCGCGATTGCCGAGCGACCCAGCGCCCACGGCACCGCAGTCATCGCCGCTGCCTCATCTGCAATGGAAGCACTCGCACGCGGTCTGGCGCTCGAACTCGCGCCACGACGCGTGAACGCAATTGCGCCGGGACCAACAGACACTCCGCTGCTGCACAAGGCGCTGGGGCCGGCACGCGACACCTATCTGACCGGCTTGGCGGACAGCTTGCCGCTGAAAAGGATTGGCACGGTTGACGACGTTGCTTCGGCAATCATGTTTCTGATGGCGAACAGCTGGATGACAGGCGAAACGCTCCATGTCGATGGCGGATCGCGTCTGATCTGACGTCAGGCGCTCGCCCGTGCGTCATGGACCATGAAGACGACCGCATCGACTAGAGCTACCAAAGCGCCCCTATCTGCTTCAACGGTACAACTCACACTGTGATACGGCAGACGGCGAACATTCACGTGTGTGGCGCCACCGATCCTTGAGGCTGGACCGGCCAATTGCCGAGCGCTTGATCGGCAATGGCCATGAGCGTTTCGCGCGGGAATCCGGCATTGGCCTGTACGGCGATTCCGTGCGCGACCGCGAGGAGGTACGCGGCCAGCACTCCGGGATCGGCATCCGCCCGCAAATCTCCCTCGTCCTGCGCACGCTCGAAGCGCTCCCGCAGCAAAGCCTCACCCGAAGCGCGCCAGTCGATGAGCGCCTGTCGAGCAGCCCCGGCGCCGTCCGATGCAGCAAGCGCACCGTTTACGCCTAAGCACCCCAAGCGATCGGGAAAGCGCGTATTAAGATCGACAGCACCGTGCAGAAAGCTTCGTGCCACCTCGATCGAGGATGAGAGCTTCAGCGCCTGGGCAACGTAGTTGCCATACTCCGCATCATATCGCTCGAGCGCGCGTAGAAACAGCGCTTCCTTGTTACCGAACTCCGCGTAGAGCGCCGGCCGCTCGACACCGGTCGCCGCGACGAGATCGGCATAGGATGTTCCTTCGTAGCCCTTACGCCAGAACACTCCCAGGATCGCTTCGAGGGCGGTGTCGGGCTCAAGTTTCCGACTGCGGGGCACGGCTTCCTTCCAGCTATTTCGTAATGGTCGTTATATTCGGGTTGACGCCGAAACGCCAGCTCTATAACGATCGTTACGTAACACTCGTTATATGACATGGAAGCAGGCCTGCGATGACAGTTTCGAACCGCCAATATACCCTCGCCGCTCGTCCGACCGGTCCAGCCAAGCTCAGCGATTTCAGGCTCGTCGAGGGCGCGATGCCGACTCCTGCTGACGGTGAGGTGCTGTTCCGGAACACGCTCTTCTCGATCGATCCCTATCAGCGCAACCTGATGGGAAACGGCTCCTCCGAATGGCAGACCATCGAGATCGGTGAGCCGATGGGCGGACCGACCGTCGGGGTGATCGAACAGAGCAATCATCCCGATTATGCCGTCGGGGATCACATCCAGAGCTGGTCGGGCTGGCAGGATTATGCCGTTTCGAACGGGTCGGACATTCGAAAGGTTGACCCGGCAGAGGCGCCGCTTTCAACCGCGCTTGGGCCGCTCGGCCTCGCCGGATTTACCGCTTGGTACGGCACGACGAGGGTTCATGACTTTAAGCCGGGCGGTACGCTGGTTGTCACTGGGGCCGCGGGATCGGTCGGTTCCATCGCGGCCCAATTGGGCAAGCTGCGCGGGATGCGGGTCGTTGGCACCGCCGGCGGCGCGGACAAAGTCGAGTATCTGAAAACCAAGCTCGGCCTCGACGAAGCGATCGACTACCGCGCCAGCGACGTTGCCGATCAGGTGCGGCGCGTGCTGCCGAATGGCATTGATGCTTTCTTCGAGAATGTCGGCGGCCCGCTCTTTCCGGTGTTGATGGAACACTTCAACAAAGACGCGAAGATGACGATCTGCGGAACGATCTCTGACTACAGCGACACCGAACTTCCGCAGGGTACGAACTATCTACCGCGCCTTATCACGATAATCCATTACCGGTTCCTCGACATCAAGGCGTTCGCAACCCCCTTTGTCATGGACACCTTTCCGGATTTCCTGGCTGAGGTCGCTCCCTTGGTGAAGGCAGGCAAGATCAAGTATCGCGAGGAGTTCATCGACGGGTTCGGCAAGTTGCCGGAGACGTTCATGTCGTTGTTCGACGGAACCCACAGCGGCGCCAAGCTCATTGTCCGGGCTGACTGATCGGTCGCATTAAGCAGGGAGGCTGTCATGCCTAACGAACAAAACAAGCGGCTCGTCCGGACCTGCCCCAGCCACTTCGGGACCATCGTCATCGGCGCCGATCGAGATCACCAGTGTCACACAGATCGACTTGGTCGTAGCAGCCGTTGCAATCACTGTGCATCGGGCTCGACTGCCCGGCTGTGAGCGTGGAATATCGGCTCGCGCCAGAGACCCGCTACGGTGGGTCGATCGAGGATAATTATGCGGGCCTCAAGTGGCTTCATACTCATGCCGGGGAACTTGGAGTCGATCCCGCGAAGATCGTGCTCGTCGGCGAAAGCGCGGGCGGCGGTCATGCCGCGCTACTGGCGATCACCGCACGCGATCGCGGCGAAGTACCCGTCGCTTTCCAATGCCTGATCTATCCGATGCTGGACGATAGGACCGGAACCAGCCGGGCGGTGCCATCACATATCGGCCAATTGATCTGGACGGCGGATAATAATCGCTTTGGCTGGAAGTCTTTCCTCGGCGTCGAACCGGGCGGTACGAGTGCTCCTGCCAACGCCGTGCCCGCGCGTGTCGAAAACTTGAAGGGCTTGCCGCCTGCCTTCATCGGCGTAGGGTCGATAGACCTCTTCGTCGACGAGGATGTGGATTATGCGCAGCGGCTTTTGAATGCTGGCGTCGACACCGAACTGATGGTGCTACCAGGAGCTTTCCACGGCTTCGACTCCATAGCGCCCCAGACCAGCATCGCGCGTGATTTCAATGCAGAAAAGATCAAGGCGATCCGCCGAGGCTTGGGCTTGGCCACAGCCGCATGATTCAGGGCTAAGGAGGATGCGGGGCCGCAGCGTCGCGGCGCCCGGCGTCATAGCAATATAGCCGCGCCGATTAGCGAGCGGCTTTATCCTGGTTGGCGCGGAACACGACATAGGCGCGTATGGCCTCCGCGTCCCGCTCCGTCATGTCCGCGGCAAAGCTCGCCATGCCCTGATCCTGGAGCAGACCACCAATCACCACCGATCGCCAGGCGTTTGGATCGGCGGCGACGGCGGAATGGCGCAGTTCCGGCAGTACGCCGCCCGACCGGACACCATCACCGTGGCAGCCGCCACAACTGCGAGCGTACAGCCCTGCGCCATGTGCGACCTGCTGATCCGTACCGAAACTGGGCGGCGGTGGCGGAAAGTCGGTGGCCAACGGAGCCTGGTCCGGCAGCATCGCCTTGCCGTCTAGCGCAAAGGTCAAGACCCGGCTGCGATTGGGCCTGTCGTTGCTCTTCTTTGCAAGCTCACCCAATAGCAACGGGTATACGCCGCCCCACCCGACGACGACGGAGACATATTGCTTGCCGCCAACGGAATAGGTGATTGGCGGCGCGACGATGCCGCTTTGCGCGGGGAAGGACCACAGCTTGCGCCCGTCCCTGACATCATAGGCGTTGAAGTCGCCTGCTGCCGTCCCCTGAAACAATAGGCCGCCTGCCGTCGCCATCATGCCGCCATTCCATGGACCGCCGAGTTCCACTGTCCATGCGGCGCGTCGCCTGACCGGATCCCAGGCCACGATCCGTCCTTTAAGGCCTGCTTTGACCACGTTCACGATCGAACGATCGGCAGGCATCGTCGCCTTCGCCAGATCGAGGCCGAGATTGTTCGCTCTCTTCTTCCAGGCAAAATGTTCGTCGCGAATATAGGGCGTCGCGATTTCGTTCACGGGCAAATAGACAAGCCCTGTCTGCGGGCTGAACGCCATGGGATGCCAGTTGTGGCCACCCAGGAAACCGGGCAGTGACAGCCATGGCTTGCCGGTGCGGCTGTAATTGGCTTGCGGGTTGATGCGCGGACGGCCCGTTTTCATGTCGATGCCGCTGGTCCATGTCTGATGGACGTATGGGTCGGCCGAAATCAGTTTTCCGTTGGTGCGGTCCAGCACATAGAAAAAGCCGTTCTTGGGTGCCTGCATCAGCACCTTGCGCTGTTTACCGCCGATTGTCAGATCGGCCAGGATCATATGCTGCGTGGCGGTATAGTCCCACTGATCGCCGGGCGTTTCCTGATAGTGCCAAACATATTCACCTGTATCCGGACGCAACGCCAATATGCTTGCCAAAAACAGATTGTCTCCACCGCCGGGTGATCGGATCGCCTGGTTCCAGGGCGATCCGTTGCCGACGCCGACATAGAGCAGGTCGAGCTTGGGATCATAGGCCATGGAGTCCCAGACGGTTCCGCCACCGCCGACCGAGTCCGGCTTCCCCTTCCAGGTCGGTCCCGCCAGCCTCTCAAGGATGGCGTCGGAGGCTGCGCCATCCTTCCCCGCTTTACCGGGAACGGTATAAAAGCGCCAAGCCAGTTTGCCGGTCGCCATATCATATGCAGATAGATAGCCGCGCACGCCATATTCCGCGCCGCTGTTTCCGATCAGCACTTTGCCTTTCACCAATCGCGGCGCGCCAGTGATTGTATAGGGCTGCCCCTCATCTACGGTCTGGACGCTCCAGAGCATTTGCCCCGTATCTGCGTCTAGAGCGATCAGCCTTCCATCGAAGGTGGCAATGAAAACCCGCCCATTTTCCAACGCGACGCCGCGATTAACGACGTCGCAGCACCCCTTCACCCCTGCCGAACCAGGCACCTTGGGATCGAACGTCCATTGCAAGGCGCCGGTCGCTGCATCGAACGCCTGCACCTTTGACCAGGCAGAAGTTGTAAACAATTTGCCGCCGACCATGATCGGCGTGGCTTCCTGCCCGCGATTGGTGTCGAGATCGTAGAACCAGGCAAGTTTCAACCCAGCGACGTTGGATCGGTTGATGCTGTCGAGCGGACTGTAGCGCGTTTCCGACAAATCGAACCCATGCCGCTGCCATTCGCCCCGCTTGGCAGTAGCCAGCGGGGGAACGTCCGATCGACCGCATCCCACCATTAGACCGAGCATGAACAAAGCCGCGATGGCAGAAATTATGGCTCGCGATTCAGTATGCCGCACGGATGCCACACCATGCGGAACGCCCACGCCTGGATGCAAGCCCTTCATTATCCTCCGCCCTTTCGTCGCCAACTCTTCGAGAACGTGACGCTTGATTTACTTATCATGATAATCTAATGACGCAACAGGAACGAAGAGATAATGGGGAGAGCGATGCAATTTCCAGGAGCGATCATCGCTGGAATGGCGCATTATGGCGACGCTTCGCTTGAGGTACGCAATCCGGCTACGGGCGAGAGTGTCGGAGTCGTGGCCGCCGCTTCGGTCGATATGGCGGAACAAGCGATTCTGGCGGCAAAGGCGGCTTTCCCCGATTGGGCGGCACGATCTCATGAAGAACGCGCCCAAACGCTGCTGCGATGCGCGGACATATTGGAAGCGCAGGCCGATCCACTCGCCCGCCTCCTGACGCTCGAGCAGGCAAGCCCTTGGGCGGCATGGGTTCGCTGTTCGAACTGGTCGGAGCGGCGACCTGGACCCGGCACATGGCCACCTTGCGTCTGCCGGTCGAGCATGTTCATGACGACGACACTGTCCATATCGCTGTCTATCGCAAGCCGCTGGGCGTCGTGCTGTCCATCACGCCTTGGAATTGGCCGGTCATGATCGCTGTCTGGCATATTATGCCGGCGATCCTAGCTGGCAACTGCGTGGTAATAAAGCCATCTCCGAATACGCCCCTGTCCACCATCCGTATGGTCGAGCTGTTGCAATCCGCGCTGCCACCAGGCGTTCTCAATCTCGTTTCCGGGCCAGACAGCCTCGGACCTGTGCTCACGAGCCATCCCGATATAGCCAAGATTTGCTTCACCGGCTCGAGCGCGACTGGCCGCGCCGTGATGGCGAGCGCAGCGCCGAGCCTCAAGAGGCTGACTCTGGAACTTGGCGGCAACGATGCAGGAATCGTTCTGCCCGACTGCGATCCAAAAGCCATTGCGGAAGGGCTCTTCTGGGGCGCGTTCATCAATAATGGCCAGACCTGTGCCGCGCTCAAGCGGCTCTATGTCCACGATTCGATCTATGACGATGTTTGTAAGGCGCTCGTGGATTATACACGCGACGTGAAGATTGGCGATGGGCTGGACGCAGGCAGCGCGCTGGGTCCAGTGCAAAACGAGGCGCAGTTCGACAAACTCGCCCGCCTTGTCGACCAGGCGAAGGCCGATGGCGCCCGCATTCTGTGCGGCGGCGCTCCGATGGAAGGCAAGGGCTATTTCTACCCGGTCACGCTGGTCGCGGATGCAAAGCCCGGCATGGCGCTGGTCGACGAAGAACAATTCGGTCCCGCCCTGCCCATCATTCGCTACACTGATCTGGAGGATGCATTGGCCGAGGCCAACGCCAGCCCATTCGGCCTTTGCGGATCAATCTGGTCGCGAGACGCTGACAAGGCCCGCGCCATCGCCATGCGCTTGGAATGCGGTACGTCCTGGGTCAACAAGCATGGTGCGATTCGGCCCGACACGCCTTCTGGCGGCGTGAAAGCATCGGGCTTCGGCGTAGAGTTCGGAACCCATGGCCTTAGCGAGTTCGTGTCCTTGCATGTCCTGCACGAATGACATCATCGGCTCCGTGCGAGCTAGGGGGAGTATCACTATGTCCGACAAACGCACGCTGGCGCTCGAAG
>JAAIGE0100194904.1_pt1 | contig 21917 bp, 19 predicted proteins | sample 6487951 | NCBI WGS metagenome assembly JAAIGE01 (sample SAMN13974128, study PRJNA590717) | phyllosphere metagenome | biome: tomato field; feature: multiple bacterial spot infested tomato fields; material: tomato leaves; isolation source: leaves from tomato fields | host: Solanum lycopersicum ...
CACAGTCTTGAATCCGTGGGCCGCCGCCACGCGCCATCCATGGCGCGGGGCGGCTAACCCGGCGTCCTGCCGGGTTACCCACGAATTCAAGCCTGCGTTCGGCCAGCGTGGTTTAACGGGGCGCCTGAGATCAAGATCAAAAGCAGATCAAGATCAACAGCGGCTCGCTTCGCATCGTGGTTACCGTCGTTACTGCTCGTTTAACCCGTCACTGGGCTGCGCCAGTCATCCGAGCCGGACGTTCCGGCGACTTCGTGAGTCCAGATGATTTTGCGATAGGTGAAGTGCACATCCTCCAGATGGGTGAAGTGGGCGTTGTCTGGGTCCTGGCAGTTGGGCATGCGCGATTGGATGTCGACGATGGTGGCGCCTTCCAGTTCAATCGTGAAGTAGTGCTCCTGGGTTCCGGCCGAGGAGGTGCGCAGCCACTCCAGGCGGCAGGACACTTCTTCGCCGGTGGTCAGGGCGCTGAACAGCAAGGGTGAGGATTTATCGAAAACCTTGCTGATCATCAGCGGTTTATGCACGCGCTGACCGGTCGGCTGGCCCGACTGCGGGTCGCGGGGAATGATTACCTGATGAGCAAACGCCTGCACCAGAATCTGGTCCTCATGGCCTTCCTGATAAATGTTGCCTACCGAGTCCTGGGTAAATGTGCCTGCCGTAATCAAACCTTGTTTGACACCGGTGATGGAGAGGTACGCGGGTGTGGGCATGACGGGTTTCCTTGCCTGATTGAGTAGGTATTGCCGGGCAGCGAGAGCGCTGACCGGGCAGGTTCCTATAACAAGAAGCGTGCCTGAAAGTGTGAGGCTCAATGAAATAAGGGCGAAAAAGACTCAGCATCCTTTATTGAGCGTTTGCTGTAGTGCTGTGGGTGGTTTTTAGCGTAATTAGTTGCACGCATATGCGCATTTAGTTGCTCACGTCATATGTTTTGTAAATGCATGGTTTTAGGCTGTGGATGATGGGTTTCGCTTGGGTGGGCTGCGCAAATAGCTGCGCAGGCCTTTATTTTCAGGCGGTGTAGGATGTTTCTTAAGTTCCGTTCTGTTACTTGCTGATTGTTTTTTTCGTGGCTAAGGTTCGCTCACTTCAATGTGTTTTGAGCGGAAGTTCAAGGGCGGTTTAACAATGATGTTAATTTTGCCTACTTTGCCTTGGATGGTTATGTGCAGCCCAAAATGGTCTATTCAGAAAAGCAATATGCCTATTACTTGAAACTTGCACGGACAGCGTGCTCGCCAAGCAGTTTTGTTGGCAGTGATATGCGCTATTCAAGTGAGTTTGAAGTGCTGGAAACCGAGCTGGGCAAGGCGCACTCCATTCATGGGGCGGGCCTGCCGGATTGGCAGAAGATCAGCGAAATCAGTGAGTGCATTCTGCGTGAGCATTCAAAGGATCTGCGCGTCGCCGCCTGGTTGGCCTGGGCCCTGTACCAGCGTGATTCATTTGCTGGGTTGCTGGCGGGACTCGGTGTGTTGCGTGAACTCTGCGAGCATCATTGGGCGCAGGTCTATCCCGTTAAGCTGCGTACCCGCATTGCGGCGTTTGGCTGGTTGGTGTCGCGCCTTGAACAAGCGTGTGCGCATAACGTCCCACTCGAGGATCAACGACCTTTATGCCAAGCGCTGCTGGAACACCTGGAATGTCTTGATCGGCTATGGGGCGAACAGCTTGGCAGCGAGGCGCCGTTGCTGTTGCCGGTTCGCCGGCAGCTGTCGGCGCGTTTGGCCCAGGCTACAGCTGAACCTGGCGGCGTCGCGGGCGTCATTGCCCAGGTCAAGCCAGCGCGAACTGCGCTGCTAGAGCCCGAGCAACCGCTCAATAACGAAAAAGACGCGCACAAACGGCTGCGCGCATTGCAGGAGCAGGCTCGGCCTTTATGTGCCTGGTGGTTGCGTCAGGATACCACCGACCCGCGCGCCGTGCGCCTGGGCCGAACCCTGGCGTGGTTGATGCTCGTCAATTATCCCGATGCCAATAGTGAGCGGGTCACGGCGCTGCGCCCATTGGCTGGCGACAAGCGCAAGCGCTATCAAGACCGCTTCAGCCAAGGCCATTACGCCGATCTGTTGCTTGATCTTGAGGTCAGCCTGGCCGGTGCGATGTTCTGGTTCGATGGGTTGCGCATGGTCTGGGAGTGCCTGGAGGCCTTGCACGCAGAGCTGGCCATGACCGAACTGGAAATGCAATTCGCTCTGCTGCTGCATCGCCTGCCGAACCTGCCTGAGTATCGGTTCGAGGACGGCACGCCCTTTGCTGACCCCGCGACAGGTGAGTGGATCGCGCTTCACGTGATGCGTCACGTACGCAAGCCTGAGCCCTCCAGTGTTGTCGTCGACAGCGTCGCCCAGCCTTGGGAAGCGGCGTTGCAAGCGGTGATGCCTTGCCTGCGCAAGGACGGCCTCAAGGTTGCAGTGGGTGTGCTCAAGCAAGGGCTGCGGGCGGCGTGCGGTGATCGAGCGCGCTTTCATTGGCACCTGGCGCTGGCCAGGTTGTGTGTGGCGGCCGGCAAGCATGACCTGGCCAGGATCCAGTTGGAACAACTCGACCTGCAGTTACAGCGCACGGGCCTGGAAAGTTGGGAGCCGGAGCTGGCCGTGCAAGTCGGCCAGCTGCTGTATCGCTGCTACGACCTGTTGCCACAAAACCAATCCGTACAAGACGCAAAAGACACCCTGCATCGCCGGTTGTGCCATTTCGACCTGGAAGCAGTACTTGAATAGTGCCTCATCAAAAAGGAAAAGCACCATGGCCAAAGACGGTTCGGTAGCCCCAAAGGAACGCATCAACATTACCTTCAAACCCGCCGTCGGTGGCGCTCAGGAAGACGTCGAACTGCCGTTGAAGCTGCTGGTGCTGGGGGATTTTTCCCTGCGCCCGGACCCGCGCAAACTTGAAGATCGCAAGCCCATCGGCATCGACAAGCACACCTTTGACGAGGTGTTGGCCAAACAAGCATTGAGCCTGACGCTGAGCGTGCCCAACCGCCTCCAGGAGGCAACCGACGTGGAAGAGTTGCCGGTCCTGGTGCGGATCAGCGCGATGAAGGACTTCAACCCCGCGAACCTGGTGGAACAGATTCCGCAATTGCAAAAGCTGATGGCTTTGCGTGAGGCGTTGGTGGCGCTCAAGGGGCCGCTGGGTAATACGCCCAGCTTTCGCAACGCTATCGAGCGGACGCTGGCCAATGGCGACTCGCGCGCACGAGTGCTCGCCGAATTGGGGCTGGATAGGCCCCAAGCCTGACATTTTCAGTAAAAGGACACTGACACCATGACCACGATTCAACACGGCCCGCAACCCGTACAGGTTATCGAAGGCGGTAGCATCCTCGATAACATCATTTCCCAGACATTGCTCAGCGCCGACGACGAGGCTTATGGCATCGCCAAGCGCGGGGTGTCGGCGTTTATCGCAGAGCTGGTCAAGCCACACAATTGTGACGAACCGGTAAAAAAACGCCTGGTCGACCGGATGATCGCCGAGATCGATACCAAGCTCAGCGAGCAAATGGATGAGATTCTTCACCACCCGGAGTTCCAGGCACTGGAGGCTTCGTGGCGAGGCTTGCAGTTGCTGGTTGAGCGCACCGATTTTCGCGAGAACATCAAGATCGAGCTGTTGAATGTCTCGCGCCAGGACCTGCTGGATGATTTTGAAGACTCCTCGGAAATTACCCAGTCCGGGTTGTACAAACACGTCTATAGCGCCGAATACGGCCAGTTTGGCGGCCAGCCGGTGGGCGCGATCATTGCCAACTACTTTCTTTCGCCCAGTGCACCCGATGTGAAGCTGATGCAATACGCATCCAGCGTCGCCGGCATGGCCCACGCACCCTTTATCGCTGCGGCGGGGCCGAGTTTCTTCGGCTTGGAAAGCTTCACCGGGTTACCCGACCTGAAGGATCTGCGGGACCATTTCGAAGGCCCGCAGTTTGCCAAATGGCAAAGTTTCCGGCAGAGCGAAGACGCTCGATATATTGGCCTCACCGTACCGCGCTTTCTGCTGCGCACCCCTTATGACCCCCTTGAGTGCCCGGTCAAGACCTTCGCCTACCAGGAGAATGTGGTTAACAGCCACGAGCATTACTTGTGGGGCAATACCGCCTACGCCTTCGCCACTCGCCTGACCGATAGCTTTGCGCGCTTTCGCTGGTGCCCCAACATCATTGGCCCGCAAAGCGGCGGGGCGGTTGAAGATCTTCCGCTGCATCATTTCCAGAGCATGGGCGAGATCGAAACCAAGATTCCTACGGAGGTGCTGATTTCGGACCGGCGTGAGTATGAACTGGCACAAGAAGGTTTCATCGCCTTGACCATGCGCAAGGGCAGCGACAACGCAGCGTTTTTTTCCGCCAGCTCCGTGCAGAAGCCCAAATCCTTTGGCATCAGTGAGGAGGGCCGGGCGGCAGAGCTGAATTACCGCTTGGGCACTCAATTGCCCTACATGATGGTGGTCAACCGCCTGGCTCATTACCTCAAGGTGCTGCAACGAGAGCAGTTGGGCGCATGGAAAGAGCGCACGGACCTGGAGTTGGAACTCAACAAATGGGTTCGCCAATACGTCGCGGACCAGGAAAACCCCAGTGCCGAGGTGCGTGGGCGTCGCCCCTTGCGTGCCGCGCGCATTGTCGTCAGCGATGTCGAGGGCGAGCCTGGCTGGTATCGGGTCAACGTCACGGTACGCCCGCATTTCAAATACATGGGGGCAGACTTCACGTTGTCCCTGGTCGGCAAGCTCGATAAAGAATGAGCAGAGGCCAGGGCATGCTTGAGCACAACAGCCTTTTCGAACGCCTTGAGCGTGGTGCGTCTAACCCGGGCGCCGCCGTGGCGTCCATCGCCGCACATTTGGGGAAAATGCTCAGCACTCGTGCGGGCAGTGTCCGGACGCTGCCTGATTATGGCTTGCCCGACCTCAATGACATGCGGCTCAGCTTGCATGAATCCTTGAGTCAGTCGCGCTTGCATATCGAACGGTTTATCCAGGCCTATGAGCCGCGGCTGACGAATGTACATGTCAGGCTGCTGCCGGTTGTGCGTGACTCCTTGTCCCTGGCATTCGCCATTGAGGCTGAGCGGATGATTGAGGGTGCCCTGCATCCCGTGGTGTTCCACGCGCGCCTTACCGATACCGGGCGGGTTGAGGTTTGTGCCGATGGCGCTTGACCGTTATTTCCAAAGCGAACTCAGCGCGCTGCGCCAACTGGGGCGGCGTTTTTCCGAGCGTAATCCCGCCCTGGCGCCGTTTCTTGGCGAAGCCGGCCAGGACCCGGATGTCGAGCGCTTGCTGGAGGGCTTTGCATTCCTGACCGGGCGCCTGCGCCAGAAGCTGGATGACGAACTGCCGGAGTTGACGCACTCATTGATGCACCTGCTCTGGCCCCATTACATGAGGCCGATACCGGCCTTCAGCATCCTGCAATTCGACCCGTTGAAACGTGCCGGCCCCAGCGTTCGGGTGGCTCGGGACACTGCTGTGCAAAGCGCCCCCATCCAGGGAGAGCGTTGCCGGTTCCGCGCCTGTTATGCCACCGACGTCATGCCGTTGCAGCTCAATGGCCTGGAATACAGATGCCAGGGCGAAGGGGCCTGGTTGGACTTGCGCCTGCGCATGAGTGTCGACGGCAGCTTCAGTGAGTTGACATTCGATTCGCTGCGACTGCACCTGGCCGGTGACCATTACATCAGTCAGGGCCTGTATCTGAGCCTATTGCGCCACCTGGAGGGCATCAGCCTGCAGCTCGTGGATCACGATGGTCTGCCGATCAACGCCGGCGATGGCCAACCCGTGACGCTGTGGCTCAATGCCAACCAGGTCCGGCCGGTGGGGTTTGCCCCGGAGCAGGCGCTGATTCCTTATCCGCAGAACACCCTGGAGGGGTATCGGCACCTGCAGGAGTACTTCGCGTTTCCCGAGAAGTACCTGTTTGTCGATGTCGAAGGCCTGGGCGTGTTGCACACGTTGTCTCACGAGTTGCTCCGGCAGGCGCACGGCCTGGTGATGCGTTTCGAACTTCGCACCCAGGGCCGTGAGCCCCTGCGTCCTACCCTGGATAACGTGAAGCTGTATTGCACGCCTATCGTCAACCTGTTTGCCCAGGATGCCGTTCCCATTCGCCTGGACGGTAAACAGGACGAGTACCTCCTGGTGCCTGGGGAATACACGCCGGGCAATGCCAGCGTATTTTCCGTGGATAAGGTCACCGGCTGGCGCCCCGGTGGTTTGGGCTATCAAGCCTACGTGCCGTTCGAGTCGTTTGAACATGATTGCAACAGTGAGCCTCTGGCGGCACCGCCCAGCTACAGCATTCGCCAACGTTCGTCGGTCCAACATGCCGGGCTCGACACCTGGATGGGGTTCGGCAATCGCCGCGAACAGGGCCAGGAAACCCTGTCGGTCGAACTGACCTGTACCAATTGCAACCTGCCACGGCAATTACGTGCAGGCGACATCAACCAGCCCGGCGAACAGACACCGGAGTCGTTGACGTTCCGCAATATCACCGCGCCAACGGCGAGCTACGCGCCACCCCTGGACCAGAATTTTCTGTGGAAGCTCATCAGCAACATGTCGCTCAACTATTTGTCGTTGACCGATATCAACGCCTTGAGAGTGATTCTCGAAACCTACGACCTGCCGCGTTATTACGATCGCCAGGCGCTGAAGGTCAGCCAGAAAAGACTGGGGGCCTTGCGCGCCATCCGTCATGAGGCGATTGATCGCCTGCATCGTGGGTTGCCCGTGCGAGGTGTGCGGGTCGATCTGACCGTCGATTCCCAGGGCTTTGTCGGTCAGGGCGACTTGTTTGTATTCGCTTCGGTCCTCAATCAGTTCTTTGCGCTTTATGCCAGCCTCAATTCCCATCACGAGTTGCGTGTCATCAGCACACAAGGAGACGTGTATCTATGGCCATCCCGGATCGGGCAGCAACCCCTGCTCTGAATCAACTTTGCCGGGGTATCCGTGAATACACGCTGTTCCAGGCGGTTTTGCAGGTCACCGAGCGATTGCGTGAGGCTCATCCGCTGCTGGATGAGGACGCGCTGTACGACCAGTTGGAGTTCCAGGCCAACCCTGGCTTGGGGTTTGCCGCGCACGATATTGACCGAGTGGAGTTCTTTATGGAACACGGACATTTGCGCGCACGCCTGCGCCTCAATGTGCTGGGGTTATTTGGCGCCGGGTCCCCACTGCCTGCGTTTTATGGTGAGCAGGCATTTGCCGAACAGCCGGGCGGCAACCCGACTCGAGACTTCCTCGATCTGTTCCATCATCGCCTGCACCGGCTGATGCTCCCGATCTGGCGCAAATACCGCTATCGGGCGTGTTTCCGGGCAGGCGCCAATGACGGTTTTTCCGAGCAGATGTTTGCCTTGACGGGGCTGGGTGGTGCCGCGATCCGTGGCGCTTGCCAGCTCGATTGCAAGCGCTTGCTGCCCTACCTGGGCCTGCTGAGTGTGCGTGTGCACTCGGCGGCGTTGATCGAGTCGGTCCTGCGTTACTACTTCAAGCACGACGCGTTGTTTATCGAGCAGTGGGTTGAACGCCAGGTCGAGGTCAGCCAGGTACAGCGCAATGACCTTGGACGGGCCAACAGTGTGCTTGGCGAGGACCTTGTGCTGGGGCGCCGCGTCGCTGACCGCAGTGGCAAGTTCAGGGTGCATGTCCGCGCGTTGGGGTGGCAGCGTTTTCACGACTTCCTGCCCACGGGAAAGGCCTGTGAGCCGCTGCGCTCGCTGGTGCGCCTGACCCTGCGCGATCCGTTGGAATACGACCTGCGTTTGGTAATGGCACAGGGGCAGATCAGAGCCCTGCACATTGGCGAAAACACGGTTTGCCGCTTGGGCTGGACCACCTGGTTGGGGCGCGAGCGGGCCGAAGGCGTCGTCACGCTAACCGGCAATTTTCACAAGGAATGAATGGACATGATGAACAGGGATTTGCAACACATGATCGACGCACTGTCTGCCTGTTTCGCACGCTTGGGGTTCGAGCGTGATGAACACGCGTTACCTGACGTATGTGTCCGCGCGGTGGCCCGGCTGAGCCAGTGCGACGTCAGCCAGTTGTACCTGCTCGATGAAGTGACCGGCGGGCTTGAACTGATCGCCCAACATCTTGCCCAGGTTCCGTCGCTCGCCGTAGTGCCTTCACGGCCTGGTCAGCATTCCCAACAGTTGCTGCACGACACCTTGACCCAGGGCACAGCGTTGAGCCTGGAGGATGTGCAAGGCAGCGGCCATGACACGGGTTTCCTGCCAGCATTGGCGACACCTTGGCGGGCACTATTAAGCGTGCCGCTGTTCAACCGATGCGAACGCATGACTGGTGTGCTGGTATGCGCCCGCCAACACCCGGCCCAGCTGCAAAGCTACGCTCCCTCCTTGGGGCATTTGGGCAGCTTCGCCGTCAACCAGTTGCGCGCACTGCGCGATGGGCAGCCCAACGCTGGCACGCAGCCCGAATGCAACACACCCTTGGCTGGCGCATACGGCTTGATTGGCACCAGCGCGGCGATGGAGCAGGCGTGCCGGCTGATCAGTAAAGTCTTGAACACCCCTTACACCGTGCTACTGCAGGGCGAGACCGGCACGGGCAAGGAAGTGGTGGCCCGGGCCATTCACGCGGCCGGGCCGCGCAAGGCCAAGGCGTTTGTGGTGCAAAACTGCGCGGCGTTCCCGGAAGGGTTGCTTGAAAGCGAGCTGTTCGGTTACCGCAAAGGCGCGTTCACGGGTGCCGAACGCAATCACGCGGGGCTGTTCGACACCGCACATGGCGGTACGTTGCTGTTGGATGAGATCGGCGATATGCCGCTGCCCTTGCAAGCCAAATTGCTACGGGTATTGCAGGAGGGTGAGGTTCGCCCGCTGGGTGCCAGTGCGGCACACAAGGTCGACGTGCGCATCATTGCCGCGACCCACCGCGACCTCGCGGCGATGGTCGCCGAAGGGCGCTTTCGTGAAGACCTCTATTACCGACTGGCTCAGTTCCCCATCACCTTGCCGGCCCTGCGCGAGCGAGACGGCGATGTGCTGCAACTGGCGCGCCATTTCACGGCCAAGGTGTGCGCAGCGTTGGGCAGGCCACCTGTCGAGTGGTCGAATACCGCCCTCGATCAACTGTCCAGCCACGGTTTTCCCGGCAACGTGCGCGAGCTCAAATGCCTGGTGGAGCGCGCCGTGTTGTTGTGTGACGACCGCGTGATTCGGCCCGAGCACCTGGCGCTGCCCCTGGCATTTAAGCCGGCCACTCCCGATGACGTGACGCTGCGCCAACGTATGGAGCGAGTGGAGCGCACGTTCCTGCTCGACTGCCTGCACAAGAACCACGGCAATCGCACCCGAACCGCGCGGGAGCTTGGGGTCGCCCGGCGTACCCTGCTTTACCGTCTGGCCCGTTTGAACATTCCCTTTGGTGATGCCCGGGAGGAACGCTGAATGACGCACTCGATTTTTACTGGGGGAGAAGCCTGATGCCTGATCGTCCGTGGCACGTCGTCGTGCTGGTGATGTGTTTGTTGGGGGGCTGTAACGCCAACTATGTGTTCGATGATGCCGAGTACCACCCCTTGGGTGATCCGCAGGCGATCATTCGTGGCTGCTGAAAGGAGAGGGCATGAAGCTGCAGCTTGTGTTTGAGGTCTGCGCGTGCGAAAGCGACAAGAGCCTACTTTTGGCCCGCAAAGTATTTGACGGTGCAGGCGGCGTGATCGGGCGCGGCCCTGGATGTGACTGGGTGATCCCTGACGCCAGCCGCGTACTCTCCAGCCATCATGGGTTGATCGGTTACCGTGAAGGCCGTTATTTCCTCACGGATATCAGCCGCAACGGTATAGGACTGGCCAACAGTCCCGAACGCCTGCGCAAGGGGCAGGCGCGATTGATCAGTGACGGTGACGTCTTCGAGCTGGGGGTGTTGACGATACGTGCTCGCCTGCTGGAATCGACGCGACCTTGCGACGAGTTGCTGACGACCGCGGCAGTACCGATCCCCGATGACGCTTTCCTGTCGCTGGACCCGCTGCACGGCTTGGACATTGATCGCCAGATGCAGTCCACCTCGGATGATCTGGAGGCCTTGAACAAGAGCGCCGATGAGCAAGCGATATGGGCAGATCACTTTGGAGCCGATAGCGAGCACGTGGCCTTGCCGCGTCAGCAAGCCCCTTCGATAGAGGTTGGCGCCGTACCCGCTGTTGCGATGACGCCGTCGACCGACGAGGTGTTCTGGTCACAATTTGCAGCGGTTTTGGGCGTCGACCTTACGGCCCTCGACACGCTGGCCCGGGAGGCACTGGCGATCAAGGTGGCACGCTTGTTTCGGGTGACGATCGAAGGGCTGCAACACGGTTTGCGCACTCGGGAAGAACTGAATAACGAATTGGGTACGGCGGCGTTCGCCAGTCAGGGCATGGGCCAGAACCCCTTGAAAGTGTATCGCGACACCGATGCTGCGTTGGCCGCGATGCTCGATACCCGGGAGTTGGGGCAACTGCCTGCCGTGCGCGCCATTGCCCAGGTGCACCGAGAACTGCAGGTGCATCAGGTTGCGTTGCTGGCCGCTTGTCGAAGCGCCATACGTAACGCCCGTGCGGCCTTTGAGCCCAGCCACCTGTTGGGGTGCTTTGAGTCCCAGGGCAAATTGGCCGGGTTTTTCCCCGATGGCGGGCATTGGCGGGCCTACCAGCGTCACTACCAGCGTGTGGTGGCGCAAGAACAGCTGAACGATCGCCCGTTGGGCGGCGACTTCGCCAAAGCCTATGAGGAGCAGGTGCGTCTGCTCTCCAGCCTGCACATGGATTTTCCAGGATGATAGTCATGTATCGAGCCACCCTTGTTTCGCTGTTGCTCTTGTGCGGGCTGTTGGCGGGCTGCAGTGCCGTCTCACCATTCTCCACGCTGACCAAGCTGGATGTGGTGCTGACCGCCAGCGAGCACGTCAACCCGGACCTGCACGGTCGTCCTTCTCCCGTGGTGGTGCAGTTGATCGAACTGCGCCATGGCGTCGCCTTTGAACATGCCGACTTCTTCAGCCTGTATGGCAACGCCCAGCAGGCGCTGCCCAAGGACTGGGTCGGCAGCGAGGAGGTTGAACTGCGCCCGGGTGACCGGCTGGCGCTCAAACTGCGCATCGCTCCTGAGAGCCGTTTTGTGGGCGTGCTGGCCGCTTATCGAGACTTGCCCCATGTGCAATGGCGGCGGCTGGTGCCCTTGACGGTGCAGCAACGCAACCGTGCCGAGCTGGTGCTGGACCAGGGCGGTATACGTGTTGCTGAGCCGCTCGCTGCTGTGGAGACGCAATAACATGCAGGTTCATAAAGTCATCTGGCAGGAAGGCATGCTGTTGCGGCCACAGCACTTGCAGCACAACGACCGTTATTACCAGCAGCAGCTCAATCAGACCCGCCTGCTGGGCAGTGACACCTGGGGTTTGCTCACGCTCGAACTCAATACGCAGTACCTCAAGCTAAGCAAGCTGGTGGTCAACCAGGCCAGTGGCGTGTTACCGGACGGCAGCCTGTTTGAATTGAATGCCGCCATGGAGCCGCTGGTGCTGCAGGTGCCAAAGGATGCAGGCACGCAAGGGGTTTACCTGGCGCTGCCGCTGGCCAGCGGCAGTCACCTTGAGGTCCGCCAGCCTGCGCAAAGCGAGGTGTTGGCGCGCTACCTCAGCTGTGAAGTGGAAGTGGGAGACTCCAACGTGGGCGTGGATACGCGTTGCCGAATCCACTGCGCGCGCCCGGATTTACGTCTTGTGCTGGGTGAACAGCCGGGTGACCAGCACTTCGTCAAGCTCAAGGTGGCCCAGGTACTGGACGCCAGCAGTGAAGGCGGCGTGAATCTGGATACGGCGTTCATCCCGACGTTTATCTTCGTGCAGGAGCACGGGTACGTGGCGTCGTGCCTCAAGGAGGTAATTGGCCTGCTTGCCAGCCGGGGCGATGCCATCGCGGCGCGCATTCGTGGCGAAAGCACAGCCGCAGGCACGCACATCGCCGATTTCCTGATGCTGCAAGTGATCAATCGTAGCGAGCTGGAACTGCGCCACTGCCTGAGCCAGGCGCGGGTGCGGCCCGAAGCGGTGTTCCGTGCGCTGGTGTCGCTGCTTGGGGAGCTATCAACCTTCACCACGGACAGCAAACGCGCGCAGTTGGATGTTCATTACCAGCACGGTGATCAGGGCGCCAGTTTTCGCGCTCTGATGGCGCAGCTGCGCATGGCGCTGTCGGTGGTGCTGGAGCAACAGGCGATCGAGTTGACATTGCAGCCACGCCAATACGGCGTTCTGGTATGCCCGGTCAACGAGTTGAAACTGCTGGGCACCGCCACCTTCATCCTGGCAGCCACCGCGCAGTGTGAGGCGCAGGAACTACGCCAGCGCCTGCCAGCACACCTGAAAGTCGGGCCGGTTGAGCGCATACGCGAGTTGGTCAACCTGCACTTGGCCGGTATCAAGGTCAAACCCTTGCCAGTGGCGCCGCGACAGATTCCGTTCCATGCCGGCAAGACCTATTTCATGCTCGATATGAGCCCCCGTGATATCGCGCAGCTGGAGCAGTCGGGTGGTTTCGCTTTCCACGTAGGGGGTGAATTCACCGGGCTTGAACTCGACTTCTGGGCCATCAGGAACTGAATGCCATGGACAGTGAATACACCCAGGATGAAAAAACCGTCCTGCTCGACCGGGAGACTCATGAGCCTGCCCAGGGGCCGTTGACGGATTTCCCGTCGCCGCCGCGCTACGAACAGCTGCAAGACCGCATGATCTACGCCGGCCACAGGCTCGATACCCAGAGCTTTCAGGCAGGGCTCAACCCGCTGGTTGCCGCAGCCTGGGCGGTATTGTTTGAAGTTATAGGGCTCAGGGTCTGCTCCGGCCGTGAAAACCTGGGCACGCTCAACGATCGGTTAGCGTTGGCGGTGGCTCAGTTCGAAACCCGCGCGTTGCAGGGCGGCGTGGAGAACAGCCAGGTCATGTCGGCGCGCTATGTGTTGTGCAGCGTGATCGATGAGGCGGTGGTGACGACCCCGTGGGGGGCGCAAAGCGAATGGTCGAAGATAAGCCTGTTGAGCCGCTTTCATAACGAAACCTTTGGCGGCGAAAAAGTGTTCCAGTTGCTGGAGCGCCTCACGCGCGACCCAGTGAAGCACCTGGCGATGCTGGAATTGCTGTACCTGTGCCTGTCCCTGGGGTTCGAAGGCAAATACCGGGTGATGGAGCGGGGTGTGCCTCAACTTGAGGCGGTGCGCGATGCGTTGTATCGCCAGATCAGGCATGTACGTGGGGAACCGGCGGCGGTAGCGCTATTGCCTGCCCAGCCAAAGGCCGAACGGCGCAAGCGGGTGCGTGTCATCCCTACCACCTGGTGGGTCGGCCTCACCTTGGTATGTGTGCTGGCGATGTACACAGGGTTTGCCTGGGTACTGAGCAACGAACGTACGCACGCGCTGCAACCCCTTCAACTGTCGGCGTCGGATCTGCTCCGCACGCCTTTGTAAACGCTGGGAGCATTGAATGATCGCATTCTTCAAGGGGATGGGCACCGTGCTGGGCAGGATTTGGGTGTGGAGCCTGTTGCTGGTGCTGTCCTGTGCGGCAATGGTGTGGTTTTTGGGGCCGCTGCTGGCGGTGGATGACCACCGTATCTGGGCCGGAGCGACTGCGCGGCTGGTCACCATCAGCAGTGTGTTCTTGCTATGGGGACTGGCGATGGCGTTTGCGGGGCCCGGTTTTGCCGCCTGGCGCCAAAGGCCGGAACGCGAGGCGCGCCAACAGCCGATGACGGGGGTGGAGGACGAACGCCGACACCTGCGCAGTCGGTTCAAGAAAGCCGTGCACCTGCTCAAGACGTCCCGCCATTATGGAGAGCGTAACGCACGTTGGCGTCATGAGTTGCCCTGGTATCTGTTGATCGGCGAGCCGGGCAGTGGCAAGACGCAGTTGTTGGCAGCAGCCGGTTTACCGTTGGCGCTGGACCACGGGCAAACGCGGCCGACAGGTACTAGTGCCCATTGTGACTGGTATTTCGGCGACGAAGGCGTCCTGGTCGACACCCCGGGGCGCTACCTTACCCAGCCCGACCGTTCAGTGGACGCCGCAGGCTGGGCTACCTTGCTGCAACTGCTTAGGCGGCGTCGCCGGGTGAGCCCGCTCAGCGGTGTGGTGGTGACGTTGTCTGCCGATACGCTGGCGAGCGCCACTGAATACGACCTGGATCATCATGCCCGCCGTGTACATGTGCGCTTGCAGGAGATCCAACAGACGCTGCATGTGGATGTGCCGATTTACCTGGTGTTGACCCACGCCGACCAGTTGCCGGGATTCGCTGAATACTTCGACTCACCCCTTGGAGAAAGTGCCGACAGTGTGCTTGGGCAGCACCTGCATGCCTGCGCCGAGGGGGCTGACACGACACAGGTTCGTCAGGCGGTCGAGCGATTATTGCAACGCTTGAACAGTGAACTGATTGGGCGATTGCATCAGGAGCGCAATGTCGAGCGGCGTGGACAGATGCTCGAGTTTCCCCAACAAGCAGCACGAATGGGGGAGCAGGTTAGTCTGTTCGTTGACATGGCGTTTTGCGCTCATCGCTACCAACCCATCAACGGTTTGCGAGGGTTCTTCTTGACCTGCGCCGATGGCAGGCACCCGCGCTTTGTGCAGGGCCTGTTCAGCCAGGTGATCTTCGCCGAGGCTGACCTGGCGGGCTTGCAAGCCCACGAACAGCAACGTTTGCGTTGGCGCCAGGGCGCGCAGGCGCTGGCTGCGGCACTGGTTATTGGCGGTGTCGGCGGGCTATGGGGGCACAGTTACTCCGTCAATCACCAACGCCTGGCGCAATTGTCGGCGCTGACCTCACACCCGCCGCTCGCCCTTGCGGCCAACGATGAAAGCACGGCGCTGTTGGCGCTGTTGGACGCGCGACTGGCGGCGACCCAGGTTTTTCCGGGGCCGGCAGATGTACGCCTGGTGGAGCGCACCGGGCTGTATCAGGGTGAACTGAGCCGTCCCCGCGTCGATCAAGCCTATGAACAGGCGCTGCAACAGCCATTGTTGGCTTGGATAACCCACCAGTTGGAGGAGCAGATAGACGCCAGCCTGGGGGATCGGGAGCGACTGCTCGACGACCTGCGTGCCTACCTGATGCTCAATCTGCGCGAGCGCCGTGACACGACCTGGCTGGCAGAACATATCGCAAGCCTTTGGTCGGTGCGGTTTGCCGGGGATATGCCGACACAGAAGCGCCTTAATACGCACCTTGCCCGGCTGCTGGAGCAACCGTTTGTGGCGCCGCTCAACGAAGAGCGGGTGGCGCAGGCCCGGGAAGCGCTGAGGGGCGAATCGTTGGCCGATGGGGTCTATCGGGTATTGCGCGAACAAGCGCGCAGCCTGGAGCCGTTGCGGCTGGCCGAGGGTAAGGTGTTCGCCGCTATCGACCCGCCTGTGCCGGGGTTCTATACCAAACGCTATGTGCAGTACTTCGAGGCGCAGGGCCCGCGCTTGGTAAACGCCATCACCCAGGACAACTGGGTGCTCGGGCAGGGCTCCGACCTGGGGCCTCAGGACTTGCGGCGCCTGATGGTTGAACTGCAGCAGCGCTATTTCAGCGAGTATGCCGATGCCTGGAGCGATGCGCTTGGGCGAGTCAGGCTGCAAGAGACCGACAGCCTGCGCCAGGATGCCGAGCAACTGATGAACCTGACGTCGGCGCAATCGCCCTTGATTCGTCTGTTGCAACAGGTGCGTGAAAACACGCGTCTGTTGCCAGTCCCTGGGCTGCTGGACAAAGTGGCCCAGCAGTCGGCAGACCTGGGCGAGATGGCCAAGTCGCGGTTGACGGCAGGGCACACGGCTATTGTCGAGGCGCCGCGGCGCGCCTTGCAGCGGCGCTTTGAGCCTTTGCATCAATTGCTGGATGAGCAGCACAACCCCGGCGTAGAGCTGACTCAGGCGTTGCGCCTGCTGGATGAAGTACACCTGCAACTGACGGCATTGAACCGTGACAGCGCACCCGAGCAGGCGGCTTTCCTGCGTGCCAGGCAGCGCATGGAGGGCCAGCAGGATGCATTGGGCAATCTGCGTGACGCCGCCGCGCGCCTGCCGCTGCCCGTTGCCGGCTGGCTCGAAGGTGTGGCTGATGACAGTTGGCGGCATCTGCTGGAGCAGGCCTATGTGCACGTCAACCAACGTTATCAGAGCGAGGTGCATAGCCTCTACGCCAAGGCCATCGGCCGACGTTACCCATTCAATGCGCACGCCAGCAGTGAGGTCGCCCTTCACGATTTTCAGGAGTTCTTCAAGCCACGCGGGGTGATGGCGCGTTTTTATGAGGGCTACCTGCGGCCTTTTATCAGCGTCGACGGCAGCCGCTACCGACTGCGTGGGCTGGACGGCCAGAGTTTGCCGGTTTCGCGTGCGCTGCTGGAGCAATTGATGAAAACTCAGATCATCCGCCGCGGCTTTTTTACCGAAGACGCGGGGGAGTTATCTGTGCGATTCACCTTGGCGCCCTACAGCCTGGACCCATCGGTCAGCCGTGCGATCCTGCGGTTTGGCGACCAGCAATTGGAGTATCGCCACGGTCCGATCGTACCCATGGCGTTCCATTGGCCCACCGATGCAGACAATGGGCGCAGCAGCCTCGTTCTGGAGAGAGGCACGGAGCAGCGGCCCTTGGGTATCGAAAAGAACACCGGGGCGTGGTCGTTGTTCCGGTTTCTGGATCTGCTGCAGAAAGAGCCCGCCAGTGGCCGAAATATACAGATCCTCAAGGCAGACCTCGCCGGCCTGCGTGCCAATTACCGGCTCACCAGCCAGCGTACGCCCGGCCCGTTTGACATGGACTCATGGCGTACCTTTCGCCTGCCGGAGCAACTGTGAACCCGCTGGAGGCGCCGTGGCGCAGCGCCGGGCGCACGCAGCGAGGCCAGGCGCGGTTGCGCAATGAGGATGCGTTCCTGGACAACCCGCGCGCGGGTTGCTGGGCGGTGGCGGACGGCATGGGCGGGTATCGGCACGGGGATGTCGCCAGCCAGTGGGTGATCAGCCAGTTGGCGTCAGTGTCGGCGGACGGCAACCTTGACCAACGTATCCAGGCGGTTCGCCACAGGTTGCAGGACGTCAACCAAGGGGTGAGACGCGCGTGGACAGAGCCTGGCGCAAGCCGTGACGTGACGATGGGCAGCACCGTGGTTGCCCTGTTGCTGGAGAAGGGCCGCGCGGCCTGCCTATGGGCGGGAGACAGCCGTTGCTATTTATGGCGCGACCAGAGCCTTTATCAGTTGTCCAAGGACCACTCGCTGCTGCAGCGCCTTATGGACGAGCGTCAGTTGAGTGTGGCGCAAGCCCAGGCCTACCCGGGTGCCAGGGCCTTGACCCGGGCCGTTGGCGCGCGTTCGCGTTTGCACCTTGAAGTACTGGAACTGCGCACCCGCCCAGGGGACGTGTTTTTGTTGTGCAGTGATGGCTTGTATCAGGCCCTCAGCCACGTTGACCTGGGGCGGGCGTTGAGCATGGGCACGCCTCAACGGGCAGTGGAACGGCTATTTGCAGGGGCGTTGCGTAGGCCGGTACGTGATGACCTGACCGCGGTCGTGGTGCAGCCTTGAACTCGACAGCTTCATCTTCCCGTTTATTGGCTGGGCGTTATCACCTTGAACGTGTCTTGGGCAGCGGTGGTATGGGCAGGGTGTACCGCGCGCGAGACCTGTTGCACGAGCAGTTGGGCGAACCCTGTTCCAAGGTAGCGATCAAGCTACTCGACGAACCCATTTCCCAGTGCCCCGACGCGCATGTGTTGTTGTACCGCGAGTTTGCCTTGGCCCGCAGCCTTCGGCATGAGCGTGTGGTACGGGTGTTTTCGTTTGAGGTCGATACACACAGCCACGTCGCGTTTTTCACCATGGAGTTGCTACAAGGGATGACGCTGGACCGCCTGCTGCTGGAGTGCCCCCAGGGCTTGCCCTGGCGGGAGTTGCGCCCCATCGCCTTGCAGCTGCTGGATGCGCTGGTTTACACCCACCAGCAAGATGTTCTGCACGGTGACGTCAAACCCGCCAATGTCATGGTGGGCGAGGAGGGCGTGCGCTTGTTCGATTTTGGCCTGGGCCATGCTCAAGCAGAGGCCGCGGTGGGTTTGCCGAGTGTCAGCCGCAGTCGTTTCAATGCCTGGACACCTGCCTATGCCGCCCCGGAACTGTTGGCCGGCGGTGCGCTGACCGCTGCCGCCGACCTGTACGGCGTGGCCTGCATCCTGTACGAATTGGCCCACGGCAGGCGCGTTGGCAAGCGCGCCTCTACAGACCGGCTGCCCCGGCCCGCGCAGTTGCCCAGGCATTGTTGGGCAGCGTTACAGGCCGCGTTGGCGATAGACCCGCGGCACCGAAGCCTAACGGTCGCCGAGTTGCGTCACGTCATGGGGCGCAACCGAGCACGCTGGTGCTTGTAGGGTAAAGGTCAAACGGCCAAGCCGTGCAACTGGCAGTACTGCGCCCAGTCCATGCCCGCCATTTGCGCGACTTCTTTATGCACTTCGCGGCGCTGAGCCTCGAAGGTTTCGGTGGAGTCGGCTGTCAGCTTGAGGGTCAATTCCCAGGCGAACAGCTTTTGCTGTTCAGCATGTAGTTCGAACGCCTCATGCAAGCGTTCGGCGCGATACTGCGCCAGGGTTTCGCCCCTGGCCTGGGCTACCAGCGGGTTAAGGCTGTCCAGTTCGGCAGCGACCTGGGGTTGTTCGCGCAGGAATCTATCCAGTGCGAGCTGGTGAGTATCGTTGGGTGCCGACATAGGTAGACACCTTAATGAGAAGGGTGGGAGCCGCTATCGGACGTGCGTGCGTTGAGGTGATGGCGAGCACGCTTGCGCGACCTGCGCCGCATCCAGTTCTGCAACGGCGCGAGCAAGAAAAACATCAGGTAGGCGACCAGCACCAGGGCCAGGTCTACCCAGGTTTCAGCCACAGGCCCGGTAAACAATTCAATGACGTTCTTGATCACAAACAGCAACACCACGCTGCACAACCACAGCAGGATGGTGACAAATAGAGGACGCATGTTACTTGAGCGCTTGTCTTGCATAGTGAGGTTCTCTCCTTTGGCCTGTTGTCGTTGCAGGCAAGATTCCCTGAGTGCGTACCCATTATCAGACAGGTTGTAACATCGTATAACACGCACAAAACGTGCGGATGATACCGACTCAGACAGCCTTAGGGGATGATTCAAGTCAGAAAGTTCGATAAATCTGTAGGGATTTAGTCTAACAGCCCGGCATTCACTGGCAAAAAAGCCGAGCAGGGACGGGTATAAAGGCTTTCGCTTCAGCTATCAGGGCGTGTAGCGTTAGCGGGTGTTTCCGGCCCTGATCTTCAGCGGCAGACGGTGACAGGCAGAGGACGGCCCATGGCGCACACCCTGTTCAAACTTTTCCTGACCCAGCGCCTGGCAGTCCTGGCCAGCACGGAGTCGTTGCGTGCGATTCGTGAGGGGCTGCTGTGGATCCTGCCGTGCCTGTTGGTGTCCGCCGGTTTCCTGATTCTGTCCGAATGCGCCCAGGCGCTGGGTTTCGATCCGCAGGTGGTGAGTTTCCTGGCGGGGTTGCATAAACAGATCAGTTCGGTGATCCCACTGCTGGTCGCAGCTTCCATCGGTTATATGTTGGCGATTCAACACCGTCTGCCACAGCTGCCAGTGGCCTTTCTGTGCCTGGCCCATGTGGTGGTCGCCACCTTCGTGCTGCGTGAGTACCCGCGTGCTTCGGCTACGTTTTTATTGTTTATTGCCATTGCTTCGCCCTTGATCAATGTGCCGGCCATTGCCTGGCTGCACCGCTTTCGCTGGACGCGCCTGGTCAACCAAGACCTGGTCGGCCATAACCTCAAGGGCACCATCAACATGGTGGTGCCTGGCGCACTCACAGCCTTGTCGTTGGTGGCGGTGTTGTCGTTGCTGCTGTTGATCCCCCATGTGGCGCAAATTCAGGCGCCGCAGGTGCTTGATGCGTTGCAGGCGCCTTACAGCAGCGGGTTGTTTGTCACCCTGATGAATTCGCTGCTGTGGTTCTTCGGTATTCATGGCGTGTATGCCATGCAGCCGTTATTCGATGCCTTGGACCAGGCGGTGGCGCTCAATGGCGCAGCGTTGGCGGCGGGGGAGCCTGTGCTGTACCTGCTCAACAACGGCTTGCTGGGCAGTTTTGCCTTTATCGGTGGCTCGGGCGCAACCTTATGCCTGCTGTTGGCGATCCTGCTGTTTTCCAAGAGCCAGTCCATGCGCTTGCTGGCGGTGGCCAGTTTGCCGTTGTCGTTATTCAATGTCAGCGAGGTGTTGTTGTTCGGTTTGCCGATCATTCTCAACCCGCGTCTGTTTATACCGTTTCTACTGGTACCGGCGTTCAACGCGATGGTGGCGTTGATGGTGGTGCAACTGGGCTGGGTGTCGCCGGCGGTGGCCAGCGTGCCGTTTACCGCTCCGGTGCTACTCAATGCCTACCTCAGCACCCACGGCGACGTGGCGGCGGTGGTGTTGCAGATCGTTCTGTTGGGGGCCGGTACGCTGGTGTATGCGCCCTACGTCAGGGCGATTCATCGCCAGTCCAGCGATGGCGGCACGGTGTACCTCAAATCCCTGGACATGACGTTTCGCGGCCTTGAAGAGAAAGGCCGCCTGCTGGAGTTCGACCCGGTGCTGGCCACTCACCAGACCTTGGCCCGCCAGGCCGCTGAGTTGAACCGCATCCAGCAGATCAGTGATTACGAGTTCTACCTTGAGTTTCAACCCCAGGTCTCCACCCGCACCGGTTTGTGCACCGGCTGCGAGGCGCTGATGCGCGCCCGGGACAGCCAGGGCACGGTGCATTCGCCCTGGGAGTTCCTGCAATGGCTGGCGCACGCCAGGCTGATGCCGGACGTGGATGTGTGGGTGGCGTCCCAGGCCGTGCGCCAGTATCAGAAATGGCAGAAGGTGGGTTTTGAACTGCCGATGACCATCAATATTTCCAGCACTACGCTCAAGGACGCGGCCTACGGCGATCGGCTGGTGGAAATTCTGGCCCAGGCCCAAGGGCGGGTGTCAGTGGAAATTACCGAAGACGCGCTGGTCAGTGATATCCCGGCCACTCGCCAGACCATCCAGAAGCTGCAGGCCATGGGGGCCAAGGTCTATCTGGATGATTTTGGCACTGGGTTTTCTGCGCTGAGTTACTTGCACCAGTTTCCTGTGGATTTCATCAAGATTGACCGAAGTTTTGTGGTGGCTCAGCGTGACCCTAAAGGCGCCCAGGTGCTGACTGGTATGTTGCGTTTCTGCGAGGCCTTGGATCTGGGGGTGGTGGTGGAGGGGGTTGAGACGGCTGAGCAGTTGGCGTTTTTGAGTCATGGGCCTGAGTTGTTTATTCAGGGTTGGTATTTCAGCAAGGCACTGCCTGGGGATCAGATGCCACGCTTTGTGCGGGAGCGCAGGGCGTTGGTGTGATGGCCGACGCTTCTCTAACTGACACCTTGCGGTCCAACTGTGGGAGCTGGCTTGCCTGCGATGGTGGCCTCCCAGCAGACGCCTATCCACCTGACACCCCCACAATCCAAATGTGGGAGCTGGCTTGCCTGCGATGCCGGCCTGCCAGCCGACGCCTATCTACCTGACACCCCACGATCCAAATGTGGGAGCGGGCTTGCTCGCGAAGGCGGCCTGACAGTCAACACAGCTGGATTGTGTGCATATCCATTGCTGCGGTAACGGCCACCTAGGGTTCCGCCCGGCGGCTCACTTTTGAAAAGCGCAAAAGTAAGCAAAACGCTCTTGCCCCACCACTCGGCACCTCGCTTGGGCTCGGTGTGCCCGAACGCAGGCTTGAATCCGTGGGCCGCCGCCACGCGCCATCCATGGCGCGGGGCGGCTAACCCGGCGTCCTGCCGG
>JAAIGE0100242134.1_pt1 | contig 21848 bp, 14 predicted proteins | sample 6487951 | NCBI WGS metagenome assembly JAAIGE01 (sample SAMN13974128, study PRJNA590717) | phyllosphere metagenome | biome: tomato field; feature: multiple bacterial spot infested tomato fields; material: tomato leaves; isolation source: leaves from tomato fields | host: Solanum lycopersicum ...
GCGGGCCATGCCGGCATCCAGGCGTTCGTCGCGGCGCTGCGCGAGGCCGACGGGGTGATCGTCGGCTCGCCGGGCTATCACGGGACGCTCTCGGGGCTGGTCAAGAACGCGCTCGACCATGTCGAACTGCTGCGCCGCGACGACCGGGTGTATTTCGACGGGATGCCGGTCGGCATCGTCGCGACGGCGGCGGGATGGCAGGCGGCGGTGGCGACGATGGCGACGCTGCGCACGGTCGCCCATGCGCTGCGCGGCTGGCCGACGCCGGTCGGCGTGGCGATCAACACCGCCGAGGAAGGCGCGCTGGACCGCGCGGACGGACAGTTGCGGCTGATGGTGGAACAGATGCTGGGGTTCGTCGGGCGATAGGGTGGTAGCGCACACTTGCGGACGTTCGTGCGGCGTGTTGATCTGGGGTATGCGCCGCTGGACACCCCTCCTGTGTGTTGTTTTTCTGACTGCCTGCGTCGCACTTGCAGGTCTGTGGCTAACTGCGGAAAATCGTCTTCGGCGGTTGCAGCAAGAGGTTCGTTACCGGCAGGACGCGTCGTTTGAACGTCGCGCCTACGCAATCAAAGCTCGCGAAGAACGCAGCACGACCAGAGAAATCGAAGACTTGCTGTTCCCCGTGACGGTCTCCTTTCCGGATCGCAACTGCGTCGAGCTACGCCCGCGCTGGGGGGTTGTCGGCGGCACAAGCATGACTTGCTTCTCCAACAAGACCGGTAAGCTTTTGTATCACGCCAGCATCGGTGAATGAACGTCCGCTTCCCACCATCATCTGACCCCCCGCCACCGAACGAACGCTTTCCTACACCGCCCCGACCCGGCATGATCCCCGCGAACGTCGCGTGCGTCCGCTCTTTGCCATCGTCCATCGCGTCCGGATCGCATCCCCGTTCGCCCATGTGCGCGAGTGTGACTTTTGTGACTTTTGGACCGGACCGGCGAGCTTCGCCGACCACCGGCGTCCTGGGAATCCGTTCGGAAACACGCGGAACCGCGTGTTTCGAGGCGGTGGCGGCCCGCTCCCCCGCCCATCCAGCGCGTCGCGCCTGCAATCGGATGCCGGAGCGCCCTGCGCCACGAACGTCATTCCGGCGAAGGCCGGAATCTCCCGGTGATGGCGCGGCACATCCGCCGCGAGAGACCCCGGCCTTCGCCGGACGGGGCAAGATCGCGCGATCCGCCAGGACACCCTGTGCGTAACCGGGGGAGGAACCGGACCGGCGCCGTAAAAGAGGCCTCCTACCGCCCGATCCAGTTCCTGCGCGCAAACCATGCGACGATGCCCATGCTCATCAGCGCGCACAGCCCGACCACCCCGGCGAACGCCCAGGGTTCCTCGGCGAAGGGGATGCCCTTCACGTTCATGCCGAGCAGCCCGGTGACGAAGGTCAGCGGCAGGAACACCATCGCCACGATCGCGATCTGGAGCGAGCGCTGGTCGAGCTGTTCGGCGCGCAGGTCGGTCAGCGTCTCGTGGATCAGCGCGGCGCGTTCGCGGATCGAATCGACCTCCTCCGCCATGCGCGCGGCACGGTCGGCGGCGGCGGCGAGGTGCAGGCGATCGTCCTGTTGCAGCCAGTCGCCGGGCAACTGCCCCAGCTTTTCGAGCGCGGAGCGCTGCGGCACGAGGAAGCGGCGATAGCCGATCGCGCGGACGCGGGTGTGGGTGACGGCGCGGCGCTGTTCGAAGATGCGGGCGGGATCGAGCGCCTCCTCGTCCCATTCGAACATCGGGAAGTCGGTGACCCACAGCGGCGCCCAGCCGTCGGCGACCAGGTTGAAGTCCTTGCCGGCCTTCAGGCGCAGCGCGCCCATGAAGTCGGACACCTTGGTGTAGCCGCCGGCACCGAAAAACACGATGTCGCCATTGCCGGCGCCGACATGCTTGAGCAGCGCGGCGAAGGATTCTTCGCTGAAGAACTTGGCGATCGGCGAACTGACCTCGCCGGTCTCCGACAGCTTGATGTAGGCCAGACCCTTGGCGCCGTATTTGGCGGCGTGCGCTGCGTATTCGTCGATCTGCTTGCGCGACAGGCTGGCGCCACCGGGAATGCGCAGCGCGGCAACGCGGCCATCGGCATCGTCGGCGGCAGCGGTGAACACCGGGAATTGGCTGGCCTTGACCAGCTCGGCCACGTCGACCAGTTCCAGCGCGATACGCAGGTCCGGCTTGTCCGACCCAAAGCGGCGCATCGCCTCGGCCCAGGTCATGCGTGGGAACTGCGCCGCTAGGTCGACATCCACCACTTCCTTGAAAATGGCGCGGATCATGTCTTCGACGAAATCCTGCACGTCGCGCTCGCGCACGAAGGCGAATTCCATGTCGAGCTGGGTGAATTCCAGCTGGCGGTCGGCACGCAGCGCTTCGTCGCGGAAGCAGCGCGCGATCTGGTAGTAACGGTCGAAGCCGGCCACCATCAGGATCTGCTTGAACAGCTGCGGGCTCTGCGGCAAGGCGTAGAACTCGCCCGGATGCATGCGCGCAGGCACCAGGAAGTCGCGCGCGCCTTCCGGGGTGGCCTTGGTCAGGATCGGGGTTTCGATGTCCTGGAAATCGCGCGCATCCAGATGCCGGCGCAGCGCCTGCACCAGCTTGATGCGGGTGCGCTGCATGCGCTGCATTTCCGGCCGGCGCAGGTCCAGGTAGCGGTACTTCAGGCGGGTTTCTTCGCCCGGGTTTTCGTGCGCGTGGAACGGCAGTGGCGCGGCCTTGTTGAGGATGCTGATGCGCGTGGCGATCACTTCCACCTTGCCGCTGCGCAGCTTGTCGTTGACCGCATGACGCGCGCGCACCACACCTTCCACCTGCAACACGTCCTCGTAGCCCAGGCTGGCGGCCACCTTGAACAGCTCTGCGCTGGCGTCGTCGCCGGCCACCGGCTCCACCGTCACCTGCACGATGCCTTCGTGGTCGCGCAGGTCGATGAAGCACACCCCGCCCAGGTTGCGGGCCACGTCGGTCCAGCCGGCGAGAGTGACGGTTTGGCCGATCAAGGTCTCGTCGACCAGGCCGCAGAAGTGGGTACGCATCGAAAGCTCCGCTGAAAACCCGACGCAGGACAGCGCCGGAAAGCCGGATATTCTGGGGCCGGCGAGCGGCAGGAGCAAATGCGCGGGCGCTCATGGGCGCTTAAGTCGGTGCCCGGCTGAATAGGCGCCACGCCCCTCCTGCACCAAGGACGACACGATGCTGCGCACTGCCCTGCTGCTCTCCGGCTTCGGCCTGATCACCCTCACCGGCGCATTTGCCAGCGTCACTGCCAGCGCCCAGGAGCGTGGCTGGAATGGCCCCAGCATCACCTGTTCCAGCAACGACAACCGCCGCCGCGAGTGCGATACGCCGTTCCGCGGCCGCGCGGTGCTGGTGGAAAACATCTCCGGCACGCGCTGCATCGAAGGCCGCAACTGGGGCAGCGAGCGCGGCCGGATCTGGGTGGACAATGGCTGTCGCGGCCGTTTCGTCGACGCCCGCAGCGGTGGCGGCTGGGGCGGCGGCTATGGCCCCGGCGGCGTTGGCGGGATCGCTGGAACGGTGCGCTGCGAGAGCAACGATCAGCGCCAGAACATCTGCGATACCGGCTGGCGCCGCGCCAATTTGGTGCGCCAACTCTCCAACACGCCCTGCGTGGAAGGCCGCAACTGGCGCCAGGAACGCGGCCGGATCTGGGTGGACGACGGCTGCCGGGGCGAATTCGCGCAGGCCCGCGGTGGCGGTGGCTGGGACGGCGGCTATGGCGGCCGGGATGACCGCCCCGGCAACGGCTATGCGATCACCTGCGCCAGCGACGACCGGCGCCTGCGCACCTGCGCCTGGGATGGCCGCTATGGCCGCCCGGTGCTGACCCGCCAGCTGTCGGACACCCGCTGTGCGGAAGGTCGCACCTGGGGCTACGACGATCGTCGCGCCACGGTGTGGGTCAACGACGGCTGCCGGGCGCGTTTCGAGGCGCGTTGATGCACTGGCCGCGCAGGCTGGCTGGGTGAGATAGGCCTGCGCGCGTCGGCGAGACACCGGCGCCAGCGTTCTGGACCACGGCACGCATCCAGGCGGATGCGGCTGTAAACCTCAGTCGGGGCGATCCATAGAAGGGCGGCAAACCGCACGCGCAACGCGTGCGTCAGAGCCTTGCAGCCTCGCGGCTACCCGCCATGCTTCACCACAGTTTGCCGGGACTGCACTTGGCCCGGCTGACGTGGGTGTATCGACACCGGCCCGGCCAGCAAGATCGTCCACCGCGCATGCCGGGCGCTACCGGGAAACGCAGTCCTGGCCGCGGCGAACGGCGGTGGGATGGCACAGCCGTCCGGGTTGGCGGCAAGCACCCATGCAATCCTCCGCGACACAGCCGGCAGCACGGTGCTCGACGTGGAGTCATTGCAACGCGCAACCGCGCTGTGCGGCGCAACCTGCACGCCGCGGCCACTTATGCCGGATCGGACGCGGGCTTGGCGGCCGGCTTGCTCTCCGCGGTTGCCGCCGGTTTGGCATCGCCGCCGGCGCTGCTGCTTTCGGTGAGGTTCTTCTTTTTCTCGCCGGCCGATTTGAAGTCGGTCTCGTACCAGCCGCTGCCGGACAGGCGGAACGACGGCGCGGTGACCTGGCGCTTGATCGTGGCAGCGGCGCAGGCCGGGCAGGTTTGCGGATCGGGGTCGGCCATTTTCTGCAGGCGGTCGAATGCGTGGCCGCAGGTAGTGCACTGGAAACCGTAGATGGGCATGGCAGGGATCAGCTGAAGACGTTGCAAGGGGCGCAAATTCTAGACGCATGCGGGCTGGCAAGGGCAGCGCCGCCTGCGCGGGCAGCAGGCAGCCGGTGATGCGTCTACTTGGCCGGCGCTAGGCGACGGCGGCAATGTGCAGTGGCCGCTTCGACGCCCCGCACACGCCGATGGGCTGCGCGCACCGACGCAATGCCGCCCCACCCTGCGCGCAGGCGTGGCTGGCGGCAGCGTGGGGCGAGCGCAGCGCACAACACCTCTGCGTGCACGCCATGCGATCGACACATGCATGGGTTGCGTATCCAAGCAACGCAACGCACGAGCAATCGCAAAACACGACCTGCGGCAATCACATCCTCACGCACAATCGCCGAAAAACGCGCACGCGCCAACGGCGCCGATCGAGCCGCACCGACCAGGCTGTTACACTCGAACACGTGATCGACGCGCCTTTTCCCCCACGAGGGCCGCATCCATGTTGCGGTTGATTGCCTTATTGCTGGGCGTTGCCCTGCTACTCACCGGTAGCGGGTTGCTCGGCACGCTGCTCGCCGTGCGTGGCGATCAGGCCGGCTTCGATGCGCGGGCGTTGGGGTTGATCATGTCCGGCTACTTCGCCGGCTTCTTTCTGGGCACCTTCTTTGCACCGCCGCTGATTCGCCGCATCGGGCATATCCGCGCGTTTGCGTTTTATGCGGCGCTGGCAGCCATTGCGGTGTTGCTGCATCCGATCTGGTTGAACGCCTGGGGCTGGGGCGTGCTGCGCCTGGTGACCGGCGTGGCGTTGGTCGGCCTGTACACCGTGATCGAAAGCTGGCTCAACGCCGAGCCCGACGCGCGCCGGCGCAGCCGGGTGTTTTCGGTCTACATGGCGATCAATCTGTCGGCGCTGGCACTGGGCCAGGTCCTGCTCACCATCGGCGATGCAGGCGCACCGGCGATGTTCACGCTGACGGCGATCCTGTTCTGTGCAGCGGTGATGCCGGTGATGACCACGCGGCTGATCCCGCCCGAGGTGCCGCATGTATCGCGCCTGCGGTTGGTGACGCTGTATGCCCTGGCGCCGGTGGCCACGATTGGCGCCGGCCTTTCCGGCCTGGCGATGGGTGCGTTCTGGGGCTTGCTGCCGGTATACGCCAACCGGATCGGGCTGGATTCCGACGGCGTGGCGATGTTCATGCTCACCGCCATCGTGGGCGGTGCGGTGCTGCAGTGGCCGATCGGGCGCATCAGCGACGGGCATGACCGCCGTATCGGCCTGGTGACCGTGAGCGTGCTGGCCGCCGGCATCGCGATCGCTGCCGCGTTGCCGATGGTGCAGACACAGACCACCGTGTTGTTCGCGCTGTTCTTCGTCTATGGCGGGTTGGCGTTTTCGCTATACCCGTTCGCGGTGGCGCACATGCTCGATTACCTGCCGCGCGAAGACCTGCTTTCCGGCAGCAGCAGCTTGTTGCTGGTGCATGGCGTGGGTGCGGCGATCGGCCCTGCATTGGCCGGCGGCGCGATGCAGAAGTTCGGCCCGGCCGCGTTGCCTGTGTACTTCGCGGTGATGTTGTTGGCCCTGGCGGGCTTCACGTTGTCGCGGCTGCTGCGCTTCACCCGCCGCCGCCCCCATCCGATCGCCTTCCGCCCGATGCTGCGCACCACGCCGTCGGCACTGGAGTTGATGCCGGAAACACAGCAGACCGAAACGCCACCGCGAACCAAGTAACGCTGACCGTGCTCTCTCGCGCTGGCTTTAGGATGGTCGAACAATTCGATCAGCGGACTGCACACCTGCCACTGCGGCCGGCGCGGTTGTGCTGGATCTCGAAACTTCGCTCGCTGTCTGGTGCGGTGGCCTCGCCGATTGCGGGACCGTTGGCGGCATGGATGCCGCCATCGAGTCCCCAAGGAATCGGCTCACGGCGTGTCCAAAAGCGGTGAGGCATCGCGCTATCGACCGACTCCGCGTTTGACCCAGCCCGTTCACCAACCCACATCCCGCTTGGCCCAAGATTTCGTCAGCTCGGCTGGAAGCATCCGAACGCCGCTAACCACGCTAACCACGCTAACCAAGTCTTCGCTCTGGCTATGAGGTTGCATACATCCGGCGCGTGATCGCGACCTCGCCTGTAGCGCGGTCATGATCACGCAACGCAAGCGCGGCAGTCTTTCCAGACCCCCTACCCCGCTGTGGATTTCAATGGATTCGATGTCCTCCTTGCGCGTGCGCCGTCCTGCCACGCTGGCGTTACTGCTGGTTTCGCTCACCCTACCGGCGTATGCACAGCAGGTTCCCGACGGCGCAACGTCCGACCCGGCCGTCACCGATGAGCAAGTATCGACGCTGGATCAGGTGCAGGTGGTCGGCCAGGCAATGACCTATTCCAAGACCACCGTCAGCAAGGAAATGCTGGACCGCCAGTTCGTGCTCGGCAGCGTCAACGATGCGCTCAACGAACTGCCCGGCGTGGTGGTGACCGAAGCCGATGCCTTTGGCTCCTCGGATTGGGGCACGCAGATCAGCATGCGCGGCTTCGTCAGCAATCGCGATACGCAACAGATCGGCACCACCATCGACGGCGTACCCAATGGCGGCTCGGCGTACGGCGGTGGCTCCAAGGCCAATCGCTTTATCGACATGCCGGATCTGGAAACGGTGGAAGTGAGCCAGGGCACCGCCGACATCGCCTCGCGCTCCAACGAAGCCCTGGGCGGCACCTTGAACTACCTCACCAGCGAACCGCTGGAAACGCAGCGTGTGCGCGTGATCGGCGGCATTGGCGATAACCAGGCGCGCAAGTACTACGCGCGCTACGACACTGGCCTGATCGGCGGCACTACGCGTGCCTGGGTCAGTGGCTCGTCGGCACGCAATGACGACTGGATCGACGGCAGCGGGCACACCAGCCGCGATCACCTGGCCGGCAAATTCGTCAGCGTGCTGAATCAGTGGACGCTCAGCGGATACGCATCCTACGACGATGCCGACGAATCCGAATACACCAGCGTGACCCCGGAGCAATTCGCGCGCGACCCGGAGCACGACCTGTTGACCGGCACGCTCACCGGCATTCCGTACCTGGACCAGAACTACCGCTCCGGCTCGCGTGCCTTGCGCAAGAATACGTTCGGCTACCTGCGTGGCGCCTTGGATGGCGGCAATGGTTTCAAGACCACGCTGACCGGCTATGCGCACCGCATGCAGGGGCGCGGCGACTGGATTCCGCCGTATCTGGTGGATGTCAGCAACGATGGCGCCGGCGCACCCGAATCCGAAGCGCGTGGCGGCAATACCGTGTATGGCGGCAGCGATCTGGGCAAACTGTATTACCTCACCCCCGGGGGCGCGGCTGCCGCCATGCTGGCCGGTTGCGCCGGCAGCGACGCGGTGCCGGCCGAATCCAATCCGGCCTGCTATCCGGCCGGTTCGGTGCCGGTGCAATCGTATCGACATAGCCACTACGACAATCACCGCGCCGGCGCGATGGCCGATGTGGAATGGCGCACCGATCTCGGCGCCATCGACAACACCGTGCGTGCCGGTGCCTGGCTGGAACGCGTTGAACGCAGCGTCACCCGCGACTGGCACCGCCTGCTCAACGTCGGCACCAACATCAGCTTCGATCATCAGGCGTACTGGGTGCAGTTCAAGGACAACTACCAGACCGACGAGCAGATGTATTACGTCGAAGACGTGATGCGTTACGGTGCATTCGCATGGCGCGTGGGCGTCAAGCAGTTCTTTGTCGACCAGACCCGCGACCGCCGCATCGGCGATGCGCAGCATGTGCAATCGGATTCGCGGTCCGACCCGCTGCTGTCGGCCGGCCTGACCTGGACCACACCGGTGCAGGGCCTGGAGGCCTTTGCCGGCTACTCGCAGAACTTCGCCGCGATTGCGTCCGGCGTGCTGGGCGAAACCGACCCGGTGGCGCTGAGTCGGGTGAAACCGGAAACCGCCGACAACATCGAACTCGGCCTGCGTGTCAGCCGCTGGCCGTTGACCGGCAGCGTCACGCTGTACGACATCCGCTTCGACAACCGCATCGTGTACGTGCCGGCCAACTTCGTCACCGGTATCGACTACCTGGGCGAAACCGATGGCGTGTACGAAAACTTCGGCGGTGTGCATGCGCGCGGCGTGGAAGCAGCGCTGGGCTACGGCTGGGACAACGGCTGGCGCATCAATGGCGCCTACACCTACAACAAGGCCGATTATCTCGGCAGCGGCGATGCCGCGCGCGATACCGCCTTGGAGATCACGCCCGGTGCGCAGGTGATCGGCCAACCGCGCAATACGCTGGTGGTGTCGGCCGACTGGCGCGGCCAGGCATGGCGCTTCGGTGTGTCCGGACGCTACCTGGGCAAGCGCTACCTAGACGCATCCAACCGCGCCGCACTCGATGGCGTGACCACCTTCGATGCCAATCTGGGTGTGGAACTTTCGCAACTGACCTCGCAGCTCAAAGGCCTGCAGCTCGCGCTCAACGTCAGCAACCTCACCGACAAGCGCTATCTGGAAGGTGTGGACGGTAGCGACAGTGCCTTCATTGCCGCCCCGCGCACCGTCGGCCTGACCCTGACGCTGGACCTGTAACGGCGAACTGCCATGCTATGCGATGCCCGCACCAGGCACCGGCGCGGGCAGTCCTTCCGATGCGATGAGCCCACATGATCGATCTGCCCCGACGCCGCCTGCTGCAAGCCGGCCTCACCAGCGGCGCGGCCGCGTTGCTGCCCAGCATCGCGCGCGCCGCAGCCATCGCGCCGGACCGGCGCAGCGGCACGCTGGAGGACCTTCGGCATGTGGTGATCCTGATGCAGGAAAACCGCGCGTTCGATCATTACTTCGGCGCGCTGCCCGGCGTGCGCGGGTTCGGCGACCGTTTCCCGATCCCTGCGCCGCCCTTGCCGGGCGCACCGGCGCGCACGGTGTGGCTGCAACCCAGCGAGGACGGCCGCCAGTGGCTGACGCCGTTCGCGTTGGACACGGCCGCGCAGTTCGGCTTCATGCGTGTCAAGGGCACCCCGCATAGCTGGCCGGATGCACAACAGGCCTGGGACCATGGACGGCTCGGGCACTGGGCTGCCGCCAAGCACAATCATGCACTGGGCTATTACACGCGCGCGGACATTCCGTTTCAGTACGCGCTGGCCGACGCCTTCACCATCTGCGATGCGTACCACGCTGCGATCCAGACCGGCACCAATTCCAATCGCGTGTTCCTGTGGACCGGCGGCAACGATCCGCAGGCGCGCGCAGGCGGCCCGGTGATCGGCAATTCGCACGACAACTTTGCGGAACTGGGCGGCTTTGCCGAGCCGTATCGTTGGGGCACCTACGTGCAAGCCCTGCAGAACGCCGGTGTGTCCTGGCAGATCTATCAGGACATGGCAGACAACTTCACCGACAACCCGCTGGCCGGCTTTGCGGCATTTCGACAGGCGTACAGCGCCGCGCCCGGACATGATCCGCAATTGCGCGCGCGTGGCGTGAGCACGCGCGGTCTCGCGCAGTTGCGCCAGGACGTACTGGGCGGGCGCCTGCCTGCAGTGAGCTACATCATTGCCGACGCGGCCGGCAGCGAGCATCCGGATCCGTCCAGCCCCGCCCAGGGCGCGGCCTACACCGCACGCGTGCTGGATGCGCTCACTGCCGATCCGGCGGTGTGGAGTCGCACCGCCTTGCTGGTGATGTTCGACGAGAACGACGGCTTCTTCGACCATCTGCCGCCGCCCGCACCGCCGTCGCCGGATGCACGCGCAACGGGCGGGTTTGCCGGCGCATCGACGCTGGCCACCGACGACGACTATCACCGCCACCCGGCGCCGGGCGAGCAGAACGTGGATCTTCCCGAGCTACGCGGGCGGCCCTATGGGCTTGGCCCGCGCGTGCCGATGTATGTGGTCTCGCCATGGAGCCGCGGCGGCTGGGTGGATTCGCAGGTGTACGACCACACCTCGGTGCTGCGCCTGCTCGAACGCCGCTTCGGCGTGCCCGCGCCGGAAATCACGCCCTGGCGGCGTGCAGTGTGCGGCGATTTGACCAATGCCTTCGATTTCCGCCAGGCCGATACGCGCGCGTTCGTCGCCGCGCTGCCGGATGTCGGTGCAACCGCTACGCGCGCGGCCGCCTTGCGCGAACACGCACTGCCGCCGTTGCCGGCCACGTTGCAGCCGCCCGAACAACCGTTCGGCGTGCGCCGCTCGCGTGGGCTGCCATATCGTCCCAGCGTGGAGCTGGCCCACCTGACCGAGCGCGGCGAAGTTAAGCTCCGCATGTCCAATGCGGGCGCGGCGGCGGTGCTGCATGTCTACGACCGCTTCGATCTAGCGGCAATTCCACGCCGCTACACAGTGGGAAGCGACGCCATCGTGGACGGCACGTGGACCACCTACGACGGCCGCTACGATCTGTGGCTGCTCGGTCCCAACGGCTTCCATCGCCATTACCGCGGCGACCTCGATGCAGCGCCGCTGCTGGCCGAGATCGCGCAGGATCCGAACGATTGCACTTGCGTGCTGCTATCGCTACGTCATAGCGGCAACACTGCCGTGCAGATTGAGCTGCAGCCAGGTGCATATACCGCCGCACAGCCGCGCGAGCGCCTGAGTCTTGCACCCGACACCACCGTGCAGCGGCGCTGGAAGGCGGCAGCAACCGGCGGCTGGTACGACCTATGGGTGCGCCACGACAGCGCGGCCCAGCATCTGGCCGGGCGCATCGAAACCGGTGCAGACAGCGTCAGCGACCCGGCCATGGGTGGGCCGGCGCGATTGCAGCAGGACATGCCTGTCTCGATCGGCGCACTCGGCTAAGCGTGGCTAACAAGACCACAGCGCTCACCGCCGGATGGGCGCGGCCGATACTCGACGCGGAATCTCCCACTCTTACACCGCAGTTTTAAGCGCGCTGCCTCAGACCCTCCTGGCGACTGTTCGCTCGGTTTTTGATGGCCGTCCCAAGTCTTGCAGCGCGGTATGCGCTGCGTACACATGGGGATGCCTGATCAGCAGGCTTGCGCACAGTCACACTCAGCGCGCGCCAGTCGCATCAAGCACGCCGATCGTGTGCAACCAGGTTTCCACCAACTGCGGCCACTGCGCGATCGGCAGCCCCTTGGCGCGCAGACCGAAGGCATGGCCACCCTGGGCGTACACATGCATTTCCACCGGCACGTCCGCCTAGTTGAGCGCGACGTAGTAGGCCAGCACCTGCGAAACGCCGTCCACGTGATCGTCCTGCGCCTGCAACAGGAAGGTCGGCGGGGTATCGGCGACGACGCGAATGTCCGGACGCAGGTCCAGATGGGTGGGATCGCGGGTGGCGTCATCCTCGTCCTCGTGCGCCCACAAATGGCCCGGATACACGGCAATGGCGAAATCCGGGCGACAGCTCACGCGATCGGCGGCATCCACCGGCAGATACGTGCGCGCTGCAAAATGCGTACTGATCGCGGCCACCAGGTGACCACCGGCAGAAAAGCCGAGCACACCGATCTTGTGCGGATCCACGGCCAACTGGTCCGCCTGCGCGCGCACCATCCCCAACGCCCGTTGGGCATCCTGCAGGGCTGTTTGCACCTTCGGGTAATAGCGGCGGTCGTTGACCCAGGTCGGCCCCGAGTTCGGTACACGGTATTTCAACAGCACACAGGTGATACCGCGCGCGGTCAGCCAGTCGCAGATTTCGGTCCCTTCCAGATCCATGGCCAGGACTTGATAGCCACCGCCGGGAAACACCAGCACCGCCGCGCCGGTGTTGTGAGCCTTGGGCTTGTATACCGTCATCGTCGGGCGGCTGACATCGCTGAGCTTGGTCCATGGGTAACGCCCCTCGCCGGTGCCCACCGATTCGGGCTTCGGGTGGCGCACCGCATCAGGCACCGCGCGCGGCCAAAGCGGTATTTCGACCTGACCAGGCGCTGGCTGCCAGGCGCGCGCCGGTGCGAGCCCATGCACAAGCAGCAGCGCAACTGCCATCCACCCATGACACGACCTGATTTGCACGATTGGACCTTGAAGGGTTGAAGAAACAGAAAGCACGTCGTGAACTCATGCGCGAATGACGCGCGTGAGACACCGGAGCCTTGCACTCACGCCGCGATGCTCTCGCGCACCGCGACCGCCACCGCCTTCAACGCCGCATCGCGTGCCGCGTCGTCGACCTTGGCACCGTTCAAGTACGTGGTCAGCAACAGGGGCGCGCTTCCCTTCGGTGGCCAGAGGATGGCGATGTCGTTGCGCGTGTCGGTGCCGTTGCTGCCAGTCTTGTCGCCGATCTTCCAGCCGGCCGTGAGCCCCGCACGCAGGCAATCGTCGCCGGTGCGGTTGTCGATCATCCAGTCGGTCAGCTGCTTGCGCGAGGCTGGATGCAGCGCGTCGCCAAGCAGCAGCGTGCGCAGCGTGGCGGCCATTGCCGCAGGCGTGGTGGTGTCGCGGGGGTCGTCGTCGGCGAACCGGTTCATCTGCGGCTCGTAGCGGTCGGTGCGGGTCTGGGCATCGCCGATACCGCGCAGGAACGCAGTCACCCCGGCCGGTTCGCCGACCAGCGGGAACAGCAGATTGGCAGCCGGGTTGTCGCTATAAATCATCGTGGCCCGGCAGAGCTCGCCAACACTGAGCGAACCGCCGACATGGCGTTCGGTCACCGGGGCATGCTCCAGCATGTCGGAGGCATGGATCCTGACCTGCTGCGCCAGCGTCAACTTGCCCTGGTCCACCCGCCGCAGCACCGCGGCAGCCAATACAAATTTGAAGGTGCTGCACATCGGAAAGCGCTCGTCCTCGCGCTGCCCGAGGCGCTTGCCGGTGGCGCTGTCGAGCAGGCAGATGCCCAGCCGGCCGCCGGTGCCACGTTCGATCTGCGCCCACTGTGCCCGCAGCATGTCGTCCACGTTTACCGCGGGGGTGAGTGCCCATGCGGGTCTGGACGCTGCAAGCAGCACGCCAGCGCCGGTTGCGTGCAGGAACTGTCGCCGATTCAACATGCGGTTGCCTCCTTGAGAGAGCCCGCAGTATCGATGCGCAGGATGCAGCCGACCATCGCGATGTTTCGATCTCAGGCATGAATTGAACTAATCTCTACCCATGCCCCGCCCCCGCCTGCCGCTCAATGCCCTGCGCGCGTTCGAAGCCGCCGCGCGCCATCAGAATCTGACCCGCGCGGCCAACGAGCTATGCGTCAGCCAGGCCGCGCTGAGTCACCAGATCAAGGCGCTGGAGCAGCAGTTGGGCACCAGCCTGTTCCACCGCCTGCCGCGCGGTGTAGCGCTAACCGACGAAGGCGCCGCGCTGGCGCCGGTGCTCGGCGAGGCCTTCGACCGCATCGCCGCCACCTTGGAACGCTTTGCCGATGGCCGTTACCGCGAGGTGCTCAGCGTGGGCGTGGTCGGCACCTTCGCCACCGGCTGGCTGTTGCCACGGCTGGCGGCATTTCATGCAACGCACGCGGATATCGAACTGCGCCTGTCCACCCACAACAACCGCGTCGACCTGGCCGGAGAGGGCCTGGATCTGGCCATCCGCTTCGGCGATGGCGATTGGCAGGGCCAGGTTGCCGAAGCCGTGATGGAAGCGCCCTTCGCGCCGGTGTGCGCGCCGGCAATGGCGCGCGGCTTGCGCGTGCCGGAGGATCTGGCGCGTGTGCCGCTATTGCGCTCGTATCGCCTGGATGAGTGGCCGCAGTGGTTCCGCGCGGCGCGTGCGACGGAGGTGCCTGCGCGCGGCAGCATGTTCGATTCGTCGCTTACCCTGGCCAGCGCAGCGGCAGCCGGCGCCGGCGTGGCGTTGTTGCCGTTGCCGATGTTTCGCCAGGACCTGGATGCCGGGCGCCTGGTCTGCCCGTTCCCGATCACCATCGACGCCGGGCGCTACTGGCTGACGCGGCTACGGTCGCGGCCGCAAAGCGATGCCGGGCGCCGGTTGCGCGATTGGCTACTGGCCCAACAGCACGTCAGCAGCTGAGCAGCGCTGCCACTCTCAGAGCGCCTTGGATGTCTTTCCCACCCGCAAGGCCAACTGGCGAAACGCCTCGAACTGCGCCCTGTCGGCGAACCAGTGCGGGCAGAACAGCTCGAACAGCCGGTCGTTGTGGTACAGCAACAGCACCCGGTCGTTTTCGCGGATGCGCATGTAATCGGACCAGGGGCGACGCAGATGGCCGTCCGTCCAGGTGATTTCCAGCCCGTTCTCGTCCCATGCGTAGGTGTAGGTATGCCGCAGCGAGGCCTGCTGCGCATGCAGGCGTTTGATCCGCCGCGGCAGGCCCCACACGTGCAACGCCACCAGGCCGAGCAACCCACCGCCACCGCCGCCGATCAGCACCGGGCCGATAATCTCGCTCGCGCCGCGCAGGTGCAGCAGCCCCGCTCCGATCAACAGCAGGACTGCCAGAAACACGAGCAGGCGTTTCGCATCGTGACGCGCATGCAAGCGCTGCGCGGCCAGATGGTCTTCCAGACTGATGGTGACGCTGATCATGCGCGCGACATCCGTGTGTGGCTCAACGCGCAGCGTAACCCACGCGCTTTCATCGTGGCCAACACGACGCAGCGCGCAGGCAGCCGCTAGGTGTAGACCAGGCGCGGCAACCGCGATGTACGCCTGGTACATCCCGCAACGACCATCTGACACGCCATCGTACGGTTGCGCAGGCGTTTTTGTCAGTGACGCTTACGCACCGTCGATCAACTCCATCCATGCGGTCTCGGCTTCAGCCAGCTGCTGCGCGGTTGCTTCGCGGTCGCGTCCGAGCACCGCCATCTTTTCGCTGTCGGCGTAGTTGCCGGGATTGGCCAGCTCGCGATCCAGCGCAGCGAGCGCCGCTTCCAGCTCGCCGACGCGCTTTTCGGCACTGGCCAGCTTGTGCGGGTTGACGGCTTTTTTCGGCGGCAGCGGCTTGGTCGGCGGTGGCGGGGTCGGTGCCGCCTCGGCCATCTTCTGCTTGGTCCCCTGCGCAGCCGGGCGGCTCCGCAACCAGGCGGCGTATTCGTCCAGGTCGCCGGCGAACGGCTCGACCACGCCATCGGCCACGCGCCAGAAACTGTCGCAGACCAGGCCGATCAGATGGCGATCGTGCGAGACCATCACGATGGCGCCTTCGAAATCGCTCAACGCCTCGGCCAGCGCTTCGCGCATTTCCAGGTCCAAGTGGTTGGTCGGTTCGTCCAGCAGCAGCACGTTCGGCTGCTGCCAGGCGATCAACGCCAGCGCCAGGCGCGCGCGCTCGCCGCCGGAGAAACCATCCACCACTTCGAAGGCGCGGTCACCGGCAAAATTCCATTTCCCCAAAAAGTCGCGGAACGCCTGGTTGGAACCATCCGGCGACAACTCACGGAAATGGTCCATCGGCGATTGGCCTTCGTGCAGCGACTCCACCGTGTGCTGGGCGAAGTAGCCGATGCGCAAATCCGGATGTGCGCTGCGCTCGCCTGCCAGCGGCGCCAGTTCGCCCACCAAGGTCTTGACCAGGGTGGACTTACCCGCGCCATTGGGCCCAAGCAAACCAATCCGGTCACCCGCCTCTAGCCCGAATCCAACATCATGCAGCACGGTAATGGCATCGCTGGAACCACGCTTTTGCGATTCCCCATTCCCGATTCCCGATTCCCGCGGCACAGCGGCATAGCCGGCTTCCACGTGATTGAGCCGGATCAGCGAGAACGGCAGCCGGCTGGGCTGCGCGAACTGGATGCGGAACTCGCGCTCGGCGCGCACCGCCTCGGTGCCGGCCATCTTGGCCAGCCGCTTCATGCGGCTCTGCGCCTGGGTCGCCTTGCTGGCCTGCGCCTTGAAGCGGTCGATGAAGCTCTGCAGATGCGCGCGCTCGGCCTGTTCCTTCTCGTGCGCGATCTGCTGCTGGCGCAAATGCTCGATGCGCTGGCGTTCGAAATCGGTATAGCCGCCGACATACAGCTTGGCGGTGCCGCCATGCAGGTGCAGGGTGTGGGTGGCCACGTTGTCGAGAAATTCGCGGTCGTGCGAAATCAGCAGCAGCGTGCCCGGGTACTTGAGCAACCACTGCTCCAGCCACAGCACCGCATCCATGTCCAGGTGGTTGGTCGGCTCGTCGAGCAGCAGCAGGTCGCTGGGCATCATCAGCGCGCGCGCCAGATTCAGCCGCACCCGCCAGCCGCCGGAGAACGACGACACCGCGCGATGGTGCGTGTCGGCCGGAAACCCAAGGCCGTGCAGCAACTTGCCGGCGCGCGCTTCGGCGTCGTAGGCGCCGATCTCGGCCATCTTCTGGTGTGCATTGGCCACTGCCTCCCAGTCCTCGCGCGCGGTAGCTGCGGCTTCTTCCTGCAGTACCGCAGACACCTCGATGTCCCCGCCCAGTACGAACGACAGCGCCGGGTCGGGCAGCGAGGGAGTTTCCTGCGACACGCTGGCCGTGCGCACCTTGCCGGGCAGATCGACATCGCCCTTGTCGGCCTCCAGCTCGCCCTTCACCGCAGCGAACAGGCTGGACTTGCCGGTGCCGTTACGGCCCACCACACCGACGCGGTAGCCGGCGTGCATGGTCAGGTCGACGTTGGAGAGCAGCAGACGCTCGCCGCGTCGCATGGAGAAGTTACGCAGGGAAATCATTGATGGACAGTCCGATAGAACGAAAAGGAATGAGCAGATGAGCAGCATTCCTGCGACGCCATTCTAGCGTTAACGAATAATTAGCGCCTTCAGCGTGGCCGCCGTCTTGTTCGCCCTCCCGCGACCGCCGCCTGCCTAGCCTTGCCTGGTCCTGCCTGGACCCACGTTTCGGAGTTGTCATGAACGCCCCCCTTTCCGCGCTTGCGACCGCCGTGGTCGCTGCACTGCTTGCTTCCCCCGCCCTGGCCCAGACCGCCGCCCCGGCCAACACCCTGGATACGGTCATCGTCACCGGTACCCGCGTATCGGACCGCACCGTGGCCGAGTCGCAGTCGCCGATCGACATCATCAGCGCCGAATCGCTGCAAGCCACCGGCACCCCGGAACTGGCCACCGCACTGGCGCGCGCCCTGCCATCGCTGAACTTCCCGCGCCCTGCCCTGAGCGACGGCACCAGCGCGATCCGTCCCGCGCAGCTGCGCGGCCTGTCGCCCGACCAAGTGCTGGTGCTGGTCAATGGCAAGCGTCGCCACACCTCCTCGCTGCTCAACCTCAACGGCACCATCGGTCGTGGCGCGGCGGCGGTGGATCTGAACACCATCCCGGTCGCGGCCATCGCGCGGGTGGAAGTGCTGCGCGACGGCGCCTCGGCGCAGTACGGCTCCGACGCCATTGCCGGCGTGGTCAACATCGTGCTCAAGGGCGCAGAAAAGGGCGGCAGCCTGCAAGCCGGCTTCGGCCAGTATTCGGCTGGCGACGGCAACAACTACGAGCTCTCCGGCGACACCGGCGTGGCCTATGGCGGCGACCGCGGCTGGCTGCACGTGGCCGCCCAGCTCAACCAGCAGGACCCGACCGACCGTGCACGCGCCTACGCCGGCGCGCCCAGCGTCTCGCAGCCGGCAGTCGGCCAGAAGGCGTTCAAGATCGGCGACCCGGAGGTCAATGCGCAGGCGGTCTCGGCCAATACCGAATTCGCCTTCAGCGACAGCATCACCGGCTATGCGTTCGCCACCGCCAGTAACCGCGACATCACCTCGTTCGCGTTCTTCCGCGCGCCGGGCAGCAGCCAGAACATCCTGTCGGTGTATCCGCAGGGCTTCCTGCCGGAAATCCAGACCTACGCCAAGGACCGCTCGCTGGTGGCCGGCGTGCGCGGCTCCACTGCCAGCGGTTGGGACTGGGACGCCAGCTACAACTACGGCTACAACCGCATCGATTTCCACACCCGCAATACGCTCAATGTCAGCCTGGGGCCGACCTCGCCCACGGCGTTCTACGACGGCGCACTGGAAACTACGCAGAACATCGTCAACCTGGACGTCAAGCGCGGCTTCGATTGGGGCCTGGCCTATCCGGTGACAGTGGCCTTCGGCGCCGAATACCGCAACGAAAAGTGGAACCAGTCGCCGGGCGAAGTGGGCTCGTATTTCCAGGCCGGCACGCTGGCCGGTGGCGCGCAGGGCTTCGGTGGATTCGCGCCCAGCGTCTCGGGCCAGTACTCGCGCGACAGCTACGCGCTGTATGCGGATCTGGAAGCCGACTTCACCGACAAGTTCTCTGCCGGCCTGGCCGGGCGGTACGAGGACTTCAGCGATTTCGGCAGCCAGGCCTCGGGCAAGTTGTCGGCGCGCTACGCCTTCACCGACAGGATCGCGTTGCGCGGCACGGTGTCGTCGGGCTTCCGCGCGCCGTCGCTGGCGCAGCAGTATTTCCAGTCCACCAGCACCACCTTCCTGGCCGGCAACCCGAATCCGTTCGAGATTCGCACCTTCCCCGCCGACAGCACCGTGGCGCGCGCGCTCGGCGCCGAGCCGCTGGATGCGGAAACCTCGCTGTCCTACAGCCTGGGCCTTGTGCTGCAGCCCACCGATGCGCTCTACCTCACCGTGGATGCGTACCAGATCGATGTGGACGACCGTATCGTGCTGTCGTCCAACCTGACCGGCGCAGGCGTGCGCAGTCTGTTGGAGTCGCAGGGCATCTTCGGCATCAATGGCGGGCGTTACTTCACCAATGCGGTGGATACGCGTACGCGCGGCGTGGACGTGGTGGGCAGCTACCGCTGGCAGCTGGCCGCCAGCAGCGTGGACCTGACTGCCGGCTATAACTATTCGGAAACCGAAGTGCGCAGCGTGGCCGCCAACCCGGCCGCGTTGTCGGCCAACGGGCTGAGCCTGGAGCGCATCGACCGCACCGAGCGTGGCCGCATCGAAGCAGGCTTCCCGCGCGACAAGTTCCTGATCAACGGCAGCTGGAACTCCGAACACTGGACGCTGGCCCTGGGGGCCACGCGCTATGGCAAGTACAGCACCCGCCCAGCGGACGCGAGCAACGACCAGACCTTCGGCGCCAAGTGGGTGGTGGATGCATCGGCCAGCTACAAGATCGATCGCTGGACGCTGACCCTGGGCGCAGACAATGTGCTGGATCAATACCCGGACGAAAACAACTTCGCCAATTCCACCAGCGGACAATTCCCGTACAGCAATCTGTCGCCGTTCGGCTTCAATGGTGCGTACGTGTATGGGCGCATCAACTACCGCTGGTAAGCGCTGCGCTTGAGCAGCCGAGGTTGTCTTTGTGATCGTGAGGCGGGCGATGCGATCGGCCATCTCGCGATCAGCGCGAGACATTGCTGTGATCGGCAAATGCAACGTCGCTGCATGCATGGCGTGTCGCCATTGCATCCTTCGACATCCAGGGTCGACCACGCGCCCCGGCCAGCCTGGGGCGTGTGCGCATCTGCCTAAGGTCTTTTTGGAACGGCACACAAACTCACTGCCGGCACCAGGCGGACGCGGCCGCGCCATCGACCCTGCGTGCGCTGCGGTTGGTGTCGCCGTCGGCGCGCACCTGAGGACTGCGCGCGACGCGTTGGTCGCCACTGTGCGCCCCGTATCGCTGCGAGGTGAAGACCTGACGGCAGCTGCGGTGGTATCAACGGTGCTCCCGTCATTGCCGGAGCACGCTCCATGGAAACATCGCAGCTGTCGCGCGGACGCTTGATCGACCATCTGCACCTGGTGGTGCAGGACCTGCCGGCCAGCCGGCGCTTCTACCAGGCCGTGCTGGACGTTCTTGGGATTCCGGTCGGCGGCGAAGGCGATGGGTTCTTCTGGGCCGACGAATTGTTCGTTTCCGACCGCGACACGGTGGCACAGGGCGTGCTCACCGGCCGTCACCACCTGGCATTTCAGGCACGCGATGTGGCAATGGTGCATGCCTTCCATCAAGCGGCGCTCGCCCACGGTGGTCGCGACAATGGTGCGCCCGGCCTGCGCCCCTATCACCCGCAGTACTACGCCGCGTTCGTGCTCGATCCGGACGGCAACAACATCGAAGCGGTCTTCCATGGTGTTGCGCAACGCAGTGCTGATGCGGTGCAGATCACATTCTGATGCACAAGTTTCATAACTGGTATTGCCGTCCACTATGGTGCAAGCGAGCGCCTGCCCCAGCAGGTTTGGTGCAGGCGTCGCATCACTTTGGTGCACGATGACAACGTTGCCAGTAGCACGTCAGAGATGACAGTTGCTTGCGCAACGTAACCAAAATTTGACATGCGGTTACACGTGGTTAATGGTTGAGAACGCACCGCAGCTGCCGCGCTGGACGCGGCCCGGGAGGGGGCCCCTGCGATGCATCCGTTCCCCACTCGGAGTTGTCACCGCATGAATTGCAAGACCAGTCCACTCGCAGTCGCCGTTGTTCTTGCACTGTCGTTTTCCGCTTCAACCGCGTCTGCGCAATCGCAGGCGCCGGCCCAGAAAACACTGGACACCCTGATCGTGACCGGCACGCGTGTGGCCGATCGCACGGTCGCCGAATCGGCATCGCCGATCGACATCATCTCGCCGAGGGATGCGTTCTTGCCGCCCACGCGCTCGACGTCGTGCACGCCAAGCTGTTCCAGTGAAATTACATACTCGTCCAAGGTCTTCTCTCCATCTTGTGTCTTTGTGGGAAAGCAGTACGCCTCGGCGCTCGCCCCATGGACAGTGGACGGCGGTAGGTTACAGTGCAGCGATCCCTGCCCCGTACGCCACCAGGACGTCCCTCCATGCAACGAACCGCCTTTTTCATTTCCGACGGTACCGGCATCACGGCCGAAACCCTCGGTCAGAGCCTCCTGGCCCAGTTCGGGGACATCACCTTCAGAAAGGTCACCCGCCCCTACGTGGATACGCTGGACAAGGCCAGGGCGATGGTACAGCAGATCAATGCCGCCGCCGTCCAGGACGGTGCGCGACCCATCATCTTCGATACCATCGTCAACCGTGACATCCGGGCCATTCTGGACCAGTCGAACGGGTTCATGATCGACATCTTCTCCACGTTTTTATCCCCGCTCGAAAGGGAACTTTCCGCCGAATCTTCGTATTCGGTAGGGAAGTCACATTCGATCATGCACAATAGTCACTACATGGAGCGGATCGAGGCCGTCAATTTCGCACTCGAAAACGACGACGGCGCCCGCACGACCCACTATGCGCAGGCCGATCTGATCCTGGTCGGGGTCTCGCGCTGCGGCAAGACGCC
>JAAIGE0100570604.1_pt1 | contig 21801 bp, 19 predicted proteins | sample 6487951 | NCBI WGS metagenome assembly JAAIGE01 (sample SAMN13974128, study PRJNA590717) | phyllosphere metagenome | biome: tomato field; feature: multiple bacterial spot infested tomato fields; material: tomato leaves; isolation source: leaves from tomato fields | host: Solanum lycopersicum ...
GGTGCCTCCGCCCGAGGCTGCGGCGGCACCAGCGGGAGCCGCGGCTCCAGCTTGTGCGCCGGCGCCCGCTTCACCGGCTGATGCGCTGCCACCCCCCGTCCCGCTCGGGGGTGCCCCGGTGGGGGCCGCAGGCCGGCCGCCACCAGCGGGTGCGTCGCCGCCGTCGAGGATCTTCTTCGGGGACGCGCCGTTACCGCCCCCGCTCGGGACCGGCACGGGCCGGTTCATGGCGGACTTGGCCTCCTGTTCGGCCGACATCGCGTGGTACATGTCGAACCCGACGAAGGAGATGAACTTGTAGGTCATGTACGGCGCGAAGGCGGCGACGAGCATGAGGACGACGCCGGCGATCGGGTCGCTGATGGAGGCGAGGTCGAGGTCGATTGGTTGGGAGACCTGGGCGACGGCGACGAGGAAGACGACGACGAGGACGAGTTTGGACAGGATCAGGGCGATCACGAACGTCGCCCACTTGCCGAACCAGCCGCGGGTCGCATCCCATGACGCGCCGGCCAGGGCAACCGGGGCGAATACGATCGCGACCAGCAGCAGCGCTTTGCGCACGAGCAGGGAGAACCACACGATCGCGGCGGCGGAGATCGCAAGCCCTGCCAGGAAGATCGTGATGATCGCGCCGACGCCGGGGGCGGCGATGTTGATGCCGGCCAGCGCCCCGCCGAGGAGGGCGATCTTGTCGCCCATGTCTTCCATCGAGTTGCCGGTGGCTTGGACGATGCCGATGCACAACTGGTCGGTGATTTCCAGCAGCGTCCCGGTCAGGGTGAGGACGACGAAGGAGCCGAGCACGGATTTCGCCAGCCCCAGCGCGGCACGGGGCAACGCGCCGGGGTCGCGGCGGATCAGGCCGGTGATGAGCTGAAGGCAGAAGAAGATGAGCATCACGAAGATGGCGACGCCGAACAGCAGGTTGTAGACGCCGACGTACTCGGCGCCGGTGACGTCGACGAGGGTCGTGGTGTCGAACACGGACCACACGGCCTCGAACAGCCATCCCGCGGCGGCGCCCATCGCCTGCGCGAGCCAGTCGAACGGCGCGGCGACCAGGGAGGCGACGCCTTCGCCGACGGCGTCGCAGACGCCGGAGATCACGGGGATGTCGCACACGCTCATGAGCGGCGCTCCCGGTACGCGCTCGGGCGGCCCGTCATACGCTCTGGCCCACGTTCCAGAAGAAGTTGATGAGGGTGACGCTCGCGCCGCAGATGATCGCCGCGCCGCAGCTGACCAGGACGCCGACCTTGCCGCGGCTGGCGAGGTGGGGGTTGCTGCTGTTCGCGCCGAAGCCCCAGATGATCGCCGAGACGATCAGGGCCAGGACGCTGAGGATCAGGCCCACGGTCATGATCGCGCCGACGATGGTGCGCAGCTGCTCGATACCGGGCAGGCCGGTGCCGTTGGGGTCGATGTCGATCACGGTGGGCTCCTTGACGTTCGCGAGGGATGGGTTCTCGCGAGTCAGGTGCGCGGACCGTCCCGCCGGGGTGTCAGAGACCGGAGCCGAGGGTGATCAGCCAGTTCAGCCACCCGACACCGGCGCCGGCGAGCACGGCGGTGCCGAGCGCGACGAGCAGCCCGGTACGGGCGCGGGTGGCTGTCTGATAGTTGCCGTGGGAGGACGCCAGCGCCCAGGTGATCGCGCAGACGATGAGCATCAGCACGGCGATGATGAGCACAAACATCAGCAGCGCGCCGACGACCTGACGCAGTTCGGTCGCGCCCCCGGTGGCGCCGAAGTCGGGGAACACGTCCATCAGGCCACCCCCGCGCCAGGGCGGCATGCAGAGGTGCTGGCGGCGTCCAGGTCCGGCGCGCCATGTTCGGCCAGCCACGGTTCGGAGTCGACGGCAGCGGCGTTCGACCCGCCTTCGCGGATCTCGAAGTGCAGGTGGGCTCCGGTGGACTGCCCGGATGAGCCGACGTCGCCGATGTGCTGCCCGGCCGTCACGGTCTGGCCATCGGTGACGTAGATGCCGTTGGCCCACATGTGCGCGTAGGCGGACGCGACCCGTTGCCCTCCGACCGTGTGCTCGATGACGATGAGGTTGCCGTAGCCGCCGGATGGTCCGGCGTGGGTGACCACGCCGTCGGCGATCGCGAAGATCGGAGTGCCGTCCGCGGCGGCGAAGTCGGTCCCCGTGTGCACCGACCGCTCACCGGTGATGGGGTGGATGCGCATCCCGAACGGGTCGGATCTCACCCAGGTTCCGGTCGGCAGCGGAAACACGATCCTGGTGGTCTCCGGCACGATCGGGGTGGCCGAGCCTCCGCCTCCTCCGCGTGGCGGGGTGGTCAGGACGCGCAGGATCGTCTCGGCCACCGGTCGGTAGTTCTGATAGCGGTCGGGGTAGGCGCTGACCTCGACCGCTTGCGCAGCCTCGCCGGGGTCCATCTGCTGCCAGCCGGGGATGTCGAGCAGCCCGCGCGGACTCGGGTAGTTGGGGCCGTCAGGTCCGCCGTAGAACGCGCGCGCCTGGTAGTCGGGGTCCATCAGTTCCGCGACGGTTCCCCAGCCGGAGGCGGGTCGCATCTGGAACAGCCCGAGGCTGTCGTGGTCGGCGCCGTTCCCGTCGTTCGGGTAGTCGCCGGACTCGGGATAGGTGCCGGTGTTGGCGAGCATCCGCAGCCGCGATTCGGTCAGGGCAGCCATCAACGCGATGACGACGCCCGGCGCGCCGACGCCACTGGTGCGCCCGCCGACCGTGATGATCGTGGCCGCATGGGTCAGCTGGGTGCGGGTCAGCGTGATCGAGGTGCCGTCGGCCGCGGTCGCGGTCAGCTCCTCCGGGATGGCACCGACCGTCAGGGAGCCGGGCAGGCACGCCGCGGCCTGCATGGCCGGGTTGACCAGTAGCCCGACGGCCAGCAGCGCCGGCGACGGGCCGAGGAAGATCAGCAGCGCGAGGGCGAGGGCGAGCTTCTTCACGCTGGTCACCGCAGCGGGTTGTCGAACTGCGAGAGCCGCAGCAGCTGGCACGGCCCGGTGGAGAATTCCGGTGCCGGTGGGGAGCAGACGATGAACACGGTGAACGACACCGGATGCTCGGAGGTGATCTGCTGCGCGTTCCAGATGCCGGTGCGGTGCCGGGTCGCGTCGATCGTGAACGCGGTGGTGCCCGGTAGCAGTTGGCCGGGCCGAGCCTGCGCGAGTGCGTCCGCCCACCCGTCCGGCACGCCGATGCTGTCGATAGTCAGGCTCTGCCGGGTGGCGTAGCTGCGCAGTTGCGCCCAGGCGGAACTCGTCGGCAGGTAGCCGGTCATGTCCGAGGCGAGGCCGTTCTGCTCCCCGGTGCTGGTCTCGGCGACCTCGAGCAGGACGTCGGCGATGTCCAGCGGCCCGTAGCCGGCTCCGGCGTCCCAGGTGAACAGGGTGGCCGCGACCGACCGAGCGAACTGCTCTGGGTTATGGGTGAGCCGCACGGTGGCGGGCTCGTCCGCCGTCGGGAATGTCTCGGATGGGTTCGGTGTGGAAGAGGTGCTCGGGGCCGGGGCGGGCGAGGCGTCGCGACGGGGGCCGGCCAGCAGCCCGTACACGCCGACACCCGCCAGGATCAGCAGCAGGCCGGCGGCGATCAGCGCGAGGATCAGGCGGGTGCGGCGTCCGGGTCGGGTGGTCAGCTCCATGCTGTCCAGGTGCGCGCGGCGTCCCCGCGCTCGCTCAGAGGGCGATCAGACGGTGGGCGCGTGCCGAGCGCATCTGCTCGGCCATCTCGTTCAGCGCGTCGAGAACGGCCTCGAACCCGGCCCACTGCTCCTCGTCGAGCGCGACGGCGAGCTCGACGGGATCGAAGTGCGAGGTGAAGCCCTGCAAGTCGTCCACGGTGGCGACGAACACCCGCACCGGGTAGCGGGCTGCCTCATCCGGCCCTGCGGCTGTGAGTGTCCGGGCGGGGCGACGCTTTGTCGCCCCGCGGACGCGGGCGAGCGTCTCGGCGGCGACGCGCTCCAGTTCGGCCGCGCGCGTGGTGGCCTGCTGGCCGCGCAGCCGGGCCAGCGCGCGGGCCGCGGCGTCGCGGACCCCGCCGGGCTCGGTGTCGTCCTCGGCCAGACGCTCCAGTTCGGCGAGGGACTGCTCGGCCTGCGCCCGCCGGTAGGCGGGGCTGACGGGTCCGCCCTGGCCGATCGCGTCCAAGCCTGCCTGCGCGCGTTCGCGCACGGACGCCGGCTGCGCCGCATCGGCGGCGAGTTCCTCCAGCCGACCGATCTGCTCCAGCTTCGTATATCCCTTCTTGCCGGTGACGATCAGCGCCGCCTGCTCGCGGGTGTCACCGGGTTCAGCCTGCGGTGGCGTCGATTCGGCGGCACCGTCTGACCTGGGGTTTCTTCCTTCCGCGGTGAACCTGCTGGCCTCCTGTCGGCGGGCGGCGTCCGCAGCGAGCTCGGCGCGGAGCTCCCGGTACAGAGATGCCTTCTCCAGGTCGGTGTAGTCCAGACGCAGCTGGTTCTCGTCCTGCTCCGCCAGCAGCAGGGAGAGTTTGTCGGAGATCCCGGTGCGCACCCACACGTTCACGGTCTTCAGCCCGAGGTACTGCGCCGCCAGGTAGCGGCGCCCGCCGCAGATCAGCAGCCCGTCGGGCGCGATCGTCAGCGGGTGCAGGAACCCCTGCCGACGGATCGACTCCGCCAGCTCCGGGATGTCGCCCTGCTCGCGCCGGTGCCGGTAGCCCATGCGGATCGCATCGAGCGACCACTCCAGTTCGATGTGCCCTCCAGCCGGGTCGCTCTCGCTCATGACACCTCGCCCCCGCGGACGGTGATCGGGTTGGCGAGGATGATCGTCAGCGCCAGGTCGTCGTCGGCGGCGATCTCGGCGACCGGATACCCGCGGGTCAGACGCAGCAACACCCCGCGACCGGTGTTGGTCGCCGCCAGTGTCGGGTCCGGGCTACCGAGCACGACCCGCAGCAGCGCCGTCCACGACACCCGCGGCATATCCAGCAGCGCGCGGGCGTGCTTGTCCCGACGCAGCGACTCGTAGGCGGCTCGCCGCGATCCGGTCTCGATGAGCCGACCGCTGATGTACTCGATCGCGGCACGGGTGACGTCCTCGGGCCAGTCCAGCGCGACGAACAGGGCGATAGTCTCCTCGAGGGCACGGCGGGCCTGCTCGGAGCGGTCGTCGCCCCCGTCCTCCGCGTCGTCGGGCGCTTCGACGCGGAACGCCGGGTGGTACTCGGTGATCGAGGTCTCCCGGTCGGAGAATCGCTCGGCCTCGTGGAAGCCGGAGTATTCGGCGCGGCGGGCCTGATGGGTGGAGCACAGCATCCCGGCGGCCTGCTCGTCGGCCTTCAGGGTGATGTCCACCGCGCGGGTGACGACCGCCCAGGGGTCGTCGGCGCCGCGCACCGAGGACGAGCGCATCGCGTCGAACGCGGCAGGGGCGGCATCCTCGGGCTCCTGCCGGTGCTTGCGGGCCAGGCCCGCGTACTTGCGGATCGTGTACTGCATCAGCGCCGCCGCCTCCGGGTCGGAGCGCCACGCGCCAGGGCCGGCATCGTGCAGGCGGACGAGCAGAACGCGAAGTCCCTCGCCCGTGGCGAACGCGGGCTGAGTGGTCTGCAGCATGATCGGGCACCTCCTATGTGACAGGTAGGTGCGCTGGCACTCCCCAGCGGCCGGCCGGACGCTGGGGAAAGTGCGCATGCTGAGGCTCCGACCTACTTCAGCTCGAGCGGTTCGAGCGAGGTCTGCGCGGCCGGCGTGTTCACGCCGAACGCGGTCACCGGGGCCAGCCGGTGCGAGCGGCGCGCGATCCCGCGACGGGAGACCGCGACCGCGTTGGACGGCAGCCGCCGGGTCCGGCGGGCCAGCTCCGCCTGGAAGTCGATGCCCCGCCCCGACGCGCGCCCGCTCAGGCTCACGAACAGATCGGTCGGACGCACCCACGCCACCGTGCTGCGGCCCGACGTCGCGGCCGGCGACGTGCCCACCGTGGCCTGACGAGACGGGTCGCCATGCACCGCCAGCTCGGACACCTCCGGCTCCGGCCGCTCGGCGGGCGGACGAACCGGCTGCGGGCCGGCCGCACGCGGGTCGTCGTGAGACGGCTGCCCGTCTTGGATCGCGTCGCTCATGAGGGCGTTCCTTCCGTGTCGGCGGTCGCGGTGATCGCTATAGGAGAGGTGCGCGCTCCCAGCCACCGGCCCACGGTCGACGGATGCACGCCGACGTGCCGAGCGATCCGCTTGTTCGACCAGCCCTCCTCACGCAGAACCGCAGCGAGCTCCCGCCCAGACGCCGCCGGCTCCGGCGGCTCGGCCGACTCCGCATCGAAGTGCGGCATGGGCTCCGGGGCCGCGGGAATCGGCGGAACGGGCTGCCTGGCGCGGGTCAGGACGACAGTGAGATGGGTGATCGCGAGCAGCACCAGCGGCGGCACGGCGGCGACCGAGGCGGCGAGCACCGCCGGCACGTCCGCGTCGGCGCCGACGATCGCGTGGATCGCGTTCGCGGTGACCGACACGAGGGCGCCGGCCATCAGCAGCAGCCACGGATACCAGGCCGCTCGCTGCCCGGCGAGAGCGACGACCGCGACCGTGGCGACGACGATGATGCCGTCCACGATGAGCGGCCAAACCCATGCCTGCGCATCATCGATCCCGGAGCGGCTCGCCAGATCCGCCAGCGCGGTGAAGGACAACCAGAACGCGCCGATCGCGATGAACACCGTTCCCGCGATCGCGGTGCCGACGACGAACTGCCGCACCTGGGGCTGACCTTTCACAAGGCCGCCCGGATCGGGGGCTGCGCCGCTGCCGCCGACGCGCCGGCGAGCGCGGGCCGGGCCGGTGCGTGCGGGAGCGCGGTTCGGTACGCGGATCGGATCGTCGTGGTGATCTCCGGCACCGGCAGGCCCGCGCGTTCGGCGGCCGACCCGAGGACGGCGTGGGCGTCGGCGGACGAAACGCCCGCTTCGGCGGCGCGGCACGCCGCCCAGAACAAGGCGCGGTTGCGTTCACCCTCCCCGCGCGCGGCGACCCACCGGGCCAGCCGCTCAGGGTCCAGGTCTCCGACACGATCCCTCGGCCCCGCCCGCGGCGCGGGCGCGGGACGCGGGTCCAGTAGCTCGCGCAAGGCGGGCGCGTCGACCGGGAGCGCGTCGGAGCTCGCCGTAGCAATCACGGTGTACGAGTGCTCCCCGTTGTGGCCGACCACCATCGAGGGCGGCACGACGATATAGCCGCCGTCGCCCCGGAAGTCGACGTGCGCGGCCGGCGCCTGCCAGGAACGGTGCGGGTCGCCGGGGATCGCCGGGTAGTAGGCGTGCAGCCCGCCGGACGGGGAGCGCACCAGCGCGGCCCATCCGTCGATCAGGCCGGCGCGCTGCGCCCGCCCGAATGCGGCGTACCCGGTCCCGGCCGGATGGACGTCGACGTCGACCACCTCGAACCCGGAGGCGGCGCCCGTCGGAACGCCGATGTTCGCCGTCGGCCATCGCCGCCACCAGGCAGCGACCTGACGCGGCTTGGCGCTCGCGTCGTGGAAGCCGTGCTCCGTGCGCGGCTCCTTGCCGCGAAGCCGACACGGGAAGACGGGGACGCCGGCCTCGGCGAGCGTCCGTGCCGCGTCCGGCAGCGGCAACGCGGCGACGGCGCGCAGCACGGTGCCGATGTCCATAGCCGACCTCCTCCCTGCGCCCCGATCCGAGACTCGCTTCATGGCTTACGACCATGAGGTGCGCGAGGTTCACCACGCAGCGGGCAGACGGACGATCGGCGAGTGCGCCGTCAGGTGCAGCGGTGAACCAGACGTATCAGCCCGGCCTACCGGCAGGCGCAGAGGTCGTCTAGGAAAGGGGCCGAATGTGAGCGTCGCGGCGCGAATCACGCGACACTGCACGAGTTGCGGGCTCAAGGACCGGAGTGAGGGCGCACACGCCACGGCACGACTCACACGGCATCGCGCCGGTGCACGAAGGATGCGGATGCCGCCGATACTGCCTGGGGGTGATTCCGAACCGCTTGCGAAACCATCCTGCCGCAACTCGCGCGTCCTTCCATCCGACTTGCCGGGATGCGTCGGCGATAGGCAGGTCGGTTTCCTCTACAAGTCGCGTGAACTCCGTCAGGCGGGTCTCGATGAGGAAGCGCGTGGGGGCGACGCCGACCTGCTGGGTGAACACGCGTGTGAGATGGGCGCGGGAGACGGCCACCTCCGCGGCTAGCCTGTCGACCGTCCACGGCTCGGCCATGCGCGAGCGCAGCAGTTCGACCGAGCGCCGCACGGCGCGAGCGATCGGCGGCTGCGCGAGCCGGCCGCGCACTGGGAGGACTAACCTGTCCGGCACTGCGCCGTCCTCGGCGAGCAGCGTTGGCAGGGCGATCTCAACAGCGCGGGAGAACAGAGAGATCAGTCGCGTGGTCGCGACCTCCGGTGGCGCGGTCTCATTCACGAGGCTGATCTGGCGCCAGAGCGGTTCGATGCGGTGGAGGATGTCCACGCCCGGCTGTAGCACGAGTGCCGAGCCGTCCCACGCGTCGGGATGCAGGCCTGGGCGGACGCGCGTGATGTCGGCGAGCACCCATCGCATGTGCGAGCGGAGGAAGGATTCGTCGAAGAACAGGGTCCATAGCCGCACAGTTGGTGCCGGACGCACAGAGCACCACATGCCGGCCCCGAGAGTCATCGCGGAGCCCGGCGTCAGCTCGTGGATGCCTGTGGCTGTCTCGATATGTGCCGCGCCCTCGAGGACATGGACGATCTTGGCGTGCCCGAACACAGCGCGGTGGATGCGTTCGGTGCGCACGCTCTCCACCGCCGACAACGGCGGCCCGGCCGGCCTGCCAATAGCAGGCCCGCCGCCGGTGCCGTCAATATCCCGCAGGGGTGCGGCCGCATCCCATCGGATCACTGGCGCCGTGACGCGTTCATCGATGCGACCACCTGGGTGGCCTCTCGAAGGTTGCGCCGTGGTCACGCCCGGTAGCCGATGACAGTGGTCATGCCGGTTTCGGCGTGGTAGATGTTGTGGCAGTGCGCGACCCAGAGGCCGGGGTTGTCGGCGTCGAAGTCGATGGTAAGGGTCTTGCCGGGGAGGATGATGGAGGTGTCCTTTCGTGGGCCTCCGTTCTGGTGCTGGTAGGTGTGGCCGTGCAGGTGGAACGGGTGCCACATTTCGGTGTCGTTTCGGATTCGCAGCTGCACGCGTTCCCCTTCGCTGATGGCGTGGGCGTCGCGGAGCGGGTCGTTCATGTCGAAGCGGCGGCCGTCGATGCCCCAGTCGTAGGTTTCCATCCCGCCAGTGAGGGCGAGGTGGATCACTCGGTCTGGGGATGCTGGGGGCAGCGCGACGTCCGGGGTGGCGGTGAGGCCTTCCGCAGTGCCGACGCGGGTGGTGGCCAGTTCTGGGATGGTGGCGTCGCTCCCGGGTGGGGTACCGGCCCCGGTGCGCAGCAGTGCGAATGCGCGATCCTGTTTGCCTTCCGCCTCGGCGACGATCGGGAAGATGCCGTCTTCGAGGCTGACGAGCAGGTCGTAGCGTTCTCCCATTCCGATCAGGACACTGTCGATCTCGACGGGTGTGATGGGGAACCCGTCGGTGTGGGTGATGGTCAGCGTGTGGCCGCCGATCGCGAACCGGAAGGCGGTGTCGCTGCCGGCGTTGATGATTCGGATCCTGACCCGGCTTCCGGGGGTGCCGGTGAACTGGGCGGGGTCGGCTTTGGGTTTCCCGTTGATGAGGTAGTGCGGGTAGTAGACGTCGCCGGCGTCGCCGCCGAGCAGGTCGGAGGTGGCGCCCATGAGCAGGTTCCCCATCCGCATGAACATGTCGCCCATCCCGCCCATGTCTCCCATGCCCTTCGAGAGGTCGGTGAGGACCTGGTCGGGGGTGGCGGTGACCCCGTCGAGCCAGTCATCGAGGATCAGCACCCACTCGTCCTCCCACGTCACCTTCTCGTCGGGGTCGTCGATGATGAGCGCACCGTAGAGGCCGTAGTCCAGTTGCGGGCCGACGTGGGGGTGGAACCAGTAGGTGCCCGGATGCGGGGCGACGAACTCGTATGCGAACTGTCCGCCCGGGGCGATGGGGGCTTGGGTGATCGGGGGGACCCCGTCCATGTCGTTGCGGAGGGCGAGTCCGTGCCAGTGCACGGAGGTGTCCGCGTCGAGCTGGTTGCGGACGGTCGCTTTCAGCGTGTCGCCGGCGGTGAGCCGGATTACCGGGGCGGGGATACCTCCGAACGCCCAGGTGGCGGCGGCGGTACCGGCCAGGTCGAGCGTGGTGGGGGCGGCGGTGAGGTCGACGGTGGTGACTCGGCCGGTGCCGCCGCGGTTCTTCTCCGTGCCGGACACCGCTGCGCCGGTGGGTGTCACCCATTGCGGCGCGGGGGTGCAGGAGGCGAGCACGGCTGCCGCGACGGCGCCCAGTCCGAGTCCGAGCACACCTCGTCGGGTCAGCAGCATCGGGGAGGACGGTGTGGGAGAGAGCGGACGGTCAGGCATGTTCGGGCTCCTTCTGCATGGTCGTCGCAGCGGGCGCCTGGGCGGGCAGGCGGAGCCGCTTGAGGAGGAGGGCGTTGACGGCGACGATCACGGAGGAACCGGACATCGACAGGGCGGCGATCTCCGGGGACAGCATGATCCCGAACGCCGGGTAGAACACGCCGGCGGCGATGGGGAGGGCGGCGGCGTTGTATCCGATGGCCCAGCCCAGGTTCTGCCGCATCTTTCGCAGTGTGCCCTTGCCGATCTTGAGTGCGATCGCAACATCGAGCGGGTCCGAGCGCATCAGGACCACGTCGGCGGTCTCGATGGCGACGTCGGTGCCGGCGCCGATCGCGATGCCGAGGTCGGCCTGGGCGAGGGCGGGGGCGTCGTTGACGCCGTCGCCGACCATCGCGACCTTCTTGCCCGTCTTCTGCAGCTCGGCGACCTTCGCGGACTTGTCCTCGGGGAGCACATCCGCGATCACGGTGTCGATGCCGAGGAGAGCGGCGATCCGGTCGGCGGTGGGCTTGTTGTCCCCGGTGAGCATCGCGACCTCGACGCCCTGCTCGTGGAGAGCGTCGATCGCGGTCTTCGCGGTGTCCCGGGGTGCGTCGGCGAGACCGATGATCCCGGCGACTTGCCCGTCCACGGCGAACAGGATCGCGGTGCGGCCGGACCCAGCCAGGTCCTGCTGAGCGGCCTGCACCCCGCTGATGTCGATCCCCTCCCCGGTGAGAAGGCGCGGGTTGCCGAGGACGACCTGTCGACCGTCGACGGTGGCGATCGCGCCCTGCCCGGTGACGTTTCGGAACGCGGTCGCGGTGCGACGGGGGATGTCGCGGGCGTCGGCGTAATTCACGATCGCTTTCGCCAGAGGATGCTCGGATTCCCGCTCCAACGCGACCGCGAGGGAGAGAGTCTCGAGGTCGTCGCCGCCGACGGGGATGTAGTCGGTGACCTCCGGCTCCCCCTTGGTGAGGGTGCCGGTCTTGTCGAACACGACCGTGTCGATGCGGGCGGCGGTTTCGATCCCGGATGCGTTCTTGAACAACACGCCCCGTTTCGCGCCGAGCCCGGTGCCGACCATGATCGCCGTCGGCGTCGCCAATCCGAGGGCGTCGGGGCAGGTGATGACGACGACGGTGATGGCGAACAGGATCGCCATCGGGATTGCAGCGCCGGCGAGCAGCCACACCAGGAAGGTGAGGGTGCCGCCGATCAGGGCGACCAGGACCAGCCAGAACGCTGCCCGGTCGGCGAGGCGCTGCCCGGGGGCTTTGGAGTTCTGCGCCTCCTGCACGAGCTTCACGATCTGCGCCAACGCCGTGTCCGAGCCGACTTTGGTGGCTGTGACGCGGAGGGTGCCGACGGTGTTCACGGTCGCTCCGATCACCTCCGACCCGGGCGCTTTGTCCACCGGCATGGACTCGCCGGTAACCATCGACTCGTCCACCTCGGACTCTCCGGATTCCACGACACCGTCGGTGGGGATCTTCGCCCCCGGCCGCACCAGCATCAGATCCCCCGGGACGACCTCGCTGGTGGGGATCTCGACCTCCTGCCCGTCACGGATCACGACCGCCTGCGAGGGTGCGAGCTCCAGGAGGGTGCGGATCGCGTCGTTCGCGCCGCCGCGGGCGCGCATCTCCACCCAGTGCCCCAGCAGCACGAACGTGGCAAGCACCGTGGCGGCTTCGTAGAACACCTCACCGCCGCCGGTGAGGGTGACCGCGAGGGAGTACAGCCAGCCGGCGCCGACACCGACCGCGACGAGCACCATCATGTCGAGGGTCTTCGCGCGCAGCGCCCGGTAGGCGCCGTCGAAGAAGATCCACGCGGAGTAGAAGATCACCGGCAGCGACAGGATCAGCATGAACACGTCATCGCGCAGCCCGAACGGGGCCGGCACCTCGAATCCGATCACCTCCCGCCCGATCGGAGACCATAGGGTGATCGGGATCGACAGGATCAGCGCGACCAGGAACCGGTTGCGCATGTCGCGGATCATCGCGTCCATCGACATCCCGCCGTGGTGCCCACCGTGGCCCATCATCTCCTGCGCACTGTGCCCCGACGCCGCACCATGATCATGCCCACCCGCGGCCGCGGTGTGACCGGCGTGCTCACCGGCATCCGCCGTCGCCGACGGGGCGTGCGTGTGGTCGTGGCCAGCGGCGTGGTCGTGGACGGGGTCGTCGTGATGGCCTGCGTGACCCTCGTGGTTTGCGTGGCCTGTGCGATCCGTGTGGCCTTGGCGCGCGTCGTGACCCGCCTGCGGTTCTTGTGCGCCGTCGGCTGAGGGGCCGGCGTGGTCGTGGGCGCCGTGGTCGTGTGCGTCGCCGGTGGGAGGGCAGATGTGGTCGGGGACGGACTGGCCGGCGCAATGGTAGCCGCAGTCGATGACCCATTGCTGGAGGTGGGCGACCGAGGTGGTCTCGGGGTCGTAGGTGACGGTCGCGGTCTGTGAGACCGGGTTCGCGTCGACAGCGATCACTCCGGGTTGTCGGCCCAGGTGGGCTTCGGTGACGTTCTTGGAGGTCGCGCGGATCATGCCGCTGACATGCAGGGTCACGGTTCTGGTGTCGCTCATTTCGGTTCCTTCCCGATGGTGGGGTCGGTGGTGTCGGGGTGGGGCCAGTGCCAGTCGGCGACGGCGGGGATGTCGGTGCCGTGCTCGCGGGTGTGGGCGCGGGCGTGCAGGCGGGCGTCCTGCAGCTCCTGCCGCAGGCCGGCGTGGCGGGCGGCGAGGCCCGGGACGTGGTCGAGGACGTCGATCGCGAGCCGGTACCGGTCGAGGTCGTTGAGCATGACCATGTCGAACGGGGTCGTGGTGGTGCCGCGCTCCTGGAAGCCGTGCACGTGCAGGTTCTGGTGCCCGGCGCGCTTGTAGGTGAGTCGGTGGATCAGCCACGGGTAGCCGTGGTAGGCGAAGATCACCGGCTTGTTGGGGGTGAAGATCGCATCGAACTCCCGGTCCGGCAGCCCGTGCGGGTGCTGATCCTCCGACTGCAGCCGGGTCAGGTCGACCACGTTCACCACCCGCACTCTCAGGTCGGGGACGTGCTCGCGCAGCAGCGCCGCGGCGGCGAGGGTCTCGAGGGTGGGGACGTCGCCGGCGGCGGCGAGCACCACATCCGGCTCCGTGCCCTCGGTTTCCGTGCCCGCCCACGGCAGGATGCCCAGCCCGCGGGTGCAGTGCTCGATCGCCTCGTCCATCGTCAGCCACTGCGGGGCGGGCTGCTTCCCGGCGACGACGACGTTGATGTACCCGGCCGAGCGCAGGCAGTGGTCGTAGGTGGACAGCAGCGTGTTCGCGTCGAACGGCAGGTAGACGCGGACGATGTCGGGGCTCTTGTTCAGGGCGAGGTCGATGAACCCGGGGTCCTGGTGAGAGAACCCGTTGTGATCCTGCCGCCAGACGTGGCTGGAGAGCAGGTAGTTGAAGCTCGGGATCGGGTCCCGCCACGACACCTCCCGGGCCGCTTCGAGCCATTTGGCGTGCTGGTTGAACATCGAGTCGACGATGTGGGTGAACGCCTCGTAGCAGTTGAACAGCCCATGCCGGCCGGTCAGGACGTAGCCCTCGAGCCAGCCCTGGCACTGGTGCTCGCTGAGCACCTCCATCACCCGCCCAGTCGGGGCCAGGTGCTCGTCGACGGGCTCCACGGCCGCGTTCCACTGCTTGCCCGTCGCCGAGTAGACGGGTGGGGCGAGTCGGTTGGAGGCGGTCTCGTCCGGGCCGAAGATGCGGAAGTTGTCCGGATTGTCCCGGATCACCCCCGCCAGCCAATCCCCCAACGTCCGGGTCGCTTCGCCGGTCGACGCCCCGCGCGCGGCGGGGTCGACGGGGTGGGCGTGCTCGCGGAAGTCCGGGAGCCGCAGCGGGATCGTGAGTTGTCCGCCGTTGCCGGCCGGGTTCGCGCTCATCCGCCGATCCCCGTCCGGGGCGATCGCGACCGTGGTCGGGCGCGGGGCGCCGATCACGTCGAACAGCCCGTGCGGACGGTAGGACGCCAGCCAGTCCTCGAGGATCCGCAGGTGCTCCGGATTGTCGCGGACCTCGGCGAGCGGCACCTGATGGGCCCGCCAGGTGCCCTCCACCGGCAGACCGTCGATGATCTTCGGGCAGGTCCACCCCTTCGGGCTGCGCAGCACGATCGCCGGCCACGCCGGCCGCCCCTCCAACGTCCCCGCCGCCGCGGCGGCCTTGATGTCCGCGATCTCATCCAGTACCGCATCCAGCACTGCCGCGAAGGCCGCGTGGGACTCACGCGGGGTTTCCCCATCGAAGCCGACCGTGACGACGTGGGGGTCGTGGCCGTAGCCGCGCAGCAGCGCGACCAGCTCTTCCTCGGGGATGCGGGACAGCACGGTCGGGTTGGCGATCTTGTACCCGTTCAGATGCAGGATCGGCAGCACCACCCCGTCGTGGGCGGGGTTGAGGAACTTGTTGCCGTGCCACGCGGTCGCCAACGGCCCGGTCTCTGCCTCCCCGTCACCGATCACGCAGGCGACCAGCAGGTCGGGGTTGTCGAACGCCGCCCCGTAGGCGTGCACCAGGGAGTAGCCGAGCTCGCCGCCCTCGTTGATCGACCCCGGCGTCTCCGGGGACGCGTGCGAGGGGATCCCGCCGGGGAAGGAGAACTGCCGGAACAACGCCCGCAGCCCCTCTTCGGTGCGGTCGATGCCCGGGTAGCGTTCGGTGTAGGTGCCGTCCAGGTAGGCGTTGGCGACCATGCCGGGTCCGCCGTGCCCGGGCCCGGTCACGTACAGGGTGTTCAGGTCGCGGTCGCGGATGGCACGGTTCAGGTGGGCGTAGAGGAAGTTCAGGCCCGGGGTGGTGCCCCAATGGCCCAGCAGCCGCGGCTTGATGTCGTCCCGGCTGAGGCGGTGGCGCAGCAGCGGGTTACCCTGCAGGTAGATCTGGCCGATGCTCAGATAGTTCGCCGCCCGCCACCACGCATCCACCGCCGCCAACTGCTCGGCGGTGGCATCGGTGGTGCGGTGCGCCCACGCGGGGGGTGCCGGTGTGGGGGTCATGGTCGGTCTCCTTCCGATCCGCGGCCGCTCGGGTCGCGCCAGGTGCGAATGACGGTGGTCATGGTGTTGCCGCCGGGATGAGAACGGTGGCGGTGGTATCGCGGATCCAGACCACGCCGCGGTCATCGACCAGGACGATCGCACCGTCCCCGGTGACCCCGAGGGCTTGGACGGTTCCCGTGGTGGTGCCGACGTCCTCCCAACCGGTGCCGACCAGACGTCGCAACATCCCGTCGGTGTCCACTCCGACCACCCCACCGGTTGGGTCGGTCTCCACCAGGTACAGCACTGGCGCGTCCGGCGCCGGGGTGAAGGTGGCGCCACCGTCGGTGCTGTGCTGCAGCCCGTCCTGGGTGGCGGCGTACAGGGTGCCGTCGGTCGCGGCGGCCAGGTCGACGGCGGGTAGCTCGGCACCGTCCGCCCAACTCTGCCCGCTGTCGCTGCTGGTGCGCAGCAGCGGGCGGGAGGATCCGATCCCGTACAGGGTGCCGTCGCCGGTGACGGTGAGGACGTGGAAGTCTTCTTCCCCGGTGAACGCGACCGGTTCCCACGAGGCGCCGGCGTCGAGGCTGCGGATGATGCCGAGGTTGGGGGCGCCGAGTTCCGCCGGGGTGGACTGGCCGGGGTGTCCGGACGCGTAGAGGGTGTCACCGGTAGCGGTCAGTCCCATCGCGTCCAGGTCGATGCCACCGACCGGGCCGGTGACGGTGCCGTCCTCGCCCAGCGTGTACAGGCCGGTGTGGGTGCCCAGCAGCACGGTGCCGTCACCGGCGTCGACGATGCCGTGCACATGCCCGAACCCGGCCGCGGTGCTCGCGGGGTCATCGGGCTCCGCAGGGGTGGTGCTGCAGCCCGTGAGCAGCAGCGTGACGGTGACGGTGGCCGTGATCGCCAGTCTGCGGGTGGTGGGAGAGATCATGAACGGAGAGCCTTTCCGTGCGGGTACGCCGGATACCGGTGACCGCACAGGGGTCGAGGGTGGGGCCTCGGACGGGACCGGCATCGGAGCGCGGGTCCCGTCCGAGGGGTACCGGGTCAGAGGCTGGCGAGGATGTCCTGCATCGTGGTGATCTCGGCGGTCTGCCCGTCGATGATCTGCTGCGCGAGGGCGGCCACGTCCGTGTTCTGCCCGTCGGTGAGCACCGACTGCGCCATCGTCACGGCGCCCTGGTGGTGAGCGATCATGCCGTTCAGGAACAGGCGGGTCGCCTCGACCCCGGTCGCGGCATCCAAAGCGGCCATGTCGTCCTCCGACATCATCCCGCCGCCCATGTCCATGCCCTCCATCCCGGACATGGAGTCGTCGTACGGGACGCCCCACTCCTGAAGCCAGCCCTTCATGGTCTGGATCTCCGGGTCCTGTGCGGTCTTGATCTGCTCGGCGAGGGAGACGACCCGCTCGTCGATGCCGTCTTTCGCGAGGATCTGATCGGCCATCTCGATGGCCTGCTGGTGGTGCGGGATCATCATGGTCACGAACATCTCGTCCGCGGCGTTGAACGCGGCGGCGGACTGGGAGGGGGCGGTGCTGGTCATCCCCCCGGAGCCGTGGTCCATGCCGGGCATGGTGCCGTCGGTGGGGGCGCAGCCGGCGAGCACGAGCACGGTGGCCAGGGCGCCGGCGGTCAGCGTGAGAGTACGAAAACGCATCAGGGGTGTCCTTGTCTATTCAGTCGGTGAGGGTCTGATTCAGTGCCCGGGAGGGCAGGGTGCAGCATCCCCGGCAAGGGTCGCCGGGGTTCAGGCGGAATCAGGTGCGACTGATGGACAGGACAAGCAGTGAAGGCGGGCGGGGATGCGGCAATCCGGCCAGCAGAGTCCGGGTATGGGAGCGCGAGAGGGCTACGGCGTATGTGAGAAGGGCACGGAACGTCGGGGCGAGCAGGACGATCACCGCGGCCAGCAGCGCCAGCACGCACACCATCATCAGCATCGAGTGATCCGGCATCCCCGCAGGGCTGCCGCACCCGTCCTGGCAATGCCCTCCAGCGCCCTCCGCCGCAGCTGCGGTCATCGGCGTATCGTCGGCGGCTGGTGCGGAGCCGACCTGGCTGTGCGTGCTCATCGCGCTGGTCTCTGATGCCAGGGCGGGCTGGTGGGAACCGGTCAGGACGTGCATGGACAGCAGCCCGGTGATGATCGCCAGGGCGATCGGAGCGGCCAGCAGGAGCCGTCGCACCCCGGGGGTCAGACGCGCGTGCGAGCGAATCACGTTCACGACCGACCTCCTTCCCGTCCAGGGTAGCGGTGCCTTGCCTCCGCGACACGGTCAGAACACCACGCACGGGAGCGGGTGCCCCCTACCACTCAGCATATACCCATCCGGGGTATCCAGGATGGGTATCGCTTCGGGGATGGCTACCCGCCCGGGGTATGCTGGGCGTGATCGAGGAAGGGGCGTCGACGGTGAACCAGGTGGTGGCGCGACGGCGGGCACTCGGGTCCCGGCGTGCCCTGTGGTTCTACCTGGCCGCGGTGACCGCGATCATCGCGGGGCTGCTTGCGATGCATTCGCTGAGTCTGGAAGAGGACCAGGCGGGCACTGTCGTGTCCGCCTCCGCAGTCGTTGCGGCCCCCGATGCCGCCGCTGATGTCCTGGTCAGCGGGGTGGCGACGCCCTCGTGCGATGAGACGGTCTGCGGGACGTCTCATGCTTTCGCTGCCGTGACGTGTCTGCTCGCGTTGCTGACCCTGCTCATCCTGGTGCTCCCGGCCCGGGACGGGTGGATGTCGCTGCTGGCGTGGCTGCGATCCCTCCCCGGCAGGTCGGGCTCGTTCACGTCCGGGTCGCCTCTTCTGCGGCCCTCCCTGATCGTGCTGTCGATCAGCCGCACCTGATCAGCACCCCGCCCGCGCCCGCCGCCTGAGCCGCCGCCGGCGCGTGATGTCGCCGACGGTCCACGATGTGCGGCCCGCAGGCGAGCGCGACCCGTCTGCGGCAGCGCCATGGGTGATCCGATCCCGGATTCTCGCCGTGCACTCCGGGCCGCGGCTCCCGGTTGGACCGTGTGACGGCGACCGTGCGCACCTTCATCGTCCCCCTCATCCAGGAAAGTCTTGTATGCCCGAACCCGCCCCCTCCACCCCGACTCCCGGTACCGGGACGCGCCGTGCGGCGAGAGCCGCCCTGTCTTCCCCACCCGTCCAGACGCGACGCGATCGACGCCGTCGGCCCACCCGTGCCGCCCGGACACCTCGACACGCGCCGCGCCGAACGCTCACCCGATCCCGGATGCTCGCCGGCGCGGTGATGCTCACGGTCGCGTCGATCGCCGGACTGCCGTTGCTGATCCCGTTGACGCCGGAGCCGGTGTTCGCCGTCGAGGCGACCCGCACCCCGGTGCGCGCCCAGTCGTTCACCACCCCCGACACCGTCACCGGGACGGTGATGGTGCGCGGGGACTACACGGTGGCGGTGACCGCCCCCGTCGGGACCGAGTCATACGCGCACACCGCGGACACATTCACCAACGACCCGGCATCGGCGGTGCAGTGGCCGTTCACCGTGGGAGTGCCGATCAGCAGCACGTTCGGGTACCGCACCCCGCCATGCCCGTCCTGCTCAAATTTCCATGCCGGACTGGACATGACCCCCGGGATCGGCACCCCGATCCAGGCGATCGCCGACGGGGTGGTCACCACCGCGACGGAGCAGGGCGGCGCGTACGGGGTGTACGTGGTGATCCGGCACGAGATCGACGGGCAAGTCGTGGAGAGCGTCTACGCGCACATGCGGGAAGGGTCCCTCACCCTCACCCCGGGGCAGACCGTGCGGGTGGGGCAACTGGTCGGCCAGGTCGGGAACAGTGGACGCAGCACCGGCGCGCACCTGCATTTCGAGGTGCGCGTCGGCGGGGAGCCGGTCGATCCGCTGGTGTGGATCCCCGCGAACAGGAGACCCTGATGCGCGCCATCGTGGCTCCGGCGCTGATCCCGAGCCCGGGGATCAGCTTCGTGCAGGTCGGGCCGTTCCAGATCCGGTTCTACGCGCTGGCGATCCTGGCCGGGATCGTGCTGGCGGTGCTGATCACCGGCCGTCGGTTGCGGGCAGTCGGGCACCCGGCCGGGGTCGTGGTGGATGTGGCGATGTGGGCGGTGCCGTTCGGGATCCTCGGCGCCCGGATCTACCATGTGCTCACCCATCCGGGCGACTACTTCTTCCCTGGCGCGGACCTGTGGCGGGTGCTCTACATCTGGGAGGGCGGGATCGCGATCTTCGGTGCGATCCTGGGCGGGCTGGTCGGGATTATGATCGGCACCCGTCGCGCCGGGATCCCGGTGCTGCTGTTCCTGGACGCGCTCGCCCCGGGGATGCTGGTCGCCCAAGCGGTGGGGCGGCTGGGGAACTACTTCAACCAGGAACTGTTCGGCCCACCCACCACCTTGCCGTGGGGGTTGCAGATCGACCCCTCCGCTCCCGCGATCCCGCCGGGGACCCCGGCCGGGACCCTGTTTCATCCGCTGTTCCTGTACGAGCTGCTGTGGAACCTGGCCGGGGCCGCCGTGATCGTGCTGCTCGAGCAGCACCGCCGCAGGCACGGCCGGATCACGTTGGGCACCGGGCGGAGTCTGGGCATGTACCTGCTGTGGTACGGGGCAGGGCGGGCGGCGCTGGAGTCCATCCGGCTGGATCCCACCGAGCTGCTCGCCGGCGGGCTCAAAGCGAACGTGCTCACCGCCCTGGTGGCCGCCGCACTGGGGGTCGGGCTGCTCGCCCACGCCTCCTGGCGCGCCCGCCGCCGCACACCCGTCCGGGAGAGGGAGGATGCGCGTGTCGATCGGCAGTGAGCAGGCCCCGCAGCTGCCCGCCGATCACGTCGACCGGCCGGTGGACGAGCCCACGAATCCGCGCCTGAGCGTTTCGGGGTGGGCGCGGTGGGCGTGGCGACAGCTGACCAGCATGCGCACCGCCCTGGGGTTGTTGCTGCTGCTCGCGGTGGCCGCGATCCCCGGGTCGTTGGTCCCGCAACGCTCCTCCGACCCGAACGGGGTGATCCAGTTCGACAAGACCAACCCGGGCTGGATGTGGGCGGTGGACCTGCTGCAGCTGCACGACGTGTTCGGGTCGGTGTGGTTCTCCGCAATCTACCTGCTGCTGTTCGCGTCGCTGATCGGCTGCGTCATCCCCCGCATCCGCCACCACCTGACCGCGCTGCTCGCCCCGCCCCCGGCCACCCCCCGCAACCTGTCCCGCCTGCCCGCCCACACCCGCCGCCTCCTCCCCGACACGCCCCCCGGTGCGGTCCTGGACGCGGCCGAGAAGGCGCTGCGCCGGCAGCAGTACCGCACCCGCCGGGTCCGCGGCGACGACGGACGGGACTCGGTCGCAGCCGAACGCGGCTACCTGCGGGAGACCGGGAACCTGCTGTTCCACGTGGCGCTGCTGGCGGTGCTGGTCGTGGTCGGCATCGGCGGCGGGTTCCGGTTCACCGGGCAGCGGGTGCTGGTGGAGGGGCAGACGTTCGCGTCCACCCGGATCGCGTACGACTCGTTCACCGCCGGCCGGTTCATCACCGACACGCAGATCCCGACGTTCTCCCTCACCCTGGACCGGTTCCGCGTCGACTACGTCCTGGACAACGTCAACGCGCTCGGCATGCCGAAGAGCTTCGACGCGCAGGTCACCACCACCACAGGCGGCACCCGGCAGGCCTCCAGCATCCGGGTCAACGAGCCGCTGCCGGTGGCCGGCACCGACATCTACCTGCTCGGCAACGGGTACGCCCCCACCCTCACCGTCCGAAACCCGGCCGGGAAGATCGTGTTCAGTGACACGGTCCCGTTCCTGCCGCAGGACGCGAATCTGACCAGCCTGGGGATCGTGAAGGTTCCCGACGGGCTGGCCGAGCAGGTCGGCCTGGTCGGGATGCTGTACCCCACCCGCGCCACCACCGCCTCTGGGGCGTTCGCGTCCAGCTACCCGGACCTGCTGGACCCGGTCGTCACCTTCAACGTGTACGTCGGCGACCTGGGCCTAAACACCGGGGTCCCGGTGTCGGTGTACGCACTGGACACCAGCACCCTCACCCAGATCGCCGGGCGCGGCACCCCCACCCCCGCCCTGCAGCTGGTCCCCGGCACCCCGGTTCCGCTGCCGGACGGGCTGGGCACGATCGAGCTCGGCCCGATCCCCCGGTTCGCGTCGCTAGAGATCGCCGCCGACCCCACCCAAACCCCCACCCTGATCGCCGCGGTCGCCGCGATGGCCGGGCTGGCCCTGTCCCTGTTCGTGCCCCGCCGCCGCCTCTGGGTCCGCACAACCACCGGCCGGGACGGCGGCACGGTGCTCGAGGTCGCCGGGCTCGCCCGCGGCGA
>JAAIGE0101517861.1_pt1 | contig 21796 bp, 23 predicted proteins | sample 6487951 | NCBI WGS metagenome assembly JAAIGE01 (sample SAMN13974128, study PRJNA590717) | phyllosphere metagenome | biome: tomato field; feature: multiple bacterial spot infested tomato fields; material: tomato leaves; isolation source: leaves from tomato fields | host: Solanum lycopersicum ...
GATGAAGCAAATCGAAGTAGACAGGGGATAATCGCCAATGTCTGCACCTTATCGAAATTTCTGGATCATCGTCGCTATGACGGTCGGCGCGACGGTGTTGGCAAATATATCATCCAAGCCAGAGGTTGCTTCTAGTAAAATTCCACTAGGCTCATCTCATTCAGGTGGTAGTGGATCATCTGGTCAAGACCAGACTCCAACCCCGCATACGTCTCCCGGCATTCGGACGCCATCTACAACGACCGATCAGAAGTCCCCAGCGCTTCCAGCAGGGATGAAAGCGGCAGAAGAAGATCCGCCTGTGAGACAATTTCGAAGTATTGATAACGACATCAAACAGGCGTTTGATACCGCGATCGAGGCTGCGTTGGCGCAGAAGATTGTTGGCTCTGCTGCTTCCGCGGTTGAAGCTGGTGATGCAACTTCCCCTCTCCCATCCTTGACCACGAAAGAAGTGAAAGCGACACCTGGGATAGCGGACGTCCCGTCAGATGCGCAAACAAGCGCAAGGGTATCGCGAACTACGACCAACCTTAATATGCGACGAGGGCCAGATCCCAGTTCGCCCTTAATCGAGGTGCTGTCCACAGGGCTTGTAGTCACCATCGTCGATGAACAAGGTGGTTGGGCCCAAGTGCTAGTCAAAGAAACTGGCCAAAGAGGATGGGTTAATGCAAAATTCCTAAGGAGCGATTAGCGCAAAACTCGGCTAGTTGCAGTAACGCGAACTTATATTACAATAATTCCTAACAGGGGCTGGGGAAATTCTCGTGCGTGAAGCTACAATACTGAGTTGCTGCGTTTTCCTTTTAAATGGCTTATTCGGCGGCGCCACAAGTGCTGCACCTGAGATCAGAGCCGGTCGTGAATTGACCGTCGGTCTGACAACGTTCCGATGGCAGCCTTGCCCAAGCTGAAGCATAACCTCTTGTCCTCAAACCTTGCTTGAAAATACAACCATTCGTTGCTTCCTCAGTTTCATACTTGGAGAATATTGCATGCTTTGCCATACTGAAATCTGGGACGCCCCGTCCACCGACCTTGGTATCGAAATTGAGAAACACAAAAGGGCCTTTCGCTTCAATGACAAGTTTTCCACAAATGGCATTTCCACAAGATGGGTTGATGCTGTCAGGAACCGTTCCGAGTTTCCGGGTGAAACAACGCTGAAGGCTCTTTCAGATGAGATGCTGCGCTTGTTGAAAGATCCGCACAGACGAACTGCTTGCTTTACGACGGAAGTTGAGAACGTGTTCGAGAGCCTCAGACTACAGGCCTATCCACTATGCACCCAGATTCTCGAGGAAATTCAAAGATCGGTAGGGGTGGCAAGAGACTACACGCTGTCCTGCATCGACATGGGACAACTCAGACGAATTGAGGACGAGGCATTTACCGACGCCAGCATGAACACGTTCGTCGCCGACATGCTGAGACTCCTCACGACCAAAAGCAAAAATTCGAAAACGGAAATTTATCGACAGGTCTTCGACGTCTATTCCGAAGCGTTGGTGTGCCGTCTGTTACGCCAGCGCAGTGGACCAAACCTCACCATCGAGAAAATACCAGAAACCAAAGCCGCCGGCCCCGACTTCAAATGCGAACTTCGCCCCGACGGCGACGCGACCAAGGCAATAGAATTTTACATCGAGGTCAAGTCGCTCGATGTGGTTGACGCCCCCTACCGCATTCCCGAAATGCAGTCGCAGGATCTCGATAGAAACCTGGAGCTTGAGGACAAGCTCGAAAAAAGAGGTGGGGTTGTGATCGTTGAGGGAGAAATTGCTCCCAATCGTGGCATCGGGAACGACCCGGACTATGACCCAAGGTCTGTTCGCAAGAATATTGAACTGGTGGCACAGAAAGCATCAAGTAATTTCAAGCCCAGCCAGTTCAAGCGCGGACCAACTTTCGCGTTGGCGAACGTCATCAGGCTAAATCTTATGGGGCAAGGCCTCGGGACACTCGCTCCGATCTACTACGATGACCATTACGGTAGTGCGTGCATAAGTGGCGTGCTGTGGAATGTAGCGTTTGGCCGGGTCGGCGATCCTATATATAAATCTCCGGAGTTCGAGGGCTCAGGTACAGACGATGGCCGCCTGGAGCGCTCGGGAGTGCTTGTGGATGAGATCCTCAATCTTGGCGCTGCCGGGCTAATCGTTTTGCATTGGGACGAGGGCTATCGTTGCGACGGTTTTTACGACGCTAGCTCGACACTTTCGGGTGGCAACTGGTCGAACCTCCAGGTCGAGGAGGTCTTCTATAGCCTATGCGGCGATTACAACGACCGCAGAAATCAGTCTGCTGACAAATACGCACGTTTTCAGCGACGAACACCGGTGCCATGACCTCGTTTATTTGAGGAATTCTGCGGCGTGAAGCCAATCGGCTCGTGCGAGGACCCAAATACGCTGGCGCGGTAGTCAGCATCATCTCTTCCCAGAGCGAACGCTAGCGGTGTAGTCATGAACAAGTTGGACGTGGGTGAAGTTGACGTCTAACGCTAATTGCGAGAGCTCAGCCACCATCCTCTCTTGCGCGGAATTGGAGAACCATTCCTGGCTGAACCCTGCGCCGTCGCTCCCGCGCTGGCGCAGCGATCGCAAAGGCGGCTCACCTGCGGCGGCAAACTCGAATAGATACTGTGAATGGGCAAGAGAATTGCGGCGCTCCCTTTCAGCATGGAGCCGCTCAATCAGACGCTCGAAATCTGCCATCCAGTCTGAACGAGTGCGAGCACGCGCGAACTCCTCTGAGTCGGATACGATCGCTCCAAGCGCTCTCACTTTTTGGGAATTGGTCATTTTGGCGAGTTTCACCTGGGATTGTTCCCATTTCTCATGTCCCCAGCCCAGAAGCAGTATCTCGTCTAATTTGCCTTCTATCCACTGAAAGATGACGATATAACGCCCGATGGTCGCAAACATCGCCTCGGTATCAGCATCTGTCCAGGCAGACCTTTTCTCACTCATATTAAAACCTTCGCGGATCTTCGGAAATTGACCAAGAATCATCAGGCAGCACCTGCGCCGCCTTGCGCTATCGCGACTGTGTTAAGTCTCCATCTCTATGAGACCCGGCTCTGCAGAAGCCGATCAACCTCGGCCGTGATGCGGCTCTGATTGAGCCCCGCTACACCGAACCTCTCGTAAAGGGACGATACGAGCGGAAAAAGATGCTCCGCCATCCTCTCGGAGATATCCTTGGCGGGCAGAACGGTTTCAAGCATGGCTTCATCGCCTCGCGCCGCGTGACCTTCGATCAGCGAATCACTTAGGGGATTGGACCAGGCGCGAAGCACCCGGCCGCTCAGACCCCAGTAGAGCGCGCGAAAACGGACTGTGACGGCGCTGCTATCCGACTTCCCCAGCAAGGTCGCCAGCCGCTCTGCGTGGAGCAGTGCTTCTCCCATCCTCCAAATAGGAAGCATCGTGTCCATGACGGTTCCCGGCGAAAACGTCTCCTGGCCGTCCTCCTGATAACCGCGCAGCAGGAACATGCGTCCAGATGGTGCGCCACGCCAGAAGTCACAATGAGCCGCATCCTGAAACATGCGTTCGACGCTGGCGATCGGCAAAGGCGCCAGCCAGCATTCGATGGCGCCGTCGACCTCGCGAGGAGCAAGCTCCTCCCGCGTCGGCACCCAGAAGGGCGGCCAGCCGGTCCGCCTCACGACGGCGTCTCTCAATATTCTCTCGAATTCCGTGAGGCTCACGGATTTCAGGTCGCCTTCGAGGTAGTAATCGATCCTGTATCCACCATGGGGAAACCGTGCCGGCGCATCGTCGGGGAGAGGCGCGGTAAGGGATCGCCATCTTGCATAAGCTTCCCGGACAAAGCCCTCCTGAGCGCCATCTTCAGCTATCTCTTCGATCAGGCCGACAACGCGCAATATGTCGAAGACCTTGGCAAGGGTCAGGGTTGTCTCTCCGCGATCGAAGGCGGCGATTGTGGGGACGCTGACGCTGGCAAGGGCGGCATGCTCCCGCTGCGTCAGGTTTTCGGCCTTGCGACGGCGTACCGCCTCTTCGACCACCGCCGGCCAGTTGAAGGGCGCTATCATTCTCCGAGAATTCTCTGACATGCATTGCTCACTATCTCTGAATAACGGTTCACGAACCCATCCGCCGGTTCCGCGTCCGGGGGCCTTATGATCGGCGAGGCTTTCTGCACCAGCCGCTTGAGGTCGGCGAAACTCTGCTCAATCGCTTTCTCTGGAAGTCCGATGCTTTTGCCGAATGCCCTAAACACGCCTGCATCGGCTTCGTCGAACTGTACCTTTCGTCCGCCAATGGAGAGCGCCAGCGTCTGGTCGAAGCCGTCATAGACAGCGGTGTTCACGACGTCGTAGGCCGGTGAGAGCCTCAGGCCGGTTGGCGTTTCCAGAAGCGAGAAGTTCTTGAGGTGCGCATCGCAGTTTCCAAGCAGCGTATAGACAATTAGGCGCCGGAAGAACCGCATGAGATCGATCGGTGAGCGAGAGGAATGGGCCTTGATGATTTCGGCGATATCTTCGTAGGCCGCGTCATATTTGCCTGCGTAATCCTGTCCCTTCGGCTTGCAGAGGATCTGGGCGCAATCCTCCAGCCGGTACTTTTCGCCTTTCGGACCGCGGTCAAAGCGCGTGACAATAAGAGCTGTTTCGTCGACGACAGCCACATGGGAGACCACAAAGGCGTTCACCTCACTCTTGCCGAGGACGGCTGCGGTCCAGCGGAGGCTTAGCGCCTCGTTCCGGACAAGCGTATTGATGCGTTCAGAATTGAACTTGGCGATGCAGGGCGCTTCTCCCTGCGCCGATGCGGGCTGGTAACGGCCGTTCTCGTCTTGAATGACGAGCAGCTTCTTCTGGATGCCGGACACGGTACGGCCCGGACTCGCCGTCGCTTCGGTGATCGGCGCAAGGGGCGCAGCGCTGGACGGCGGCACGAAGCTTACGGCACCTATGCAATCGGACCCGTACCTGAGCAGAAGGCTAAAATCATCATCCTCCACCACATGCGCGACGCGGGCCTGCTGCTCGCGCAACCAACCCTCTGGCCCAAGGTGCTGAAAAAACGGATGTAGCCCTTGCGCCCATTCGTGCTCACGGCGGGACGCGGGAAAGCAGCAGGCAATGTCCTCGGACCATTCCTGACCATAGGTGAAGCGAGTTCCCCCGTTAGCGGTCTGCACTAGGGTCCCCGCTACCTCCTCCTTGAACAGTATATTTGCTTCTTTAAGCGCCATATGAAACCATACCTTATGCGGTGACATTTTCCGCCTACAAACCGGCAGAAAACCAACTCATAGTTTATTATAAGCCAAATCATCAAAAAAAAGCAAGTTATAGCTCCATATGCTGATTTTCTGGCCAAAAAATGAAGTTATAGCTACACTTAACGGCCGATTTATGCTGTTTCTATAAATTATAGAAATTATAATTGCTAGAAAGCTGGGGTCTCTGGTCTAAGTATGAGCGGGAATTGGCCGACCGGAGGGTGGCCAGTTATTCTTAGCCACGGATTTCCCTACGGTCCTCATGTGTATGATGAAGTCGCACCTCGTCTTTTGGATGCGGGAGCTCGTATGATTGTCCCGTACCCGCGTAGCGTCGGACCCACACGATTCCTTTCCGAGACATTGATGCGTAGCGGTCAGCGATCTGCCCTCGGAAAACACAACATCGATCTCTTAGACACCTTGGTCATCGAACGGACCATACTCGCTGGATGTGACTGCGCGGCCCAGCATCCTGTGTCGCTTCAGCCTTGTGGCCAGACCGGGTGGCTGGATTAGCATGCTATACTGGCTACGACATCACCAACGTCGAACGCCTCCGCTTGTGTTTGTTCTTTATTTGTTCTATATTTCAATTGTCCAGAAAAAAAGTCAATCCACAGGTTGACAGCGCGTTGTCCACTACTTCGAACCCTAACCGCACGAATCATCATTGAGATGTGGACAGGCTCATGCAAGTTGAAACACTGATCATGGGTAATAACCATGCGACACAGAAATCAACGTTCCGAGAGACCAATGCTAAATCAAATCCATGCTGACGACTATGTGTGCTGGACGCGCATGCAAAGCGAGGCCGGACAAGACCTTTGCAAAATTCTCCAACGGAAAGAGAATGAGCGTGCGGCCGGCGACGGTGTATTTTTCTGGGGGGTAGGAAACGCTCCATCAAAGCTTATTCCGGTGCTGTCGCGCCTCAAGCGTGCTATCCCTATGTATTTTTCCATCATGAAGAGCAAGCCAAAGCTCGTGGATTCTGCGCCATCAAGCGTGGTCATCTGGCGCCGCTACATTGATGTTCATGGAATAGAGCGACCTTTGCCTCCAACGGCGCTCGTTACGAGCCGTGGCAGCAGTGGAAGTGGAAGCCTGAAAACAAAACACTTTGCGCTAATTTGCCAAACCGATGAAAAACTAGAGCTCTCCTACGGGGCGCCCTTTCATCACAATATGTACCGAAACGCCGGAGTCAACCGCGGCCAAATAGGTGCGTCACAAGTGACTGCGTTGCTAACTCAAGATAAATTCGCCGTGCCTTCCATCGCGCAGTACGAGATCAATCTCGAAGCAAAGCTGGCAGGTAGCTACTGGGTGAGATTAACTGATCCACTGCCGCTATCGGACGCGCAGATCGCGCTATATAATCGAGCCGACGAGGCAAGCGCTTCAGAGTGGATAGGACTGGTTTCAGATCTTCGACAGCGCACTGGGTCCCGAATTTTCACTGGGGCTCAGTTGGGACTATTCTAAAATAATGCGTATAGTTTGGGCAACAGAGTAAGATACACGTGACGACCGACGCTCAAAAACTTCGCCAGCAATTGAAACAATCCGGCATCAGTGCCAAGGCCATCGAGGCTGCTTGGCCTGCTTGGTGGTCGGATGAACTCGAAGCCAGTCCCTCGAGCCGAGCAGAACTGCGGTTTACGCTCGCTAGAAAGCTTGGGATCAGCCCGAAACCTCTCTTGGGTGAACGAGTGGAATTCATATGGCGTGACCGAGCACGATTTAAACATCTGGCTGCCGGCGATGACGTTCGCCAGGATGCAATAACATCCTTTGGTGTCTCGATCGGCAAGCTGCTGATCAAAGCGACGCCGTCGACTATATTTCCACTTGTGAGCGCCTCTGAGCTGCGTGAAATCGTCCTTTCCACAGAACCTTTTGTAGACCTTCGATCCCTTATAAGCATCTGCTGGAGCCTCGGAATACCCGTCATTCATCTTCGAGTATTCCCGCTCGATAGAAAAGCCATGCACGCCATGGTCATCGAAGATAACGGGCGCTACGCTATCTTGCTTGGCCGAGATTCGCAGTACCCCGCCCCGATTGCGTTTACGCTTGCTCATGAATTGGGCCACATCATGCTTGGACACCTCCAAGGGACTTCAGCGATCGTGGACCTGGAGGAGGGCGAATACGATACTTCAGGAGATCCTCAAGAGGATGAAGCTGACGCCTTTGCGATTTCACTCCTTACCGGGTCGGCCAATCCCGAAATCACAACAAATATCGATGACTTCAGCGCGCGCTCGTTTGCGCGAGCGACGTTAGTGGCTGGTCCTCAGCATCGGGTTGAGCCGGGAACGCTCGCCCTGTGCCTTGCCTATCGTTTAAAAAACTGGCCCGCTGCTATGGCAGCGCTTTCCTACATTTACACCGCAGGAAAACCCGTATGGCAGGAGGTCAACAGCATCGCGAAAACACAGATCGCATGGCATGAATTGAGTGATGACTCTGCAACCTTTGTCGAAAACATAATGCTTGGCCACGATGAGTGAACCTATCTTGGTCGATAACGATGTAGCGCTTAAGCTGTGCGCATACTCCTGTGCTGAGGACCTCGTTGAATTGGTGAAGTCAAAGGACAAGTCGCTTGCGATGTTGGGCGTAGCCCGACATTCGATCGGTCGTCGGGTTCAGAGAGCCCGAAACATTTGCAACCCCGGCGCACTAAGACATCAGTGGGCCATGCTTTCAGAGTCGCTTATATGGATTGAACCGACCACCGAGGAGATTGCCTTCGCTGCCGAACTAGAACAGCAAGCAATAGAGATGAACGTCGAGCTCGACGGTGGTGAAAGTCAATTATTCGCAATACTGGTATATCGTTTGTCGCCACTTTTGCTCACCGGCGACAAACGCGCGATTGCCGCGCTTGAGATGATTGGCCAAGCCTTTCCAACCGAAAAAGTCGCATGTCTGGAACAGATTGTTTACACGCTCCTCAAGACGGTAGGCGCCGCTACGCTTCAATCCCGTATCTGCTGCGAACCAACAGTAGACCGCTCCATGTGCCTCGCATTTGGGTGTAACACTAAAGCTGATCCAGTTTCCGTTTCCTCAATCGAAACAGGCCTTATGAGTTATATAGGCTCAGTTAGAGCGTCAGCACCGCAGATCTTGACGCAGGCAAATAATCTCTCAGCGATAATTTCTTAGGAAGACGGCATAAGGCGCCTTGAGCTCTGCGACGAGGCTGATCTGACGGTCGCCTCCTTGTTCATTAGCATTTTCCCGCTCTGGTTCACCAAGGACCTCCAAGCAAGCCTTGTCTACCCGGCCGTTGATATATCGACTACCCAGCCGGCCGGCACTTGGGCCAACTGGCACGCGAGTCATGTTTAGGGGAAGCTTGAAGTCGTCCTCAATGATCTCATCGATTACGAGAGCGTAGCGTGAACCGCGGACCTCAATCGTGTCTGGAATAGTCTCCCATTTTATTCCATCAACAGAAAACTCAGCTGCGCAAAGCGGCTCGGCAAAATGATTAGAGATCATAGGTTCCATGCAAAGGTGAATGGGCTTTCCTGCTTCGTGAAAAGCTTTTGCGAAGGGCTGAACCATGGACGCGGGGTGGCAAGTGTTTCCGCCGTATCCCCAGAGACCGTAACCCGTCTCTTTGATCTCCTGAGACTTACGCCTAATGATATCGGCGAGCCTCTCTTGAGCATGAGTGCCCACCTTCATATAAAGAATGCCATTCCCTGGAATTACAAGATTAGTCATAGTTGCTCTCCAACAGCTCGAGCTCATATTCGTCATCCGGCGCTTTTCCATAGTCCGGTTTTTTTCGTTCGCGGACAAACCGCACTTTCGGAGGCTGAAGCTTTCCGTAGAAATTCTCGAGCCGATCTGTGGTTGTCGCGATGCTTTGCTTCAGCCGGTGGCTATTGTTCGGTAGGGAGCTGACGAACAAATTGCAGGAACGTAAGTCGGGAGCGTCATCGAGGTGATACTCATGCAGTTTTCGCTGCATTCGCGAGACATAGAAGCCTCGCTCAAGCGAAAAACTTTGAACAGATGCCAAGACCTGCTTCGGCCACTCCAACTCATCATCGTCAGCAATCACAATCATTCCTTCGCCTTCGTATCGAACTGCTTCGATACCTCGCTCAACGAAGACGTTGACACTCTCGCCGTTGTTTGAAGCTCCCCAGGGAGGGTTCGTGTAAAAAAGGTCGTATTTGCCTCGGTCGGGAAAAGCTTCTAAACAATTGTAAAGCTCAGCATCAAGGTTATCTAGCCGCTCCTTATCAGCAAACCTTTTTACGGCGTTTACGGTTCGTTCGTCGAAATCGAATACTGTGATTTTCGATGGACCGAATGAAAGAACGTGGCGAGACATGAGGTAGGCAACGCAAACACTGATCGCATCGCCATCTCCTATGAAAGCTAGACGCTTCTTGTCTGCCCAATCCGCGACCAATTCGCTTTGAACTACCATGTCTCCGGTCTTCATATGAATCTGATCGAAGTCCCGAAGGGGCCGAGGCCGGTTTTGCACCACATCAGAAACTGCATTGATGGCGCGATGAAGATCGACTTGCTCCCGCATGTTTCCTCCAGTTAGTCGGTGAGCCGCAAGGCAAGCTGGTCGACCAACTTATGCTGATCGATGCCTGAATCGAAAAGGTAGACCGGTTTTCCGGTAATAATTCCGTATGTGCCTGCCACGGATGCCTGGAGCAAAGTGTGAAACCGCGCTTGCTCTAGGTCGATCATGGGCCGCCCACCTGCCGCAGCCGCGATCCGATCGACCGCTATCGCTGGTGAGGTAAACATTACCCAGATTTCATCGGGATCGAGCGCCGCAATTTGCTGGTGGGAAAACGCCGTTATCCGAAAACCATACTCTTCCTTGGTAACGGGATGGCTATCGACTATAATTGGAGCTGTACTGCGGTATAGCTGAACAAATTGAAGAAGTTCGAGATCAACTTCGGCAACATCTTCAGGTGTAACGACCTGACCTGAAAGACGCCGCAAATCAGATTGACCTGACACACCATGTCTGCCAGCTATGTACCGGATAAGCTCAGCCCCATATTCCCAGACCTTCAGTCCAGGAAATAGCTTTTTTAGCAAATGCGCGGTAGTACTTTTTCCCGCTGCAGGAGCACCGGTCAGATAAACTGTTTTCATGCCCCACCTTAAGAATAGATTCTTAAGGTAGCAATTTTTTCGAATACAACAACAGGCAGAAAGCTCAAATCATCAGAAATTTCTTGGGTTCGAGTAACGCGACTGCTCTGAGCCATATCTCGCTTGGGGGGATATTGCTGAAGTCCCGCGCGCAGCAATTCAGTTTCTGGCCCACAGACCTGTTTACCCATTCAGAACACACCCCAGGCGCGAAACCTCCCCCTCCCCGTCATCTCCCGCAACCCCAATTCTTCGACGATCCGCAGCGCCGCCCGCGGCGTGACGCCAAGTTCCTTGGCGATCATCCCGGCCGATACCAGCGGTTTTGCCATCACCAGCTCGACCATCTGCGGAAGTTTTGACGACGTCCGCCGCCCGACCAGTTTGCGCTCCATCATCGCTCGAGCCAGCGCCAGTCGATCATGTTCTTTTAGGCCGAGCTCTGCCACCGCTAGAAAACCATGGGCTATCGCCAGCAGTCGCGTTTCCCGATCGCGATGCCGGCGACGATCGACGGGAATGGTCTTCAGTCCGAGATTGATCGCGGCCAGATGGGCGCCTGACGTGATGCCGGCCCGGCGCAGGATGGAGGCGGCCAACAGCCGGCCCAACCAAGGCGCATGCTGAAGGACGGAAAGCTCATTCCAGGCATCAAGCGCGATGATCGCCTGCAGCACCGGCGGCAAATTTTCGGCCTGCCGCACCACACAGTGCCATTCGTCCAGCCGCGCATCCTCATCCCAGTCGAGATCATAGATGATCGGATTTTTTTCAGCCGCGCGCCCAGCCGCCGGCTGGCTGGGACGCTTTGCCTGCTCGATGGCGGCTTCAGAGCGGGCGAGCAAAGCGTCGATTGCAGCGAATTCTTCCGTCAGCGAGCTGGCACCCTCATCATCGTTGCCCTCCCCTGCTCCGGTCGCAAAGTCGGGCAGCGCGTCGTCGTTTGCCACGACGGAAGTATCATCGCCCACAAATGTCGGCGCGCCAGCTACGACGTCATGCCCGCGCAAAATACGGAGGCCGTTGATTGACAGCGCCCAACCGGGTGGCTGCGCCACGATGCGTCGACGCATGCGCAAAACATCGCGGGCGATGGTGAGCTCGTGAGTCGGGGTGCGTATGTCTTTGGTGGCGTCATGGAGGACAAGGTCTTCGAGATGGACGAGTTCACCGTCAATCCACAGCGAGGCACAGGCGTCGGCAAAATGCGAGCGTTCGACAAAGCCCTCGCTGACCGGCGAACGGGCAATGCGTTCGTCCAGACGGGACAGCGATGAAGCCACGTCCGAAATCGGCCGCAGCAGGCTAGAAATGGGCAATTTGGTAAGACTGTAAGCCATTGAAATCATGGTAAATGATTTGTTAAACGGACGCCAGTGAATAGTTTGTGTCTGTCACATCGTACGGTTTTGAGTTGAGTTTATAACCATCGATAAGTACCTCTTATCGATGTTTGTTGATTTCAGAGCGCAAATCACGCATGTCGGTCGCCCTGGATGAGCGGAAACGCCCGGTTTTCCGGTCTTTCAGGCAGATTTCAGCGAGGATCGGCGGAATAGCTGCCGCTATGAGAGCCACGGTGAGCTCCCCCTCCTTCCGAGCGAAATCGGATCTCGTCGCGATCTCCTGCTCTGGCAGCGCTTCTTACCTCCTCCCCTCCCCCGAATTCCTTATTTTCAGCCATTTTCGCCGCAGATGTCCACCAGAGCGCGCTTTACGCAGGCAATGGCCCGATGCTCATTCTTAGTCCCATTCCGAGTCTGGCGGAGCTGCATTTAGACCATAAAACACGCTTGCAACTGGTCCTTTTCTCGCGCATTCCTTATCTGTACAAAGCACCTGAAAAAGCGCTTGAGAAAACCATGGCAAAACGGCAAGCCGCCAATTCATCGCTGGCCCCGAAACGTCTTATCGGCTACGCGCGTGTCTCGACCGACGATCAGGTCCATGACGCTCAGATGGACGAGTTGCGCGCCGCCGGCTGCGAACGGATTTTTCAGGAGCACGGGTCGGGTGCATCGCGCGCTCGGCCGGTGTTGACGAGACTGCTCGGCGAGCTCACCGGTGGCGATGTGCTTGTCGTTGTCCGGCTGGATCGCCTCGCCCGTTCCGTCAGCCACCTGTTGCAGGTGATCGAGGACCTTGAAGAGCGCGGCGTTCATTTCCGATCGATCCGCGATCCCATCGACACGTCCACGCCACAGGGGATGTTTTCCCTCCAGGTGCTCGGCGCCGTCGCACAGCTCGAACGAGCTCTGATCGCCGAACGAACCAAAGCTGGCATCAAGGCGGCAAAAGCGCGTGGCAAGCTACCGGGCAATCCGGGACTCCGAGAGCGGCGACCAGAGGCGATCAAGGCGGTGTCGAAGGCACGAGAAAAACTCTATCTCGACGAGCTGATCTCCTCCGCCCAAACCTGGCTGCCGATGGTGCGGCAGCTGCGACCCCAACACAGCTGGGACAATGTCGTCCGGGTACTCAATCGCCGGGGCCATGACTGGACGGTTGAACGGCTGCGCCGCGCAGTGCATCGGATGGTCCGCGAGAAGCTGGTCGATCCCGAGCTTCTGGCGCGCTCGCCCCGTCGTGCCCCGGAAGATCACCTGATGAAGCTCGTTGCAGCGATTGCCATTGCTGATCCCGGCCTGTCACTGCGCGATATTGCCGCCCAACTGGATCAAATGGGTGAGCGGCCGGCGCGCGGTGGGCGGAAATGGCAGCCTTCCTCCGTTCGCCACCTGCTGGATGAGGCACATCGGTTTGGCCTCATTCGTCATTGAGGGCGCGGAGCATCAGCTTGCCGATTGCCCGGTTTCTTGCGCGCCCTGCTTTGGATGGCAAAGATTTCCAGCCTTCGCTTTGGATAATGCCGCGTGCCAACTGCCGGTATTCGGTTTCCGCACGGAGATTCACGACTGACGCCGTCCGCGTTGGTGGAGGTGCCTGATGACACTCTTCGGTCGGCCCTTGCTCGAATTGCCGAAAGGCTTCGCGAACGGAGGAAGAGAGCGGAACCGTTTTGGGAGCCACCTGAAAGAGGAGGTTGGCAATGGTCGTAATGGTTACAGCTCGCCATGCCGGTGGAAGGCTGGCCAGCGGCGCCGCGCCTTTCGCGACTGACGGCCGCTGACCATAAGGCAGTGATAAGCCCAGCGCGGCGATGTATGGCATCCCCTCCGGCCGAGGCGACCAGAGAAAGCGGCTTGCCGCGTCGATACGTTCAAACTCCGACCCACCCTTGCCGATAGCCTCACCTACCAACGAAGCAACCTGCAGCAGGTCTGTTTGATCGCGGCGCGGGAACCGCCGCGCCGAGACAATCGCATCGCAATCACGGCAAAACAGTCTGACAACGCCAACAGGTGTGGACCGAAACTGAAACAGACCACTACGGAAACACCCACTGCAGTTAATCTCGAGGCCAATCTTGTGGCGGGGGCAGGCAACTGCTTCGACACATGCCCAAGATCGCCGGCAATAGTGATCCCTCCCCTCTTCTGCGTCTTCATCCAGGCATGTCGGACAAACGCCTCGATGGGCGGGATCGCTCACGAATGAAGCCCCGCTGCGCCCGGTATTTTGCAAAGACAGCCGCTCCAGATCGACTTGACGCAGGCGACAGGCAAGCGCCCATAAACGGGTTGCGGGCTGGTCGGCCGAAACATCGTGGCGAAAGAGATGCGGGTTAGGGCCTACCGAGCCCCCACTTATCCAGTTTTCCACCTGCCGAGGTGAGCAAGAATAATGGCTCGACACCCGCCAATGCCAACAGCTTAGGAGTTCATCTTCAAAGGGTCGTGGAGCCAAAGCCAGCAGCCGCACCGGTCTCACTGGGTTGCACGTCGCTGCAGGCGGCCTTCAGTGCGCCGCGCCATCGCAACAAGCGGCAGGATCAAGTTGTCGCCGTCGAAGCTCTCCAAGGTGATCGCCTCTTTGCCATTTCGGACGGCTTCGACGGCAACTGTCTCGATCAAGCGAAAAATTCGCACCGTGACGCCGTCGGTCATATCCAACACCTTGCGACGCAACGCTGCGGTCCCGAGCTGTGATGGCTCGCGTAGAGGCAGTATGCTCCCGAGACTTGCGAGCAATTGGGCGAGCTGCGGCGTATTGGACCAGCGCTTCAGGTGAAAGGCCTCAAACCTTTCGGCAAGCTGCGGATCCGTCAACAACGCCTGCCGGGCGAGATCGGTGCCTGCGCAGATCATCGGCACTTTCAGATCGTTCGCCAGAAAGCGGATTACGTTGAGGAAGACCCGTTGCTGCCGATATGTCCCCGTCAACATGGCATGGATCTCATCGATGATCAGCATCCGTACCCCTATCCTTCGCATCAAGGTCCGGCACGTGGTCTTCAGTCGGTAGGTCGCGTCTCCACTTGGACCTGGTGCACTCAATGCATTGAGGAGTTCTCCGTAGACATCGCGCTCGACGGGTTCGGCCGGCATCTGCATCGCCACGACCGGCATGCTCGTGACACCCGTTCCACGATCGAAGACGGGCTGGTGATCCCGAAGAAATTTTCGAATGATCTTGGTCTTTCCCATACCCGTATCGCCGTAGAGAAGCAGACAGGGCATTCGGTCCCTTGGCGGATAGGTTAGCAGATCCTCAAGCCTCGCCAGCGCGGCCCTCGCATCGGCTGTTTCAAACCAACGATCTGCACGGATCCAGGCGATCCGTTCTTCAATCTCCATCTCGGCATACTGGCGATAGGCAGGCAGCAGATGGGAATATACCGTCATGACCATTCCTCCACCGACAACGGTGCCAAATCGAAGAAATCATCTCCGTCTACATCATCGGTGATTTCCGCCTGCTGCCGATCGGTCGCCGCCAGTGCCCTCAACTGCCGCTCGGCTCCCCGGCGGACGCTCCGCGTTTGACGACCTGCCATCTCGACAATCCGTCGCTGGGCTTCGATGGTCTCGAAGATCAGGTGATCATCAACCGATTGCAGACCACGAGCCCTCAAAGCGGCCACGGCCTGCCGGTGCTCCCCGAGCGTGACCCGCGGCCGGCCGAGGTCTGCGAACCGTACCGGCCAGCTCTCGCCGTTTGGCCCGTCGACGAACACGCAGGAAATATCGCGAGGATCGTAACGAACCCGCATCTTGTCCGGCGCACCGGTCCAGGGGCTCAGGATATCGTCCCAATATTTGAGGCCGAATAAATGCAGTCCGTCGCGGCGGACGACACGTTCCTCAAACGGTAGGAAATCCAGGACGAAACGGTGTTCGTCGTAGGGAAGCCTCAAAGGCTCCCGACGCGCAAGGACGCTATCTTCCCAAGCCAGGCGTGGTGGAATTTTCAGCGCACGGTGAATATCGGCGTGATAGCGGCCGACGATCTCAAGGGTGAGCCACCGCTCCAGCTCGACAAATGTCATGACTGCATGTTTTGGTGGATCGTAGTCGCCGCGGGAGCCTATATCGCTCGACGTTGAGCCGGGCAGAAAGTGGACGGCACCCATCATCGTACCGATAAGCCGCTCGATGTGGCCACCGTAATGTGGGCGAGCAACCGGTCGATGGATGAGCTTGATGCCGTGTTCGGCGGCTCCCCATGCGAGCGCTTTTCCTCGAAACTCACGAGCATTGTCGAGATGAATGGCGGTGGGCAAACCATGAACGGGCCAGTCGCCGACCACGTTTCGCTCCGCGAGCCACGAGGTCTTCAGCAAAACCATCTGCCGGATGGCCAAGGCGACCGATGTGGACGATGGGTGCTCTAGACTCAGATAGAAACCCGCCACCATGCGGCTAGCGACATCGATCGCCAGTGTCAGCCAAGGACGTTGCAGTGGTTGGCGGTTCACAGCATCGACTACGAAGAGATCGACCAATGTGTGATCAATCTGCACGATTTCCATCGCGTGACCTGCTGAATACTCGTCGACGACCGGCGTGTATCGCTGACGCGCGGCGCTGGCACCTTCTCGGGCCTTGGTAAGCTTCTGCCGGTCGGACTGATGGATGCGAGCCTTCACTGCCTTCCACGATGGTGCAGACAGGTTTCGCTGACGGCAAATTGCCCGGACATGATCATGGACGGCGATGATCGTCGGCCGCTCGCGACGGCAATAGATCTCCTGGATGGCGCAGGCGACTGCGTCTTCCTGTTCCGGTGATAAAAGCCGCCTCCCCTTCTCTGGGCCGGGCGTCTCATCCAGCAATGAGCTGGTAACCGGCTTTTGCCGGAACTGACTGAGTAACTGATAGAACCTTGTGGGCTTGAGGCCCAGCTGCCTGCACGCGGCAAATCTCTCCGGGGCGGTTAGGGTCTTTACAAAAGCGATGGGCCGAATGACGGCTTCGCGCGCCACAGCCTTTTGCCAAGCTGTCTGGCTGATGAGCATCCTGTCAGGTGTCCGCACCATCGAGACCTCCCAGCCGAGCTATCGGCTTGGCCAAAATCAATCGCTGCAGATCTCAGAATGCTCGTCGAGCATGACGGTAGGAAGACACTGCGTAGCGAAATGCGCAGCAACACGCCTACCGCGCATTTGTAAGCCGCATAAATCGAAATGCATTAGCCCAAGGCTTTCCGCTGGAAACTGTCTCTCACAAGCACTTCCTCGATAGGCAATTGTCCACCCCGTGGCCAAGCTTCGGCAACAGGCTTTCCAATGGCCACGAACATTGAGATGGCATGATCGTCAGGCAGGTTGATGAGCTTGCCGACGGCATCAAGATCGATGCCTCCCATCGGGCAGGAACTATAGCCCAGTTCTTGCGCGGCCAGCATCAGCGTCATGGCGGCAAGACCTGAGGATTTCATGGCGTCGTCACGTTGGAGCCATTCACGACCGATGTAGAACTGCATCATCGAATTTGCCAGCTTCTCCGCCATCTCCGGTCCGGCAGAGCGGGCATAGCGGGTCGGCTCGGTTTTCCACGCCGAAAGATCCGCTGTCATGATCACGAGCAGGGATGCATCCGTGACCTGCGCTTGATCGTAGGACGCTGCCCGGATTTGGCTGAGCAGATCCTTGTCGCGAACGACGACGAAGCGCCAGGGCTGGGTGTTGCCGGGCGTTGGCGACAGCATGGCGAGCGAGATCAATCGCTCGATCTCCGCCTCAGTGATTTCATGGTTTGGATCGAACTGGCGGAACGACCGGCGAGTTTCAATGGCGGAAATAACGTTCATGGGGCTTCTCTTTGGACAATAGGCGTGCGCATAGGCACAAGCGCCGGGTTGCGGGCCTGGTTCGGGGGTGATTGAGGCGGGGTTCTCGTCTTGAGCCTAAGAGGCGAAGCCGTTGAACCTGCGTAGGATGCCGTCGATCACCCGTTCTGGAAGGTAACGGCGAAGGGCGCGTACCTGGCCGGATTGCTTGCCAGCGGAATAACGCAACTTCGGCTTCTTCGCCGTGGCAGCCTTTACGACCGTGTCGGCGACGACTTGGGGATCATCACCTTTTTCAACCCACGTGCGCATCAAGTTTTCGCTACGGATCCGCTCGGACTGATAGACAGGAAGCGGCTGATCTGCGCGTGTCAGATTTTCTTCGAACGAGGTGCGTGTCACGCCAGGCTGCACGAGCACGACACGGATGCCGAAGCTGCGCACCTCATGATCAAGCGATTCCGAATAGCCTTCGATTGCGTGCTTGGTCGAGGCGTAGAAGGCGTTGTACGGTGATGGGATAAGCCCAAGGATCGAGCTCATGTTGACGATGCGCCCGCTTTTCTGCTTGCGCATAACTGGCAGCACTGCGTTGACGACACGGGCGACGCCGAAGACGTTAACGTCGAACAGACGCTGAGCCTGAGTGATGGAGGACTCTTCCGCGCCGCCGAGCAGGCCTACCCCTGCATTGTTGACGACAAGGTCGATGCGGCCGGCCAGTTTGATGATCTCGGCAATCAGGGCCTGTACCGAGGCTTCGTCCGTCACGTCGCAGATGAGCATTGTGATGCCCTGCGGATTGGCCATCGGCTTGCGGCTGGTGCCGAACACACGATAGCCGGCCTGGACCAAGGATTTGGCCGTTACAAGCCCTATACCGGAGGAGGCGCCGGTCACCAGGGCAACGCCGTTGTTTCTGTTAGTCATGTCGTCAGCTTTCATTCGGTGTGGATCATCGTCTGGATCCGTGTTACTATCTTTTCGATATCGTGTCACTATCGAAAAGATACTAAATGAAAAATAGTTCGATTCCACAATGCCCCGTTGCCCGCGGCCTCGATTCTGTCGGCGACGCATGGAGCATTCTTGTACTCAGGGACGCCCATGCAGGCCTAACCCGTTTCGACCAGTTCCGGAAAAGCCTCGGCATCGTACCGACCATGCTAACGAAACGGCTCAAAGCGCTGACGGAGGATGGCTTGCTTGAAAAACGGCTCTATTCGGAAAAACCCCCGCGCGACGAATACATCCTTACGGATGCAGGCCGGGATTTCTTGCCGGTGCTGATGATGATCGGGGCGTGGGCGCACCGGCATTGCGGCGGCGACCTCGCCCGCTATGTCGATGTCGAAACAGGCGTCGAGATCGAGCCGATCGGAATAGATGCCGTGACAGGCGCGCAGCTCGGAACCCGGGCATTACGGATGAGCACTTCAAATGACGACTAAAGGCTTGTGCTACGCCCGTCGAATTCGGGTTTAGTTGCATTAAGGGACCGCAATGGCACTTTCCAGTCATTCAGGAAGATTCCGGCGATCATGGAAAACTAAACGGCCAATCTATACAGTGAAAGTGATCACGCCCAATCAAGCCGATCGACAAGAAAGAATCGGTGCGAACTACGGTCCTTGAGGCCGCTGAAACCTGCGACTTGGAGCGCTCGTGGCCAAAGCAAAGACATCTCTGACTGCCGTCGAGCGACGCGCAGAAGAACTCGACACCATTGCGTCCGTTCTGCCACTTGAGCGTCGGGACGAGCTTGCCGAGCTACTCACCGACCACGACATCGAAACGCTACGCCATCTGGTGAATGCCGGTATGGGGGCCAACACGCTTCGGGCGCTGACGTCGGATCTGGCCTATCTCGAAGCCTGGGGATTGGCCGCGACCGGGAACTCGCTCCCATGGCCGGCGCCCGAAGCGCTGCTGTTGAAATTCGTTGCACATCATCTGTGGGATCCGGAGAAGCGAGCCCTTGAACCAGATCACGGAATGCCCGCTAACATTGATCAATTGTTACGAGGTCAGGGCTTTCTGAAATCCACCGGCCCACATGCACCCGATACGGTGCGCCGCCGACTGGCGAGTTGGTCCACCCTCACGAAATGGCGTGGCCTTGATGGTGCCTTCGCCTCCCCTTCCATAAAACAGGCGATCCGTTTGGCTGTCCGTGCCGTTCCTCGGAAACGAAGCCGAAAGAGCGCCAAGGCTGTCACCGGTGATGTCCTGGCAAAGCTTCTTGCCACGTGTACCAGCGACAAGCTTCGCGATGTCAGAGATACGGCGATATTGATGGTCGCCTTTGCGTCGGGCGGTCGCCGACGTAGCGAGATCGCAGGCCTTCGCGTGGAACAGTTAACCGTGGAAGCCCCGATCGAGATGCCCGACGGCCCTCCCCTCCCCTCTCTCGCTATTCATCTTGGCCGGACCAAGACGACATCAGGCGAGCAAGACGACGTCGTCTATCTCGCCGGGCGACCTGTGGAAGCGCTTAACGCCTGGCTGGCAGCGGCAAAGATCGACAAGGGTTGTGTCTTCAGGGGGATCGGACGATGGGGTACCGTCTCCAAACGGGCGCTTGATCCGCAGTCGATCAATGCGATCCTTAAGCTGCGGGCGGAGATGGCGGGGTTGGACAGTGGGGAGTTTTCCGCTCATGGCCTGCGCTCGGGATACCTCACCGAAGCGGCCAACCGTGGGATTCCCCTCCCCGAGGCTATGGAGCAGTCACGCCATCGCTCCGTGCAGCAGGCTTCAAGCTATTACAACAGTGCGACTCGGCGTAGCGGAAGGGCCGCAAATATGCTTTGACCGCGAAATAGGGGGTTGGGTAGCAGCGAAATAGAAAACCTAATCAAGGCTCAGCTTTTCCGGATAGAGAGGTCGTTACGCGACACTTCCATTGCCAGAGGCTATGGAAGTACCCAAGCGTCGCTGAATCCAGCAGTTAGCGAGCTAACAATGCTATCCGGTGAAGCGGTCGCGCTCTGCGACACCTATAAGGTAGACCAGTGCATGTCGCGCGCGCGCCTCACAGTAAGCGAAAGATTCAATTGCTGGTCTACGCGTGGCTTTTCCACAACGCCTCTCAATATTACATTGTTTGCAGATAATTTCGTGCATCACGTAACGACAGGTGTGTTAATGCAACCAAGGGGATCAATGAGAGACTAGAATTGAAGTGTTTACTTCCACACCGATTTCATTTCTTGCCAAAATAAGCCAGCGCAAGGAAAGCAATTTTGCGAGCGCTTTTTTTGCAGTTTTTGTAATCGCGCTCGTGGTTTTATGGGGTAGTGCCTACACACCAGCGTATGCACTATCTGCAGCGTGCGTCACCCTGAATAGCATGAGCGGCACCACAGACTACACCGGTCGCTTTAACGCGGCAGCATTCGAAATTGGTGAAACCCTTGCCGTATCTTTTTCTGACAACGGTACAGATCCCAAAGATAATCCAACCAATTCTGCTCAGGTCCGGCTGTCAACAAATGCCTCGGCCTTAGTCTACGCATATTCTAGCTCTAGTGGATCTGCCGGTCCACATGAAGGAACAATCGCAACACTAAGCTCATCTGGGCTTTTTATTAGGATAGGCAACACAAGAGGCTACCTAAGTGCGGTGAGCATCACTTGTTCTGCGCCAGCATCGCAGCCAACGATTACGTCTATTAGCCCCGCTTCTGGTTCGATAGCAGGTGGCACGTCTACCGTAATCACTGGAACTAATTTTCTCGGCGCGAGCGGCGTCTCTTTCGGCGGGATCGCAGCAACGAGTTTTACAATCAACTCTGCGAGCTCGATCACAGCAGTCGCTCCCGCTCACATGGTTGGTACTGTTGATCTCGCGGTCGAGACAGCCGGAGGAACCGGCACACTCTATAACGGTTTCACCTTTGTACCACCGGTCTCGACAGTGGCCAGCCTGTCGACATTGACGCTAAGTAACGGTGCACTATCCCCGACGTTCGAATCTAACACCAATACTTATACCGCGGTTGTCGCTAGCGGTACCTCCTCGATGACGGTCACACCATCGGTGACTGACAGCAATGCGACCGTTACCGTCAACGGAAGCTCGGTCGCATCGGGCAGCGCTTCAGGATCCATCACTCTGGGCGTCGGACTGAACACGATCACTGTCATCGTCACCGCACAGGATGGCATCACGACAGAAACCTACACCATTACAGTCGAGCGCGAGGCTCCCGCAGCGACTGTCGCAACTCTCAGC
>JAAIGE0100234484.1_pt1 | contig 21786 bp, 23 predicted proteins | sample 6487951 | NCBI WGS metagenome assembly JAAIGE01 (sample SAMN13974128, study PRJNA590717) | phyllosphere metagenome | biome: tomato field; feature: multiple bacterial spot infested tomato fields; material: tomato leaves; isolation source: leaves from tomato fields | host: Solanum lycopersicum ...
GGAACGGCTGTCGTTTATGAGAGCCAGGACGCGGCGGTGAAGGGTATTCTTGGCAACGAGGTCAAGGAAGGCGACGTCGTCGTCATCCGTTACGAAGGCCCGAAGGGCGGCCCGGGAATGCAGGAAATGCTGTACCCGACCAGCTATCTGAAATCGAAGGGTCTCGGGAAGGCTTGCGCTTTGATCACTGACGGCCGCTTCTCCGGCGGCACGTCCGGCCTTTCCATCGGTCATGCTTCGCCGGAAGCGGCGCAGGGCGGTGCTATCGGCCTCGTGCGTCAGGGCGACCCGATTGAAATCGACATTCCTAACCGTACGATCAACCTCAAGGTCTCGGATGCCGAACTGGCTGCACGCCGCGCTGAACAGGACCAGCTTGGCTGGAAGCCCGCCGAGTTCCGCAAGCGTAACGTGACGACGGCGCTTAAGGCCTATGCGGCGTTTGCTTCGAGTGCGGACAAGGGTGCTGTGCGTATCCTGCCTGAATAATGCATTGATGACGGCATGGAATAACGAAGCCGCGCGGAGTTCCGGGCGGCTTTTTTGTTTTGAAAATAAGTATTTGCAGGAGTGAATGATGAGATTGAATCAGGTCACAGTCACAATGCCGGATCTGGATAAAGGGTGGGATTTTTAGTGTGCACTCGGCCTTGAACCCGTTGTCGATTCCCGTCCGGATTATGTCCGTTTTCTTTGTCCCGATGGCGGCAGTACATTCTCCCTTCACCGAGGCGAAGTGACCGGCGGTGGCACGACCGTCTATTTCGAATGCGATGACGTGGATGCCAGATTTGAGCAACTCAGTGCTGACGGTATCGTATTTTCTCATCCGCCTCGCGATGAGAGGTGGTTATGGCGGCAGGCGGAATTGTTAGATCCTGCCGGTAATCGTCTGGTGTTATATTTTGCCGGCAGCAACCGGATTGATCCGCCCTGGAAGATCAAGACGACGCCCAATGCGGCCGATCCAGCCGGTAACGAATAAGTGGCACGATGGCGTTGCGCTGCTTGCAAAAGGCTTGTGATCGACCGATCTCACGGAAGCCCGACTTTTTCAGCAAATGACGAGAGGCCGAATTGGTCGCAATAGGGTTGGCGTGAAGCGTGCTGATATCCAACGTCGAAAATGCATGATCGATCACCATTCGACTCGCTTCTGTCGCATAGCCTTTCCCCCATGCCGATCGCGCAAGCCAGAACCCGAATTCACCTGCAAGGCCGATAAGGCCGATGATCTGACCGTTATCGATGGCCCAGACGGGCAGGTTTTTTCGGCGAATACGAAGGATCGATCTTCGGGCCTCGGCAAGGGTGAAGGGAGTGGAAGTGCGCAAAAGGTTGCGGGTTACAAGCGTATCGTTGGTGATACGCGCCAGGCGTTGGGCGTCGGTCATTTCAAAAGGCCGGAGAATGAGGCGTTGAGACTTCAATAGTTTGGGTCGCTGTCTGGGCATGGCCGCATCATGACTTTATGCGCCATCAGCACAATTGAAAAATTTGCGCAGGAACTCACAGCCAGTCGAGACGTTCGCGGTTTTCACAAGGGAGACAATGACATGAAGCGTGCAATCGTTACCGGTGGGGCCGGATTGATCGGAGCGGGCATTATCGAGGCGCTTTTGGATGATGGGTGGACGGTGGCTTCCTTTGATATCAAGGAGATCAAAACGAAAGCGCATCACATATTTTGCGATGTCGGCAACGAGACTTCGGTCGCTGCCGCTTTTGATCAGCTCGGATGGAACGGGCTGGAGCTTCTGGTCAACAATGCGGGCATTGCCGGCCCGGTGAACGGGGCGATCCATGAGCTGTCGCTGGCTGACTGGCGCAAGGTCACGGACAGTCATCTGACCGGCGCTTTTCTAATGACCCGGTCCGCCGTACCGCTGATGGGCGAGGGGGCAAGTATCGTCAACATGGTCTCTACCCGCGCTTTTATGTCCGAGCCGGAAACGGAAGCCTATGCCGCTTCCAAGGGCGGCCTCGTCGCGCTGACGCACGCCCTTGCCGTCAGTCTCGGGCCGAAGATCCGTGTCAACGCGATTGCGCCGGGGTGGATCACCAATGAGACCGATCTGAGGAAGAAGGATAACCTTCAGCATCCGGTCGGTCGCGTGGGCAGGCCGAATGACATTGCCGATGCCGTTCTTTACCTTGCTGGCGCAGGTTTCATGACTGGTCAGGTGATGGTGCTCGACGGTGGTATGACGAAGAAAATGATCTACGAGGAATAGATCATTCTTTGAGAAAAGGATTCAGGGGCTTTCGAAGTTGATTCAACGGATCGCGACAAGCGCTTGATCGGAGACTCTAATCTCTTATCCGTTGTTGCGGGTCACAACGTGGTGATGCCGCTTTTTCTCCCCGTGCAACTGCTTAAATAGATCAGCATGAAACGTCGCACCGCACTTGCCCTCATCGCTTCGCTGCCGCTAGTCCCTGTCGCTCGCGCGCAAACGCCAGTCATCGGCACGAGACTTGAACCCATCCTCAAAAACGCTGAATCGCTTGAAAGCCTGAAAGCCGTCATCGTCAGCATTGATGGCAAGGAGGCGGCTTCACATGCTTACAATGGTTCGTCGCTGAACGGCTCAACGAATATCAAGTCGGCCTCGAAATCTGTCATCTCCGCACTCGTCGGAATGGCGATTGATCGGAAGATTTTGGACGGTGCAGATCAACCGATTGCATCTCTATTGCGCGCGGAATTTCCGGATGACGCCGACCCTCGGTTGGAGCGTGTTACCATCGGCAATCTCCTGTCGATGCAATCTGGTTTGGAGCGAATGTCCGGCCCGAATTACGGGCGCTGGGTTTCCAGTCGCAACTGGGTGCGCACGGCACTCGGCTCTGGCTTTGCCGGTGAGCCGGGCGGCGGGATGCTCTATTCGACCGGTTCCACGCATCTCCTGTCGGCAATTCTCACAAAGGCTTCCGGTCGCTCGACACTTGCGCTGGCGCGGGATTGGTTCGAGCCGCTGGAGGGTTTTGCTATCGGCGGATGGGAGCGCGATCCGCAGGGCATTTATCTCGGCGGAAACCAGATGGCGATGACAGCGCGATCACTGCTGGCTTTTGGAGAACTTTACAGGCGTGGCGGTGTGACGGCGAAGGGTGAACGTCTGATTTCGCAAAGCTGGATCGAGCAGTCATGGACACAACGCACGAACTCCGTTTTCAACGGAGACGGTTACGGCTACTGCTGGTTCATCAAGAACATGGCTGGCGAAGACGTTTTTTATGCTTGGGGTTACGGTGGGCAGATGCTCTATATCGTGCCTGCGAAGAAACTCTCGGTCGTCATGACCTCGCGCGAAGATGCGCCCTCGGCCCGCACGGGCTATCGCGATGAACTGCACGGATTGATGACTAGCATCATCTTCGCTGTTTAAAGCGGGCGGTTGATCTGCTGGAAGGCTTCGCCGAGTTTTATCATGCGCTCATCATAGGCCTTGTTGAGGCATGCAACATCTGCGGCGCAGGTCTGGCGTTGTTTCAGCCAATCGCTCTGCTCGGTTTTCAGGGTGTCGCGCGCGCCCATGGCCATCAGTTGCGTAACGATGTCGAAGGTCGTCGCCATGCGGACGTCCTTGTCGTTCAGCACACGGTTTTCACAAATCGCTTTTTCATCGGCGGCAAGGTCGGTCTTTTCGCAATCGAAACTGGCTGCTCCCACAGGCGAGCCGTGCGAGTATGAAGCAAGAACGATAAGAAAAGCGAGGGTGTGTTTTCTAAACTGCATTTTGGTCTCATTTCAGAATTTTCTCGCCTGATAAATTCTGAAACCACAAAACTTGTTCCATTGAAAGTAAAGCGGGGCCTTACAAAGATGCACGTCATGATATTGCCGCCGTTTGATTTATAGGCTCAGTCGTTATAACTCCATCATATTGATGAAGATGAGGAATCACATGCAGCGCATGTTGAAATATCTGGTCACCGGACTCTTTGCGGCGCTGCTTGTTGCGCCAGTCACCACGCAGGCCCAGGATGCGAAATCCGTGCCTTCCAGTCAGGCCCAAATGCAGCTTTCCTTCGCGCCGCTCGTCAAGCGCACGTCTGGCGCGGTCGTGAATGTCTACGCCGAACGTATCGTCCAGCGACGGGCATCTCCCTTCGCTGGCGATCCCTTCTTCGAACAGTTCTTCGGTCAACAACTGCCGAACCGCACCGAGAAACAATCCTCGCTCGGCTCCGGTGTTATCGTCACCGGCAGCGGTCTGGTGGTGACCAACAATCACGTCATCGACGGCGCCGACGATATCAAGGTTGCGCTGGCTGATGGTCGCGAGTTTTCCTCCAAGGTATTGTTGAAGGATGATCGCGTAGACCTTGCGGTGCTGCAGATCGATGCCAAAGAGGAATTTCCGGTGCTGCCACTGGGCAATTCCGATGCTATCGAAGTGGGCGATCTCGTCCTGGCCATCGGCAACCCGTTTGGTGTCGGACAGACCGTTACGAGCGGTATCGTGTCCGCTCTTGCCCGAAATCAGGTGACGCAGGGCGATTTCGGTTTCTTCATCCAGACGGACGCCTCAATCAACCCCGGCAACTCCGGCGGTGCGTTGACGAACATGGCTGGAGAACTGATCGGCATCAATACGGCGATTTTTTCGCGCGGTGGCGGCTCGAACGGTATCGGCTTTGCCATTCCCGCCAATCTCGTGAAGGTCTTCCTTGCCGCCGCCGAGAAGGGCGACAGCAGCTTTCAGCGGCCTTATGTCGGGGCGACCTTCGATCCTGTCACGTCTGAAGTTGCAGAAGCGCTCGGCCTGAAACGGGCGCGCGGCGCTCTGGTTGTCAGCGTGGTGAAGGGTGGACCGGCGGAAAAGGCTGGCATCGAACCCGGCCAGGTCGTAACAGCGGTCAACGGCATCGAGGTGGAGCACCCGGATGCACTTGGCTACCGCCTGACGACTGCAGGTATCGGCAAATCTGCCAAGATTACCTTGATCGACAAAGGACAGGAAAAGACCGTTACCATTGCCCTCGATACCGCGCCTGAAACGGCACCTCGGGACGAGCGTCTGCTGGAAGGCCGTAATCCATTCGCAGGGGCAACGGTGGCAAATCTTTCGCCGAAACTGGCGGATGAATTGCGTATGCCGCCGAGTTCCACGGGCGTTGTCATAACGGAAGTCGCGCGTAATTCGCCTGCATCCCGCGTCGGCTTTCAGCCTAAGGACATCATCGTGTCGCTGAACGGATCCGATGTCGATACGACAGAGCATATGGAAACGGCGTTGAAAGACACTCCCGGCTTCTGGCGCGTGGAAATCATCCGTGACGGTCAACGTCTTCGGCAGTTCCTGCGATGAGCGGCGATCTCTTCGCTCCACAAATCCCTGCGGAGGTCGCCAACCGGCGGCCTCTGGCAGATCGGTTGCGCCCGACGACGCTTTTGCAGGTCACCGGGCAACCGCATTTGACAGGCGAAGAGGGCGTGCTGCGCCGCATGATCGAAAGCGGCTCGCTTGGTTCCATGATTTTCTGGGGACCACCGGGAACGGGCAAGACGACCGTCGCGCGTCTTCTCTCGGGTGAGGCCGGGCTGGCCTTCGAACAAATCTCGGCAATCTTTTCAGGCGTCGCCGATCTCAAGAAAGTCTTCGAGTCGGCGCGTACACGCCGGATGAACGGGCGGCAGACCCTGCTGTTCGTGGATGAGATCCATCGCTTCAACCGCGCCCAGCAGGACAGCTTTCTGCCGGTGATGGAGGACGGCACGATTATTCTCGTCGGCGCGACGACTGAAAATCCATCCTTCGAACTTAACGCCGCTCTTCTTTCACGCGCCCGGGTTCTGACCTTCAAACCGCATGACGAAGAGAGCCTTTCGGAGCTGCTAAAACGGGCAGAAGAAACGGAAGGCAGGCCGCTGCCGCTGGATGAGGATGCGCGCGCGTCGCTGATCCGCATGGCGGATGGCGATGGTCGTGCGGTCTTGACGCTGGCGGAGGAGGTGTGGCGTGCCGCGAGAGAAGGCGAGATTTTCGACACCGAAGGCCTGACGCGCATCGTCCAGCGGCGGGCTCCGGTCTATGACAAGGGCCAGGATGGCCATTACAATTTGATCTCGGCGCTGCATAAGTCCGTGCGCGGTTCGGACCCGGATGCTGCACTTTATTATCTGGCGCGTATGCTGGATGCGGGTGAAGATCCGCTTTACCTGGGGCGAAGGCTGGTGCGGATGGCGGTGGAGGATATCGGCCTGGCCGATCCGCAGGCGCTGGTCATCTGCAACGCGGCCAAAGATGCGTATGATTATCTTGGTTCACCGGAGGGAGAGCTGGCGCTGGCGCAGGCCTGCGTCTATCTCGCCACAGCACCGAAGTCTAACGCGGTCTACACGGCTTACAAAAGCGCGATGCGGGCAGCAAAGGAAAATGGCTCGCTGCTGCCGCCGAAGCACATCCTGAACGCTCCGACAAAGCTCATGAAGGGCGAGGGGTATGGGGATGGCTACCGTTACGATCACGATGAGCCGGATGCGTTTTCAGGGCAGGATTATTTCCCGGAAAAGATGGGTCGCACCACCTTCTATGATCCACCGGATCGCGGCTTCGAGCGCGATATACGCAAGCGGCTGGACTGGTGGGCGAAGCTGCGCCGGGAGCGCAACGGTCACTGATCAGGATGCTTTGCGCAGAGGCTGCGCGATGGCTGCTTTCGCCGGCAGCATCTTTACTGCCGATTCCGCCAGTCCGTTATGGCCTTCCTCATCCACGATGAGATGCCACAGGCCCGTTTCGGGTATCGCCAGACGGATCGGCGATTTCTTCGCCACGCCGCCGAGATATTTGAAATCCAGCATCTCCGTAAACCGCTGGAAGTTCCCCGCCGTCATCAAGCGCACATTGTTGACTGCATTCAAAGAGACCTCGATCACGGTGCCGCTGCGCAGTTGCTTCAGGTCGTAATGCGTAAAGCGGAAGGTCGGCTTCGCCATGGTGCGCCTCTTCACTGATTGAATATGGCCCATAACGATAAACCCGTATCATTAACGCTTGTTTATCGAAAACGGGTCTCGCCATCATCTCAAGCAACGATCCGTTTTTTATTCCAAAGACCGCCAGTTATGAAATTGATGTATTTCACCTCTGTGAGTCTTTGCACTTTTCCTGACGTCTTAATTCCATCTCATGACTATAAAAACACGTGTTAGTTTATAATTTTAATTTTAGTTTCGACTAATTATAATTTATCCATAATAAAGCTTTTCATTTTATGCTGTCTTGGTGTCTTAACAAAATAAAGTGGTCACCGGGATGAAACATTTAACGATTTCAATGCGCCTTTATGCGCTCGTCGCTTTGTTTCTTGTGATAATGGCGGCTGCTCTTACGTCTAGTCTGTTTAACAGTTACCAGGGGATGGAGCGGGAACGTAAAACTGGACTTGAATCGATGACCCTCACGAGCATCGGTATTCTTGACCAATATTATCGTATGGAGCAAAACGGCACTCTGACGCGGGAGGCGGCGCAGCAGCAGGCCAAGGCAACCATTGCCGCCATGCGCTACGATAATGGCAACGGCTATTTCTGGATCAACGATATGGGTCCGAAGATGGTCATGCATCCGATCAAGCCTGAGCTGAACGGCAACGACCTCACCCAGAACAAAGACCCGAACGGCAAGCACCTGTTCGTGGAGTTCGTCAATACGGTCAAGGCAAGTGGCAAGGGCTATGTCGATTACTATTGGCCGAAGCCCGGCTCGCCGGACCCCGTCGAAAAGTTCTCTTATGTCGCTGGTTTTGCGCCATGGGGTTGGGTGGTCGGCACCGGCGTTTATACCGATGACCTCAAGGCTGCATTCTGGAAGGCCGCTGCCTGGATGGCTGGTATTTGTCTCGTCAGTGCATTCGTGGTGCTTGCGGCTGGCACTTTCGTCGTGCGCAGCGTCACACTGCCCATCGTCGCTCTGAAGGGCAGCATGCGCAAGATCGCGGACGGCAATGGTCATGCGGACGTTCCCTTCACGGATCGCCGCAACGAAATCGGAGCGATGGCGCAGACGCTGCTCGTTCTGCGCAACTCGGTCAACGAGCGCAGCCAGTTGCAACAGCGTGAAGCCGAACAGCAGCATGCTTTCGAAGAAACCCGTCGCGGTAACGAAGAAGCAATGCGGTCGGCTTCCGACCGACAGGCCAATGCTATGGACCAGCTTGCCCATGCGCTTGAAGGTCTGGCAAGGGGCGACCTTACCGTTCAGGTTCGGGACATCGGAGCCGATTACGACAAGCTGCGCAATGACTTCAACAGCGCAATCGGCGCGTTGCACGATGTGATCGAGGGTATTGCCCGCACAAGCCATGTCGTCAACGATAGTGCATCCGATATCAGCGAGGCGACCGGAAATCTTTCCCGCCGCACTGAACAGCAGGCTGCCGCACTGGAAGAGACCGCTGCCGCGCTGGAGGAAATCACCGCTACCGTTCGCACGGCATCCGACCGAGCCAACGAGGCACGCCAGATGGTGACCGAAACGAAGGACAGCGCGGGCCGCTCTGGCGACATCGTTCGCAACGCCGTAGAGGCGATGAGCCGGATCGAGGAGTCGTCTGCTAAGATTGGCCAGATCATCGGTGTTATCGACGAGATTGCGTTCCAGACGAACCTGCTTGCTCTCAACGCAGGTGTCGAAGCCGCAAGGGCAGGGGAAGCTGGTCGTGGGTTTGCCGTCGTCGCACAGGAAGTTCGCGAGCTCGCTCAGCGATCAGCCAATGCGGCGAAGGAGATCAAGTCGCTGATCAACAGCTCTGCCGAACACGTGAATGGCGGCGTTTCGCTCGTTCGTTCGACCGGTACGGCGCTGGAAGAGATCGTTGCTCTCGTCAACCGCGTGGACGGCCATGTGAACGGCATCGCCACTGCGGCGCGTGAACAGGCAACGGGTCTTCAGGAGATCAACACCTCCGTCAATCACATGGACCAGATGACGCAGCAGAACGCGGCGATGGTCGAAGAAACCACAGCTGCGAGCCAGACGCTAGCGGAGGAAAGCAGGCAGCTGCGTTCGCTTCTGTCCCGCTTCAAGCTGGGTGGGGCCGCTGCACCTCAGGCACTATCACGCGCGGCGTAAACGGCATTCGAATGCTTTATCAGGGCGTCGCTTGCGGCGCCCTTTTTTGTTTCACCGTTCAGATTGGCTCTGCTGCGAAGAACAGCGTGGAAATCAGCGAATAGAGCACGAAGCCGCCATTCGCCAGAAGCAGACAGAAGACGGCGAAAGAGCCGAGATCTTTTGCATTCCGGGCGGCACTGGAAAATTCCGGTGAAACGCGATCGACAATTTCCTCGATGGCGGTGTTGAGCGCCTCGACGCAGAATAGCAGCAACATCAGCACGACGAAGATGAGGTAGTGGGCAAAGGGGACGCCGACGAGGCCAAGGATCATCAATCCTGCTCCGAACGCCAGAACCTCATGCCTGAAAGCCGCCTCTTTCCAAAGACGCTCGAACCCCTGCATCGAATAGCGTGCCGCAGCGAACAGATGCTTGAAGCCGGTTTCCTTGCGGAAGACTGGCTCCGGCGGCAGTCTGTTAGGAAAGTCGTCCATTGGCATCCCTCACTGTGCGGCGCCGGTATCGACACCGGCCTGCGCGAAGGTTGCCATGCCGGAATGGCAGGCGGCAGCAGCCTTGACGATGCCTGCCGCAAGCGCAGCACCAGTGCCTTCACCCAACCGCATGCCGAGCGCGAGCAGAGGCGTCTTGCCGAGCTTTTCAACGGCAGCCATATGGCCCGGTTCGCCGGAGACATGGCCGATGAGGCAATGGTCGAGTGCCGCAGGATTTGCAGCCTTTAGAAGCGCCGCGGCCGCGGTCGCGACGTAACCATCGATCAGCACCGGAATTTTCTCGACGCGGGCGGCAAGGATCGCGCCCGCCATGGCAGCGATTTCACGGCCACCGAGGCGACGCATGATTTCCAGCGGATCGGACAGATGGTCCTTGTGGAATTCGACCGCGGCTTTCACGGCTGCGATCTTGCGCGCCATGACCTCACCTTCGGAGCCGGTGCCGGGACCGGTCCAGTCTTCCGCAGAGCCACCATACAGCGCCAGATTGATGGCGGCTGCAACGGTGGTGTTGCCGATGCCCATTTCACCGATGCACAGGAGGTCAGCGCCACCGGCAATCGCTTCCATGCCGAAAGCCATGGTCGCTGCGCAATCGCGCTCCGAAAGGGCATCTTCACAGGTGATGTCGCCGGTTGGGTAATCGAGCGCCAGATCGAAAATCTTCAAGCCGAGATCGTGCGCGACGCAAATCTGGTTGATTGCCGCGCCTCCTGCGGCAAAGTTTTCCACCATCTGCTGCGTGACGGAAGACGGGTAGGGCGTTACGCCATTGCGGGTGACGCCGTGGTTTCCAGCGAAGATCGCCACCAGCGGACGGTTGACCGCAGGTGCGCGACCGGACCACGCCGCCAGCCACATGGCGATTTCCTCGAGGCGTCCGAGCGAACCCTTCGGCTTTGTCAGTTGCGCGTTGCGCTCCTTCGCGGCAACCAGCGCGTAGGTGTCCGGGCCGGGCAGGTCGCGCAGCAGGGTGCGAAAATCGTCGAAGGGCAATCCGCTCATGCTCATGATATCGGTCTTTCTGGTGCAGCCGGACGCTTGTGTTTTCCGGCAAATCGGTCTTTGTTGCGCTTCTCATAATAGGGGATGCGCGGGGGAACAACCTCTAAAGCATATCGCAAGCCATGTGCCGTGGTTTTGCGTCGCTTAAAGCATTGCCGGGGCAACGGGAGAAACCATGAAGCAAGGCGATTTTCTGACGGATGTCATGCGCGCACTCGGCTTCCTCAGTCGCATTCCCGTAAATGATATCTTTTTCGAAAATCACGATGGCACTATGACCAGAACCGCTGGGGTATTCCCGGTTGCCGGTGTCATGATTACACTGCCATCAGCGCTCCTGATTTTCCTTCTGGGCCAATATGGTGCCGACCCGCTTCTATCCGCAACCATAGCTGTCGGCGCATCGATTGCCCTGACCGGCGCATTACACGAGGACGGACTGGCAGATACCGCCGACGGCTTCGGTGGTGGACGAAGCAAGGAGCGCGCTCTGGAGATCATGAAGGACAGCCGTATCGGCACCTATGGGGCGGTGGCACTCTGTTTTTCTTTTCTCATTCGTGCAGCAGCATTGGCCGTACTTATTCGCGAGCTTTCGCCTGTGGCAGCGGCTTGCTGCATGGTTGCCGTCGCTTGCTTGAGCCGTGGCGCCATGGTCTGGCATTGGCAGGCGCTTCCTGGTGCAAGAGAGGCCGGGGTTGCTGCATCCGCCGGTCAGCCCGGAGAAGCAGAACGCAACCGTGCGCTCATAATCGCAGCCGTGATGAGCCTGCTCCTGACACTTCCGGCTCTGCCCGTTTTGCCGGTGGTGATCGCGCTCGCTGCCCCCTTGCTGACGACTTACATTTTCAATCGTCTTTGCCTTCGCAGGATCGAAGGGCATACCGGAGACACGATCGGCGCTACACAGCAGATCACGGAGATCGTGATGTTTGTCGCACTTGCTCTCATAGCGTGAACCACAGATATAGAGAGACATGGAAACACCCTGCATTCACGTCTGCCTGCTCGATGACGATACCGGCCTCTGTGTCGGTTGCCATAGAACCATACAGGAGATCATGGGTTGGGCTGCCTATAGCGATACGGAGCGGCAAAAAATCATGCTCGACCTTCCAGGCCGCATGAATGCGCAATGTCACCATTCGGAGAATGTCTCGGCATGAGCAAGCTGACCTTCGTGCTTCTGTTCCTCGGCATCGGCCTCGTGTTGCTCGTCATCAACCACGATAGCGGCCAGACCTTCGGCATCAGTAACGACCAATTCGGGCAAGCACTGTATCTGCTACCCATAGCAGGGCTGCTGTCCGTCGGCATACTGGCAGGCAACCGCGGCGGCTTTGCAACGGTCTTACGGCAGATGGCGATCTGGCTAGTCATTATATTGGGTCTGGTTTCAGCCTATCTCTACCGCTACGACTTTCAGCAATTTGGTGACCGCCTCATCGCGGGTTTGATGCCCGGGCGCGCGGTTGTCGTCACCACGCAAGGGGGCGAGCAGGAAGTCGTGCTCAGCAAATCGATGAGCGGGCACTTCGAGACCAACGCCATGATCAACGGTGCGGAAGTGCATATGCTGGTCGATACGGGTGCAAGTTCGGTGGTGCTCTCGCATGCGGATGCGGAAACCGTGGGCATAAGCCCGGATAATCTAAGCTACACGGTGTCGGTGATGACCGCCAACGGGCGCACATCGGCGGCACCGATCCGGCTTTCGGAAATCGCAATCGGACCTATCGTCCGGCGCAATATTTCGGCTCTGGTCACGCAGGATGGTCAACTGGATCAAAGCCTGCTCGGTATGACCTTCATTTCGACGCTGGGGTCGATGCAAATGCAAACTGACGAGCTGAGATTGCGCGACCGATAAGGCCGCGCAACGACGTCAGATTTCGTTGAACTGTTTTGCGCGAGGGCCAGCCAGAACGACTTCCCATGCGGCCTTGTTCTCGTATTTCTGTCGAGCAAGATAGGTGTAGCCCGTGGTTTCCCAGGATCTGATGGAGTTGGTCAGATTGTCGAGCACATATTCGCCATCGGCTATCTTAACCAGCAAAACCGCGTGGTTGTTTCCGGCTCGATCCAGCACGACGGAGATGGACATTCTGTTCGCGGGGAACCCGGCATCCAGAAGCGCTTTGGTCTTGGCGATGGCGTAATCTTCGCAATCACCTCGCCCGTCCTTCGGAAGCGCCCAGTAGCTGGCCCGGCCGTAAACGACACGATCTTCCACAGGGCGGATGGAGGAATTCATTTTCCGATTGACGTTCTTGATAAGAGCAAGAGCGTTTTCATCGGAAATCTTCGATCCTCCTTTAGAGGAACAGAGCCAACCGTAGCGCTGGCAGGCGGAGGAAAAACCTTCCGGTGAAGCAATGGAACGCGTGGCGGGCAATTCGCCAGCAAAAGAAAAAGCGCCAAACGACGCCGCGCCCAGAAGAGCGAATGCCAAAACAGATAGTTTCATGAATACGTCAGTTCCTTCAAGGTAGCCTGAAAGCATATCTTGCTTCAGGTCGAGTTCACCCTGCCCACTTCATTCATTTACAATACGGCATCCAAAACAGGTGACCCGGCGAACCGTCGTACTCGAACTAAAAAGCACCTTTAAAATACGCCAACGCTCACCTAATGGCATGATTAGCCCAAAATTTCAAAAAAAAATTAACGTAGCCCCTTGGGATGTGTGCCAAATCGGGAAAATTTGCGAATGCAACAAATATCCGGCGGGCAAAAATCGACACCTTGAATGTGACGAAAAGCAACTAAAATTAGAAAATAATGCTCGTAAATGGATAATGCTTTCGAATAGTATCCACGCGAATCTAGCTATTAATAATTATAGTCAAGTCTATAGTACGAAATAATCACAGTATATAAGTATATTGTGGATAACTTTCCCTTAATATAGCCTCCAAAATGCGGTCATGAACTGCCAATAAGGGAGGAAATCCAATGAGCAGTAAGATAACAACTGTGTTTTCGTGTATTGCAATCTTGCTCTCCAGCACCGCGCTGGCATCAGCACAAACCACGCGTCCCGAACGATGCGAGCGAATGAGGCCTGGGACTCTGGAGTGGACACTTCTCTGCCGGCCGACTGCGACAATAGCGTCTTTCGATGAAAACCGCGGTGGAGACAACGACAGAGGGGACAATCCGAACCCTGGTAATCCTGGCGGAGGCACCAATCCCGGCGGCGGTGGTAATCCTGGCGGCGGAAACAACGGCGGTGGCGGCGGCCACGGCGGCGGAGGTCACGCTGGCGGCGGCCATGGTGGCGGCGGCCATGGCGGCGGAGGTCATGGTGGTGGCGGTCACGGCGGCGGCGGTCACGGTGGCGGCGGTCACGGCGGTGGCGGTCACGGCGGTGGCGGCCATGGTGGCGGCGGACACGGCGGTGGAGGCCACGGCGGCGGCGGTCACGGTGGTGGAGGCCACGGCGGCGGCGGTCACGGCGGTGGCGGCCATGAAGGCGGCGGCCACGGTGGTGGAGGCCACGGCGGCGGAGGCCACGGCGGTGGAGGCCACGGCGGTGGCGGCCATGAAGGCGGCGGCTACGGTGGCGGAGGTCACAGCGGTGGCGGCCATGGTGGTGGCGGCCATGGCGGCGGCGGTCACGGTGGTGGCCATGGCGGGGGCGGCCATGGTGGTGGTCACGGCGGCGGCTACGGTGGTGGCGACGACGATGGCGGCGGACGCGGTAATGATAAGAGCGACGATTAAAATCGTCTCAGCACATGGAAACTGGCAGCTTCACGGCTGCCAGTTTTTGCCGTCATGAAACATCAGTTTCTTAGTTTGTAACCAGTCTTGAACATCCAGCCGACGACACCCAGACAAGCGGCAAGGAAGAGCGAAATCATTACGAGACTGATCACGGGGTTGACGTCTGCTATCTCATAAAAGCTCCAGCGGAAGCCGCTGATCAAATACAGGACTGGGTTGAAGTGGCTGACCGTTTGCCAAACGGGCGGCAGCATGTTGATCGAATAAAAGCTGCCCCCAAGAAAGGTAAGCGGCGGAACGACAAGCATGGGAATGAGGTTCAACTGCTCGAAATTGCCCGCCCAAATGCCGATGATGAACCCAAACAGACTGAAACTGACTGCCGTCAGCACGAAGAATAGTATCATCATGAATGGATGGGCAATCGAAACATCGACGAAGAACGATGCCGTGATCAGAATGATCGTTCCGATCATCAACCCCTTCGTCGCAGCCGCGCCGACATAGCCGGCAAGGATTTCCGTCATGGAGACAGGTGCGGACAGGATCTCGTAGATCGTTCCGGTGAACTTCGGAAAATAGATGCCAAATGACCCATTGCCGATGCACTGCGTGAGGAGTGTGAGCATTATCAGGCCGGGCGTGATGAAGGCACCGTAAGATACGCCTTCCACCTCCTGAATGCGCGAGCCGATCGCGGTGCCGAACACGATGAAGTAGAGCGAGGTTGAAATCACAGGAGAAACAACGCTCTGCAGCAGCGTGCGGCGCGTGCGTGCCATTTCGAAAAGGTAGATGGACTTTATGGCTTCGAAGTTCATTTTTGTCCTCCTACCAGCGCGACGAAGATATCTTCCAGCGAGCTCTGGCGTGTCGAAATATCCTTGAAATGCATACCGGCCGCCGAAAGGGCTGAAAGCAGATCGGCAATGCTGTTATGTTCGCCGTTGCCGTCATATTCGTACGTCACCCTGTATCTGTCTTCTGACAGTTCCAGATTGAAAGGCGCGAGGCTTTCCGGCAGAGCCTGTACGGGCTCGGTCAGTTCGAGTGAAAGCTGCTTTCGACCAAGCTTTTGCATCAGCGCTGTTTTTTCTTCCACCAAGAGAAGTTCGCCGCTGTTGATGACGCCGACGCGGTCGGCGATCTCTTCGGCCTCTTCGATGTAATGGGTCGTCAGAATGATGGTGACGCCGGTTTCACGCAGCTCCTCCACCACTTTCCACATGTCGCGACGCAGTGCGACGTCCACGCCCGCCGTGGGCTCATCCAGAAACAGCACCTTCGGCTCATGCGCCAAAGCCTTTGCGATCAGCACGCGACGCTTCATGCCGCCGGAAAGCTCGCGCAGCATGTTGTCTTTCTTGTCCCAGAGCGACAGCGATTTCAGGATGCGCTCGATCAGGGCTGGGTTCTTCTTTTGCCCATGAAGTCCGCGGGAAAAGGATACCGTATTCCAGACGGTTTCGAACTGGTCGGTCGTCAGTTCCTGCGGAACGAGCCCAATCAGCGCCCGCGTCTCACGGAAGTTCTTGACCACATCATTGCCGCCAACCAGCACGGTGCCGCCGCTTGGGTTGACCAGACCACAAATGATGGAGATCAGCGTGGTTTTGCCAGCACCGTTTGGGCCGAGAAGCGCAAGTATCTCTCCCTCCTCGATATCGAGGCTTACACCCTTCAGGGCCTGAAAACCGTTGGCGTAGGACTTCGTCAAATCTCGAATAGAAACAATGGATTTCCTGGAAGAATTCATAGGGGATCTTTCAACACGAGCCAGTTCGAAAGCATATAACGCATGGCGCGCGAAAGTATGCATGGATATTGGAGATAATATCCAAGAAATCACGCTTGCCTATGAGAGGTCAATTGCAGTGGCGATAGCCGGACTTGCGCGTTCGCAGATCGAAATGGAAATGGTTCCAGTGGTTCGGGTCGCTTCCTGGCCCAAGAACCGTTGAGAAGTATTTGCAGCTATCGCTGCGGACCGCCTTCAGCAATCCCTTTTCACGGAAGGCAAAGAAGCTCTTCTTGCGAACGTCGATTTCCTTGCCGTTCTTAAGCGTGATCGTACCGATATCGATGGCGTTGCCACGCGCATGTTCCGACCAGGGATTGCTGGAACGGGAATTCATCTTGCGGCAGGAATAGCCGCCCATCGGCGTGATCCTCTCCACGCCCGATAGGTAGCGAAAGCGCGAGGACGGGACGAGCTCGAACTTTACCCACTTGGCGAAGGCGAGCGTCACCTGGCAGTTGAGCTTCACCGCAGGACGTACTGATACTCCACTTGCCAGCCCGCTCAGTTCAATAGGGTAATCGATGCCGCAGGTCGGGCCATCAGCGATCCGGGCCACATCGCGAAACGCGACGCCCAGCCTGCGAAGCTCTGTGCGGCAAGCTATTTCCGATTGCGGCATCATGCCCGGAGGTTGCGAGATCCGGTTTTCCTGCATCGGGTTTTGCGGCATCAGCATGGCTACGTCCTGAACAGGCGCGCGGCGTGACTGACCTGGCTCCGGCGGCGGAACGAGGCGCGACTGGCCTTGTTGAGCGGGAAGACCTGGCGATGAGCGCTGGCTGCCCATAGCCGAGGCAGGAGGCGCATCGGCAGAAATGTCGATATCCTGCTCTTCCGCCAGACTGCGACCCGGCGAAACGCCGAGGCCTTCATCCATGTTGACGCCGGAATCTCCCTCCGCCATCGCTTCCGACATCTCACTTGACGGGGCCTGCCCGCCGCTCAGACGTGCCTGCTGTGCATCGAGCGTCGAATATTGCTGACCCGATGCGCCGTTAAGCAATGGATCGCGGGAAGGGGCGCTGTAGGACGGCATGGGTTGCGACAGCGCCACGCTCTCATCCGGCTGGGAAAATTGAACTGCTGCTGGCGGGGCGGCGTTATAATTCCGCTGGTTGGATGAATGAATGGAGCTGACGCGCGTTTGGCCGTCGACTTCGGCGGGAGGTACAAGCCCCTCCGCCGAACACGACACGATCACCGTGGACATCATCAGCAACGTCACCAAGCGACGCGGAAGGGAAACATACGCCATACCTGAACCTGCACCTTCAGCGGCCGCGATCTGCGGCAATCCTCAGGAATCCTAAATAAATTTGGTGAACAAATTCTTGCTAGGGGTGCTAGCTTGTTTCAGTTTCGGCGTTTTTCGATACGACACCGCCGTTGAAGATGAAGGCCGGTGTCGGCAGCGGGCGCACGATGCTCGCTGCTGGATAGGGATATGCGTTACGCGAAAGATCGTTTGCGAGGCTGAACCACCTGCACGTCTTCAACAGCGGGAATGCTCTGCAATACCCGCTTGGCAGGCAGGATCGCGATGACCTCGGTGCCCTCGCGCAGCTTTGATTTGAGCAGGAACTGACCGTCATGCTTGGCGAGAATCGCTTGTACGATGGGAAGGCCGAGACCTGTGCCCTGTTCGGCGCTTTTGATGGCGATGGAACCCTGACCGAAGGCGGAAAGGACGACCGGGATTTCCTCCTCCGGAATACCTGGGCCGTTGTCCTTGATCGACACATATTGTCCACCGCGAGCCGTCCAGCCTGCCTTTATGGAAATTTCGCCCCCCTGTGGCGTGAATTTCACGGCGTTCGACAGAAGGTTCAAAATGACCTGACGTATTGCCTTCTCATCGGCCCACACATGCGGAAGGCTTCCTTCGAACTGCTGCCGGATGCCGATGTTCTTGGCCCGTGCGCGCAACTGGATCATCCCTACGCAGTCTTCTGCAATTTCCAGAACCGACACCGCCTCTTCATGAAGCTCGTATCGACCGGCCTCGATGCGGGACAGGTCGAGAATTTCATTGATGAGGTCCAGAAGGTGCTGGCCGGAGCGGTGAATATCGCCGGAGTATTCCTTGTATAATGGATTGTTCAACGGGCCGAGAACCTCCGAGGCCATGACCTCGGAGAAGCCGAGAATGGCGTTGAGCGGGGTTCGCAATTCGTGAGACATGGAGGCGAGAAAGCGGGATTTGGCCATGTTGGCTTCTTCCGCACGCCTTCGTGCCTCGTCCGACATGGACTTTGCGACTTCAAGCTCCGCGATAAGGTCGTCCTTTTCGGACTGGAAGGACAAAAGCTTGATGCTGGAAAGATGTAGCCGCTTGGTGACATGCTGGCAAAACAGCATGGCCATGGCAAACATCAGCGCCAGACCGATATCCATGGGGTCGCGGGAAATCGCCGCCATGACGCTGAGCGCCATGAGCACCGGTAGAAATGTCATCAACGTCGCTTTTCGCAACATGAAGTTCGACATTGCCGTGATCGAAAGCGCGATCAACAGGGTCGCGCCCTTGTAGAACATCAACAGGGCGTGGTCGTTTGTGGGCATCTGCTGCACGGCGAAGATCGCCCAGATCAAACCGACGATGATCTGCGCCGCCAGAAACGTATTGTGCCAGCGGGGAGCGCTGGCAGCAGTCATCTCCTGGCGTGATGCCTTTCGTGCAAAAAAAATCGTGAGAGCATGGGCGCTGAGCGCGAGGATCGTCCAGCCGACGATCTGGACGTCGCGGCTGATGTAGACGCCGACAACCGTCGCCAGAGTGATGAAAAGGGGCATGATCGTCGCCCCCTGCAGCGTCTCCGCCACATGCATTTGCAGCATGTCCCGCTCAAAAGCGCTCGTTGCCACGGGTCCGTACTGCAGCCGTTCGCGTGTCGACTTGACGGTATCGAACACAGCTTTGTTGCGCCGCGTGCGAGACCGGTCGACGATATTCTTGTCGGCAGTGATACTGGCGCTCTTACTCATATACACAACGAAACCAATACGGGACGCTTGCAGCCTAACGGCAAAATATTAAGAAGATGCTGCCGTGAAAGGATTTGTTTGCCATTTCTGAAAAGGGTTTGTTCTTACATGAGACGAAAGTCAGGCAGGCCGTTTCGGCTGATGAAGGATGGCGTGATCGCACTGGCCATCGTCATAGCCGGGGCACTGATCACGGCGAAGCTGGACGGCTTCGGCGACCAGCGCTTTACCGGCCGGTTCGTTGCGGTCGATGGCGACACCATTTCGCACGACGGTCAGCGATTTCGCCTTATCGGTATCGATGCACCGGAACTGCGCCAGACCTGTTTCAGAGGTGAGGATGCTTGGCCTTGCGGTGATGCGGCCAGAGATCGTCTAAAAAGCCTGCTGCAATCCGCATCGATAGAATGCAAAGGAAACAGCAAGGACAAATATGGTCGCCTGCTGGTGCGGTGCTCGGCAAACGGACAGGATGTGGCAGGCGGCATGGTCGCTGCCGGACTGGCAGTTGCCACGGAATATTTCCTGTTTTCAAGGGAGCAGACGGAAGCCAAAACGAAGGGAGCCGGAATTTGGAGCGGCGACTTTCAGCAGCCGAGGGATTGGCGGCGGGAGCACAAGGCGGCTGACATGGATACGCCATTTGCCGGCATGCTTCAGTTGTTCCGCCATCTGGTGGGGTGGTAGAAATAATCATGACGGAAAATGTGCTCCAGAACGGAAACCAGCTTGAGCAGCTGAGACGGGATATTGCCCGATGTCGGCTTTGCCGGGATGCTCCGCAAATGGGCGAGAAACATCGCCTGCCACATGAGCCACGTCCCGTTGCGGTTATTTCTGCCAAGGCTAAAATCCTGATTGCCGGGCAGGCCCCGGGGCTTCGCGTTCACGAAAGCGGCTTACCGTTCAATGATGCTTCTGGCGATCGCTTGAGGGATTGGCTGAATGTAGACCGCGAGACGTTCTACGACGCCGACTGCTTCGCCATTGTGCCGATGGGTTTCTGCTTTCCCGGTTACGATGAGAAGGGAAGCGATCTTCCTCCCCGTTCGGAATGCGCACCACACTGGCGAGAAGCCGTTATAAATGCCATGCCGCAGATCGAGCTGGTTCTAGCGGTGGGCCAATATGCGCAGGCCTGGCATTTGCGGGAGAAGAGGCTGAAGACGATGACGGAGACCGTTCGGAACTGGCGGAGTTATCGATACGTCAACACCGGTCTTCCGGTTCTGCCGCTACCGCATCCCAGTTGGCGCAACAGCGCGTGGCTGAAGAAAAATCCGTGGTTTGATGGGGAAGTTTTGCCCGTACTTCGCAGCGATGTGGAAAGACTCCTCATCTGAAACAAATTTCTTTTTTTCTCTTTTTTTTAGTGTAAACAGAGGAAAATAATTCTGGAGGAGAGTTGATTGGACCGCCTGGACCGTAAAATACTGCGCATATTGCAAGAAGACTCCACCCTTGCTGTTGCCGACCTTGCAAAGAAGGTGGGCCTTTCGACAACGCCATGCTGGCGTCGGATTCAGAAAATGGAAGAGGACGGTGTTATCCGCCGTCGCGTCGCCCTGCTCGATCCGGTTAAGGTGAACACGAAAGTCACCGTTTTCGTGTCCATACGCACGGCGTCGCATTCCATCGAATGGCTGAAGCGCTTCTCCGAAGTCGTTTCTGAATTCCCTGAAGTCGTTGAATTCTACCGCATGAGCGGCGATGTCGATTATCTGCTGCGCGTCGTTGTGCCGGATATTGCGGCCTATGACGCTTTCTACAAGCGCATGATTGCGAAGATCGAAATCCGCGATGTCTCCTCGGCCTTTGCCATGGAGCAAATCAAGTACACGACCGAACTACCGCTGGATTACATGCTGCTGGACAATCCGAAGTCCGGCGAAGAGTGATCAGGGGCGGGGCTTCTGCCTTGTTCCGGCGCTGAACACCAATTGAAAAAGGCCCGAAAGCAGTGTCGCTTTCGGGCCTTTTTGTTTCCTATGCGGACGTCAGTTCTGCGCTACCGGACGAACCAGCGGTGTGATACGGCGGATGGTTACGCGGCGATTTTCCTGACTCGGGCCTAGTGTCTGGACCTTCAGATAGCGTTCGCCGTAACCTTGCGTCGTGAGGTTTTCCGGCGGAATGCCGTAAACTTCGGTCAGCACGCTGGCAACGGAGGACGCGCGCTCGTCGGACAGAACGAGGTTGCTTTCGTCCGAACCGACAGCATCCGTATGGCCTTCGATGAGGAAGGTTTCTGCCGGATTGTTTTGCAGAACCTTGTTGATGGCGTCCGCTACCTTACGCAGTGATTGCGCCTGGCTCATCGGAATTTCCGCACTGCCTGTTGCGAAGGTGATCGTATCGAGGTCGATACGGCGCACCATATCGCGGACGCGGGCTGAGTAGCGAACTTCATCCATCGTGTAGACGCGCTGGACTGGCTCCACCGGCGGCTGTTCGAGGAAGCGGTAGTAGTCGCGGTCATCGTCCGAAGACGTATCGATGATGTATTCGTTGACGGGAATACGCAGACGCAGCGGCGGCAGGTCGAGACCCGGATCGCGATAAACATATTCACGGTCCGGCTGGTCGACGAGTTCCGGTGCGTAGAACAGCACATATTCACGACCACGCGCATCGATACGCGAACGCTGGATCACGTCACCGTAGCGGTTACGAATGGTGAC
>JAAIGE0100858360.1_pt1 | contig 21752 bp, 14 predicted proteins | sample 6487951 | NCBI WGS metagenome assembly JAAIGE01 (sample SAMN13974128, study PRJNA590717) | phyllosphere metagenome | biome: tomato field; feature: multiple bacterial spot infested tomato fields; material: tomato leaves; isolation source: leaves from tomato fields | host: Solanum lycopersicum ...
CTGGATGGGGAAGGCGTCGACGATGCCCTTGGCGGCGAGCGCGTCGACGATGTCCTGATCGATTCCGAGATCAGCGAAGGTAGTCAATGTTCAGATGCCTGTCCGGCGACCTCCGAGGATCGCCACGTAAACGGATCCACGCCGTCTCGTGTGCCACAGGCGCGGGCCCCGCTCCGACGGCGGGGACAGGGACAGCCTACCCGAGCGCGTCCTTCCGCCCGGTAGGGCCCCGCCTGCCGGGTATTGTGAAGCCGTGGTCAACTGGTTCTGGAAGCGAAGGACGCCCCGGCGCACGCTGACACTGCGCGCCCGCGGCGATCAGGGCACGGCGACGCGGGTCGACTTCGCGGAGCTCGCCCCTGAGCTCGACCGGTTCCTGGGGCAGGCCGCGTACCTGCAGCTGGGCTACTTCGAGACGCTCACGCGCCTCATCCGCGCGACCCCGGAGCTGTCGGAGAAGGAGGCGCTGTCGCGCGCCGCCGGTGCCGCCCTCACCAAGCACCGCGCCATCGTCGACCTGATCAGCGCCCGCGGAGAGGATCCGACGCAGCTCATGCTGCCGTTCCGCGAGAACCTCGACGCGTTCCGACGCAAGACCATCGGCGCCCGCCCCCGCGAGACGCTGCTGTCGGTGTACATCACGGCAGGCATGCTCGACGACTTCTATCTCGCCCTCTCCTCCAGCTACGGCGAGACCGGCCGGCGCGTGGCGGAGATCCTCAGCGAGGACGACGCGCGGCAGGAGATCGTCGCCATCATCCAGGCCACGATCGACGGGGACGGCGAATGGCGCTCGCTGCTGTCGATGTGGGCCCGCCGTCTGGTCGGCGACACGATCCTGGTGTGCCGCTCTGCGCTCCGTCAGCCCGAGCTCCTGGCCGCCGCAGAGGATCGTGTGGAGCCGGTCTACACCGAGCTGATGGGCGCGCACGCGCGCCGCATGGATGCGATGGGCCTCGCCTCCTGAGCCTCCCCGCCCGTCGGGCGGTCATCGACCTCCCGACCCGCTAGAGTCGAGCGATACGACTGTGGGGGTCGTGGCCGTCGGCAGGGGACGCCGGCGTCCGGTGCGACGCCACGTCCGACATCGATGTACGAGGGGGACCATGAAGGGCATCATCCTGGCGGGCGGCTCGGGGACGAGGCTGCACCCGATCACGCTCGGAGTCTCGAAGCAGCTCATCCCCGTCTACGACAAGCCGATGGTGTACTACCCGCTGTCGACCCTGATGCTCGCCGGCATCCGCGAGATCCTGGTCATCACGACGCCTCACGACGCGGCACACTTCGAACGGCTGCTCGGCGACGGCTCGCAGTTCGGCATCTCGCTGACGTTCGCGCAGCAGAAATCGCCCGACGGGCTGGCGCAGGCCTTCACCATCGGTGCGGACTTCATCGGCGACGACCGCGTCGCCCTCGTCCTCGGAGACAATCTGCTGTACGGGCCGGGGCTCGGCACGCAGCTCAAGCGCTTCGCCGACATCGAGGGCGGAGCCGTCTTCGCCTACTGGGTGTCCGAGCCGCAGGCCTACGGCGTCGTGTCGTTCGACGCCGATGGCCAGGCGGTCTCCCTGGAGGAGAAGCCCGTGAAGCCGGCGAGCAACTATGCGGTGCCCGGACTGTACTTCTACGACAACGACGTCGTCGAGATCGCGAGGAACCTCCGGCCGAGCGCGCGGGGGGAGTACGAGATCACCGACGTCAATCGTGAGTACCTCGACCGCGGACGGCTGCAGGTCGAGGTCCTCCCTCGTGGTACGGCCTGGCTCGACACGGGGACGTTCGACCAGATGACGGACGCCGCCGACTACGTGCGCACCATGGAGCGACGCACCGGCATGAAGATCGGCGTCCCCGAAGAGGTCGCCTGGCGTCAGGGGTTCCTCAGCGACGACGAGCTCCGCACGCGCGCCGAGGCACTGGTCAAGTCGGGCTACGGCGCCTACCTCCTGGCGCTGCTGGAGAGAGGACGCGCATGACCCGCCTGCTCGTCACCGGGGGAGCCGGTTTCATCGGCTCGAACTTCGTCCACCACGTCGTCGCGAACACCGACGCCCACGTCACCGTGCTGGACAAACTGACCTACGCGGGGAACCTCGCGTCGCTCGAGGGGCTGCCCGACGACCGACTGTGCGTCGTGCAGGGCGACATCGCCGACCCGGAGCTCGTCGATCGGCTGTTCACCGAGGTCGACGCCGTCGTGCACTACGCGGCCGAGTCGCACAACGACAACTCCCTGCACGATCCGCGGCCGTTCCTCGACACCAACATCATCGGCACCTACACGCTGCTGGAGGCGGCACGACGCCACGATCGGCGTCTGCACCACATCTCGACCGACGAGGTCTACGGCGATCTCGAACTCGACGACCTGCAGCGGTTCACCGAGACCACGCCGTACAACCCGTCGTCGCCCTACTCGTCCACAAAGGCGGGCAGCGACCTCCTCGTGCGCGCATGGGTGCGCTCCTTCGGCGTGCGCGCGACCATCTCGAACTGCTCCAACAACTACGGCCCGTACCAGCACGTCGAGAAGTTCATCCCCCGCCAGATCACGAACGTGCTGCGGGGGATCCGGCCGAAGCTCTACGGCGCCGGCCGCAACGTCCGCGACTGGATCCACGCCGACGACCACTCGTCGGCGGTGCTCGCCATCCTCGACCGCGGCGCGATCGGGGAGACCTATCTCATCGGTGCCGACGGAGAGAAGGACAACAGGTCGGTCGTCGAGCTCATCCTCACCCTCATGGGACAGCCGGCGGATGCATACGACCACGTCACCGATCGGGCCGGGCACGACCTCCGGTACGCGATCGACTCGACGAAGCTGCGCTCCGAGCTCGGCTGGGAGCCGCGATTCGGCGACTTCGAGTCGGGTCTCGCGTCGACCATCGACTGGTACCGCCGCAACGAAGAATGGTGGGCTCCTTCGAAGGACGCCACCGAGTCGTTCTACGCCTCGAAGGGGCAGTGATGACGATGTTCGGCAAGGCGCTGTCGCTCTCCGACACGCCGATCCCGGGGCTGCTCATCGCGGATCTCCCCGTGCACGGCGACGCGCGCGGATGGTTCAAGGAGAACTGGCAGCGGGAGAAGATGACGGCGGCCGGGCTGCCCGACTTCGGCCCCGTGCAGAACAACATCTCCTTCAACGACGCGGTCGGCACCACACGGGGGATCCACGCCGAGCCGTGGGACAAGTGGGTGTCGGTGGCCAGCGGCCGCATCTTCGGCGCCTGGGTCGATCTGCGCGAGGGGCCGACCTTCGGTGCGGTCTTCACGGCCGAGCTCGACGCCTCCCGCGCCGTGTTCGTACCGCGCGGCGTGGGCAACTCCTACCAGACCCTCGCGGCCGACACCGCCTACGCGTACCTCGTCAACGACCACTGGTCGCCGACGGCGGACTACTCCTTCCTCAACCTCGCCGACGAGACCTGCGCCATCCCCTGGCCCATCCCGTTGGCGGAGGCCGAGGTCTCCGAGAAGGATCGGCAGCATCCTGCGCTCGCCGAGGTCCGGCCCCTCCCGCCGCGACGCACCCTGGTGCTCGGGGCGAACGGACAGCTCGGACGAGCGCTGCGCCGACGGCTCGGCGACTCCGCTCGCTACGAGTACGTCGGCCGTGACGATCTGGATCTCGCCGACGCCTCGCTCGCCGACGCGCGGTCCTGGCGCGACTACGACGTCATCGTCAACGCCGCCGCCTACACGGCTGTCGACCTCGCGGAGACACCGGAGGGGCGAGCGGACGCCTGGGCGACGAACGTCACCGGCGTGACCGCGCTCGCGCGCATCGCCGCTGCGCACGGCATCCGACTCGTGCACGTATCCAGCGACTACGTCTTCGACGGACTCAAGGACGCCCCGTACACCGAGGAGGACGCCGTGCGGCCCCTCGGCGTGTACGGGCAGACCAAGGCCGCCGGCGACGCCATCGTCGCGACGGTTCCGCGCCACCACATCCTGCGCACGTCGTGGGTGATCGGCGACGGCGGGAACTTCGTCAGGACCATGGCGTCGCTCGCCGACCGGGGAGTGCAGCCGCGCGTGGTCGACGATCAGCTCGGGCGCCTCACGTTCGCCGACGACCTCGCCTCGGCGATCGTCCATCTCCTGGACGTGGACGCGGACTCCGGCGTCTACAACGTCAGCTCAGAGGGCGACCCGCGGTCGTGGGCCGACATCGCGCGTGCCGTCTACCGGTCACGCGGCCGGAGCGACGAGGACGTCACGGGCACCTCGACCGAGCAGTACTTCGCCGACCGGGACGCACCGCACGCGCCGAGGCCGCTCAACAGCGTCCTCGACCTCGCACGCATCCGCGCCACCGGATGGGAGCCTCGGTCGCAGACGACGGCGCTCGAGGAGTACCTCGCGTCGCTCCCACCCCGCGGCTGACAGCGACATCAGAAGCACTCGACGCGGTCAGATCCCCAGCGCCGCCTTCGCGGACGCATCGGATCGGCGACGGACGGCCACCACGGCGATCGTCGCGACGGACGCCACGACCACGGATCCGAGCACGCTCGCGAGCCAGAGCCAGACGCTGTCCTCGCCGACACCGAGCCACTGGAGGCCCGTGTACACGAGCGCCGAGAGAGCGGTGGCGATCGCCGGGGTGAGGGCGACGCCGCGCAGGTCGCGACCGCCGATCAGGAAGTGCGCCGCGATGCCGAGGACGCACGCGCCGATCAGGGCGAGGAGGATGTACATCCCGGGGTCAGGCGACGAAGCCGACGCGTCGGGACTCTTCGGTGCCGAGCTCGACGAAGGCGAGGTGCGCGGTGGGGACGAGGTAGGAATTGCCCTTCACATCGGCGAAGCTCAGGTGCGACGTGTTCTGCTCGAGAGCCGCGGCGACCTGGCTGCGGACCTCGTCCGCGCTCGCTGCGGTCTCGAAGTTGAGCTCACGGCCGGTGTTGATGATGCCGATGCGGATTTCCACGCGTACTCCTGTGTTCGAGTCGACGACGATGAGGGCCGATCGATCCCGGGGGGAACGGCGGCTGCGCCCAACTCTACCGCGCGCCTCGCACCCCGGTCCGGCCCCGGCGGACGGTTTCGCCGTGAGCGCACATCGCACCGCGCGGAGGCCGGACCGCGATGTCGGCGCACGCCGGTAGCGTGGAGGACATGACCCCGGATGCCGCTCAGAACGCCGTGATCGGCGCTGCGGCGTCATCGTCGGGAGTCGTCATCGGCGGCCCGGGCACAGGTAAGACGCGCACCCTCATCGAACGCGTGGTGCATCTGCTCGACGACGCGGGACTGCGCCCCGAAGAGGTGCTCGTGCTCACCCCCAGCCGCCAGGCGGCGACGTCTCTCCGAGATCGCATCGGCGTGCGGATCGGCCAGGCCACCCCCGGACCGCTCGCGCGCTCGCTGGGATCCTTCGCGTTCCAGGTCGTCCGCGGGGCGATGGTGCGGGCGGGCGAGGAGCCCCCGGCTCTCCTCACCGGCGCCGACCAGGACAGGCTGATCGCCGAGCTCCTCGCCGGAGACGCCGAGGACGGTCGCATCCTGTGGCCGGAGGCGCTCGGCCCCGCGGTCCGAGCGTCGAAGGGCTTCCGCTCCGAGCTGCGCGCGTTCCTCGCGGAGTGCGCGGAGTTGGGCGCCACGCCGGAAGAGCTGCGTGCGGCCGAGCCCGAGGCATGGGCGGCGGTCGCCGACTTCCTCATCGACTACCGCGGAGTCCTCGACCAGGCTCGAGCCGCTCATCGCGATGCGGCCGATCTCCTCGCCGAGGCGGCCGCGATCCTGCGTGAGGCCGAGCCGGCCGCACTCGGGCCCCTCGGCGCCCTCCGCGCCGTGCTCATCGACGACGCGCAGGAGCTCACCCGCGGAGGCATCGAAATCGTGCGGGCTCTGCGCGGTCGCGGAGTCGCGGTGCTCGCCCTCGGCGACCCCGACATCTCCTCCGGCGCGTTCCGGGGGGCGAGTCCCGAGCTCTTCGCGCAGCTCGCGACGACCCTCGAGGCCGTGCACGTGCTCGACGGTCCGCATCGGCAGGTACCCGAGCTGACGGCGCTCACGCGCACGGTGACCCAGGCCATCGGGGCCGCCGGGCGCGTCGACCACCGCCGCGCCCCCGTGACGGCCGACCCCGAGGAGGGGCGCCCCTCCGCCGTGCGCACCTTCATCGCACCGTCGCCCCACGAGGAGCTCGACCGGATCGCCGGCGTCCTGCGCGAATGGCACCTGTCCGACGGTGTGACCTGGGACCGCATGGCCGTCGTCGCCCACGACACCCGACAGGTCACCCTTCTCGAGACCGAGCTCGCCGCGCGCGAGGTCCCCACGAGGGCCGCCGGCGTGCAGCGCCCGCTGGGCAGCGAGTCCGTCGTGCGCGACATCATCGGTGTCGTCGGACTCGCGCTCACCGCGCCCGATCTCCGGACGCCGCAGGACTGGGAGGAGGCGCTGCGGACCCCGTTCGGCGGCATGGACGCGATCGGTCTCCGACGGCTCAGGGCCCGTCTGCGGCACATCGAGCTCGATGCCGGCGGGTCCACCCCCGCTCGCGACCTCCTCCGGGAGGCGATGACGTCGCCCGACCATTTCACCCTGATCGACGCCCAGGAGTCGAGGGTGGCGGAACGCTTCGCGCGCACCGTCGCCGAGGTCGCGGCGGCGGGTGCCGCTGGGGAGACGATCCACGATCTCCTCTGGCGGGTCTGGGACCGGTCGCGCGCGATCGACGGGCGTCCGCTCCAGACCGCGTGGCGCGAGCTGTCTCTCCAGGCGACGGGCGCGGAGACCGCTCGCGCTCTGGATGCACTCGTGTCGCTGTTCGGTGCGGCCAAGAGATTCGTCGAGCGCACGCCGAATGAGAGGCCCGAGGTGTTCGTGCGCGACATCCTCGACAGCGAGGTCCCGGAGGACTCGCTCACCACTCCCGACCGGCCGGGCCGCATCACCCTGCTCACCCCGGCGACGGCCCTGGGCTCGGAGTTCGACGTCGTCGTCGTCGCGGGGGTGCAGGACGGCATCTGGCCGAACGTCCGGCTCCGCGGCGGCCTGCTCCAGACCTGGCGGCTCGCGGACGCGCTGCTCTCCTCACGCAGCGGCAGACCGGAGGAGACCCCGGGTGTGCTCGACCGGCGGCGTGCCGCGCTGCACGACGAGCTGAGACTGTTCGTGCGCGCAGTCTCCCGCGCACGGAATCGGCTGCTCATCACGGCGGTCGACGACGACGACCTCACCCCGAGCCCGTTCTTCTCGTTCCTGCCCTCCCCGGAGCCCGCCGAGGCGCATGCATCCGCCGACCACCCGCTCACGCTCCGGGGACTGGTCGCCCGCTATCGGCGCGTGCTCACGACGGGCGCGTCGGACTCTCAGCGACGGGAGGCGGCGCAGCAGCTCGCCGTGCTGGCACGCGAGGGCGTCCCGGGCGCGGACCCGGCCGACTGGTACGGCATCGCCGGTCCGTCCACGGAGGCGCCGTTGCGGGACCTCGAGATCGCGGGAGCACGCGTCTCCCCGTCGAAGATGGAGTCGTTCGAGGAGTGCGGCGTGAACTGGGTGATCTCGGCCCTCGGCGGCGACACCGTGATGCCGCCGACAGCAGGCATCGGGACGATCATCCATGAGGCGATGGAGAAGGTGCCCGACGGCGACCTCGAGCGCATGCGCGCGATCGTGGCGGAGCACTGGCCGGAGCTCGACTTCGAGACCGAGTGGATCGGGCGCAAGGAACGTCGCAGAGCCGACACGTTCGTCGATCGCCTCCACACCTACCTCGGGGATGTCGTCCGCGACGGCGGACGCGAGGTGGCGAGCGAGGTCGAGTTCCGTTTCGCCGTGGACCTCTCGACGCAGGGAGAGCCCTCCGTCCGCTCCGTCTCGGACCAGACCGCGAACCAGGCCCTGATCCACGGCTACATCGATCGTGTGGAGATGTACCCGCCGACCGGAGGGGACCATGCTGCCGCTCGCGGCCAGCGCTGGCAGCCGATCGCTGCAGCCGGTGACGATGCGCGCGAGCGGGTGGTCGTCGTCGACCTGAAGACGGGCAAGACCGACCCCGAGTCGGATGCCGGCGTCGTCGATCATGCGCAACTCGCCGCGTACCAGATCGCCGTGCAGGAGGGCCTCATCGACGGCGCGCCCTCCGACGCACTCGCGGGTGCGCGCCTGGTCATCGTCTCGAAGACGCTCGCGAAGAGCGAGTACCGCATCGCCCATCAGCATCCGCTCGACGACGAGGCACGGCGCGCCTTCCTGCTCCGGGTCGGAGAGGCCGCGAGGGGAATGAGTGCCGCGAGCTTCACCGCCCAGGTCGAGACCCACTGTGCGGACACGCAGCGCCGCGTCAACCCCTGCCGCATCCACACCGTTCCGGCGGTGAGCGCATGACGCTGGTCGACGAGAGCTCGGCCGCGTCCGCCGAGGTGACGCCGGTCTGGCCTGGCAGGCTGGGCATCTCGGCCACCGACCTCGCTGCCGCGCTCGGGCAACCGTCTCCGACACCTGCGCAGCAGAGGGTGATCGAAGCACCACCGTCACCGGCCCTCGTCGTGGCGGGCGCGGGCAGCGGCAAGACCGAGACGATGTCGGGACGCGTCGTGTGGCTCGTCGCCAACGGCCACGTGCGCCGCGACGAGGTGCTCGGGCTCACCTTCACGCGCAAGGCGGCGGGCGAGCTCGCCGAACGCATCGGCGCGCGCCTCGCGGTCGTCGACGAGTACGGGCGTCGCGGCCTGCTCCCGCATCTGTCCGAGATCGTGGCCGCGGGCGAGCTTCGCCGTGTCGACGAGGCCGCCCCCGGACGGCAGCGCGATCTGGTGCGCCGCCATGTCCTCGACGATCTCGCACGGCGCTTCGATACCGGATGGGACCCGGCCACCCCCCGAGCGGCGGAGGACCTCATGATCCGGCCGCGTGTGTCGACCTACAACGCCTTCGCCGACGGGATCGTGCGCGAGCACGCGGCGCGGATCGGCCGGGATGCCGACGTCGCGATGCTCAGCCAGGCGGCGTCCTGGATGCTCGCGCGGGAGGTCGTGCTGCGATCCGATCTCCCGGAGCTCGAAGGGATCGACTTCGCCCTCGGAACGGTGATCGATGCCGTGCAGCGCCTGGCAGGAGATGTCCTCGACCATCGCGTCGACCTCGATCGCGCCGTGCGGATCGCCGCGGATCAGGCGGCGGCGTTCGAGCCCTACCGCACGAACGCCACGGTGGAGTCGGCGGCCGCCAATCTCTTGAGCCTCTCCACGCTCGCACAGCTCGTCCGCGACTACATCGCGGAGAAGAGTCGGCGGGGTGTGCTGGACTTCGCCGACCAGGTGAGCGGCGCGTTCGACATCGTCGAGTCCGCCCCCGACGTCCGCGCAGAGCTGCGCGAGCAGCATCGCGTCGTGCTGCTCGACGAGTACCAGGACACCTCCGTCATCCAGACGACCTTCCTCGCCGAGCTCTTCCGCGACTCGGCGGTGATGGCGGTCGGCGACCCCCACCAGTCGATCTACGGGTGGCGGGGTGCGAGCGCCGACAACCTCTACGCGTTCTCCGGCGCCTTCGCCACCGCCCCGACCGAAGCGCACACCTACAGCCTGATGACGAGCTGGCGCAACGACGAGCGCATCCTCGACATCGCCAATCGCGTGCTCGAGCCCCTGCGTCGTCCGGGCCTCGATGTGCCGCCGCTCGAGTCGCGGCCGGGGGCGGGGGAGGGCGCGGTCGACGTGCTGTTCCCGCACACGGTCGACGACGAGGCGTCGGGGGTCGCGGCGTGGTTCGCCGAGCGTCGCCGCGTGCACGCGGCGACAACCGCCTCGCCGCACACGGGAGCGATCCTGTTCCGCTCCAAGCGGCACATGCAGACATTCGCCGCGGCGCTCGCCGCGCAGGGCGTGCCGCACCGCATTCTCGGACTCGGCGGGCTGCTCGCCACTCCCGAGGTGGTCGACGTCGTGTCCACGCTCCGCGTCGTGCACGACCCGAATGCGGGGTCTGCGCTGATCCGACTCCTCACCGGACCGCGGTTCGCGGTCGGCGTCGCCGACATGGCGGCGCTGTACGATCTCGGCCGCACCCTGTCCGAGCGCGACACGTCGATGCTGCCGCTGCCGGAGGAGCTGCGTCTGCGGCTGCGCTCGTCGCGGGGCGCCGACGAAGCCGTGTCGATCATCGATGCCGTCGACGTGATCCGGGCCGTGCGAGACGACTATCGCCTCCTCGAGAACATCAGCCCTGCGGGGCGGGCGCGGATCAGGACGGCGGGCGAGATGCTCGAGAGGCTGCGCCGAGCGTCCTCCCAGCCGATCCCCGAGCTCATCCGTCTCATCGAGCTGGAGCTGCGCCTCGACATCGAACTCGCCGCCAACGAGACTCGGGGACCGGCGCGGGTCGCCGCCACCCAGCTGCGCGCGTTCGCCGATGAGGTCCGCGCGTTCCTGTCCGCCGACGAGCGCGGCACCATCGGCAGCCTCCTCGCGTGGCTCGACAAGGCGGAGAGCACGGACGAGCTGATGCCACGCCCCGAGCCGCCCGAGCCGGGGGTCGTCCAGCTCCTGACGATCCACGGATCGAAGGGACTCGAATGGGATGCGGTCGCTGTCGTGCGGCTCGTGGGGGACGAGCTTCCGAGCCGCGTCTCCGACACCTCAGGGTGGTTCGGTTTCGGTGTGGTGCCGTTCGCCCTCCGCGGCGACCGCGACGCTCTTCCTCGTTTCCGGTGGGATCCCGAGGAGGCCATGGGAGGCGAGACCGACCCGAAGAAGCGCCAGGCGCTGGCGCAGTCGTCGCTGTCCGGCGGGGTGTCCAAGGCGAACCCGCACGGCGGTGCGCTGAAGCGGTTCAAGGATGCGTACCGCGACTACCAGCAGCAGGAGGAGCGGCGGTTGGCGTACGTCGCCGTCACCCGCGCGCGTACGGACCTGCTGCTGACGGGCGCGCACTGGGCCGGTCAGAAGTCTCCGCGCACTCCGAGCCCTTACCTCCTCGAGGCGATGGAGGTGCTCGGCCTCGACCCGATCGCCGCCGTCGACCCCGACGAGAACCCGTACGACGGTCCGGGCGCCACGCTGAGCTGGCCGCTCGACCCGCTGGGTGCCCGCCGTCCCCTCGTCCAGGCCGCGGCCGCGGCCGTCGAGGAGGCATCGACCGGTTCTCCGGCGCCCTCGGATGAGGTGGCGCGTCTCCTCGCGGAGCGCGCCGAGCGGCTTCGAGGGGCCGGCGTCGTACTCCCCACCAGAGTGCCGGCGTCGCGCTTCAAGGACTACGTGACCGATTTCGGTGGAACGCTGTCGTCCATCGTGCGTCCCATGCCCGAGAGGCCGTACCGTCAGACCAGGCTCGGCACGCTCTTCCACGCCTGGGTCGAGCGTCGCAGCGAGCTCGTCGGTGTCGGCGCACGGATCGATGACGCCCTGTGGGAACTCGACGACGACGACCCGGCACTCGACTCCGGCGACGGGGGCGCGGAGGTTTCGGCCGCAGATGCCGCGGATCTCTCGACCCTTCAGGGCATCTTCGAGCGCAGCGAGTGGGGGGCGTTGAAGCCGATCGCCGTCGAGATCGAGATCGACTTCGCCTTCGGCGGACCGAACGACGACGGCGACGGGCACATCGTCATCTGCAAGCTCGATGCGGTCTACCGCCGCGACGACCGGGGCGGGCGCACGGAGATCGTCGACTGGAAGACGGGCAAGGCGCCCCGCACCGCGCAGGAGCGGGAGGAGCGGATGCTCCAGCTCGCCCTCTACAGGCTGGCGTACCACCGTCGCTTCAGAGTCCCGCTCGAGGACATCGATGTCGCGCTCTACTACGTCGCCGACGATCTGGTCCTCCGCGGCGACCGGGTCTACTCCGAGGCGGAGCTCTTCCAGCGCTGGAGCGCGGCGCGCGCCGCTCGCTGAGCCTCGTCCTCAGGGGTCGCCTCTGCGTCGACGGAGGACTCGTCCGGGGGGCCGACCGTCCCGGCCGATCGCTCGGGTCCGTCCGCAGCGGTCCCCGGCACGCGCAGATCGGTCAGCTCCTGTGTCTCCAGGGCTCCGGCTTCGGCGCGGTGCGCCGCTTCCGCCGCCGCACCGGACAGGTCACTGGTCTCCGCCTCGGCGTCCTGATGCCAGAGGTCGTCGGGGTTGTAGGCGTCGGTCTGCATCGACGTGTCCACGGGAATCCCCGCGGACGGAGGGACGCGGTCGAGGGCGTCCATGGCGGAATCGACGGCATCCCCGCGAGGAGCCACAGCGAGGTCGTCTCCGCGCAGGCCCTCGGCGAGAGCCTCGAGGAGGGCGGCCGCGTCATCGACGATGTCAGCGCGTCGCACCGAGTCGCCGTGCACGAGCCACCGCGCGAACTCGAGCTCCGCCAGCAGCCGCGCCCTCACCTCGAGCGCCGGGTCCGGCACGCGATCCGCGGCTCGGGCGTAGGAGGCGTGCACGTCCGATGCGGCGTCGGGGGCGGTCGAGAGCCAGGAGAGGTCCACGGCGGGGTCGCCGACCGACAGGCCGTGCCAGTTGATCATGCCGGTCACCTCCGGGCCGCGCTCCGGGTCGTCGTCGAAGACGAAGGAACCGGCGTGCGTTCCGCCGAGCACCACGGTGGATTCGAACCGCCACAGGTCGTCGTCGGCGACGGCCTCGCGCCAGCGGACGGTGAGACGAGCGGGCACCCGTCCGGTCGCCGCGGCGGTGTCGACGAGCGTCGTCAGCTCTTCGCGCGACTCCTGAGCGGTGCGTGCGAGCAGCCCGGCTCCGCGGACGACCGACGTGGGCAGCGAGTGCACCGCCGCGATCGCCGCGCCCATCGACTCCGCTGCTCCGCGCCCTGCGGGAACGAGCGCCGCCTCGATCTGGAACCCCGGCACGAGTTCGGTGACCAGCGCCCTGGCCTCTCCGAGGCGGGTCTCGCCGACGTACTCGGGGGCGCGGAAGGGGAGCATCGCTCGAACGCCCGGTGTGAGCGCGCGCAGCGCGATGGCCTCCGCGGCCAGTTCTCGTGCGGCGTCATCGTCGTCGGCCACGCGGATCGCGAGCTCACGACCGTCGGCCAGCGAGGCGACGGCGGAGTCGAACCGGCCGTCCCCTTCCGCGGTGAGCGCGCGGGCTCCCGTGACCTCAGCTCCGGGCGATGCGGCGGTCACCGCCGCGGCTAGAGTGAAAGGAGAGCGTCCCATACCCCCAGGGTAGGTGGGCTCAGGGGCGGTCCCGCCTGCGCCACGCCCGTGAGAGAGGGAGTCGATGACCACGACCGGCACGCACATCGACCGGGCTGCGGATCTTCGCGAGGAGCCGAACGTGATCCGTCGTCTCCGCTCCGACGAGACGACCCGAGTCGTCGCGGTCCGCGAGGGGCGGGTGCGCATCGAGGGCGGCGATCTCGACGCGACGACTCTCCTGCGCGTGCCCGCCGCCGAGGTCGGCGAGGCGACGTGGGCCCTTCTCGGCCGTGATGAGGACGGCGCGATCCTCCTCGCCGCCATGCCGCCGGAGGACGATGCCGTCGACACGACCCCGGACGAGACCTGGCTCGGGCTCCGTGATCTCGGCGCTCACCTCGGCGCGGCAGACACGGAGCTGATGATCGAGGCGCTCGCTCTCGCCGGGTGGCTGCGCGACGCGCCGTTCTGCCCGACGTGCGGCGGTGGCACGGAGCTGCGCCAGGCGGGCTGGTCGCGCCGCTGCCTCCGCTGCGGGCGCGACCACTTCCCGCGCACCGACCCGGCCGTGATCGTCGCCGTGGAGAGCGCCGACGGCGACCGACTGCTCCTGGGTGCGAATGCGCGGTGGGGTGGGAGGATGTACTCGTGCTTCGCCGGCTTCACGGAAGCGGGGGAGTCGCTGGAGGACACCGTCCACCGCGAGCTCGAGGAGGAGTCCGGGGTCCGCCTGTCCTCCCTGCGCTACGTGTCCTCCCAGCCGTGGCCGTTCCCCCGATCGCTCATGCTCGGCTTCCGCGCGGTGGCGATCGACGAGGAGGCGGCGCGCCCGGACGAGGACGAGATCGTGGCGGTGCGCTGGTTCACCCGCACGGAGATCGGCTCCGCGCTCGCCGGCGACGGGCCGGTGGGGCTCCCCGGCCCCGCGTCCATCGCGCGCTCCCTGATCGCGTCCTGGTACGAGGAGCGCGCGTGAGCGCGCTCGATGCCCTCGACGAACGTCAGCGGGAGGCGGCATCCGTGCTGCGCGGCCCCGTCGCTGTGCTCGCCGGGGCGGGGACCGGCAAGACCAGGGTCATCACGCATCGCATCGCGCACGGCGTGGACACCGGAGCGTACTCGCCCTCGCGGGTGATGGCGGTGACGTTCACGGCCAAGGCCGCGGGAGAGCTCCGCGGTCGCCTGCGCGCCCTCGGCGTCGAGGGCGTGGCGGCTCGCACCTTCCACGCCGCCGCTCTCGCGCAGCTCAACTTCTTCTGGCCGACTCTGGCCGGATCGCCCGCGCCGTCGATCATCGACAACAAGGTGCGGATGCTGGGGCAGGCCGCCGATGCGATGCGCCTGCGCCCGAGCACCGCGACCCTGCGGGACATCGCGTCCGAGATCGAGTGGCGCAAGGTGTCGATGCTCTCGATCGAACAGCATGCGGCACGGGGTCGTTCCGTCAGCGGCGTCGACCAGACGCAGCTCGTGGAAATGCAGCAGCGCTACGAGGCGCTGAAGGACGAGCGGCATCAGCTCGACTTCGAGGACGTGCTGCTGGCCTGCGCGGGGATGCTGGAAGCCGAGCCGCGCGTCGCGGCATCGGTGCACGAGCAGTACCGGCATTTCACGGTCGACGAGTTCCAGGACGTGTCGCCGCTGCAGAACAGGCTGCTCGAACTCTGGCTGGGCGATCGGAAGGACATCTGCGTCGTCGGCGACGCGAGTCAGACCATCTACTCGTTCGCCGGAGCGGAACAGCGCTTCCTCCTCGAGTTCGAGCGCCGGCATCCGGATGCCACGGTCGTGCGCCTGGAGACCAACTACCGTTCTCAGGCACCCATCCTGGAAGCGGCGAACGCGCTCATGCACGGCCGCCCGGGCGCCCTCGAACTGGTGCCGGCGCGCGAGAGCTTCAGTGCCGACGCGCCGACCGTCACCGCCTACGACACCGAGCGCGACGAGGCCGAGGGGATCGCCGCGGCCGTGTCCGCGCGCATCGAGGCGGGTGCCTCTCCCGCCGACATCGCCGTGCTCTATCGAGCGCACGCGCAGTCCGCCGTGCTGCAGCAGGCGCTCGCCGCGGAGGGCGTGGCGACATCGGTGCTCGGAGGCACCCGCTTCTTCGCGATGCCGGAAGTGCGTCAGGCGATCCTGGCTCTGCGTGCCGCGGCCGTGGCGCCCACCGAGCACGACTTCCTCTCGGGTGTGCGACGGGTGCTGCGCGAGCTCGGGCTCACCGACGAGCCGCCCGCGGCCGGGGGAGCGCAGCGTGACGGCTGGGAGGCTCGCCGGGCGATCCTGCGGCTCGCCGAGGAGGCGGCGCCCGGCGAGTCGCTGCGCACCTTCGCCGATGCCCTCATGGCACGTGCGAAGGACCAGCATGAGCCGACGATGCGCACCGTGACGCTGTCGACGCTGCATGCCGCCAAGGGGCTCGAGTGGCCGCACGTGCATCTCGCGGGATGGGCGGAGGGCGCGCTGCCGATCTCCTACGCGACGGGATTCGACGCCATCGACGAGGAGCGTCGCCTCGCCTACGTGGGCGTCACGCGCGCCGCGCGTACATTGTCGGTGTCGTGGTCGCGGTCCGCCGGTCGGGGAGAGCGGGCGCCGTCTCGCTTCCTCGCGGAGATCGGAACGACGTCTCGCGGCACAGGCATTCTGCGTGAAACGTCAGCGAACGCTGCTCGCGCTGCCCGTCGGCGCTGATCTCGACGAAGGAGCCGTCGGGGGCATCGGTCCACAGGAGGCGGGCGACGGAGGTCGCGACCTCGGCTATGCGGGCCGCGCTGACGGGACCGGCGGAGCGTCCGATGAGCTGCACGTGCATCCTCGGCCACGCATCGTCCCTGTCGCGCTCGTGCTGGTCGCGACAGCTCAGGCACGGTGATCGACCCGGGACGATGAGCGGCCCCACCGTGGTGCGCCCTCGCTCGAGGGACACGGGCAGGTGGGTGATGTCGTCTCGAAGGTAGCGGGCGAGCTGCAGTGCCGCCGCTGCGCCTTCCACGAGAACGATGCCGATGTCGTCGGGATCGACGCGGTCCCCGTCGGGTACGCCCTCGTCGCGCAGGGCGTCGCGCAGCCGGTACTCGCATCGTGCATCCGCGACGTCGATGCACTCGATCCACGCGGCCCGAGGCGCCTCGCGTTCGTCGACGAGCAACGGCTCGAGGCGGTGCAGGAGCGAGCGTGCCTCCGCGCGCGGGGCGCCCACCCCGTGGGCGATCACGTCGAACGAGGCGCGACGGAAGCCCGCAGCCATCCGGGCGACGAGCTTCTCGACCCACGGTGCCGTCACCGCGACCCGCAGGGTCCCCTCGATGCCGATCTGGATCGTCTCGCCGTCGCGCCAGAGCAGGGGGACCGTGGGGTCCAGACGGGTGATGGTCTTCGGCGAGAGAGGAGACATCCCTCGAGTGTGCCGATCAGGCCCTCGGCACGGTCGCGGGAGAGGTCTTCGGTGGAGAACTCCGATTCAACTGCCGAGATGTGGAGGAAGAGTCGCGGGCCAGAAGGCTCACACCGGGCGATCGCCGCCCGGACCCTCGTCCTCGTCCGTCCCGCCGTCGGCGGGCCGATCCGCGGCATCGCTGTCGCCGCCGGGAGCGGGCTCCGTTCCTTCGGAGGCGCCCTCCGACGCCGCGCCGTTCTCGGCCTCGGTCGAGAAGTCGTCGCCGTCGAGCAGCCGCGCCAGCGCCTCGTCCAACTCGTCGGTCTCGGGCTGCTCCCCTCGAGCCGTCGCCTGCAGGCGCGCCACCAGTGCCGACGGATCGTCGATGTCCTCCGAGGTCGGCATGAGATCCGGATAGTCCCACAGGGCGTCGCGCCCGGCGGTGCCCACCGCATCGGTCACGGCCTGCCACATTGCGGACGCTTCGCGCAGGCGGCGCGGACGGAGCTTCAGCCCGACGAGCGCGCCCAACGCGTCCTCGGCGGGACCGCCGACGGCACGCCGCCGGCGAGCCGCCTCGGCGATGCGGGCTCCGTCGGGCAGTCGCGCCGTCGCCTGCGCCGTGACGACGTCGACCCAGCCGTCGATAGTCGCCACGAGGTTCTCGAGCCGGGCGAGGGCCTCGCGCTGCGCCTCGCTCTGTGTGGGGAGGAGCGCGCCGCCCTCGATCGCCGATCGGAGCTCCTCGGGGTCGGAGGGATCCAGGCGGCTCGCGACGTCCTCCAGCGCATCGACGTCGACGGTGACGCCGCGCGCGAAGTCGGTGATCTGAGCCATGACGTGCAGGTGCAGCCACTTCGCGTGGCGGTACAGGCGGGCGTAGGCCAGCTCTCGCGTCGCGAGGTACAGGGCGATCTGGTCCTCGGGGATCTCGAGACCTTCGCCGAACGCGGCGAGGTTCTGGGGGATCACGGCCGCAGTGCCCGCGGGGAGCACGGGGATGCCGACATCGCCGCCGGACACCACTTCGAGCGAGAGGTTGCCGAGCACCTGGCCAAACTGCGCCGCGAACACCGATCCACCCAGACCGCGCATGAGCCTGCCGGCACCCTGGACGACGTCGCGCATCTCCTCCGGGACCTGAGTGTCGAGCGCACTCGTGAGTGCATCGGCGATGCTCGTCGACACCGGATCGGCGATCTCCTTCCACACGGGCAGCGTGGCCTCGACCCACTCTCCACGGGTCATCGCCCTGGGCGCCTCCGCGAGCTCGGAGATCGTCGTGGCCTCGCCGAGCCACAGGTTCGCCAGAGCGAAGGAGTCGGCGAGCGAGGTCCGGGCGCCGCCCGTGATCCCCTGCCCGTCGCGATTCGCGATGTGCAGCGCCTGTCGCAGCGCGTTCTCCCACGCATCCCCGCCGAAGGCGCCCTGCAGCTGAGCCATGATCGTCTGCATCATCGCCGGGTCGAGCTGCAGCCCGTCCATTCCCGAGAGGGCGTTGCGCAGCGCCTCCGGATCGATGTCGCCGGCACCCTGACCCGCCATCATGCGGCGCAGGAACTCCTGGAAGTCGTCGGGGGTGGGGTCGTTGTCTGCCATGTCGCTCGCCTCTCAGCACGCCTAAAGCCGTGGGATCTACGCTAGTCACAGGATCAGCCGCGAGACCGCGACGCGGGCAGATCGCTGTACGCCACCCGCGAACGACGGAGGAACCCTGTGGATCGAACCCGGTCTGTGAAGCTCGGACTGGGAGTCTGGGCGCTGATCGTCGCACTGATCGCGCTCGTCGTCCTGACCTTCCTCCCGACGCCGTACGTGATCCAGCGACCGGGGCCCGTCTACGACACCCTGGGCACCGCGCCGGGTGCCGACGGCGAGAAGGTCCCTCTCATCCACGTCGAGGGGGCCGAGACCTACGAGACGGCGGGGACCCTCGACCTCACCACCGTGCAGGTCGTGGGCAACCGCGAGCGGACCCCCAGCTGGTTCGAGCTCGCCCTGGCCTGGACGGATCGCTCACGAGCCGTCGTCCCGATCGAATCCGTCTTCCCCGAGGGGGTGACCACCGAGCAGCGCGATGAGCGCAACGCCACCCTCATGGTCGACTCCCAGCACGAGGCGACCGCCGCGGCGCTGAACGAGCTCGGCTACGACACCGGTGCGCAGGTCGCGGTGGTCGACGTCGTGGAGGACGCCCCCGCCGAGGGCGAGCTCGAGACCGACGATGTGATCGCCGCGATCGACGGCACGGCCGTGACCTCCGCGACGGAGGTCCGTGAGGCGATCCAGGATGCGGGCGGAGACCCCGTCGAACTGACCGTCCTCCGGGACGGCGCAGAGCGCACGGTCGAGGTCGCGCCCGAAGAGCGCACCGACGGCGACGCCACCACCTGGGTGATCGGGGTGACGCTGCGCACCGACTACGACTTCGAGATCGACGTCACGCTGCAGCTCGACAACGTGGGCGGTCCGAGTGCCGGCATGATGTTCGCGCTCGGGATCATCGACACGCTCACGCCGGGCGAGCTCAACGGCGGCGAGAACGTCGCCGGCACCGGCACGATCGACGCGCAGGGCACGGTCGGGCCGATCGGCGGCATCCGGCAGAAGCTGTACGGCGCGCGTGATGCGGGCGCCGATTACTTCCTCGCACCCGCGTCGAACTGCGACGAGGTGGTCGGACACGTCCCCGACGGACTCACCGTCCTGTCGACATCGACGCTCGAGGAGTCGCTCACCGCCCTCGAGGCCATCGCGGACGGGGGCGACCTCGGGGCGCTCCCGACGTGCGATGTCGTGACCTCCCCGTGACGGGAGTGACAGCCGGGGCACAGTGAGGCGTGCCTAGGATGGGAGGGTGACCTCGACTTCCGCACCGAACCCGGCCACTCCACGAACCTCGCGAAGAATCTTCGGCATCTCGTTGGCGATCATCGCCGCGCTCATCGCCGCCTTCTTCGTGTTCGCCTCCCTCTACACCGAGTTCCTCTGGTTCGACCAGGTGGGCTTCGCGAACGTCCTCACGACGCAGTGGATCGCGACAGCGGTGATGTTCGTCGTCGGGTTCCTCGGCATGGCCGTGCCGCTCTTCGTGGCCATCCAGCTGGCGTACCGCCTGCGCCCGGTCTACGTGCGCCTGAGCTCGCAGCTCGACCGGTACCAGGAGGTCATCGAGCCGCTGCGGCGCCTCGCGATGTGGGGCATGCCGATCTTCTTCGGCCTGTTCGCAGGCTTCTCGTCCGCCAGCCAGTGGAAGACCGTGTGGCTGTGGATCAACGGCGTCGCCACCGATCAGGTCGACCCGCAGTTCGGTGTCGACACCGGTTTCTACATGTTCGCGATGCCGTTCTACTCGATCCTCCTCGCATTCGTGTCGGCGGTCCTGCTGCTCACTCTCATCGTGACCGCGCTCGTGTCGTACCTCTACGGCTCCGTGCGGATCGGCCAGGGCGAGCTGCGGATCTCGAAGCCCGCCCGCATCCAGCTGGCCGTGACGGCGGGTCTGTACCTCGCCGTCCAGGCCGCCAGCCTGTGGCTCGACCGGTACAAGACCCTCGTCACGCAGGACGACCGCATCGTCGGCCCCGCGTACACGGGAGTGAACGCGACGATCCCCGGCCTCGCGATCCTCGCGATCATCGCCGCGATCGTCGCCGTGCTCTTCTTCGTCACCGCGGCCATCGGCCGCTGGCGCTTCCCTCTGGCCGCCACGGGGCTCCTGCTCGTCGCCGCGCTCGTCGTGGGGGTGGGCTTCCCGTGGGCCGTCACGACCTTCCAGGTGCGCCCGAACCAGAACGCCTACCAGGCCGAGTTCTACCAGAGGAACATCGACGGCACGAAGGAGGCCTACGGCGTCGCCGACCTCGAGACCACGCCGTTCGAGGCCGAGACGGATGCCGAAGCCGGCCAGCTCCGGGCGGATGCCGAGACGACGGCATCCATCCGCATCGTCGACCCTGCCGTGATCAGCCCGGCCGTGCGTCAGCTCGAGCAGTACCGCGGGTACTACCAGTTCCAGGAGAACCTCGACGTCGACCGCTACGAGATCGACGGCGTCATGCAGGACACCGTCGTGTCCGTGCGCGACCTCGACATGGACGGCGTCGACGTCAGCAACTGGAACAACCGTGCGGCCGTCTACACCCACGGCTACGGACTGGTCGCCGCCGCCGGCAACCAGCGCACGAGCGACGGCGAGCCCGTGTTCCTCGAGCGCGGCATCCCCTCGGCCGGCTTCCTGACGGACCAGGAGAAGTTCGAGCCGCGCGTCTACTTCGGCGAGAACTCGCCGGAGTACTCCATCGTCGGAGCACCCGAGGGCACCGACCCGGTGGAGATCGACTACCCCCGCGGCAAGGACGGGTCGAACGAGACCAAGACGACCTTCGAGGGCGACGGCGGTCCCGCCATCGGCAGCACCTTCACCAAGCTCCTCTATGCGCTCAAGTTCCAGTCCGAGCAGATCCTCTTCTCGAACCTCGTGAACGACGACTCGCAGATCCTGTACGACCGCGACCCGAAGACGCGCGTGCAGAAAGTGGCGCCGTACCTCGAACTCGACAGCGATCCGTACCCGAGCGTGGTCGACGGTCGCATCGTCTGGATCATCGACGGATACACGACGAGCTCGACCTACCCCTATTCGACGAGCGTCAGCCTGTCCGAGGCGATCGCCGACTCGAACGTCCCGTCGCCGACCCTCGCGATCGACGAGATCAACTACATCCGCAACTCGGTGAAGGCGACGGTCGACGCGTACGACGGTTCGGTGACTCTCTACGCGTGGGACGACCAGGATCCGGTGCTCCAGGCGTGGCAGAACGTCTACCCGTCGACCCTCGAGCCGGTGAGCGAGATGTCGGGCGAGGTGATGCCCGCGACGTGGACGTGGGCCACCTCCGGCAGCAGCGCGGCGTGGCGCACCCAGGAGCCGCAGTGGATGCCGAAGGGGAAGCGCATGTTGTCCGGATGGTTGTCCAGCACCACGAGGCGCAGCGGCCGCGCCGCGCTGAAGCCCCGCGCCGCGATGCAGCGCCGCACCAGCGGCCAGCTCAGGTGGTGGAAGTCGCCGCTGCCGAGGAAGACCGTGCCGTGGTCGGCGCAGGCCGGCATGCGCGCGTCGAGCGCCGCGCCGAAGGCCCGCATCCGCGCCATGCCGCAGCCGAAGCGGACCGCCTCCTGCCAGGCGTCGCCCAGCGCGATCCGGCGCTCGCCGGGCAGCGGGCCGACCGAGCGGTCGAGGTCGAGCACCACCGGCGGCGCGGCGGC
>JAAIGE0100268429.1_pt1 | contig 21728 bp, 21 predicted proteins | sample 6487951 | NCBI WGS metagenome assembly JAAIGE01 (sample SAMN13974128, study PRJNA590717) | phyllosphere metagenome | biome: tomato field; feature: multiple bacterial spot infested tomato fields; material: tomato leaves; isolation source: leaves from tomato fields | host: Solanum lycopersicum ...
AGCGGGCCAGTGGTTGCTGCTGGGCGATACCCGTGCGCCCCTGGCATGGCTGGTTCTGGATGACCGCCTGCGCGAGGATGCCAGCGAACTTGTACAGGCCTGCAAGGCACGGGGCTGGAAAACCCTGCTGCTGTCCGGCGATACCTCGCCGATGGTCGCCAGCGTTGCCGCCGAACTGGACATCGACGAGGCCCACGGCGGCCTGCGCCCGGACGACAAACTGGCCATGCTGCAACAACTGCATGCCCAGGGTCGCAAGGTGCTGATGCTCGGCGATGGCGTCAATGACGTGCCGGTGCTGGCCGCCGCCGATATCAGCATCGCCATGGGTTCGGCCACCGATCTGGCGAAAACCAGCGCGGATGCGGTGCTGCTGTCCAATCGCTTGCTGGCGCTGGTACAAGCCTTCAGCCTGGCGCGGCGCACACGCCGGGTGATTATCGAAAACCTGCTGTGGGCCGGGCTGTACAATGGCCTCATGCTGCCGTTCGCGGCGCTGGGCTGGATCACACCTGTCTGGGCAGCGGTCGGCATGTCCATCAGTTCGCTGACGGTTGTACTCAATGCCTTGCGCCTGACCCGCCAGCCCGCTACCAAGGCACCCGCGCCCGTCACCCGACTGCCGGTTCCGGAGGTTTTATGCCCGCGCTCTACATCATGATCCCGGCAGCGCTGCTGCTGGTCGCCATCGCGATCTATGTGTTTTTCTGGGCGGTGGACAGCGGGCAATACGACGACATGGAAGGTCCGGCCCACAGCATTCTGTTCGACGACCAGGCCCCCAACCATCAAGCTGCCCTCGATGAAGCAGCACGCAACAACACGCCGTTGAAGCAGGACGAGACAAAGCCCGATGCCTGAACTCGTTCCCCTGCTGCTGTCCGCCCTGATTCTCGGTCTGCTGGGCGGTGGTCATTGCCTGGGCATGTGTGGCGGCCTGATGGGGGCCTTGACCCTGGCCATTCCCAAGGAACAACGCAGCCGCCGTTTTCGTTTGCTGCTGGCCTACAACCTGGGACGCATCTTCAGCTATGCCTGTGCCGGTCTGCTGCTCGGGCTGGCAGGCTGGGCCGTGGCCAACAGCCCGCTGGCCATGGCGATGCGGGTCATCGCCGCCCTGCTGCTGATTGCCATGGGCCTGTACCTCGCAGGCTGGTGGAGCGGCCTGACCCGCATCGAACGCCTGGGACGTGGCCTCTGGCGACACCTCCAACCCGTTGCGACCCGCCTTTTGCCCATATCGAGCCTGCCACGCGCCATGCTGCTGGGCGCACTCTGGGGCTGGCTGCCCTGCGGGCTGGTCTACAGCACCCTGCTGTGGGCAGCCAGTCAGGGCAATGCCATGGACAGCGCGCTGCTCATGCTCGCCTTCGGCCTGGGGACCTGGCCCGTGCTGCTCGCCACCGGGCTGGCCGCCGAACGTACCACGGCCCTGCTGCGCAAGCGCGGCATGCGCATGGTCGGCGGGCTGCTGGTGATCCTGTTCGGTCTGTGGACTCTGCCCGGCCCGCATCAGCACTGGCTCATGGGGCATTGAACAACACATCACGAGTTTCATGACCAGCCTCCGCGCGTATTTGACGCACATCAACACCCGCCCACAGCCAGCTCCGTAGACTCACCCGCATTGCCAGCCTATCCGGGGGAATGCCCGCATGCTCGACGCCATTCGTTGGGACTCAGATCTGATCCGCCGCTACGACCTGGCAGGACCTCGCTACACGTCCTACCCAACCGCAGTGCAATTTCACACACAAGTCGGCGCCTTCGACCTGCTGCACGCCCTGCGTGACAGTCGCAAGGCCCTGCGACCCTTGTCGCTCTACGTTCATATCCCGTTCTGCGCGAACATTTGCTATTACTGCGCCTGTAACAAGGTCGTCACCAAGGATCGCGGTCGGGCCCATGCCTATCTGCAACGGCTCGAACAGGAAATCCAGATGCTGGCCAGCCATCTGGCACCCGGCCAGGTGGTCGAGCAACTGCATTTCGGCGGCGGCACACCGACCTTTCTCAGCCACGACGAACTGCGCCAGTTGATGGCGAAACTGCGTACCCACTTCAATCTGCTCGATGACGACTCAGGCGACTACGGCATCGAAATCGATCCACGCGAAGCCGACTGGTCCACCATGGGCCTGTTACGCGAACTGGGTTTCAACCGCGTAAGCCTGGGCGTCCAGGACCTGGACCCGGCCGTCCAGCGCGCCGTCAATCGTCTGCAAAGCCTGGAAGAAACCCGCGCCATCGTCGAAGCCGCACGCACCCTGCAATTCCGCTCGGTGAACATCGACCTGATCTACGGGCTGCCCAAGCAGACCCTTGAAGCCTTTACCCATACCGTCAACGAAATCATCGGTCTGCAACCCGATCGCCTGTCGGTCTTCAACTACGCCCACCTGCCGGAACGCTTCATGCCCCAGCGGCGCATCGACAACGCCGACCTGCCCAGCCCGGAAACCAAGCTGCTGATGCTCGAGCGCACCATCGAGCAACTGACCGGAGCCGGTTATCGCTACATCGGCATGGATCACTTCGCCCTGCCCGACGACGAACTGGCCGTTGCCCAGGAAGAACTGACCCTGCAACGCAACTTCCAGGGCTACACCACCCACGGCCATTGCGATCTGATTGGGCTGGGCGTATCGGCCATCAGCCAGATCGGCGACCTGTACTGCCAGAACAGCAGCGACCTGAGCGACTATCAAGGAGTGCTGGCCAGCGACCAACTGGCAACCAAGCGAGGGCTGGTCTGTACCGAGGACGACCGGATCAGACGCGCCGTGATCCAGCAACTGATCTGCCATTTCGACCTCGACTTCAACGAGATCGAACAAGCCTTCAATATCGATTTCAGAGGTTATTTCGACGGGCTGTGGCCACAACTGACCGAAATGGCGCAGGACGGGCTGATCGAGCTGACCGCAACCGGCATCAATGTCCTGCCTGCCGGTCGTCTGCTGGTGCGTTCGGTATGCATGGTGTTCGATGGTTACTTGAACCAGCAGAACCGCCAGCGGTTTTCCCGGGTGATCTGAACCGCTTACATTTTGGCCATGACCAGAATCCCGGCCTTGACCTTGTCGGCATCGCTGGCCTGCATCTGGTTCATGAGGTTGGCCATGTCAGCGGTGGAATTGCTCACCTGCCGCTGCAACATGCCCAGCACCGTTTGCAGGGCGGTGGCACGGGTCTGGCGCTCGTCATAGCTGAGGGTCTTGTCGTTGAGCACTTCCTGAATCTTTTCCAGGGTTTCCGCGATTTTCTTTTGCAGTTCGCGAATGGCCTTGAGGATTTTCTGCACCGATTCGGGAAGACCGCTCTGCTCGATATCCGAGTTTTTCGACGACGAAGACGCCGCGGCCTTGCCTGCACTCGATAAATCTACCTGAATGCCCTTCGTTTCCTTTACAGGTGCCGCTGTTTCGGACGGAGCAAGAGCGACAGGTGTTTGAACCGAAGCAGTACGGATATTGATGGAGCCGATGATCGGACCTGACAACGACATGAGAAGACCTGCTCGAAGGTTAAATCTGTGTAAGTTTATCGACACATTCGACATAACCTTGATACCAGAGAACAATTCACACACTGGTCTAAGCCACTGTGCGTGAGTTACCCTTACGACCTATGTGTGATTTCCCACAAGGAATTAAGTGATGTCCGAGCCAGTCAAAGTGCGTGCTCATACCCAGGCCCATTGCAAGGACTGTAGCCTCGCGCCGCTCTGTCTGCCGCTGTCGTTGAACCTGGAAGACATGGATGCCCTCGACGAAATCGTCAAGCGTGGCCGCCCGCTGAAAAAAGGCGAATTCCTGTTCCGCCAGGGCGATACCTTCGCCTCCGTCTATGCCGTACGCTCCGGTGCCCTGAAAACCTTCAGCATCAGTGACGGCGGCGAAGAACAGCTCACCGGCTTCCACCTGCCCAGCGAACTGGTCGGCATGTCCGGGATGGACTCCGAGGCGTACCCGGTTTCGGCCCAGGCACTGGAAACCACGTCGGTCTGCGAAATCCCCTTCGAGCGTCTCGACGAGCTGTCCGTCCAGCTTCCGCAACTGCGTCGGCAACTGATGCGCGTCATGAGCCGCGAGATCCGCGATGACCAGCAAATGATGCTGCTGCTGTCGAAAAAGACCGCCGACGAGCGCATTGCGACCTTCCTGATCAACCTGTCGGCCCGCTTCCGGGCACGTGGCTTCTCGGCCAACCAGTTCCGCCTGAGCATGTCCCGCAACGAAATCGGCAACCATCTGGGTCTGGCCGTGGAAACCGTGTCCCGCGTATTCACCCGCTTCCAGCAGAATCAGTTGATTGCAGCCGAAGGCAAGGAGATCCATATTCTGGACCCGATCCAGCTCTGTGCCCTGGCTGGGGGGGCAATGGAAAGTTGAAACGTGCGATCCGGGGCGGGTCGGCTTAAACTACCGGCCAACCTTGCCCCCGGATCCCATGTAATGATTTTCGATGAATTGAGCTTCAAATCCCTGATTCGCCCGGTCGTGGACTTCCCCAAGCCGGGCGTGGTCTTTCGCGACATCACCCCGCTCTTCCAATCGCCCAAGGCAACCCGTCTGGTGATCGACAGCTTCGTGCAGCGTTACATGGACGCCGACTTCAGCCATGTCGGCGTCATGGACGCGCGCGGCTTCCTGATCGGTTCGGTCGTGGCCTATGAACTGAACAAACCGCTGATCCTGTTCCGCAAACAGGGCAAGCTACCGGCAGACGTGCTGTCCGAGGCCTACCAGACCGAATACGGCGAAGCCTATCTGGAAGTGCATGCCGACAGCCTGTGCGATGGCGACTCGGTGGTGATGTTCGATGACCTGATCGCCACGGGCGGCACCCTGATCGCAGCCGCCAACCTGATCCGCCGCATGGGCGCGCACATTCACGAAGCGGCTGCCATCATCGACCTGCCGGAACTGGGCGGCTCCCAGCGTCTGGTAGACATGAACATCCCGACCTTCTGCCTGACCAACTTTGCGTTGAACGAGCAGTAATGGTCTGTTCGCTCCTACAGGTTAATGCCGATCAGTTAAGGTCATGAATCACTTTGTGGGAGGCAGCTTGCTGGCGACTTGATCGTACAGACGCAGAATATCTGTCGGTTTTCAGGTCTTTTTCGCCAGCAAGCTGCCTCCTACAAATTTGTGTATGTCTTAACTGATCAGCATTACTCCTACAGGTTCAGTCGCGAAAAACCTCACAAGGCTATCGGCTTGCGCCCCGCAAACGAATGGGCCAGTGTCCCGCCATCCACCAGATCCAGCTCGCCACCCAAAGGCACGCCATGGGCGATGCGTGAAGCGATCAGGCCTTTTTCATTGAGCAACTGGGCGATGTAATGCGCCGTGGCCTCACCTTCCACCGTCGGGTTTGTGGCCAGAATCACTTCCGTAAACGTGCCCTGCTCATTGATGCGCTCCAGCAATTGCGGGATGCCGATGGCTTCAGGCCCGAGCCCGTCGAGCGGCGACAGGTGGCCCTTGAGCACGAAGTAACGACCGCGATAGCCGGTCTGCTCCACCGCATAGACATCCGTCGGCCCTTCGACTACGCACAGCAGCGTGTCGTCGCGGCGCGGGTCGGCGCATTGCGGGCACAGGTCTTCTTCGGTCAGGGTGCGGCATGCACGGCAGTGCCCGACACCTTCCATGGCCTGGCTCAATGCCAGTGCGAGACGCGAACCACCGCTGCGGTCCCGCTCCAGCAACTGCAACGCCATGCGTTGAGCGGTTTTCTGACCGACACCCGGCAGCACGCGGAAGGCATCGATCAGTTGGCGAATCAGGGGGCTGAAGCTCATGGAGAAAGGTCCGACAAAAACACAAGACGCGGTTTATACCCGTGCCTTGCAGTGAGCGTCAATTCGCGCTCTGCCAAATGCAGACCATTCGCGAACAAAAATGCCAGGCACTTGGGCCTGGCATCGATCGGTGCAGAGCAGCGCTTTTAGAAAGGCAGCTTCATGCCCGGTGGCAATTGCATGCCGGCGGTCATGCTGGCGGTCTTTTCCTGGCTGGCCTGCTCGACCTTGCGCACGGCGTCGTTGACGGCGGCAGCCACCAGGTCTTCCAGCACTTCCTTGTCTTCCTGCATCAGGCTGTCATCCAGAGTGATGCGTTTGACGTCATGACGACCGGTCATCACCACGCTCACCAAGCCTGCGCCCGACTGGCCGGTCACTTCCGCGTTGGCCAGCTCTTCCTGCATCTTGGCCATTTTTTCCTGCATTTGCTGCGCCTGCTTCATCAGGCCAGCCATGCCACCTTTCATCATGGGATATCTCCTCGAAAATGGATGGTTCGTTTGCGCAACGCCACAGGCGTCGAGCCGTCGGTTAATGAGTCTGCGCTACGGGAGCGTCCACAGGCTTGATCGTATCCTCTCGAATCACCGCGCCAAACTGTTGCAACATCTGCTGGATGAACGGATCGGCATGAATCGAAGCTTCGGCCTGACGCTGACGCTCGGCACGCAAGCGGGAGGCCGCCTGGGCAGGGGTTTCCTGCTCGGGCTTGATCAGTTCGATACTCAAATTGATCGTGCGGCCATGGAACTGGTTCAACGCTTCATTGAGACGACGCTGCTGAGTCGAGTTGAACAAGGCACTGTGGGCCGGGTCCAAGTGCAGCAGCCAGTTATCGCCTTCGGCCTTGATCAGGGTGCAGTTGGCGGCGATGCTGCCTGTCATCCCCGAGATGGGCAACTGCGGGAACATTTCCAGCCATTGCAGTGCAAGACCTGTAGCCGGCATCGCAGCCGGTGCAGGCTCGGGTTCCGGGGCTTCGGCCTCGGTGACGCTTTCGTGGGCCAGCTCATCGAGATAACTGTAGGAAGCAGGATCGATGTCGATATCCGGCTCTACATAGTCGTCGTCCAGAGGCGGCTCATCGTCGCGGTCCATGGGCGCAGACATATAGGCCGAATCCGGAATCGCCTCAAGCATGCCCGGTGTTACCGGCTGCTCGGCCAGTGACTCGGGCTGCCGGACCTGCGGCGCATCCGGCACCGGGCTGGCAGGCTCGGGCGTAGGCATCGGCGTCAATTCGGGCTGTTCGGAAACGGTCTCAAGCACAGGCTCGGGTTCTGCCTGCGCGACGGACTCAGGCACTGGCTCGGGTTCTGGTTGAGCGACAGGCTCAGGCACAGGCTCGGCAGCAGGTGACCTGGACTCGATCCATGGCAGATCGATTTCCTCGACCGGCGCAGCCTCTTGAACAGGCGGCGCAACCTCGGGCGCTGGCTTTTCAGCGACAGGTGCAGGCGCGACAACCGGTGCAGGCGCAGCAGCAGGCGTAACGGGAGCAACCGGTGCAACGGCAGTGGCACTCGCCACCGGAGGTCGGGAATCAACTGCGGCCTGGCTGATCCCCACTGGCTTTAGCGGCTGTCTCGGCGCATCGGCGCTCTCGGCAGGACGGAAGGCCAGCATGCGCAGCAACACCATTTCAAAGCCGCCGCGCGGGTCCGGTGCCAGCGGCAGATCGCGACGACCGATCAGGCCCATCTGGTAATAAAACTGTACGTCTTCGGCAGGCAGCGCCTGGGCCAGGGCCAGTACGCGCTCACGGTCGCCGTGGCCGTTATCGACACCCTCCGGCAGCGCCTGGGCAATCGCCACGCGATGCAGGACGTTAAGCATCTCCGACAGCACGCCATTCCAGTCAGGCCCCTGCTCGGCCAGATGACGCACGGCCTCCAGCAGCCCGCGTGCATCGCCTTCAAGCAAGGCGGTCAGCACATCGAACACCTGACCATGATCCAGCGTGCCCAGCATGGCGCGCACATCGGCCGCCATGACCTTGCCTTCACCGAAGGCAATCGCCTGATCGGTCAGGCTCATGGCATCACGCATCGAACCGTCGGCGGCGCGGCCCAGCAGCCACAGCGCGTCGTCCTCGAACGGCACATTCTCGACACCCAGCACATGGCTCAAGTGCTCGACCACCCGCTCGGGGGTCATGTTTTTCAGCGAGAACTGCAGGCAACGCGACAGAATCGTGGCCGGCAGCTTCTGCGGGTCGGTGGTCGCCAGGATGAACTTGACGTAGGGCGGCGGCTCTTCGAGGGTCTTGAGCAACGCATTGAACGAGTGGCTCGACAGCATGTGCACTTCGTCAATCAGGTAGACCTTGAAGCGCCCGCGGCTGGGGGCGTACTGCACGTTATCCAGCAGCTCGCGGGTATCCTCGACCTTGGTACGGCTCGCGGCGTCGATCTCGATCAGGTCGACGAAGCGGCCCTCGTCGATTTCCTGACAGACCGAACAGGTGCCGCAAGGCGTTGAAGTAATGCCGGTTTCGCAGTTCAGGCACTTGGCGATGATCCGCGCAATGGTCGTCTTGCCGACGCCACGGGTGCCGGTAAACAGATAGGCATGGTGCAGCCGCTGGCTGTCCAGCGCATTGATCAGGGCCTTCAACACATGAGTCTGGCCGACCATTTCGCGGAACGAGCGCGGACGCCATTTACGTGCAAGAACCTGATAACTCATTGAAAACCGTCGCAACTGGGAAGCGGAAGACCGCTAATGCTAGCGGAGCAAGGGCAAAATTGCATCTGGTGTCATGGGTTAATCTGGCCGGGATGAACGAATGCGTCAATCCGGGCCTCTATTAGAGCCCTACGTGGTAAAGAGGCCCCCATGCATCGATGTTCGCTTTTATTGAGCGCTCTGCTGTTATCAAGCCCCCTGCTCAGCGCCGCCGAGCCCCCGCTGCGCTTTTCTGTAGCCGAAAGCTGGTCGATGCCCTTGATCCGTGTCGAGAACCACCAGCCCACTGCTGGCATTCTGTTCGACATCATGCAGAGCCTGACCCATCAGTTGGGCCGTACCGCCGAATACCATGTGCTGCCGCGTCTGCGCGTTCAGCCGGCGCTGGAACGTGGCGAAGTGGATGTGCGCTGCTACACCGCCAAGGCCTGGGTGCCTAACCTGTCGGGGGATTATCTGTGGAGCCTGCCGATTCTGTATCAGCGTGACCAGTTGATCGCCTCCGCCGAAACCGCAGCCGGTCCCTACCCCGACCAATTCGATCACGAAACCATCGGCACCGTGCTGGGCTACAGCTACCCGACCATGGACCACATGTTCGCCAACCACAAACTGGTGCGCGAAGACGCACGCAGCCAGGAGCATGCGCTGCGCAAACTCATCGCCGGTCGCTATCACTACGCGATTGCCAGCCAACTGGTCATGGACTGGATCAACCGCGACCTGCCCGATCACAAACGTCTCAAGACCATTTCGATGATCAGCGAACAGGAAACCGGCTGCATCGTGCGCAATGACCCGAACATCCCCGCGCAGGAAATCCTCGACACCCTGGCGCGCATGAAGGCCTCGGGAGAGATCCAGCGGATCATCGATCGCTACACCACGACACTCGCTCCATGAAGAATCGCCGCACCTGCTCCCGGCGCGCATTCCTGTAGCAATATCGTCATAAAGCCTCGATACGCTCCACGGAAATCTTTAGTAACAATTAAAGCGAGCAGGTAATCCGCATGAGCGACAGACCAGACGACGACTCACAAACCAACCCCAGCCGTCGCCGTTTTCTGGGAGGCATGGCGGCACTGGGCGCAGGCGTTACCCTCGGCGGATACGCCAACGCCCAGGAAAAACCACCTGCCCGCGCTGAAAAACACCTGACCGGTGTCGAGCTGGACAAGGCACTCAAGCAACACATCAAGACCGTCGTCGTCATCTACGCCGAGAACCGCAGCTTCAATAACCTGTTCGGCGACTTCCCCGGCGTCGAAAAACCGCTCTCGGCCCTCAAGCCTGCCGACTACCAGCAACGCGACCGCGACGGCACCTTGCTCAAGACCCTGCCGCCCGCCTGGGGCGGTGTACTGCAGCTCGGGCCGCAGACGGTCGATGGCGTCAGCTACCCGGCTGGCGTGCAATATCAGGAAAACCTGCCCAACGCGCCCTTCCCGCTCAAAGGCCCGAATGGCGAAGACCTGCCGCTGAGCCTGGTCACCCGCGACCTGTGGCATGTGTTCTACCAGAACCAGATGCAGATCAACGAAGGCAAGAACGACCGCTTCGTGGCCTGGGCCGATGCTGGCGGGCTGACCATGGGCACTTACCCGCAGACCCAATACTCGCTGCGCCTGTGGGACGTCGCCAGAGAGTTCGTGCTGTGCGACAACTTCTTCCAGGGTGCTTTCGGCGGCTCGTTCCTCAACCACCAATACCTGATTTCCGCGACAGCGCCCTTCTACCCGGACGCAGCCAACTCAGCCGCCAAGTCGCAGATCGCCACGCTGCAAAGCGACGACCCGCAAGACCCGCGCCTCAAACCGCTGGACAAATCCCCGGCCAGCGCCATGGAAGGTCCGCCGCAATTCGGCCCCAGCGCCATCACGCCGGACGGCTATGCCGTCAACACTCTGGCCCCGCCCTACTGGCCGACCTGGCTGCGCGACCCGCAGAACCCTGACTACTCCAAGCCCGATCTGGCCAACGTGCTAGTGCCCCAGAGCCACGAACACATCGGCGACAAACTGTCGAAGAAAGGCGTCGAATGGGCCTGGTATGCCGGTGCCTGGCAAGTCACCCTGGACGAGTTCAAGGACTCCACCGGCATCCCGAAAATCCCCAACTTCCAGTACCACCACCAGCCGTTCAACTACTTCAAGCAGCAAGGCCCGGAAAACCCGGTCGAACGCAAGAAACGCCTGCGCGATGGCGGCCTGGGCGATGAGTCGAGCAGCAATAGATTCCTCGCCGACGCCGAAGCCGGCAAGCTGCCTGCCGTGACTTTCTACAAGCCTCAGGGCAACTTGAACATGCACGCCGGTTACGCCGACGTCGCATCGGGCGACCGGCATATCGACCGGGTCATCAAAGTGCTGCGCAACAGCCCGCAATGGGAAAACATGGTGATTGTCATCACCGTGGACGAAAACGGCGGCTGGTGGGACCACGTCGCCCCGCCCAAGGGCGACCGCTTCGGCCCCGGCACGCGCATCCCGGCGCTGGTCGTCTCGCCCTTCGCCCGTAAAGGCACGGTGGACCATACCGTCTACGACACTGCTTCCATCCTGCGCCTGATCACACGGGTTCATGGTCTGGAAACACTCGACGGCCTCAAGCGTCGCGACGACGCCATGCGCGCCCGCGGCCAGACGCCCATGGGCGACCTGACCAACGCGCTGCAATTTCCCACCTGAATGACTGAAAAGCCTGTCAGCCGCTATGCACAGCGGCTGACTTGAGGCCCAGGCCGCTCTCATATTCCTTGCGAGGTTCCAATCACCTTGCAAGGAATGCAGTACATGAACCAGACCTCAACCCCTTCCACACTCAAGGATCGGACCAGCACCGAGCTTATCGTCGTCCACTGCTCCGCCACCCGCGCCACGGCAGATATCGGCGTGCGTGAAATCACCCAATGGCATATCCAGCGCGGCTTCGACACCGTGGGCTATCACTACGTCATCCGCCGCAATGGCGAGCTGGAAACCGGACGCCCGGAAAGCACCATCGGTGCCCATGTGCGAGGCCATAACGGCAACTCCATCGGCATCTGCCTGGCCGGTGGTGTAGACGCCAGCAACAAACCGGAAAACAACTTCACCGCTGCGCAGTTTGCGACCCTCAAAACACTGCTGGGCCAACTCAAGGGGCGTTACCCGACTGCACGCATCCTCGGCCACCGCGACCTGTCACCGGACCGCAATGGTGACGGCAAGATCACGCCAGACGAGTTCATCAAGGCGTGTCCATCGTTCGATGTAGCGGCGTGGGTGGCAAGCCGGGCGCAGGCGCGTCAGGTCGACTGATCGATCCCACTTGCATACAGCCTGAACAACAACCTGTTCCACTGCATCACTCACAGCCCTTCATTCGTGCAGTGGAACAGCGCTCGCCATCAAGCCCGGCTTCACTGTCGAAGGCGGTGCCAGCTCGACAGTGCGGCAGTAATCCATGAACAAGCGGGTGGCCCGTGTCGGCTGGTTGTTACGCAGATAGGCCATGACCAGTGTCGATGCCGGCATATCATCTTCAATATCCAGCTGCGCGAGGAGTTCGCCATCGTAGGTCATGTTCGAGCAAGGTCGAGTGACCAATACCGAAAAACCCAGCCCCTGACCGACCATGCAGCGCACCATTTCAATCGACGGAGAGCTATAGGCCACCACCGGCGCATAGCCCTTTTCCGTAAAGATATCCATGAAGTAGGTCCTGCTGGGCACAGCATCCAGCAGGATCATCGGTTCCTTGCTCAGTTCGCTGAGCGTCACTGTTTTCTTCTGCGCCAGCGGATGGGCCGCAGGCAACAAGGCATAGGGTTTGTGCGGTGCATTCAGCTCTTCCTTGTTGATGGTGGCGCCCAGTTCCAGATCGTACAGAAACGCCAGATCGAAACGACCACGGTGCAAGCCGTGCATCAACTCATGCTGCTCGCCATCACACAATTGAATGGTGACATCCGGATAAAGGCTCTTGAAACCTGCGACCAGCCTTGGCATATAAAGTGGTGCTGCCGATTCAAAACAACCAATCGCAATAGTGCCCAGAACATGTTTGTTATCGGCACGAGAATTCTGCTCAAGTTCCTCGGAAAGCCGCAAAAGCTCCTTGGCCTTCTCATACACTTTGCCACCGCCGGAAGTCAGGGAAACACCTTGCGCATGGTGACGTACAAACAAGGGCTGATTAAAGGCTTCTTCAAGATTCTTGATAGCGACAGAAATGGAAGGCTGGGAAATATGTAATTGCCGCGAAGCTTCGGCAATGCTGTCCATTTCAACGGCAGTGACGAAATACTTGAGCTGCTTTAGTGTGAAATGAGTCACTGATGCCCCCGCGCTGTACGGCACTGCCTGAATAGCTTTTACCTATACCTTAGCGAAGACCGTGCCAGCCGCACTTTTTCTTTATGCGACCCGCTCGGCAGTCTGCTGGCCAGCCTGCCGGCGATGCGTCAAACCGACAGGGCCCCGTAATAAAGGGCCGCGAGGGAACGCACCGAATGCGCGCAACAATAACCGCCGTTTCAATGGCTCGCCCTGAAATGATGCGCAAAGTATGACACTCGACTTCCAACTCCAAAGCGATCCGCATCCACTGCGCCAAAGACAGTAACTGCTTAGGATTTTCCTATGCTATGGGCCAAAACTTACTATTTGGCGAGCGGACTTGGCTTCCATCATGATGGCCCACAGAAGGGAGAACAAAGAGCGTTCATGCCTCAACTTCGACAGGACGTCGCCCATCAATATTCACTTGCCGAGCGAACTGACGATGACGTTTGATTGGAAATACATGTTTAGTCTGCTCAGCGATAACGAGTTCTGGGTAGCGAGCTGGACAGTCATTCAACTCAGTGTATTGACCTGGGTAATAAGTATTATCCTGGGGTTTGTTGTGGCATTGGCCAAACAGTCTTCCCTGCCACTGATCAACTTGCCAGCCCGGGCTTATATCTGGTTATTTCGTAGTTTGCCTTTGCTGGTATTGTTGATCTTCATCTATAACCTGCCACAGGTCGTGCCCGCCACCTCAGCCGTGCTGGCCAATCCCTTCTGGGCTGGCCTGATCGCTCTGGTGATCTGTGAAACCGCTTACGTCGCAGAGATCCATCGCGGCGGTCTGCTCTCCATCGCCAAAGGGCAAAGCGAAGCGGCCCGCGCACTGGGGCTGACCTTTGTCGGTACGCAATGGCGCATCGTGATCCCACAGGCGCTGCGCGTAGCCCTGCCGTCGCTGACCAACGAATACATCTCCATCGTCAAACTCAGCTCACTGGTGTCGGTGATCTCGCTGACCGAGATCCTGATGGTCGGCCAGCGCCTGTATTCGCAGAACTTCCTGGTCATGGAAACCATGGCGGCAGTGGCCTTCTACTACGTACTGATCGTCACCGTGTTCGACTTCCTGCTCAAGCGGCTCGAACGCTACCTGGACGTGACCCAGCGCAAAGTGGTGCGCGAACCGGATGCCGACATGCTCAAGCTCGCCACTCGGGAGCGTGTCGTCGTGGATCGCCCGACTGCCACCCTTGAAGGCCCCGCGCTCCAGGCGACCCGTCTGCACAAGGCTTACAACGACATCGAAGTGCTGGGGGCCGTGAACCTGCAGATCCAGCCCGGTGAAGTGGTGTCGGTAATCGGGCCGTCGGGCTCGGGCAAGACCACGCTGATCCGCCTGCTCAACGGTCTTGAGCAGATCGATAACGGCGACATCAAGATCAACGGCAAGCCCTTCATTCACCTGACCCGCCAGGGCGCACAAAAGCCACGTTACGTGGAGCACACCGAACACCGCATGAAGATCGGCATGGTGTTCCAGAGCTTCAACCTGTTCCCGCACCTGAGCGTACTCGACAACCTGCTGTTGGCCCCGCGTTACCACCGCCTGGCACCGGCGAGTGAACTCAAGCAGCAGGCCTACGAACTGCTGCACAAGGTCGGCATGCTGGAACACGCCTGGAAATACCCACACCAGTTGTCCGGCGGCCAGCAGCAACGTGTAGCGATTGCCCGCGCCTTGATGATGCGTCCGCAAATCATGCTGTTCGACGAACCCACCTCGGCCCTGGACCCGGAAAAGGTCAACGAGGTGCTGCAGGTCATCGAAACCCTGGCGCAGGAAGGCATCACCATGGTCATCGTGACCCACGAGATGAACTTCGCCTTCAAGGTTTCCGACCGGATCGTATTCATGGAGAAGGGCCGTGTGGTGTGCGATGACCACCCACAGGCGCTGCGTAACGGCCAGCACCCGCGTGTCGAGGCTTTCTTGAAAGATGTGTCGCTGGCTTAACCCTAACGTTTGTTTGACGGGAAAAGAACATGATCGAGCAATGGCAGATAGACCAGTTTCATGAGCAGGGCTTCCTGGTAGTTGAAAACGTGCTGACCGCCCCTGAAGTGGCAGCGTTGCAGCAAGACTTCGACCAGTGGGTAGAAGATAGCCGCAGCCAGGACAAAGCTTGGGGGCAGACCGTGGATGGTCGCCCACGCTTCGACCTGGAAAGTGACCATCGCCCCGATCACCCGTCGCTGCGCCGCGTGACTTCCCCGACCGAGATCTCGCAGGCGTATTACCAGACAGCCTTCCAGTCGCGCATGGCAACCATTGCCGCGCAACTGATCGGCGGCAGCGGCACCCGTTTTCATCACAGCAAGATCAACTCCAAACTGCCTCACACCGCCACCCAGGTGAAATGGCACCAGGACTTCCTGTTCACGCCGCACAGCAACGACGACCTGGTGACAGCTCTGCTGATGGTCAGTGACGTGACCCCGGAAAACGGTCCGCTCAATGTCGCGCCGGGCAGCCACAAGGGAGAACTCTGGTCCCATTGGCAGAACGGCCGCTTTACAGGTGCCGTGGAAGAAACCGTCATTGAAGAGCACTGCCGGCAACCGGTCGCCTGCTATGGCCCGTCCGGCTCGGTGTGCTTCATGCACACCCGCTTGCTGCACGCCTCGAGCCCCAATGAAACCGAGTTCCCGCGCACCCTGTTCATCAGTGTCTATGCCGCCGAAGACGCCTTGCCCTTCGGTGAAAACCCGCTGCCCAGCGAGCACACCGGCCTGATGGTCGCGGGCCAGGAAAGCGGTCTGATCCGCAGCACCGTGCACCACATTCGCCTGCCACAGAAACCCAAGGGTGCTTCGTTCTTCGTGCAGCAAGCCGGAAACGACGTTGCCACAGCCTGAACACTATCGACTCTGCGAGGAATACCCATGAAGCTTTCCAGTCTGATTGTTCGTCCCGTTGCGCTGGCTGTACTGGGCGCTGCACTTGCCATGTCTTCGTCCATGGCCTCGGCCTTCCAGCAACCGGGCAAGATCATCGCCGGTTCCGACATGACGTTCTTCCCCTATGAATACATGGACAAGAACAAACCAGCCGGTTTCGACATCGAGTTTCTCGACGGGCTGGCCAAAGTCATGGGGATGAAGGCAGAGAACATCGACACCCGCTTTCCCAACCTGATCGGAGGCCTGCAGGGCGGCAAATTCGATATCACCAACTCGTCGATGTACATCACCGCCGACCGCCTCAAGGTCATCGACATGATCCCTTACCTCAAGAGCGGTGAATCCATTCTGTCCGTCAAGGGCAGCGCCTATCAACCCAAGACCCCGGAAGACTTCTGCGGCCACAAGATCGGCTCCATGGCGGCAACCTCCTGGCTGCAACAACTGCAGAAACTCTCCACCGATTACTGCGTGAAGAACGGCCTGCCACCTATCGCCATCAGTGAATACGGCACCGACCCGCAAACGACCCAGGCCATGCTGGCCCATGCCGTCGAAGCGCAGATCACCGACGCAGCCGTGGCTCGCGGGGTGGTCGAGAAGCTGGGCAACCGTGTGGTGATTTCTTCCGAAACCCTGATCTATCCCGTGCTTAACGGCTTCGGCGTGAAAAAGGGCAACGACGAGGTCAAGAAAGCGTTGATCGAAGGCCTTGAGAAATACAGCAAGACCCCGGAATACGCCGCCCTGCTTGAGAAATACAAATTCCAGGCTCCAACAGCCGATGACATCGCCACGCTGATGCCAAAACCCTGACAGCCCACGAACATGCCCGGCAGTCATTGCGGGTACGTTCTACCGGAGTGCACTACATGGCCCTCAATTTCGAAGAACAGACGCGCATCGACCTGGCGGCAACCTTTCGCATCATCGCCCACCTGGGCATGCACGAAGCCGTCGCCAACCATTTCAGCGCAGCCCTGTCGGCCGATGGCAAAAAGTTTCTGCTCAACCCCAAGTGGAAACACTTCGCGCGCGTGCGTGCCAGCGACCTGTTGCTGCTTGATGCCGATGATGCCGAAACCGCCTACCGCCCCGATGTGGATGCCACCGCCTGGTCCATTCACGGGCAGATCCACCAGAGCCTGCCCGATGCCCGCGTGGTGCTGCACTTGCACCCGATCTACACCACGGCAGTGGCGTGCCTGGCCAGGCCGCATATTCCGGCAATCGACCAGAACACCGCCCGCTATTTCAACCGGGTCGCAGTGGACGAACTTTACGGAGGCATGGCCGACACGACCGCCGAAGGCGCGCGCCTGACCGGTTTGCTGGAAGACAAGAGTCGCCTGCTGATGGGCAACCATGGCGTGATCGTCATCGCACCGACCGTAGGCGAAGCGTTCGACGATATCTGGACCCTGGAACGCGCCTGCCAGATTCTGGTGACGGCATGGTCCACAGGCCAGCCGCTGAAGATCCTGCCAGACGCTGTCGCGGAAAAGACCGCCCGCGACTGGGAGAAAATCACCGATTTCTCTCACCAGCACTTTGAAGAAATGAAGCTGCTGATGATTCAGCAGGACCCTTCGCTGGTCGACTGACAACACCCGTTACTGACTCGTTACACGTCTGCGGATGCCGTAGGCCCCTTTGCGCCTGCGCTCTGACGTTTCGCTACTTATTTACGGCACCAACACGTCGAAAACGGCCTGTTGAAGGAGGCCAGGATGACCGAGAAATTCACCGAAATAGACACGCTCGTCGTAGGCGCGGGCCAGGCTGGCATCGCCATGAGCGAGCACTTGAGCCGCATTGGCATTGAGCACCTGGTACTGGAAAAAAGCCGCATTGCCGAGGCCTGGCGCACGGGCCGCTGGGATTCGCTGGTCGCCAACGGACCGGCCTGGCATGACCGCTTCCCGGGCCTTGAATTCAACATGGACCCGGACGGATTCCCCGGCAAAGAACAGGTCGCCGACTACCTGGAGCGCTATGCCCGCAAATTCGATGCGCCCATCAAGACCGGCGTAGAGGTCAAGCGCGTCACCCGTAATCAGGGACGTGCCGGGTTCAGGGTCGAAACCAGTGCTGGCACCTATGTGGTCAACCATCTGGTCTCAGCGACCGGCCCCTTTCAAAAGCCCGTCATCCCGGCGATTGCGCCCAAGGACGATACCCTGCACCAGATTCACTCGGCCCACTATTTCAACCCTCAGCAACTGCCTGAAGGCGCAGTGCTGGTGGTCGGTGCCGGGTCCTCCGGCGTGCAGATCGCTGAAGAGCTGCTGCTCGCAGGCCGTAAGGTCTACTTGTCGGTCGGCCCGCACGACCGCCCTCCTCGCGCCTACCGTGGCCGCGACTTCTGTTGGTGGCTGGGCGTGCTGGGCCTGTGGGACAGCGAAACCGTGCAGCCCGGCAAGGAACACGTGACCATTGCCGTCAGCGGTGCCCGTGGCGGTTACACCGTGGACTTCCGCCGTCTGGCCCAGGCCGGCATGATCCTGACCGGCCTGACCGAAAGTTTTGCCGAGGGCAAGGTGCGCTTCCAGAACGACCTGGTGGAAAACCTCGACCGGGGCGACGAGAACTACCTGTCACTGCTCGATGCCGCCGATGCCTATGCGCAGCGCAATGGCCTGGACCTGCCGCTGGAACCTTCGGCCCGCGAGCGAGTGGCCGATGCCGCCTGCATCAGCCAACCGTTGCAGGAACTGGATCTGGCAGCCGCCGGAGTCACCTCGATCATCTGGGCCACGGGCTACTCACAGGATTACAGCTGGCTGCAACTCGATGCCTTCGATGCCAAGGGCAAACCTCGCCACCAGCGCGGCGTGTCCAGCGAACAAGGCCTGTATTTCGTCGGCCTGCCGTGGCTGTCGCGACGTGGCTCCGCCTTTATCTGGGGCGTGTGGCATGACGCCAAACATGTGGCCGAGCAAATCGGCATCCAGCACAAATACCGCTCGTATGACCAGAGCAAACGTGCAACCACAGCCCCCGTCGTCCAGCTACGCAACATCAACGGCTGATCACTTTATGGGAGCGCACATCGCTCCCCAGGAGTTTCACATGAGCACCCCGACCCACACTCGCATCCGCATGTTCAACACCAAGGACACCTACCCCAACCAGAGCCTGAACAACGACCTGTGCCAGGCCGTGCGTGCTGGCAATACCGTGTACGTGCGCGGCCAGGTAGGCACCGACTTCGACGGCAACCTGATCGGCCTCGGCGACCCCGCCGCACAGGCGAATCAGGCGATGAAAAACGTCAAGCAACTGCTGGAAGAAGCCGGCAGCGACCTGTCGCACATCGTCAAGACCACCACCTACATCATCGACCCGCGCTACCGCGAACCGGTCTATCACGAAGTAGGCAAATGGCTCAAAGGGGTGTTCCCCATCTCCACCGGCCTGGTGGTGTCGGCATTGGGTCAGCCGCAATGGCTGATGGAAATCGACGTGATCGCCGTTATCCCCGAATAAGGACTGCCGCCATGACCTTTTCCATTGCTGCACGTTGCGCAGAAACCGGCCAACTGGGCATCGCCATCAGCTCATCGAGCATTGCCGTGGGCGCACGTTGCCCCTGGTTGAGCGCGGGCGTTGGGGCCGTGTCCTCGCAGAACATCACTTTGCCAGCGCTGGGACCTCGCACACTGGACCTCATGGATCAGGACCTGTCGCCAGCCGAGGCACTGGAAGAGGCTCTGGCAGGTAACGTCTTCAGCGACTATCGGCAGATCACGGCCATCGACCACCTGGGACGAACCGCGCACTTCAGCGGCAGCAAAACACTGGGAATCCACAACGCACGCAGCGTAGAACAGTGCGTGGTGGCCGGCAATATGCTCGCGAGCCCGTCGGTCATAGACGCCATGATCCAGACGTTCGAGCAAAGCAACGGCCCCCTGGCCGAGCGCCTGCTGCAAGCCATGCGCGCAGGCCTGACAGCAGGCGGCGAAGCCGGACCGGTACATTCGGCAGCTCTGAAAGTGGTGGGCGAACCTTCCTGGCCCATCATCGATCTGCGCGTGGACTGGACAGACCACGACCCCATCGAAGCGCTGAACATCCTGTGGCAGGCCTACCAGCCACAAATGCAGGACTACATCGACCGCGCCCTGAACCCCGCCAGCGCACCGGGTTATGGCGTGCCGGGGGATGAACGATGAACACCAGTCGCGAACTGCTGGCGAAACTGGTGGCCTTCGACACCACCAGCCGGGCCTCCAACCTGGAACTGATCGACTTTGTTCGTGACTACCTCAACAGCTTCGGGGTCGACTGCGAACTGATCTACAACGCGCAGAAGACCAAAGCCAACCTGTTCGCCACCCTCGGCCCGGCCGAAGTTCCGGGCATCGTCCTGTCCGGGCATACCGATGTGGTGCCCGTGGACGGCCAGGCCTGGACCTTCCCGCCCTTCGAGCTGAGCGAAAGTGACGGCAAACTCTACGGTCGCGGCACAGCCGACATGAAAGGCTATATCGCCTGCGTGCTGGCACTGGTCCCGGCGTTGGCGCAAGCGGCGTTGCGCATACCGGTACACATTGCCCTGTCCTACGATGAAGAAGTCGGCTGCCTGGGCGTGCGCTCATTGCTTGCCGCGCTTGAGCCCCGCCCCGTGAAACCGCTGCTGTGCGTGATCGGCGAACCCACAGAACTCAAACCGGTGCTCGGCCACAAGGGCAAAGTGGCCATGCGCTGCGAAGTCCATGGGGCAGCCTGTCACTCAGCGCACGCCCCCAGCGGGGTCAACGCCATCGAATACGCCGCCAGACTGATCGGCGAACTGGGTCGCCTCGGGGAAGCGTTGAAAGCAGCCGATGCACAGGACCCACGCTTTGACCCGCCCTTCTCCACCGTACAGACAGGCGTGATCGGCGGCGGCACCGCCTTGAACATCGTGCCGCAACATTGCCACTTCGACTTCGAAGTCCGCTCGCTCCCGGCCCTGGACCCGCAGCAGATCGTCAGCGCCATGCAAACCTACGCCCAGCACAACCTGCTGCCGGCCATGCGCGCCGTGAGCGGACAAAGCGACATCCGATTTACCGAACTGTCGAGCTATCCGGGGCTGGATACCTCGATGCACAGCCAGGCAGCGGAGCTGATTGCACAATTCTGCGGCTCCCGAGCCTTCGACACCGTCGCCTTCGGCACTGAAGGAGGACTCTTCGACCAGTCAGGCATCCCTGCCGTGGTATGCGGGCCAGGCAGCATGGAGCAAGGCCATAAGCCGGACGAATTCATCAGCATCGAACAGCTCGATGCCTGCGACAGAATGCTGAGGCAAGTGCTGGCGTTTGCTTGTAGTTGAGGCACGGATACAACGTTAAGGTCAAAAGTAACCTTGTGGGAGGCAGCTTGCTGGCGACTTCTTCAATACAACCACAAAATATCTGCCGACTTTCAGGCCCTTATCGCCAGCAAGCTGCATCCCACAGGTTTGGCTGTGCCTTGAGTGATTGGCATTACAACACTCCGCCAACCGATTGCAGATCAATTACCACCCCCTTAATATGCCGAGCCATCAGAACTGCAGTTTCTCGGCCCGTCCGTCAAACGCCCCTCCGACACTTTGAAATGGATCTTCAAATGAGTGGCAAACCTGCTGCCCGCGTCAGCGACCCCACCAGTTGCCCGTTACCAGGGCACGGCACCAACCCGATAGCCAGCGGCTCCCCCAACGTAAACTTCGACGGCCTGCCAGCCGCCCGCATGAGCGACACCTCAGCCTGCGGCAGCCCGATCACCGGCGCCGTCAGCTCCACCGTCTTCATCAATGGCCTGCCCGCCGCCACTCTGGGCAGTACCGGTGCCCACGGCAATGTGATCATCGGCGGCTCCGGCACCGTCATCATCGGCGACACCTTCGTCCCGGCCCCCTTCAGCGGCCTGCTGCCGATGCCCGTGCACTTCAGCGACCGACTCAAACTCATCAACGAAACCACCGGCGAACCCATGCCCAACCACGGCTACGC
>JAAIGE0101469996.1_pt1 | contig 21702 bp, 18 predicted proteins | sample 6487951 | NCBI WGS metagenome assembly JAAIGE01 (sample SAMN13974128, study PRJNA590717) | phyllosphere metagenome | biome: tomato field; feature: multiple bacterial spot infested tomato fields; material: tomato leaves; isolation source: leaves from tomato fields | host: Solanum lycopersicum ...
AAACCTACGCCATGCTGCAGGAGGCGCAGCGGCTGCGCGCGCAGGGTCTGGATGTGCTGATCGGCGTGGTGGAGACCCATGAACGGCCGGAAACCGCGCAGCTGCTGACAGGATTGCCCCTGTTGCCGCGTCGTGCGACCGGTCGCTCGCGTCATGCGGAGTTCGATCTCGATGCGGCACTGGCTCGCCATCCGGCGGTGATCCTGATGGATGAGCTGGCGCACACCAACGTGCAGGGCTCGCGCCATCCCAAGCGCTGGCAGGACATCGAAGAGCTGCTTGAAGCGGGCATCGACGTGCTGACCACCGTCAACGTGCAGCATCTTGAGAGCCTCAACGATGTGGTCGGTGGTGTCACCGGCATTCAGGTGCGTGAAACCGTGCCCGATCCTTTTTTCGACAGCGCCGATGAGGTGGTGCTGGTCGATCTGCCGCCCGACGATCTGCGTCAGCGGCTGAAAGAGGGCAAGGTCTACATCGGTGACCGGGCAGAGCGCGCTATCGAAAACTTTTTCCGCAAAGGTAACCTGTTCGCCCTGCGTGAGCTGGCCCTGCGTCGCACCGCCGATCGGGTGGATGACCAGATGCGCGCCTGGCGCGATCAGCAGGGGCGGGATCGCGTCTGGCACACCCGCGACGCCATTCTGCTCTGCATCGGCGACGACAGCGGCAGTGAGAAGCTGGTGCGCACGGCCGCCCGGCTGGCGGCGCGGCTCGGCAGTGAATGGCATGCGGTCTATGTTGAAACGCCCCGTCTTCACCGGCTGCCGGAAGGACGGCGGCGGGCGATTCTGCGCACGCTGCAGCTGGCGCAGGAGCTGGGGGCGGAAACCGCCACCCTCTCCGAGCCGGATGAAGCCGAAGCGGTGCTGGGCTACGCGCGCGAACATAATCTGGGCAAAATCGTCACCGGCCGCCGTCCGCTGCGGCGCTGGCGGCGTGACAGTTTTGCTGAGCGGCTCGGCCAGCTGGGACCGGATCTCGACCTGCTGGTGGTGGCGCTGGATGAACCGCTGAAGGATGCGCCGCATCCGCTGCCGGATGGCCGCCCGACCAGCGATAAATGGCGGATTCAGCTACGTGGCGTGATGATGGCGCTGGTGCTCTGCATCGCCGTTACCGCCGCCGGGCAGTCGGTGCTGATCAACTTCGATCCCGCCAACTGCGTGATGATCTACCTGCTGGCGGTGGTGATCGTGGCGCTGCGCTACGGGCGCTGGCCATCGGTGATCGCCACGGTGATGAATATCGTCGCCTTCGACCTCTTCTTTGTGGCCCCCACCGGCACGGTGGCGGTCTCCGACCTGCAATATCTGGTCACCTTTGGTGTGATGCTGGCGGTCGGGGTCATCGTCGGCAACCTCACGGCGGGCGTCCGCTATCAGGCGCGGGTGGCACGCTACCGCGAACAGCGTGCGCGACAGCTCTATGAGATGGCGAAATCGCTGGGCAGCGCCTTAACGCCGCAGGATATCGCGGCGACCAGCCAGCGGGTGCTGGATGCCACCCTGCAGGCGCGCTGCCTGCTGCTGTTGCCGGATGAGCAGGGCGAACTGCAGCCGGTCGGCGAGGCGTTACCGGCCAGCGAACCGGACCGCGCTATCGCGAAGTGGAGCTACAGCAAAGGCCAGCCGGCGGGAGCGGGCACCGATACGTTACCGGCGGTGCCTTATCAGATCCTGCCGCTGAAAAGCGGCGCGCACTGCCGGGGCCTGCTGGTGGTGGAGCCGCAGAATCTGCGTCAGCTGATGATCCCTGAACAGCAGCGGCTGGTGGAAACCTTCACGGTGCTGATTGCTAACGCGCTGGAGCGGATGGCGCTGTCGCACAGCGAGGCGGCATCGCGGCTCTCGGCGGAGCGGGAACAGCTGCGCAATGCGCTGCTGTCCGCCCTGTCACACGATCTGCGCACCCCGCTGACTGTGCTGTTTGGTCAGGCGGAAATGCTGATGCTCGACCTGGCCAGCGACAACTCAAAATATGTGCCGCAGGCCAGCCAGATCCGCGAGCAGACGCTGAGTACCATCCGGCTGGTCAGCAATATGCTGGATATGGCGCGCATTCAGTCGGGCGGCCTCAATCTGCGTGAAGAGTGGCTGGCGCTGGAGGAGGTGATTGGCGGGGCGCTGAGCAGCATGGCGCCGTCGCTGAAAGGGCATGAGGTGCAGCTCGACCTGCCGGACGATATCGTGCTGATCAAAGGCGACAGCACACTGCTGGAGCGGGTCTTCACTAACCTGATTGAAAACAGCCTGAAGTATGCCGGTAACTGTGCGCCGCGCGGCATCCGGGCGTGGCGTGCCGCAAACCGGCTGGAGATCTCGGTCTGGGATGGCGGGCCGGGCATCGCTGAAGGGGACTTAAGCCGGATATTCGATAAGTTTTCGCGCGGTGATAAGGAGTCTGCCGTACCGGGCGTCGGGCTGGGGCTGGCGATCTGTAAAACCATCATTGAGAGCCACGGCGGCCAGATCTGGGCAGAGAATCGGACCGAAGGCGGCGCGGCCTTTCGTCTCTCGCTTCCCCTGCCGCCGGTTCCGGAAATTTCTGACGACGAGCTGAAATAACTTCACAGTGAATCGGTTATACTCCCGGACCTGTCTGATTACGTGTGGGATTGTATGGAACGTTTTACCGAAAACCTGATGTATGCATCGCGCTGGTTGCTGGCCCCGGTTTACATTGGACTTTCGCTGGGATTGCTGGCGCTGACGATTAAATTTTTCCAGGAAATAGTCCACCTGCTGCCCAACATTTTCAGCATTGCGGAAAACGATCTGATCCTGCTGCTGCTGTCGCTGGTCGATATGACGCTGGTTGGCGGTCTGCTGGTGATGGTGATGCTGTCAGGCTATGAGAACTTTATCTCGAAGCTCGATATCGCCGAACACAAAGAGAAGCTGAGCTGGCTGGGCAAGATGGACTCCGGCTCGCTTAAAAATAAAGTCGCCGCCTCCATTGTGGCGATCTCCTCTATCCATCTGCTGCGTATCTTTATGGATGCGCGCAACGTCGCCAACGACAAGCTGATGTGGTACGTGATCATCCATCTGACCTTTGTGCTCTCCGCGTTTGTTATGGGCTGGCTGGATAACATGTCAAAAATGGAGAAAAAGCACGCTGGCTGATCTGCTCAGCGTGCCGGGGGGCGGGTGCCGAGCAGCTGCGGCATGACCGTTTTAATCAGCGTAAAAAAATGGCGCAGCCTTGCCGGATAGTAGCTGGCCCACGGGTAGGTCAGCCAGACCGGCAGCGGCGGCGCCTGCCACGCCGGCAGCAGCTGCACCAGCGCGCCGCTCTCCAGATCGTCCTGTACCACCCACGATGAAACCAGCGCCACGCCCATTCCGGCCAGCGCGGCCTTGCGCACCGCATAAAGGCTGTCGCTGGCGAGCCGCGGCGCGATCGCCAGGTTCACCATTGCGCTATCGCTGACGCGCTGCAGCGCAATCTCATTGCGATAAAAGCTGGTCAGCGCCAGCCACGGCAGCTGTGTCAGTTCTTCTGCCTGCGTCACGGGCGGATGGGCGGCCAGCAGCGCCGGCGCCGCCACCACAATACGCGGCACTTCCGCCAGCAGCACGGCCACTATGCCCGGATCGTCCGGCGCACCGACCTGAATCGCACAGTCCACGTTTTCACTGATAAAGTCCGGCGTGCGATCGTTAAGCATCCACTCTACATTCAGACGCGGATAGCGCTCCAGCCAGGCGACCAGCGGCGTAATCAGCTGATCCTGCCCGAAAGCGTGCGGTGCGCGCACCCGCAGCGTGCCCGCTGGTTCGTCATGTGAGCCGGTCAGTTCATCCTCCAGCGCGTACCACGTTGCCAGCAGCTGGCGCGCCTGCGTATAGCAGCGCTCCCCGTCATCGGTCAGCTTGAGCGCATGGGTGGTGCGCAGTATCAGCTTCAGGCCGAGATAGTGCTCCAGCGCCTGCAGCCGGCGGCTGACGGTAGGCTGGGTGGTATTAAGCTGCCGCGCGGCGGCGGAGAGGGAGCCACTCTCAACGATACGGATAAAGGTCTGCATCAGGGCAATACGATCGGTGCTGGTCAGGTTATTCATACGTACCACGCATAACGGTTGTGTCCTGTCACACTCTACCGCGTATGGCTGTCGCGCGCTTTAATAGGCGCAACTTTTCAGGAGAGCCACCTATGTCTGTTTTATCGTCATCTGCCCGTCGCGCAGAAACGCTTCCCGCTCCGCTGCTGTTTACGCTTGCCGCCGGTGCCGGCCTGAGCGTCGCCTCTATCTACTACAGTCAGCCCATGCTGGATATCATCAGTAAAACGTTTAATACCGGCATCAGCAGCACCGGTATGGTGCCGATGCTGACGCAGGCGGGCTATGCGCTGGGGATCCTGCTGCTGGCCCCGCTGGGCGATCGCCACGACCGGCGGACCATTATTCTGATTAAAGGTCTACTGCTGGTGGCCTCGCTGCTGCTGTGTGGCTTTGCCGGCGGAATCGGCGCGCTGCTGATCGCCAGCTTTGTCACCGGGCTGACCGCTACCGTCGCGCAGGATATTGTGCCCGCCTCTGCCGCGCTGGCACCGGAGCATCGCCGGGGCAAGACGGTTGGCGTGGTAATGACCGGGCTGCTGGCGGGCATTCTGCTGTCGCGCGTGATCAGCGGCCTGGTGGCGGAGTATGCCGGCTGGCGTACGCTCTATTTTATCGCTGCGGGTGCCATGCTGCTGATGACGCTGGCGCTCTGGCGCGTGCTGCCGCGCTTCACACCCGGTACCGCCGTCAGCTATCCGCGCCTGCTGCTGTCGCTGGCGCAGCTGTGGCGTCAGCATCAGACGCTGCGCCGCGCCGCGCTGGCACAGGGGCTGCTATCGGTGGGATTCAGCGCCTTCTGGTCAACGCTGGCGCTGATGCTGAGCGAGCGCTTTCATTTCGACAGTGCCATCGCGGGTGCGTTTGGCCTGGCGGGCGCGGCAGGGGCGCTGGCTGCTCCGCTGGCCGGCAGCGTAGCCGATCGCATCGGTCCGGCGCGGGTGACGCAGTATGGCTCTGCGCTGGTGATGGTGTCGTTCGCGCTGATGTTTTTGCTGCCGCTGCTGCCGCTGGCGGCGCAGCCGGGCGTGATTATCCTGAGTACGGTGGGATTTGATCTGGGGGTGCAGGCGACGCTGGTGGCGCATCAGACGCTGGTCTACAGCCTGGCACCTGAGGCGCGCAGCCGCCTGAATGCCCTGATGTTTACCGTGGTGTTTGTCGGCATGGCCGCCGGCGCGGCCCTCGGCAGCCTGGCGCTGGCGCATTTTGGCTGGAACGGCGTGGTCACGCTGGCAACGACGGCGGCGGCGCTGGCGCTGCTGGTACGCCTGGGCAGTGCGCATCTCAGACACTAATTTTCAATCCTGTGCCAGGCTTAAGGGAGTTATGTTTTTGAAAAGCGGAGCGTTATGAATTTCCTTGCCTGGACCGCCGTTGTCGGCGGTCTGTTACTGATCATGTCACTGGCCTCCGGCTGGATCCACCGCGGGCCGGTGACCTCATTTGGCCTCTATCTTATCGCCGGGATTATCTGCGGTCCCTGGGTGCTGGACCTGCTGCGTATCGATATTGTTGGTCACTCTGAGCTGGTGGCGCATATCACCGAAATCACCATGGCCGCGTCGCTGTTTATCACCGGTCTGAAGCTGCGCCTGCCGCTGAAAGCGCACGCCTGGCGGGTCGGACTGCGGCTGGCGTTTCCGGCGATGCTGCTGACGGTAGGCGGCATGGCGTGCCTGGTGCACTGGATCACCGGCTTTAACTGGCCGCTGTCGCTGGCGTTTGGCGCCATTGTTGCGCCAACCGATCCGGTGCTGGCCAGCCTGATTTCAGTCAACGATGCGCGCGATGATGATGCGCTGCGCGTTGCGCTCTCCAGCGAGGCGGGAATGAACGATGGCTCGGCGCTGCCGCTGCTGATCCTGGCGCTGCTGCTGATGCGCCCGGAAGGCTTTGATCTCGCCAGCCTGGGGGAGTGGGCGACGCTGGATGTGCTCTGGTCTATTGGCGGGGGGATTGCAATTGGCTATCTGCTGGGGCGCGTTATCGGCCAGCTCGCGGCGCGGCTGCGCAGCGCGCACGACGATGTGGCGCCAAACGATTTTCTCGCGCTGGCGCTTATTGCGTTCAGCTATGCCGCCTCGCAGGCGCTGGATGCCTCCGGCTTCCTGGCAACCTTTGCTGCAGGCGTCGGCCTGCGGCGCGCTGAACTGCGCGTCACGCGCTGTTTTCCGCTGGAAGATCTGCCGGAGGAGAAGCAGCATCTGCCGGCTGAAGTCATGGTGAATCCTAATCAGCGCGTGCGGCAGAGCGGCGGCGGCATGGTTAAGTCCGTGGGTCTGGTCATTGGCGATGCGCTCTCATTTGGCGATACGGTAGAGCGCCTGCTGGCTGCCGCGCTGATGGTGGTGCTGGGCATTACGCTGGCGCACCACTGGAATCCGATGGGCATCGGCCTGGCGCTGCTGCTGTTTGTCGTGGTGCGGCCGCTGGCGGTCTGGCTCACCACCTGGCGCTGCGAAATGCCGCGCGCGCGCCGGCTGCTGATTGGCTGGCTCGGCATTCGCGGGATCGGCAGTATCAACTATATCGCTTTTGCCTGGGTGCACGGCCTGCAGGGCGCTGAAGCGCAGCAGATGGTGGATATGGCCCTGACCATTGTAGTATGCAGCGTGGTGCTGCACGGTATCACGGTGACACCGCTTTTAAACTGGCGTGCTGCCCGCCAGGCGGCACGCACGCAACAGGATGAAACCTGAGTTTCCGGAAACAACAGGAGCCTTTATGAAACGCTTATTGATTGCCCTGACGGGCTTAACCCTTTCCGCCAGCGCGCTGGCGGCAGATGCGGATGCGCAGGAAAATGTCTACGCCGGCCAGCTCTGCCATCTGGTCAGCAGCGAACAGAAAACCGGTGACATGGAGAGCTATACCGCCAAGCTGAAGGCGCAAATGGCCGCCAGCCAGTCACCTTCTGCCATGAACAAGACTGAATTTGATGAAGAGATCGCGCAGGAAGTGATCAACGGCTGGCTGGAACTCGGCGAAGAGGAGCGCGGTAAGCTGCGCCACGATCAGCAGCAGTGCGAGCAGACCGTCATGACGCAGTTTCAGCAGCAGGATTAAGCCGCCGCTTTGCGGTATGTGCCACCGCGGCAGCGACAGCCATCACGTTATACGCGCCTTTTATGGCGCGTTTTTTTATGGCTTTTTGGTGCGGAATGCGTACATTATCGCCGGATAGAAATCAGACTTTCGTCACACCAATAATCTGACCCGTGGCCGGGTGTTTCCTGAGAGTGGCTGGCACGCAACATGATGACACGTCGTCGTTTTTTACAGGCGAGCGGGGCAACCGTTCTCGCGATGACCACCGGCAAGCTGTTTGCCCGTGATGACATCATTCCGCTCTGGCCGGATGAGCCGCCGGGTGGGGGCGGTCCGTCCGGCCTGTTAAGGGTCAATACTAAAGGCTCATGGACCAATATCGTTTCACCCGCTATCCAGCGCTTTCGTCCGGAAAACCCCAACGGCGAGGCGGTACTGATTGCCGCGGGCGGTGGCTATCGCTTCATCGGCATGGGCCGGGAGGCGTGGCCGGTGGCGCGCTGGCTGAATGCCAATGGATATACCGCCTATGTGCTGAGCTATCGCCTGCCCGGTGAAAAGTGGCAGGCGGGCAATCTGGCACCGCTGCAGGATGCACAGCGCGCCATTCGCATGGTGCGCGCGATGGAGTCGAAAGTGCACCTGCTCGGCTTTTCGGCCGGCGGCCATCTGCTGGGCATGGCCGCCGCGCGACCTGACTTTCGCACTTATCCGCAGCAGGACGCGCTGGATGAGATCGTGCCTTCAGCCAGCAGCGTGGGGCTTATCTACCCGGTGATCACGCTGGAAGCGCCGTTTCAGCATACGCAGACCCGCCTGATGATGGTGGGGGCGCACGCCACTGCGACCCAGGCGGCGAACTGGTCCGTGCAAAACTATGTTACCCGCGCCTATCCGCCGACGTTTCTCGCCCAGGCAGAGGACGATCGCACCTCTAATCCTTACAACACCGAACTGATGCGCGACGTCTGCCGGCGCATGCGCGTACCGGTTGAGCTGATTGAGCTCAGCAGCGGCGGGCACGGATTTGGCCTGGGTAAAGCGGGCACGCCTGCTGCGCTCTGGGACCAGGCGTATGTGCGCTGGCTCGATAAACTGAGCTGATCGCTGCGGCGCACCTGCCGCACACCCTACCAGGCGGGAATGCTGTTGCACTGCCACACTCAGTAACCGTTGACATCCTCCCCGCCCTAAAGGGTGGGGATTCCTACAGCCAGACGGCGATGCCCCGCCGCGAGTATATTCTTTGACGCGTTCACATCGCGATCATGTAGCGTTCCGCACTCGCTACAAGTCCATACTCTTATTCGCAAGCCTGCTCTACCTTTCGGACTGTTGGGGGATAGCGCCCCACAACACGAACAAGCCTGGGTGGAATAGCTTTCGTTGACTACCTGAAACACGGCTGATCGCGCAATCGCTTTATATTCCAGTTGTGTTTTGAGCATTGACCAGCCAGCGTCTAAAACGCTTTTTGCCATCTTTGTTTTGATTAGCTTGCTGGTGCTCACGTCGCCCACGAAGATCGCCGCATTCGCATTCACAATAGCTGTACTGAATTTGTGCAATGCGTCTTTGCGACGGTTTTTAATTTTGGCGTATATAGCCTTCACACGGTGCTTTTTGTTCGCCCGTTGTGCCTTGCCTAACGACGATTCAAGATCACGATAGAACCGCCCCGCCGCCAGCTTTTCACCGTCTGACGTGGTGGCAATATCCTTTAACCCTAAGTCGATACCAACGGCGCTAACGCCTTCGGTTGGCTGTGCGGTGTAGTCTACTGCTACGTTGAAATACCAGCGCCCCCGGCTATCTTCGGAGAAGCTACCCGCGCGGAATTTATAGGCGCTCAAGCCGTATGAATCCCACACTTTAAACAGCTTGCCAGCAAACTTAACTTGCCCATTTTGCCACTTCGCAAAACCGACTTTAAACGGAATCCAGCCTAACGAGCGTTTAGATCCGCCGCTGATACGCCAGCGCAATTTTGCCCGTTTAAACTGCTTGCGGGCTTTGCCGTGGACGGCGATCACTTCCTGAATGCTGGCGCTATCGATCAGATAGCCTTTTTCCTTGCGGAGTCCGGCGGTTTGCTTTTGAACATCATACGCGGTTAGCCACTTTGGAACCTGCGCACCAAACTCGCCAGCATTGCTATATGCCTTGCTGGTTATCTCGTTTGCCAGATTAAAGATCTGATTCACCTCATACGCCATTTGGCGCAATAAAGCGGCGTGTTTGTCTTTAACTCTGACTGATAAGGTTTTGGTCTTAACATTCATAGTTCGCTACACTACGCAATTTGAAGCATGTTTACAAGGTTGGTCTATGGAGTTAACTTATCGAACGGGGCGGCATTGTGTCTTTGTGCTGCACTGCCATTTAATCTTTATCACTAAGTATCGGGGCAAGGTGTTTAACGCCGTGCAACTGGAAACGCTGGAAAAGATAATTCGCAACGTATGCGAACAATTTGAATGCGAAGTTGTGGAGTTTAACGGGGGGGCGGATCACGTTCATATTCTGCTTAACTTCCCGCCGAAGGTGGCGATCAGCAAGCTGGTTAATAGCCTGAAAGGGGTTAGCAGTCGCAAGATGAAATTGCATCATCCTGAATTGCATAAGCCCGCGTGGAAGTCAGACGCGCTCTGGTCGCCGTCTTATTTCGCTGGAACCGTGGGCGGTGCGCCCCCTGAAGTGATAAAAAAATATATTGAGGATCAGAGCCGCCCTCATTAGCGCCCTTGCGGGCGCTTCGCTCTGCATCCCCTACCTAAAAGGAAGGGGCTTTCCGCGAAAAGCCTGGTAACGCGTTATTGTGTCCTGACAGGAGAAAAGCGAATGAAAGCGATGATTCTTAACCAGCCCGGCGGGCTGGTTAATCTGCGGCTGGTGGATCTGCCCGATCCCGGCAAGCCCGCCGCTGACGAGATCCGCGTCCGTATCCACGCCACCTCACTTAATTATCACGATCTGCTGGTTGCCGACGGATCGATCCCGACCGAAGCGGGGCGCATTATGATGGCGGACGGCGCCGGCGTCGTGGAGGCGGTGGGCAGCAGCGTCAGCGAATTCCGCCCCGGCGACCACGTGGTTTCCTGCTTTTTCCCGCAGTGGCAGGATGGCCTGCCTTACGCCCGCGTGGGCGACTTCACCCGCACGCCGGGAGATGGCGCGCAGGGCTTTGCCGCGGAAACCGTGGTGCGCCCGGCGCATCACTTCACCCTGGCGCCGCGCGGCTGGAGCCATGCTGAAGCGGCCACTATCACCACCTCCGGGCTGACGGCGTGGCGGGCGCTGGTAGGCGATGCGCAGATCAAGGCGGGCGATACTATCGTTACGCTCGGCACCGGCGGCGTCTCCATTACCGCACTGCAGATCGCCAAAGCGATGGGCGCGCGGGTGATTGTCACCTCATCCTCTGATGAGAAGCTGGCGCGTGCGCGCGAGCTGGGCGCCGATGCCGGCATTAACTACCGCACCACGCCCGGGTGGGGCAGCGAAGTACAGCAGCTGACGGATGGGATCGGTGCGGACGTGGTGATTGAGCTGGGCGGACCGGGCACCATGGCAGAGTCGATCAAAGCGGTGCGTATCGGCGGACATATCGCGCTGATTGGCGTACTGACCGGCCATGAAGGCGTGATCCCGACCTCGCTGTTGATGGCGAAACAGGCGCGGATCCAGGGGCTGATAGTGGGCCATCGCCGGCAGCAGCAGGAGTTTGTGCGGGCGCTGGAGCAGATTGCGGTGCGGCCGGTGATTGGTGAGCATTTTGCGGCGCTTGACGATCTGCCGGCGGCGTTCCGCCATCAGCAGGGCGCCAGCCACTTTGGCAAAATTACCGTCTCCTGGTAACCGGCTACGGCGATCAAAAAAGGCGCCCGTCCGGGCGCCTTTTTGTTAACGCATCGTCACAAACTCTTCCGCTGCGGTGGGGTGAATCGCCACGGTATTGTCGAAATCTTTTTTCGTGGCACCCATCTTCAGCGCCACGGCAAAGCCCTGCAGCATCTCATCCATGCCGCTGCCGATGCCGTGAATACCGACAATCTTCTCTTCCGGGCCGACGCAGACCAGCTTCATGCGGCACGGCTGGCGATGCTGCGTGACCGCGGTGTACATGGCGGTAAAAGAGGATTTATAGACTTTCACCTGGTCATCACCATACTGCTCGCGCGCCTGCGGTTCGGTCAGGCCCACCGTGCCAATCGGCGGATGGCTGAACACCACTGTCGGAATATTGCTGTAGTCGAGATGCTCATCCGGTTTGTTGTTAAACAGACGCTCAGAGAGACGACGGCCTGCCGCCACCGCTACCGGCGTCAGCTCGACGGCACCGGTGTTATCTCCTACCGCATAAATACCTGCGACGCTGGTATTCTGAAACTTATCGACGCGGATATAGCCTTTCTCATCGAGCGCAACGCCGGTCACGTCAAGGTTAAGATTATCGGTTGCCGGTTCACGACCCACCGCCCAGACCAGGCAATCCACGGTCTGTTCGCTGCCATTTTCCAGCTGCAGCGTCAGGCTGCCGTCAGCATTTTTAACCACGGCTTTTGGCGTCGCTTCGGTATGCAGCTGCGGGCCTTCCGCCTGCATCACCTCCACCAGCGTTTCGCTCAGGAGCGGATCAAAACTGCGCAGCGGAGCGTGTTTACGCACGAACAGATGCGTTTCCGCGCCCAGCGCGTTGACCACGCCTGCCAGCTCGACGGCGATATAGCCTGCACCCACTACGGCCACGCGCCGCGGTAAGGATCCCAGCTCAAAGAAACCGTCAGAATCGATACCATATTCGGCACCTGGCACAGCAGGGCGCACCGGGCGTCCGCCGGTGGCGATCAGAATATGATCGGCGGTGATCGTTTCACCATTAACTTCCACCGTGTGCGCATCCATAAAGCGGGCAAAGCCTTTGATGACTTCGACTTTGTTTTTGCCCAGCACGTTGTCATAAGAGGTGTGAATGCGATCGATATAGGCGCTGCGGTTCTTTACCAGCGTGGCCCAGTCAAAGCGGTTCACCGTAGTATCAAAGCCGTAATCGGGTCCATACAGATGAATGGCTTCGGCGATCTGTGCCGCATGCCACATCACTTTTTTGGGCACGCAACCGACGTTAACGCAGGTGCCACCCAGCTCTTTCGCTTCGATCAGCGCACACGTCTGGCCGTGCATGGCTGCACGATTAATGGAGGCGATGCCGCCGCTGCCGCCGCCGATAGCGAGGTAGTCAAAATGTCTGGTCATCCGTTGTTTCCGTCTGTTGAGAAAATATGGCGTAAAGTTTACCGCTACCTGGCGGAGCGGCGCAAAGGTTCCGCCTATGATTATGATAGAGTGAAATCCAGGTTTCGCTTACAGGTAAGGCTATTATGCATCTGACTTTTTTAGGCACCGGCGCGGGCGCGCCCAGTTTACAGCGCAATGTCAGCGCGATCGCCCTGACGCTCTCAAAGCGTGGCGACACCTGGCTGTTTGACTGCGGTGAGGCGACGCAGCATCAGTTTATGCGCTCGGCGCTTCGCCCTGGCAAACTGGAGAAGATTTTCATTACGCACCTGCATGGCGATCACATTTTTGGCCTGCCGGGCCTGCTTACCAGCCGCTCGATGGCGGGCATGCTCGATCCGCTGACGCTGTATGGCCCTGAGGGGCTGAAGGCATTTGTTGAAAACGCGCTGAGCCTGAGCAGTTCATGGACCACTTATCCGCTGGAAATCGTGGAGATTGAGGCGGGTCTGGTACTGGATAACGGCGAGTTCCGGGTGACCGCTTATCCGATGAATCATGTCGTAGAGTGCTACGGCTACCGCATTGAGCAGCATGATAAGCCCGGATTTCTGGATGCCGCACGGCTTAAAGCAGAGGGCGTGCCGCGCGGCCCCTGGTATCAGGATCTAAAGCAGGGAAAAGTTATCCGGCTGGAGGATGGGCGCGAAATTAACGGCGCAGACTATCTGGGGCCCGCGACGCCAGGTAAGGTGCTGGCAATATTTGGCGATACCGCGCCGACCGACGCCGCGCTGGCGCTGGCGGCCAACGCCGATGTCATGGTGCATGAAACCACGCTTGAGGCAGCAATGGCGGAGAAGGCCAACGGGCGCGGTCACTCAACGACGGTGCAGGCGGCAGCCGTGGCGCAGCAGGCGGGGGTTAAGCGTATGATCGCGACGCACTTCAGCTCGCGCTATCTCTCTGCAGATCGGGACAAGCTGCTGGCGGAGTGCCAGTCGGTGTTTGCGGCAACCGAACTGGCACACGATTTTGCTGTTGTGGAGATTTAACGCGCCGGACGGTTACTCTGGTACTACCTGCGTCACGCTATAGTGCCCGGTGCCGGCAGGGACCAGCGTTTTATGCAGCCACGGCAGCAGCTCTTCCATCTGCGCTTTGAGTTTCCACGGCGGATTAATGACGATCATGCCGGAGGCGGTCATGCCGCGCTGGTCGCTGTCCGGACGCACCGCCAGCTCAATCTGCAGAATATTGCGGATACCGGTAGCTTCCAGATCGCGCAGCATATGTTTGATTTGCTGGCGCATTACCACCGGATACCAGAGCGCATAGATACCGGTAGCAAAGCGCTTATAGCCTTCCTGAATCCCTTTCACCACATCCTGGTAGTCGCTTTTCATCTCATAAGGGGGATCGATCAGGATCAGGCCGCGCCGCGCCGGCGGTGGCAGTTTCGCCTTCAGCTGCTGATAGCCATCGCCGCGTTCCACGCGCGCGCGCGCATCTTTGCTGAACTCGGTGCGTAGTAGCGGATAGTCGCTGGGGTGCAGTTCGGTCAGCTGCAGCTTATCCTCTTCGCGCAGCAGGTAACGGGCGATCAGCGGTGAACCTGGATAGTAGCGCAGGGTGCCACCGGGATTCAGGTTACGCACCGCGTTCAGATAGGGTTTCAGCAGCGCAGGCGCGTCAGGCTGCTGCCAGATGCGGGCGATGCCTTCCAGATATTCACCCGTGCGCTCGGCGTGCGCGCTGCTCAGCTGGTAGCGTCCGGCACCCGCGTGCGTATCCAGATAGAGAAAGGGCTTATCCTTCTCCATGAGCGCGGTGAGGATCAGGCTTTCAACGGTGTGTTTCAGCACGTCGGCGTGGTTGCCGGCGTGAAAACTGTGGCGATAACTCAGCATAAAAGATGGGGGTCCGCAGTTGGATCAAAGGAGTTGACGATTGAATATGGCGCGATTATAGCCGGACCGTACAGAAATTGCTGGGCTTTTGCGGCCTCCGCCCTGGCGCTGCGGCAGCGCAGTACGCATCGGGCCAGCCGCGGGAAAGCGGGCAGGGCACGGCAAAATAGTGACAGGCCGATTCAGGCTCACGCTTAATTTGCTGCCAGATCGCGCCTGGAAATGCAATTTTGAGCGTTTTTTCCTACTTCTATTCCATTTTACGGCATTGATTTTAATGTCCGGCGCCCGCATTTTAGTAAAATTGCGTAGCGCGAGTATTCGCGCCCATAATTCCATGATGAAAGGATCGCGCTTATGACTAACCCATTACTTACCCCTTTTACCCTGCCCCCTTTTACCGCCATTAAACCCGAGCATGTGGTGCCTGCCGTGACTCAGGTTCTTGAAGAGTGCCGTGATACGGTAGATCGTGCGGTAACGCGGGGAGCGCCTTACACCTGGGAGAGCCTGGTTCAGCCTATTGCAGAAGCAGACGATCGTCTGAGCCGCGTATTTTCACCTGTCAGCCATCTGAATGCGGTAAAAAATAACCCCGATCTGCGCGACGCCTTCGACAAAGTGCTGCCGCTGCTTTCTGAATATTCTACCTGGGTTGGACAGCATGAGGGCCTCTACAAGGCGTATCGCAGCCTGAAGCAAAGCGAAGGCTTTGCTGCACTCAGCCCGGAGCAGCAGCGCGCTATTGATAACAGCCTGCGTGATTTCGAGCTGTCAGGCATCGGGCTGGAAAGAGACAAACAGCGGCGCTATGGCAAAATTATGGCGCGCCTGTCAGAGCTGGGCTCAGCCTATAGCAACAATGTGCTGGATGCGACCATGGGCTGGACCAAACTTGTCACCGATAAAGCGGAGCTGGCGGGTGTGCCTGAAGATGCGCTTGCCGCTGCCGAGGCGCAGGCTAAGCTACGCAAGCAGGAAGGCTGGCTGCTGACGCTGGATATCCCGAGCTATCTGCCAATTATCACCTATTGCGACAACGCCGCCCTGCGTGAAGAGATGTACCGTGCGTACGCTACGCGCGCTTCCGATCAGGGACCCAACGCAGGCAAATGGGATAATGGCCCGATAATGGAAGAGCAGCTGGCGCTGCGCCACGAGCTGGCCCAGCTGCTTGGCTACGACTCCTACGCGGATAAGTCGCTGGTAACCAAAATGGCCGACAGCCCGTCTCAGGTCATCGACTTCCTGGGCGATCTGGCAAAACGCGCCCGTCCACAGGCTGAGCAGGAGCTGGCGCAGCTGCGTGAGTTCGCTAAAGAGGTGTACGGGGTTGATAACATGCAGCCCTGGGATATCACCTATTTTAGTGAAAAGCAGAAGCAGCATCTCTTCGCGATCAGTGATGAACAGCTGCGTCCCTATTTTCCGGAAGCCCGCGTATTAAAAGGCCTGTTTGAAGTCGTAAAACGTATCTACGGCATCAACGTTAAAGAGCGCAAGGGCGTTGAGATCTACCATCATGATGTCCGCTTCTTCGACCTGTTTGATGAAAGCGGCGAACTGCGCGGCAGTTTCTATCTCGATCTCTACGCGCGCGAGCATAAGCGCGGTGGTGCCTGGATGGATAATTGCGTTGATAAAATGCGCAAGGCGGACGGCAGCCTGCAGAAGCCTATCGCCTATCTGACCTGTAATTTCAGCCAGCCGCTGTCGGATAAGCCTGCCCTGTTTACGCACGACGAAGTTATCACGCTGTTCCACGAATTTGGCCATGGTCTGCACCACATGCTGACGCAGGTTGAAGTCCCGGGAATATCGGGTATCAACGGCGTACCGTGGGATGCGGTCGAACTGCCGAGCCAGTTTATGGAAAACTGGTGCTGGGAACCGGATGCGCTGGATTTTATCTCCGGTCACTACCAAACCGGTTCATCCCTGCCGGACGAGCTGCTGGAAAAAATGCTGAAAGCGAAGAATTACCATGCGGCGCTGTTTATCCTGCGTCAGCTTGAATTCGGCCTGTTCGATCTGCAGCTTCACACAGGTTTTGACCCGCAGCAGGGGCCGAAGGTTATGGATACCCTGCATGCCGTCAAGAAGCAGGTTGCCGTTGTGGAATCGCCGCAGTGGGGACGCTTCCCGCATGCGTTCAGCCATATCTTTGCAGGCGGATATGCCGCCGGTTACTACAGCTATTTATGGGCCGATGTGCTGGCAGCAGATGCGTGGGCGCGCCTCAGCGATGAGGGCATTTTCAATCGCGAAACCGGCCAGGCTTTCCTTGACAATATCCTGACGCGCGGCGGTGCTGAAGAGCCAATGGAGCTGTTCAAACGCTTCCGCGGCCGCGAGCCGCAGCTTGATGCCATGCTGAAAAGCTACGGCATCCAGGGATAAACCGGCTTGTGAAAATCGGTTTAGTGGATGAAACAGGCGCCGGAGACGGCGCCTTATTACAGCTGGCAACGCGCTGGGGCCTTGAGCAGGATGAGAACGCGCCGCTGGCGCTGGTGCTCACGTCTGCGCATCTTGAGCTGCGCAAGCGCGATGAGCCTAAGCTGGGCGGTATTTTTGTCGATTTTGTCTCCGGTGCCATGGCGCACCGGCGCAAATTTGGCGGCGGACGCGGCGAAGCGGTGGCCAAAGCCGTGGGCATCAAAGGCGGCTATCTGCCGGATGTGGTCGACGCAACGGCCGGTCTCGGACGCGATGCGTTTGTGCTTGCCGCGCTGGGGTGCCGGGTGCGGATGCTGGAGCGCCACCCGGTGGTCGCCGCGCTGCTTGAGGATGGCCTGCAGCGTGGCTACGCCGACAGCGAAATCGGCGGCTGGCTGCGCGAGCGGCTGACGCTGCTGCACGTGGCGAGCCAGCAGGCGCTGAGCGATATCGCGCCCGCGCCGGATGTGGTCTATCTCGACCCCATGTATCCGCACCGGCAGAAAAGTGCGATGGTAAAAAAAGAGATGCGCGTATTTCAGTCGCTGGTGGGGGCTGATGAGGATGCCGATGCGCTGCTGGAGCCTGCGCGGCGTCTGGCGAAAAAGCGTATCGTGGTCAAGCGTCCTGATTACGCACCGCCGCTGGCAGGCGTGGTGACACAGTCTGCCGTGGTGACAAAAAGTCACCGCTTTGATATCTATCCGCCGCTAACCTGAAGCGGCAGAGCAGGGCGTCAGATATAAAACAGGCCGGTTATCCCGGCCTGTTTTTTTATTCTTCTTCTGCGTCGCGCAGCGGCACAATCAGCATATCGATATGCACGGTATTGATCAGCTGACGCGCGGATGACATCAGCTTGCTCCAGAAATCCTGGTGATGTCCGCAGACCACCAGATCCACATCATATTTCCGGATAGCATCCACCAGCACCTGGCCCAGATCGCCGCTGCCGCTCAGCGTTTCGCCAACCGGATAGCCTGCGCTGACGGAGAGAGCTTTCAGGGCGCTGTGCGTCTCCTCTGAAATGCGCTTCTGCATATCGCCGAGATTCACGTCAATCAGGCCGGTATAGAGATCGGAATAGTTAACGTCAACGTGGATCAGCGAGATTTTGGCATCATAAGGACGCGCCAGCGATACCGCTTTATCCACCAGCAGCTGGCTTTCCGGAGAGAGATCGACTGCAATCAGGATATGTTTATAGGCCATGATAAAACTCCTTTCTCAATATTCTGGGGGGCTACCCTCCCGCAAACCACGGCGGGCGTTTTCCTTAGCGCGAAGCGGCGATGATGCGCCGGTGACTCAATGAAACTGCAGGATCTGTTGTTATCTGCTGAGTATAGCCAGTGTCACCGGCAAATGCTGCACCGCTGCGCCTGAGCGTGATAACGATCCACTGAGCAGGGGGTTATGCATATATTGACGAAGCGCGTCGCTGGAAAAAGTTTGAGCAGATATTCTACACTGAAATTGCGTGCCACTTTTCTCTGGTGGCGAGGCGCAGATCTGTAAAACAACAACGCCAATCTGCTTATCGATGGCTGGCTTATTTTCCACAGGGCGTCTGCAGCACTTCCCCGCTGCATATCACGTCATTGCGGTACCAGCCAGAAGGGGGAAATATGATCAGCACTATCGCGCTTTTTTGGGCTCTTTGTGTGGTTTGTCTGGTGAATATGGCGCGCTACTTCTCTTCCCTGCGTGCGCTGCTCTACGTATTGCGCGGCTGCGATCCGCTGTTGTACCAGTATGTTGATGGTGCCGGCTTTTTTACGTCTCACGGCCAGCCGGGTAAACAGGTGCGGCTGGTGCGCTATATCTGGTTAAAGCGCTATCTTGACCATCATGACGATGAGTTTATCCGCCGCTGTGAACGGGTGCGCAGTCAGTTTGTACTGACCAGCGGACTCTGTTTTCTGGTCGTGGTGAGCCTGGTGGCGATGGCGATCTGGCAGTAAAGCGACACCGTTATTCCGCGCGCAGGCAATAAAAAAGGGCGACACTGCTGTCGCCCTTTTGCCGGAATAGTGCGGTATCAAATCAGATGCAGCGCAATCCAGTAGAGTCCGCCCGAGAGCAAAATACAGACCGGCAGCGTGAAGATCCACGCCATGGCGATATTTTTGATGGTGCGACTCTGCAGTCCGCCGCCGTCAACCAGCATGGTGCCGGCCACAGAGGAGGAGAGGATATGCGTGGTTGAAACCGGCATACCGGTATAGCTTGCCACGCCAATCGATACGGCGGCGGTCACCTGCGCTGACATACCCTGCGCATAGGTCATGCCTTTCTTACCGATTTTTTCACCGATGGTGGTTGCCACACGTCGCCAGCCAATCATGGTGCCGATACCCAGCGCCAGCGCCACGGCCACAATAATCCAGACCGGAGCATACTCGATGGTGCCAAGCAGATCGCCCTTCAGCTTGCTGAGGAAGCGCTTATCATCCGCGCCGGTTTCCGGCAGCTTGGCCGCCTTATCTGCAGTGTCAGAGATGCACAGCAGCAGACGACGCATCTGGCTGCGCTGATCGACAGAGAGCTGATCGTAGCTCTGCAGATTGTTCAGCAGGCCCTGGGCCCGGCCGATAGCCTGCAGCGCACGGGCGCTGTCACAGTGGAACTCCTGCGGGCCGCTCGGAACTTCTTCCGGGGTCGGCAGCGCAGGCGGTGCCATCTGCACAATGTGCGTCAGCGAATCGCCGTGCTGGCGGTAATACTGCTCCAGATGATTAACGGCATCGCGCGTGCGGGTGATGTCATAACCGGAAGCGTTCATATTCACGACAAAACCTGCCGGCGCCACGCCAATCAGCACCAGCATGATCAGACCAATGCCTTTCTGTCCGTCGTTAGCGCCGTGTGAATAGCTGACACCGATGGCCGAAACAATCAGCGCGATGCGCGTCCAGAACGGCGGCTTTTTCTTGCCATCGATCTTTTCACGGTCAGCGGGGGTCATATGAATACGCGCGCGTTTCTTCGTACTGCTCCAGTAGCGGCGCAGCAGGAAAATCAGGCCGCCGGCGATGATCAATCCGATAATCGGTGACAGGATCAGCGACAGAAAGATATTGATCACTTTTGGCAGATTAAGCGCATCCACTACAGAGGTGCCGGTCATCAGCGCATTGGTGAGACCAATACCGATAATGGCGCCAATCAGCGTATGGGAGCTGGAGGCCGGCAGGCCCAGATACCAGGTGCCGAGGTTCCAGATAATGGCAGCCAGCAGCATGGAAAAGACCATGGCGAGGCCGTGCGCCGAACCGACATTCAGGAGCAGGTCGGTAGGAAGCATATGTACGATGGCGTAGGCCACGCTCAGACCGCCGAGCAGCACGCCAAAAAAGTTGAACACACCTGCCATCACCACTGCCAGCTGCGCCCGCATCGCACGGGTGTAGATGACGGTAGCGACCGCGTTGGCGGTGTCGTGGAAGCCGTTGATTGCCTCATAAAACAATACAAACAGCAGGGCAAGAACCAATAACAGACTCGTACTGAGGTCTAGACCAGCAAACAGATGTAGCATAAACGTTACGCCATTTTTGGAGGACATGAACGCGGCGCATTATCCGCGACAACGTGCTGTATGGGAAAGGAAAATATAGCCCTAATTTGACCTTTCGTTGTAAGCCTGACGCGTAAGTCAGCGAAAAAGGGTTAGATATTAAGCAGATACATTATGACACATTTACGGCAATTTTTTGACGCTGGCGTCTCAGTGAGCAGATCACTACAATCTGCGCCTTTCCTGTTATATGAGTGAGCTGCAGTGGAACAGTTTGACGTTATCATCATTGGTGCCGGGGCCGCAGGCCTGTTCTGTGCCGCCCAGGCCGGACAGCGGGGACGCCGCGTATTACTGCTGGATAATGGCAAGAAGCCGGGCCGCAAAATTCTGATGTCTGGCGGCGGGCGCTGCAACTTCACCAATCTCTATACGGAACCGGCGGCTTATCTGTCGCACAATCCCCACTTCTGCAAGTCGGCACTGGCCAGATATACCCAGTGGGATTTCATCGATCTGGTTAATCGCCACGGCATCGCCTGGCACGAGAAAACCCTGGGCCAGCTCTTCTGCGACGACTCTGCGCAGCAGATTGTCGATCTGCTGATGGCCGAGTGTGACAGGGGCAATGTCACTCTGCGGCTGCGCAGTGAAGTGCTCAGCGTCACGCGCGATGAGCGCGGTTATACGCTGCAACTCAACGGCAGCACGGTGCAGGCTGAAAAGCTGGTGATCGCCAGCGGCGGCCTGTCAATGCCGGGTCTGGGTGCCTCGCCGTTTGGCTACAAAATTGCGGAGCAGTTCGGGCTGAGCGTCTTCCCGACGCGGGCCGCACTGGTGCCCTTTACCCTGCATAAACCGTTGCTGGAGCAGTTGCAGACGCTCTCTGGCGTCGCGCTGGACACCACCATCGATGCCGAGGATGGTACCCGCTTTAAAGAGGCGATGCTCTTCACCCATCGCGGGCTATCCGGCCCGGCGGTGTTGCAGATCTCCAGCTACTGGCAGCCGGGTGAGTTCGTGACGGTCGATCTGTCGCCCGCCACCCCGCTGGCACCGTTTCTGACGGCGCAGCGCGACGCCCATCCTAATCTCAGCCTGAAAAACAGTCTGGCCAAAATCCTGCCGAAACGGCTGGTGGAAGTGCTGCAGGCGCTGAACGTGGTGCCGGATGTCACGCTGAAGCAGCTCAACAGCCGACAGCAAACGGAACTGGCGCAGACCCTGCACGCCTGGCGCATCCAGCCAAACGGCACCGAGGGGTATCGCACCGCCGAAGTGACGCTGGGCGGCGTGGACACCACGCAGCTCTCCTCAAAAACCATGGAGGCGCGCGCGGTGCCGGGACTCTACTTTATTGGTGAAGTGGCGGACGTGACCGGCTGGCTGGGGGGATATAACTTCCAGTGGGCCTGGAGTTCCGCCTGGGCCTGCGCCCAGGCGTTGTAACGCCCGTTTACCAGCGCTGATGCACGTGG
>JAAIGE0100847616.1_pt1 | contig 21650 bp, 18 predicted proteins | sample 6487951 | NCBI WGS metagenome assembly JAAIGE01 (sample SAMN13974128, study PRJNA590717) | phyllosphere metagenome | biome: tomato field; feature: multiple bacterial spot infested tomato fields; material: tomato leaves; isolation source: leaves from tomato fields | host: Solanum lycopersicum ...
CGAATCCAGGCTCCGGTGAGGTTGATGGACGTGCGTTGATTCGCACTCAGATTACGTTCCCAGGTAAACTCAAGGCCCTGATTCCGAATGAATACATCCGCCTGCGGCCGGTCGTAGGGAGCCATGAAGGTTTCGTACGCGTAGGGTTGTGTCGCAAGAACGGGCGGTGCACCCCCAGGCATAGACTGGGCTTCGTAGCGACCGTAGAGCAAGGGCGTCAAATCCCGAGCGATCCGGAAGGCATGGTTCGTGGTTTCCCGGAAATACGTGAGCTGCAACTGTTGGCGGGACCGATTCCAGTCGAAACCTACTTCCCATTTTTTCGTTTGGAAAGCCTTCAGGGAACGCGTATCCGGAACAATCTTCCGGGTCGTTAATACCACCAGCCGCTCTGCCGGATTCGTCGCGAAATAATTAAAGTTGACCAGATCAAAATAGGTAGGATTGGGGTAGAGGTAAGAAAGCGTAGGAGCTTTGCTCATGTGGCCATACCCGGCCCTTAAAAAACCTTTAGGAATGATTTCCAGGCTGGTATTCAGACGGGGAGCCCACGAAGGTTGCCAGAACCGCTGACCCGTTTGTACAACCGAAACCTGATCCAGTCGGACGCCCGCCTGAATAATCCAGCTTCGGTTGCGTAAAGGAATAGAGAACTGATCTTCCAGATAAGCCGACCATTGATGCAGAGCAGGAATTTCGGCGTACGAACGGGGTCGGTCTCCCATGCTGTAGTTTTGTCGGGGTGGCGTGCGAACATCAAACTGACGGCCCAAACCTCGATTGACTTCCGTTCGCCATTCACTACCCACTACAGGTTTATGCGTCAGTGAACCCGTTTTTAAAAACCAGCTGCTTTCAATTCTTCCGTATACATTGACGGGCCTTCCGTCTACGTGCGTCTGATTGAGGTATTCACTTTTTCCGTATTCGCCTACCTGAGTCGTATCCGTTCGGGCGGTACTCATGGGAAAAACATCCCGCGTGACCAGATTTTGATAGAAACCCACCTGTCGGGACCGGGAATACCCCAGGGTATAGCTGAGGGAACGCAGGGTCTGGTTCAAGGGTCGCCAGCTTCCCTGAAAATTGACACGAACGGCCTGATCCCTGGCGTATTGTTGCTGAAAAGGATCCTGGGCATCCGGGTTTTTGCGAAGCTGATCCAGCGTGGTGGTATAGAGCAGGCGGAGGGTATTGCTGATGGTTCCGTCGGTTCGGGTAGCCGTAAGCTGATTGCTCCAGCGACTGAATCGATCCAGAAAATTACGGGGGTCACTCCGGGAAAAGGCCAGATCCGTATCCAGACTAAGGGTAGCCAATCGACCCGCCCGAACGCCGTACCCAACCGAAGTCTGCGACAGACTGGGATTAAGCTTCTGCGTGATTCGGGGTTTGTACACACCCGCTCGCGTGGTAACGAGTAGCCCGCCCGTAGTCAGATCACCAAAGCGTACGGAAGGAATGCCGCGAATCACTTCTACGCTTTCAATGTGATCGGCGGGTATTTGGCGGAGATCGTTACCCCGACCGGCAGCTGAGGCAAACGGGGGCTGGGTTCCGGGAGAAGCGTTTAGAATCGTTACGTCCGTTTGCAGGTTTGCATTATTGGAAAGGGGTACTCCATCCAGAATCAGAGCCGTACCCAGGGCATTCATACGGTCGGCAGCGGCATTGGTAGCCACCTGCCGGAGCAGACTTTGCTGCACAGTATTTAAATCAGGATTGCCAGCCAGTTGGCCGGGAATGAGCTGCAGAATGTCGGCTAAACTGACGGGTTGTACGTGCTGAATAGCCTGCCGTCCGATGTTTGACCCGGAACCCAGCGAAAGCTCCTGGGCAGAAACCCGTACTTCCTTTAAAGACAGACTTGTGGGCTGTAGACTAAATACGATGGACGTCTGAATCGAAGAAACCCATTGCTGAGCTGGTTCGTAACCCAGGAGCCGGGCCGTGAGAAGCGTCGAGTCCCCGGCATTGCCGGCGATCTTAAACTGGCCTTCCCGGGTCGTAAGCGTGGTATGATGGAAAGCGGGGTTTTGCAGGACGACTCCCTCCAGTGGCTGTTGCGTTTCCGCATCAATGACTACGCCTTTGACAATAGATTTCGGCGTTTGAGCAAACGTTGCCCAACTGACACAAACCCCCAGGAAACCGGATAAGTAACGATGCATCATACTTCTGAAGCCACTTCTGAACGAATTAAAGGCTCAAAAGTAAGTCATATTTGCAACAATGTTGCATTTAATGTTCATATTTGCATCATTGTTGCAAATATGAACCCCTAACATTTTTGTTATCATGAAAAAATTACCCGTTACCGTCTTAAGTGGCTTTCTGGGAGCAGGAAAAACCAGTTTACTTAATTACCTGCTGCACCATCGGCATGGGTTGAAAGTAGCCGTAATTGTGAATGACATGAGCGAAGTAAACGTCGATGCTCAAACGGTTCAGTCTCAGAATGTACTGTCAAGAACCGAGGAGCGACTCGTTGAAATGTCTAATGGTTGCATTTGCTGTACGCTCCGGGAGGATCTGATGATTGAGGTTGAAAAGCTGGCCAAAGAAAACCGCTTTGATTACCTACTCATTGAATCGACGGGTATTTCCGAACCTTTGCCCGTAGCCCAGACGTTCAGTTACGTAGACGAGCAAATGGGTATTGATCTATCCAAATACAGTCGCCTGGACACGCTCGTGACCGTAGTGGATGCGTTCAATTTTGGGCGAGACTTTGGCTCGATTGACACCGTTTGCAGCCGTAAACTCAATACGGACGATCCCGCAGATACGCGAACCATCGTTAACCTGTTAACGGATCAGATTGAATTTGCCAACGTTATTATTCTTAATAAAAGCGATCTGGTTACGCCGGAACAACTGGGGGAACTCAAAGCAATTCTTCATCAACTAAACCCCAAAGCTAAAATTCTGGAATCGAGCTTCGGACACGTAGAGCCGCAACAGATTCTGAACACGGGTCTTTTCAATTTTGACGAAGCTTCTGAATCGGAGAGCTGGCTAGCCGAACTGGAAAAGGGCCATCATACCCCCGAAACGGAGGAGTACGGCATTAGCTCCTTTGTTTTTCGGGATTCGCGGCCCCTGCATCCTGAACGTTTCTGGAACTACATTTCCGAGGACTGGCCCGCGGGTGTCATCCGTTCCAAAGGATTATTCTGGCTGGCTTCCCGGCCCAATAAAGCCTTAAGCTGGGGCCAGGCCGGGGGCTCTCTACGGGCTGAACCCGCGGGAACCTGGTGGGCGGCCATCCCGGAAAAAGAACGGCTGTATTATCCGGCGTATCTGGAAAATGAGTTGCTGATCCGCAAACGCTGGCATCCGCAGTTTGGCGACCGCATGAACGAACTGGTCATCATCGGTCAGGACTTGCCTAAAGAGCAGATAATCACCGAACTGGAGGCGTGTTTGTGTACGCCCGCGGAAATCCGTCAACTGGCGTCGGGGGTTCGTTTCCAGGATCGTTTTCCGAAGTGGGAAGATTAGTCATAAGCAAGAGGACGAGCTACTTCACAAAGAGGAAACTCGTCCTCTTGTATTTCCATCCATTTACGGATATTCTCCGGCTTTCCACGCAATCAGACCCTGCCTAAAACTTCATTCAGCGTCTATGCTTTCCACGAAAGAGCTTTTGATAGCAAAAGGACTGCGGCCTACCCCAAATCGGCAGGTTGTGCTGAACTGCTTTACCCAGTCAGGTCAGGGACTGTCCCATACGGATCTGGTCAGGCAAGTAGGTTCAGCCATGGATCGCGTTAGTGTATACCGCTGTTTACAGGATTTAGAGGAAGCCGGACTATTGCATGGTCTTAAGGACGGTAAAGGCATCCGTATTTATCTACGGCCTACGGAGCCTGAAGTATCTCATGTACATCCGCATTTTAAATGCAAAAAATGCCAGCAAATCAGCTGTTTGCCGGAACTGCCCGCCAGTTATCTGCAATGCGTTAATGCCTGCGAAATAGATACCATTCAGTTTTTTATTGAAGGCACTTGTCAGCATTGCCGTCAAAAGTAGAAATATTCTTTAGTTGATAAATTCATTTAAAGTGAATCCCAGGAAATGAAATAGCTATGGGGATTGGTAGAGATGCGTGCGAATGAATTTTCATGCTCTTTTGAGAAGAGGCAATCAATGGTCAAGAAGCTGTGTTCAGTTTTTCAAAGCATCAGCTTTTTAAAAAATCGCGGTTCATTTTTTTAAAAAATTGATGCTAAGTTTTACTTTCATTAATTAGGAAATAATGAATTATTTATGAGAGTTTTTTTCTGGTGGCTATGTTGCTAGTAGTAGTATGGGGATCATTTGAAGTGATTTGACGTAGAAGATGACGGTATGGATTATGTGCTTATCCAGCACATGATCCTGACAATTTATCCTGAAAGTAAAGCATAAACAGCGTGTATGAATTCTATACTATACGAAGCATCGTATGAAGATACGGTAGCGATAAACTATTTTAAAGCTAATAAACGTAGTAACATCATTGTAAAGACTTGGATAGTTTTCAGTAGGAAGATCATGCAAAAGTTTATAAATAGTATCGAGACTGGCAGAAAGAAAAATAGATTTCAAAATTGCACCTATGAGTTTGTAAATCAATAAGGTACTGCTAAAGTCATGGATGGGGATAAGTCAAAGGTCTTTACACTTGAAATCCAATAGGCTGTAATTTTTACAAACGACCCTTACATAAATTAGTGTATATTGCCACCTGATCCCAATCTTTTTATGAGAAGAATCCTTACGTTTATACCTTTGTTCATGCTGGTATTTTTGATCTCTTGCAGCAAAGAAAGATTCAATGGCAGCCTATCCCTGAGTTTCTATCCTATAGCTAATAGCCTTAAGTCAGATAGTTTCTATTGGTACTTATATGCGGCCGAAAACTACAAGAATATACCCTATCTGGAAAAAGGTTATTTAGGAGACCTAAAAACAGACGGGAATGGTAGAGTAAGCCTGATTATTAAAAATATCAAACCAGGTAATTACGTATTTACCTATCATTACAATGAAACCATCAAAGCGTTTACGGTTCAGGCTCTGAGTGGTCAACGTAAGCGTTACGTACTCCAAAACTAGAGGGTAGTTTATGCTAGCTTCTACGTACGTGCATTCATAAAACTCTAGGTACGATTTTGGGGTTTCTCCTTCCACTCAGAAACACGCTGTATGAAGCCAATGACAAGAAACACGCTCCAAAGGGAGTGAATGATCGTAGTTTCTGTATCAATACCACCTATGTATAGGAGAGTCAGTACGACCAAACAGGCTAAAGAAATGGCTTTAGCCTTAGGTGATAAAAATACATCTATTACAGGCATCTGATCGATCATTTAAGTGAGTTTATTGAAATCAAGTAAGGCAAGGCGTATTGAATAGCCATTTCCGTTTTACTCCCCATTCCTTACGCGATTAAGTTCTCCAGCTACTTTACGCATAAAATGACTTTTAGGGTTTATGTTGCTGCCAGTGCTTGAGTTCTTCTTCAATGAAATGAGTTACCAGGTTTCGATAAATCCCTTCAATTACATCGGGGTTTAATCCCTTTTCCTGAGCCCATTGTCTACGTTGAGTCAGCATAGTGGCAAAACGTTCGGGAGCCTGCACCGCCGTTTCATCCGTTTTAAATGGGGCGGCCGCTTTGACATACTCTAACTCGTAACGCCCATCGATCAATGACTTCCTGATCGAGTCGATCGATGGCCGTTCGAATATCGGTCATGTTTTGACAGTCTTTGGGGTGTTTCAGGGGCTGCTCCATAAATAACTTGTAGGCAATACAATCAAAAAAGTAGATCGAAATCGATTCAGAAAGAATCTACTTCGATCCGGGTAATAGTCTATTTTGCTACCATACGGCTAGTGGCAGCCTCGATCAGGGATAGGACTTCCTTGTAGGCCGTCAGTACCTCTAAGGGTTCCGCCTGAGTAGTGATGAATAGTTTGCAGGACATGTCCGCCGTGCAAGTTACCGTACTGATACAATTAACGTTAACCAGACAAGGCATCTGATCGGCGGCACTGATCACTTGAATAAAAACGGGATTCATACTTGAGTAGATTAAATTACCTTCAACATTACAAAAAAATCAGATGAGCTACTAATGGCACCTGTAGATAGAGCACAGAAGACTTTACAAATCAAAATAGAACTTACCACAAGCTATTCCCAGCGTAGAGGAATGTTAGAGCTTTACTCATTACTGATCGCTCAAAGAATTGGCGGGGCTCTTTAAACAGCCTGATCCAAAAGCTTATCCATGTTTACGGATAGTCTTTCGTACGGAAGGTTCCTACTGTCAGGGTAAAGGTTTTTAGAGCGATAACTAACCTCATGCTGTCTACCGCAGAACCTGAAGTCTTTAGGTATTCCGCATGAAAAGAATGAAGCACCTTTAAAACTTTATCGATCCTGTGGTAGATTGTGTCGGTATGGTTTTCAACATTTCAGCCTACTTTACATTAAGCGTATTCCGTCTGCACCGTAGAATAATCATAAGTACTAAATTCTTGTCTTAACTTTGAGACCTTACATTAACACCTCCTTTGTTCGGCCTAATCAGTATGTATATACCTTTATCTCTTTTAATCAATCAAAAAATGAAGAGGATAGTCTGCCCCAAGGGTATACTTTTCTATGTGTGGGTTTATCTGTTAGTCGTAGGAAACGTTTCTGTGCTTTCGGCACAAAGGGTTCAGAAACAACCAGACCATACTGGCGAATCCAAACCAGTAGAACCGATTACTAAAAACAATCCGATTCACAAGAGTACATCGGCTTCCATGCAGATGGTCATTGTACCCGACACGGCTCGGCCTTCTACCCACGCCACTGTTATTGTATCGCTTGGGCCAGACGTTGCTCTTAAAAATGGTTCTGTCTTTTTATTTGTTAAAAAAGATATCGGTATTTATCTCAATAGTAAAGCTATTGATCCGGTTAGCCGTACGATTCGAATTCCTGTAGCTGGTTTGAGAGCTGATACTGAATATACCTTTAGCTGCGGTTTTCAGAATAATTGTATGGGAGACCTACCCATCACAATGCCTTACAAGACGCCTGCCGCCTCCAGACACGTGCAAAAAGTTTTGTTAATTCTGGATGAGGAATACCAGGGCGATCAGCAAATAAAGGAAGCAGTAGCTCGCTATCAGCAGGATGCTTTACGGGCTAATGGCCGTTTAGTTTTTGAAGAGTTCTATCTCTCCAAAAATCCAGTTGAGAAAGAGGTGCTTTACGAGAAAATCAAGAAAGACTTTTACAGTAAAACCGCTCCCCTTGAATACCTGTTCTTCATAGGGCAAAATGCTAATGCAAAGTTTGTAACGGAATTATATGATCCTACTACCAATCAACGAACCCTCGCTGATTCAGGATATTCACTATCGATCTACACTAAAGTAACCGCTCAGGATTATCTGTATGACAGACAGAGAGAAGGGTTTGTTAATCGCAAATATACGTGTGGAGATGGGCCTGCTGTTCACAATCGATTAATCAGCTCCATTAATCAGTCCTTCATGAATGATCTTTCCTTTGGAGCCCTGGTGCCTACCCGGGAAGAAGAGGGGAAGAGCTACATTCTGAACTATTTCGATAAACTTCACCGGTTCAAACAAGGAGAACTCAAGTTTGACCGACGCGTATTGTCTGCCGATACCTTTTATGATGACTCCAAGTTATCTGAACAGTTAACAGAGTTAAATTCGAGGTGGAAAGAAGTGGATACCATAGCGGTAAGCCATGTCAAAGATGTAAATTATCATGGCGAGGATCTGGCATGGATACGAAGCTATAACCAAAAACTAACTAAAAAGTCCTATGAATTAGTTTTACTTCAAGGGCATGGCAGTGAGACGTATCATTATTTGGGAATCAACGCGAACAGCGTCCGGAGTTACGAGCAACTTAACTCCATGATGTTTTTCTTTTTTTCCTGCCGGGTAGCCGGGGTGCAGGTGAGGGATTATCTGGCTGGGACCTATCTCAATGCGGGCAATACACTCTTTGTAAATGCTTACTCCGTTAATCTTTTTCAAATAGGAGAGGCCAATCAATCCGTTTTCCCACGCTTGTTTCAACCTGGTGAGGTATTTAATCGCCTCAGTAAAGGGGAATATGTAAGTGATGCGATTCGTACAACCAACAGCTACATCTCCTCTTTATACTTACTGGGAGATCCATTGCTTCAGCTCGATCCCCCGGTCGTTACTGCCATCGAGAATCCTGAGCAGGAAGCTTTATGGGTATCCCCTAATCCAACGAACGGAAGCTTTTACGTGAAGTGGCCCCAGACCTGGGAAACGGCCCACTTGGAGATCTTTGATCCGGTAGGTAGACGCGTACATCAACAATCATTTGTACGTCAGCATTCGGAGCGTTTGACTTTGTCCTTGGCCCGGGGCCTGTACATATTGAAAGTAAGTCAGGGTTCGCAAACCCTCTCCACGCGAATCTATATTCACTAGAGTCTAGTACTGGCATAGGTTTCATCAGGAATGATCGTATACTGACGAAGAGCAATATGATCAGTCAAGCAAAAAAAAAGCTGCCTTCCAAAGGCAGCTTTTTTGAATTAGGGATAACGTGGCTTATCAATATCGGGTTTGTCTTCGTTTCGATTCGGATGTCTCACTTTGACCGAGGGGTCCAGCTCGTCGCCATCCGTGTATTCTTCGTCAATTCGATCCGTCGCCGGAGCATCTTTTAAAGGTACTTCGCTTGACACTCCACTAAGCCCATCAACGGAAGTATCGGTCAGTCCATTCGGACTGGCGGCCTTCTTGGCATTAATCTCGTCCTGTTTCATAGCAGTATACGTTTAAATGAGTATGGCTGTACTTGCAAAAAATAGCGTGCTTGGGGTATTCCGTCCGCTAGTTGAGTAGCTCGTTCGTCAGGTAGCCCCGTTACTGGTTGTAAAGAGGCGAGCGAAAAGATTCGCTTTTTCAATAAAATTTATAGGTGTATCTATACTTTCAGAAGAAGCCTTGACGTTAGATAAGTACTAAGATCGAAAAGTGGCGGCTTTGAAGATCTGGGTTCTAAACGGCCTGTCCTATGGGACCAGGCCGTTTGTATAAAGAAGCCTTTGAAAAAAAAGTATAAAGGCTTGCTGTCAGCTAAAATATTTTTTAGATTTGAGTATGCTTCCCTGCTTCGTGCAGAGAGGCTTTAACAAATGGTTCACTAACCCTCCTGACTCTCTGTTTGCAACCAGATTAGGAAAGAGAAAGCCCTACCTAAAGTAGGGCTTTCTCTTTTTATGTATGTGCTAACATGGACTAATCGCTTTGTGATAAATGGATAAGGTACTGAATAACAATACTCGCACTGGCAGAATTCTGCTCAGATAGTACCAGTAAACCGGTAAATTTCTCCATTGATCGATCTTTGGGCAGAGGTATCCTTTTGATGGGCAACTTTGTGCCACTGAATCAGTTGAATAAGTGGCGGCTTTGACAACTGAGGATGTCGAATATACAGGCCCGTTCGTGACGACGAACGGGCCTTTTTTTGTAATAAACTTTTCTGAAAATGATTTCGGTGTTCTAAGATAAACGATTTTTAATAAGGCTTAATTAGCAATCAATCGGCTATAATTAAGAACTTAACCTGCCTGATTCAGTGCTTATGAATTTATCATCTGTTAATAAATTTCCTGATCGATTTTTCGGCCAAACTCATGCTGTTCATAGATTTAATTAAATTTTTTAAATCCTAATTCCTTATTGGACTGATTTATCAATTGCTGAGGTAAACGAATGCTGAAATTGCTTAATGCCAGGCATACAAAATCCCTTTATGAAATTTTTCATTTCAGATTATATGATTTAATGAGCTGATATACAGGATCAGGAGAATCCGAATTTATCGTCCTGATGGTCAGGTTCGAGGGCAGTAGTAAGGCTGTTTGCTACCGATTGATACGTTTCTTTTACAACTAAATAATGACTGGTTTCCAGATAAATTCCAGTCGTATCGCTCGTAATTTCTTCGAACGCGACAATAGCTGATGCTTTAATCTGAACTTCCTGATTGTATTTTTGAGTAATAAATTTGATAAATTTCATGATCTTTAGCTGGTTTTAATGCGTGTAATGTACGAAATTCGTATTCGTGTAATTGGCCAACTCAGCGTCGGAATTTGAACGTTAAAGCTGTAAAAATGGCATTGTTCAAGTAGCTACAAGAGCATAAAAAATCGTTCTAAAGCCGATCAGGTTTAGAAGCAAATACGGGAAAAGTTGAGTTTTACCACAACGGTTTCTACGCTGTTTCTCTCAAAGCATTAGTAATTATGTTAACCGCCGAACAGAAAAGAAAGCTAATCGAAGCGTTAGCGATCATTGGGAATGAACCCATTCACGAAAACTTTGTCCATCAGCATTATGGGCAGTCAACGCAACGGATTGATCGCCTCAAACAGAAAATTGAAAATGTGGCTCAGGTCGAATCCGTACGGTTTTGGGCTCGTCACATCAACGCTGCCGAGGGATTGGAACAAACCATCGACCGCATCAAAGTGGTGGGGGATTTAACCTGTTCAGTAGCGTATGCCGTAGCGGCGTCCCTCAGGCAGGATGCGGCGTATGATCAATGGAATACCCTGGATGAAGAGGGTCTGACCGTATTTTGCAGCGAAGTAGTACGCTCCGTTTCCATTCGTAGTTTTATCAATAACGCTTTGTAGCGTCACGACAGGGGCAGGGGAGGTGTGGCAGGCAAGTTCACACGGAAGGTAGTTCCCTGATCAGGTATGCTGGAGACTGTGATGTTGCCTTGATGGTTTTCGGCCACTTTTCGGCAGACGGCCAGTCCAATACCCGTTCCTTCGTATTTTTCTTTTGAATGCAGGCGTTGAAACATCTGGAAGATGCGATCCTGATAAGTCGGTTCAAACCCAATACCACTATCCGAAATTTCAATCCAGTGATACCGGCGAACGAAACCATTGAAAGTCTCGGAGGCTTCTTCGGCCGCCTCACTGCCGCTAATTCTAATATGATTGATTCGGTCACTGGCCCCAAATTTCAGGGCATTCGTTAGAAGATTTTGCAGGAGTTGCTTTAACTGTGAAGCATTGCCCCACACGATTGGTAGTGGCCCCACGTCTAATCGAACATTTGCCTGGCGAATGGATTCTTCCAAATCCTCCAGTACTTCGCTCACCAGCTCGCTAAGGGATACCTCAGCCATGGGGATTTCTTTTTGCGTGAGCGAGGAAAATACCAGCAGGTCGCTGATAAGCGTCGACATCCGGCTGGCCGAAGCATGAATCCGGTCTAGCGTACTAACACCTTTACTGCTAAGTTGTTTTGCATCAGAATTGTACAGCAGGGTAATAAACGACTGAATTTTACGGAGCGGTTCCTGCAAATCGTGGCTTGCTACAAAAGCAAATTGCCGCAGGTTTTCATTCGAATGTTCCAGTTCCAGATTGCTCAGTCGCAGAGCTTCGGTGCGTTGCTGCACGAGACGTTCCAGCTCCTGTTTCACCAGTTTCTGGTTGGTAATATCCTGAGCCGTACCCGTCAATGCATACGCAACGCCATCTTCGTCCACCAGCGTACGGGCCTGAGCGTGAACGATGCGTTGCTGTCCCGTGGTGCGATGAATGATCGTAAATTCTTCGTTACAAGGTTCAGAATAACCGGCCTCAATGGCCCGGTTCAGACTAGTACCAACGTGCTCAAGGTCTTTTCGGTGAATACGCAGTAGGATGGACTCAAGGTTCGACACGGGCTCCATACCCAGCCAGTCGCTGATCCGATCGGAAAGGCTAAGGGTTCTATCCCGCAGATCAAGATACCAGGTGCCGAGTTCGGCGGTGTCAATGGCAAGGCGAAGGTTCGCTTCCGCATCGGCAATCTTCTGCCGGGCCAGTACCCGCTCGGTAATATCAACGGCCATGTGCAAAATAGACCAGACTTCCCCCCGCTCATTTTTCAACGGTTTATATGTAAACTTAAACCAGTACGGACGAAGCCGATCACCGTCGTATAGTTCGGCCCGTTCTTCCTGAGTTTCGTACGGTATACCCGTGCTATAGACCTCCTTTAGGATCGCCTCAAAGGGCTGGCCGTTCAGTTCGGGTAAGGCTTCACCGAGCTTTTTGCCAATAACGGAAGAGTCCTTGCTCCACATCTGTAACAACGCATCATTCGCCATTTCGATACGAATATCTTCGGTTACATACAAACCAATAGCAAAAGGGGCCTGCCAAATGAGGTTATAAAAGTGATCCTGGCTGATTTCCAGTTTTTGCTGCGTAATCACTCGATCCGTAATGTCCAGTACGGCTCCAACGTATCCTTTGAAGACCCCGTTTGAATCGTAATGCGGATTGCCTGAACAGTCCACCCAGCGAATGGACCCATCGAGGTGCTTGATTCGAAATTCGCTCCGGTGCGGCCGACGGGCCTGAAAATCGCCTTGAAATACGCGGGCCGCCTGTTCGCGATCTTCCATAACGATGGCATCCAGCCATCCCAAACCCAGGTGGCTATCTAAATCACGCCCGGTCCAGTCGGCCCATTTTTTGCTGGTATACGTCGTATAGCCCTGTTGATCGGACATCCACAGAGCAACGGGTACGGCCTGCGTAATGCTCGTAAAGATGCTGGCATTATCCTGAAGAATTTGTCGGGTATAAACTTCTTCGGTTACATCCCGCACAATGCCGGCAAATCGATACAAACGGTTTTCCTCATCAAAATAGGCTTTACCTTTACCATCCAGCCAGCGTTGTTTGCCATCGATAATCGTCCGAAATTGTACGTCACAGGTATGGTTATACGGTGATTGGATGGCCGCCCGAATCGCTTGTCGCAACAAGGCATGATCATCGGGGTGAATGTGCCTGATTACCTCCGTGTAGGTCACAGTGCTCTCATTCGGAAAACCGAACAGCTCCTGACAAAGACCATCCCAGTGAATGGTCTGTCGTAGCATATTCCAATCCCAGGTGCCTACGCCAGCTGCTTCAAGTGCGTAGCGGTAATGTTCGCCCTGTTCGTGGAGCTGGTGAAGGGTAGAAGGGTTGAATTGTTCATCCCTGATATCTGATGTAGAACCGAAAGGCATGTACTGATCTGGCGTATGGTAACTGTACATGAGTGCGAACGAAGGCGTCGTCCTCAAAACCCACCCATAACCATTTTTGAGCAAAGACGAATTACGGGTGTATAAGTCCTCTTGCCTACATTTCAGGATACTGACGGCTGTCACCTGGTACTACAAAGAAAAGCGTCGCAGCGGTAGCGTACAAGTAAATTCGAAATTAAGGATTCGATCATTTTTTTTACAAAAAATATTCTTTTTATGACAAATATGCGTGCTAGAAATGGAGTTTTTTACTTATGGATACGGCTATAAATGCGGTATGATAGGTATTTGCTTTAAGAATTCAAAAACAATCGGTTAGTCAGGCCGTTATATACTCAAATCTCTTTCACGTTTGGCGGAATGTGTTTAGAGATCGAGTAGCTACTCTGCTCCCGTTTGTCGACGGACAACGGGAGCTTTTGCTTTTGGTACTACATTTTTAATAAATAATATGAATGACTTGAAAAAGTCATTAGTAACTGAAGTAACAACTCCTGAAATCCTGCTTGTAGATGCGAGCAGGATTTCTTTTTATGTGGACTGAATCAGGATAAGGGGTTGTATTCAAGAAGATTAGGCGTGACTGTTTGGTTGATTTGTCAAATCTTTTTATTCCCCATCGCGGCAGTAAAATTCCGGTTTTACAGGTTTTTAAACACCAGAAATAATCCTTGAATAATCAAGTTTATGGACCGAAAGAGTTTAAAAAATAACCAGTATCTTTGCTAGTGCTCTATTAATATGCGTTTATTCCACCACCTATGAATACAGATACAACCCCGCGTAATTTTAAGAAGGCTAAACTATTGGTTGTTGAAGATAATGCGGATCATTGGTATGTAATTGAGTCAGTGTTGAAACAGCAATTGCCGGAAGTAGAAGTCATTTGGATGTCGGATGCTGCAAAAACCATGACGTATCTCAATGATTGTAAGTCCAAACTTCACATTTTGCCTAAAGTCATTTTGCTGGATTTGTATCTGCCCAGTTCGCAGGAAGGTTTGAATCTGCTTCAGGCGATCAAGTCGAAAAACTCTTCGTTTCACCATATTCCAACCATTGTACTGAGCCACTCCAGTGATGCAACGGACATTAGCCGCTGTTACGAAACCGGGAGTAGTTCGTACATAATAAAACCCACGCTGATCCAGCAGTGGGTTGATTATTTCAAGGAATTCCGGCGGTACTGGTGGAACATCGTGTCCTTGCCAGATCCGCAGTATCAATAAGTAATCAGCTGATTTACAGACCTGAAAATTTATACTGACTGTCATACGCCAGTCCCAGACCTACGCTCGAAAGCTTGTTTTCATCCGCCAGTGAAGCTTTCGGGAAAAGGCGACGAAATTCCGATTGAATCAGCGGAACTTCTGTCGAGCCGCCCGTCAAAATGACCAGATCAATCGCTTCGGCCGAAACGCCCGCCGCTTGGAGACAAGCCGTTGCCGCTCGGGAAATCTTCTCGATTTCTTCCGTAATGGCCGTTTCAAACTGAGACCGCTGAATAGGAATACTGAAATCCTTTTCCAGAAAATCAAAAGGCATTTCGTGCTCAATCGAAGACGTCAGAGCAATCTTAGCCTGCTCGGCCGCAGCCAGTAAGGTGTGCCCCGATTCCTGTTCGAGTACTTTCAGTAACCGCTGGTAACGCCTGGGATCCTGGGATTGCCCCAGAATTTGCCGGGTTTGCATGAGCATTTTCGGCGTATACAGAAAGTTCACCTTACTCCATTCCGCTAAGTCGTGAAAGGGTTTGAGGGGTACATCGAGTTTCTTCTCTCCAAACGTGGTTTTGTACCCTAGTTCAGGCATAATCTCACTTAGACTCAGATCTTTATCGAAGTCATTGCCGCCCACCCGTACGCCCGTATTGGCCAGAATATCCGAGGTCCGATCGGCTTTCGTACGGTTTTCGGGGGATAAACGGATGACTGTAAAGTCAGAAGTACCACCCCCCAAATCCACTACCAGGGCCAGCTTCTCTTCCGTCAAATTCACTTCGTGAGCAAAGGCGGCGGCAATGGGCTCGTACTGAAAATCAATGTGTTTGAAACCAATGCGTTCGGCGATGGCTTGTAATTCTCGCTGGGCCTGAGCATCACCCGCGGGGTCATTATCAATGAAATGAACGGGTCGCCCGAGTACTACATGCTCAATGGACTGACCCGCATTTGCTTCTGCATGGTCTTTCAGTTGCTGTAAAAAAGTAGCGATGATGGTGCTAAAATTCATCAAAGTACCATTCACAAACGTACCCTGCTTCATGATGGATGTACCCAGCACCCGCTTGAGGCTTCGCATAAAACGGCCTTCTTCCCGATCCAGAAATAATTGAATGGCTTTGCGACCATAATACGTATGGCGGTCATTGCGGCGGTAGAATAAAGCACTCGGAATGGTAACTGATTCATTTTCAACGGGAACCAGGTGGATCGCACCCGCGTGGGCTAGGGCAATGCTGGAGTTGGACGTACCAAAGTCAATGCCGCAGGAAATTTGGGTCATAGATAAAAGAATCTCAATACTAGAAAGAATGGCCTGGATAAGAAAGTGCCAGAATGTAATCTACTAAATTACAGACGGAAAAGTTCAGGTCAAAGAAAAGAAATGAAAGAGCAGTCGCGAAAAGGCTGCGGGGATGAGAAGGCACCTAACAAAAAAATCCCGGTTGGGAGCCGGGATTTTTGGTAGTATTAAAATGATCCTAATCCATAAACTTGATGGTCGAAACCGTCATTAGGGGTTGGATAGGTTTGGCTGTATCATTCTTGAAAACAAAGTACAAGTCATGTTGACCTTCCGTACTTTTCAGTTTCACGCGAACGGGTGGGCGATAGAAGGGATCCCGTTTGGCAGGAACCTTACTGCCCGTCTTCGTCGTATCACCCGATTCAAGTTGGGCCATCACTTTTTCCACATCTACGGGGGGGGCTAGCGTTACTTTGGTTTCACCCAGCAGTGGTCCGGTTGGTGAATCCAGGTGGACTTCAATGGTACCACCCACATTTCCTTCGCGATCCTGAACGGTCGCACCCATTTCCAGTTGTTTCACGCCCGTCAGGTCAATGTTTTTGAAACCAATGAGTGCGTTGGCATAGGGAATTACGTTAGTACCCTTGCCCATGCCGCGTACTTTCAGGTCAGCACCCTGTACCACGGCCGCTTCGGAGGCATACATTTGCGGACTGTGCAGCACGATGAGTTGTTCGGACGTCAGCATCGGGATGGTCTTTGCATTGATTGTATTACCACGATCGGTATACGCTACGCGAACCAGCACGGAACCCCGGCCGTTATCATCCTTCGGAATTTCCGGGGTGAACTTGCCTTTGGTCGGCAGCGTACTATAGGTTTTGGTCGTGACATTGAGAATGTAATTGACAATCACATTCGCGTCCGCTACCGACATAGCCGGGTGACCGGGCATGGCTACTTCACCCCACACACCGACACCACCGTTCCGAATTTTCTGCACCAGCCGGTCTTTCACTTTTTCATCACCTTTGTACTTGTTGGCAATGTCCGTAAAGCTCGGACCTACCGATTTCGTACTCACCTGATGACAGACTTTACAGTCACTCTGACTGATCAGTGTCTGAGCGACCGCGTACTGGGTCGAAGCGTCCACACTCCGCTGACCCTGAATCACTTCCGCGTAATCAAACCCCTCTGACGTATAATCCATACTGAGTGCAACCCGGGCCGGCGTGATTTTCCCATCCGCCAGACTGCCATCTTCCTTATCCTGTACAGTTACCTCGTACTGAATTGGCTGATTCGGAAAGAAGAAGGTTCTGTTACTCTTCAGGTTAATGGCGACTGCCGGAGGTTCATTGCCAGCCGTGATCTTCACCGACTGACTATTCGAAGCTCCCTTGGCATCCGTTACCGTGAGGGTTGCGGTGTACACACCCGCTTTGTCAAGCGTCAAAGAGGGGTTAGCTGTTGTGAACACTTTAGGCGTACCACCGACCGAACTTACTTTCCACTGATATTTCAGAGCGTCACCGTCGTAGTCTTTGGTACCGTCGGCCGAGAGCGTTAGCTTCAGCGGAACGGTTCCTCCTTTGGTACTGGCCGATGCCTGCACGATAGGTTTGCGGTTTCCACTGTTATACTCGATGCGTACCAGCCGGGCATTGTCACTTTTGCGAAACCAGTTGCTCCCGTACTCCAGCACGTACATATCTCCTTCGGGACCAAACTTCATGTCAATCGGTTCAACTGGATGGTAGCTGGGCAGTACCCGTTCCATCGACTGATAATCACCCTGTTCATTCATGGTGATAGCCATAATCCAACCCCGGGAAAAATCAGTAACAATCCACTTTCCTTCGTAGTACGCGGGCCAGGGACGTTTCGCTCCCTTGAAATCCGACTGGTGATAGACCGGTCCGCCGGTCGCACTTCGCGAACCCGTACCCACGAGTGGGAAGGTTTCCGAAACGCCGTAAGGATAGTAAATGAAGTTCGGAGCTACGGCAGGTAATTCTTTCAAACCCGTATTGTTCGGCGAATTGTTCACCAGTCGTTGCGGGTCTTTCTTCGCCAGCGGTTTATTATTTTCGTAATCGTACACCGGAAACGCCTGATCGTTCCCGACAAACCAGGGCCAGCCAAAGTTACCGGGCTTACGAGCCTGGTTTAATTCATCGTAACCGCGAGGCCCAATTTCCGAGTCCTCCGTAGCATCCGGCCCTACCTCTCCCCAGTACACGTAACCCGTTTTGCTATCCACCGAAATTCGCCAGGGGTTGCGGTGACCCATTGAATAAATTTCCGGACGGGTTTGGGCGGTACCTTTGGGAAACAAGTTTCCGGCAGGAACGGTATACGTGCCGTTCGCTTCCGGGTGAATGCGAAGAATTTTTCCGCGGAGGTCATTCGTATTTCCAGCGTGTCCCTGATCGTCCCAGCTACTGCGGCCGGGGCGTTCATCGGTTTGAGCTGCTTTCTGGTTTCCGGTATTGTTACCGACGGTAAGGAATAAGTTGCCCGCTTTGTCCCAGGTCATGCCTCCACCCGTATGGCAGCACACTTCCCGTTGCGTCGGTACTTCAAGCAGTACTTTTTCGGAATTTTCCTGCAAATCATCTTCGCCCACTTTCCAGCGAGTTAACAAGTGTTTATGCTCGGTGGGGTGGGCGTAATACAGGTAGATCCAATGGTTTTGAGCGAAGTTAGGATCCACGGTCATGCCCATCAGTCCTTCTTCAGCTTCGGTAACTTTCCCTTCTTTACTGGTGTACTTGGTGTTAACCGGAATCGTTGCGAGTAGATCTACCGATTTAGTTTTAGGGTTGTAGCGTTTCAGCCCCCCTTTCCGTTCAATAATGAAAACGGTTCCATCTTTCATGACTTCAAACGTCATGGGCTCATCCAAATCTTCCACGACGGTGACGGGGGTGAACCGGCTTTCGTCGGGTTTGTCCTGAACGTGCGTGTCCCTGGAAATAAACGAAGCCAGGCCCGCTGCCAGAGCGAGTTGGGCAGCCAGTGTAACCCGTCTATACGTACGGATTCGTTTCATAGGTTTTGTCAGTTAAAATGCTGTTTAGAGTTAACAAATACTAGACTTCCGATCGGACGTTAATCGCTATTGAAAATGAATAGATAAGTAGTTGCGGAATAGAAAATTAGCCCTTTTTCGATCTACTTTTAATCAATAATGAAGCAAAGATTGACCCGTATCAAACTATTGTATCAATTCGATACAATAATGCAGGTTGCGATTTTTGTTTCCAATTATTTTAATGTATTCTTGGAAAAATTGTAGAAAATAAAGTTGGTATTGGAAGCACTATGAAGTTTGGCGAAAATTGTATTCCTCAAGTATCCATCGATTGCGTCGTTTTTGGTTTTCACGCTCATCAGTTGAAAGTCTTATTACTACGGGTTCGGAGTATGGAATACTACGCACTGCCCGGAGGTTTTGTTGGACAGGAAGAAGATTTGGACGAAGCAGCCCAGCGTGTTTTGCAGGAGCGTACGGGACTAACCGAATTGTATCTCGAACAATTTTATACCTTCGGCCAACGCAATCGAGGTGAAATAGAGATGCAGCAAAAACTGGCTGAAGTGAATCGACTCAGTTCAGCAGAGTGGCTACAGAAGCGATTTATTTCAGTAGGCTATTACGCATTGGTTGATTTTTCATTAGTGAAGGCAACACCTGATGCATTATCGGATAGCTGCGATTGGTACGACATCAATCAGCTACCTTTACTGATGATGGACCATCATCAGATGATACAGAAAGCTTTAGATACTTTACGCATTATGCTCGAATATAAACCTATTGCTTTTAATCTATTACCGGAAAGTTTTACAATTGCTGAATTACAGCGGGTTTACGAAACCATTTTAGGAAAGGAACTGATTCGTACCAATTTTCAACGCAAGATCCTGAGTCTGGAAATACTGGAGCGTATTGAAAAAAAATATACGGGAGGGGCTCACAAAGCCCCGTATGTATACCGATTTAAATCCACAAAAAAACCGCATGAATCGTAGGCGATCCATGCGGTTTTTCTTTGACTGGAAAGTTACTTTTTAAGGGTAATCATAATCACGCCGTTCTTCGCTTTTTCCCCGTACTTTTCTACACCCTTGGCGTCTTTCAAAACATTGATGCTTTCAATTTTATCGGGACTGATCTTTTCAGCGGATTGCTGATCCATTTCTTTTCCATCAACCAGATACAAAACAGCGGGAAGTTCTGCTTTTTTCCCAGCTTTCGTACGAACGATTAAAATTCCATTCTCTGCCTTCGTTTTTCCTAATTTTTCGAGTAATTGAATAGGCTCTTTACCGGATTTGAAAACTTCAATAGAAGTGATATCGTCTGGAGATATCTTTTTTTCCAATTGTTCCGCGGTCCACTCTTTTCCATCCACAATAATTAATGGTGTATTCTTTCCAGTCAATTGGATCCGGTTGGTAGCATTCGCGGATAAACGACTGTCATCGTTTAACCGGATTTCCTTACCGGCACTGATTGGAGCAATGTCCGAACGCTTACTGCACGCACTCATTAGTAGGATACCAGCTACTACTAATATCGGAGAAATTCGCTGTAGTGTATTCATAGCAAAAAAGTAAGGGTTTGAAAATGATTTAAATGTTTGATTCCGAAATTTAAGGAGTAATTCCGAAAATTTCGGAATTACAGTGATTTTTTTTATTGCTGCAAAAAGAAGCACGGATGCACCGTCGTAGAGTTGCAGGTTTACTCTGACTAATTAGTTAGAAAATAAGGAATACGTAACAGGGCTAAAAATTCACTGGAAAGCCTGGGGTAGGAGTGTACCCGCCGATGAAAAGCCCGGAAAAGTAATCTGTATCACCAATCTTGAAATTGGACAAAACAAAGAATAGCTGTACAATAGCCAGACTAAGTTCTTCAAACAAGGGCATTCGTGAAGCAATAAGGGCTTACATTAAATCCGATGAGAAACCTTTATGTCTTTTGTTATAGATAGGCAAGGGAAAGTTATAAAATGAGAATGCTGCGAGAATCGTTTATACGGCCCAAATCCCGTGTAAAGATGCTCTATCGAAATCTCAGCGACATGCTTTGATTGAGGTTTGGGCCTTAAGATTCACTGGTTTGTGGGAGGTACAAACTAGGTATCGCGTCCTAGTCTGGTTGAGCCGGATCCAAATCGTCATCGTGTGCGTGCACTTTAAAAAGAGTAGCCGGGTTCGGCGAAAGTTTGACTAGGTTCCATGGAAGAGTCATCCGGGTGTTGCTCCATATCGGAGATCGGAGGCAGGGCTAATCCTCAATTGAATCCCTTTAGCATTGGCGTGTTCAACTGAACCGAGCAGGACATTGGATGCCAATTTTCAAAGGTGTATCTACTAGAGAGTGTAAGCCCTAATGGTACTGTTCCCATCGCACTGGTTTAAATAAGATAGGCAGATTGGAACGTGGTCGCCGATGGGTACACGTTAGGAAGCTTTCGACTGTGCAGGAAGACCGTTTTTGCTCGCCTTGTTTGTATTCCCCAGATTTCATAGGGAGCTAGGTACTTCCAGGAGTTAAGTACTCGGGTAGGAAGGGGTTTGGTTGAAAAAGCCGACTGGTGCAGGTTTTCAATTCTGCACCAGTCACAATTATCAGGTAAATGTTTATCTGCCGCCTCTCCGGGGTAATGTCACTAGCTATGCATGTCATTCCAAAACCCCTGTGCTGGAATTGCTTAATCTAATCGCAGTAGTTATTAATTATTGTTTATTAAATAATTATTATATACTGTAAAAATTGAATGCAAACGAATGTATAAAAGTTATGGTATATAAATTATTTTGAATACTGCAAGGCGACTTGATGAAAGCGTTTGGTAAACCGATGGACGGCATTCCAGCAGGCAGCAGTGGAGCGTTGATTGACCGCAGACTGTGTAATACCCAGCATACCTGATATAGTGACTTCCGTATGCCCCAGTAACTTTAAATACATGATGTCAGCCTGCGGTCCCGTCCAGCGGCTGACGATGGTTTCAAGCAGTACCA
>JAAIGE0101529934.1_pt1 | contig 21630 bp, 18 predicted proteins | sample 6487951 | NCBI WGS metagenome assembly JAAIGE01 (sample SAMN13974128, study PRJNA590717) | phyllosphere metagenome | biome: tomato field; feature: multiple bacterial spot infested tomato fields; material: tomato leaves; isolation source: leaves from tomato fields | host: Solanum lycopersicum ...
GACGCACCTCTTGCTAGGGCTCAACTACTGCCGGCGCAAGATCCTACGTTTCGACAGCGCATAGAGCGTCGTCAGTTGTACCGTGCTCTTGGCTAAGCCACGAAAGCGAGTATTTACATAGCCGAGCGGATGATTCATTACTCGAAACGGGTGCTACACTATTGCACGCAGCTTCACCTTGGCCTTTTCGATCTTACGCTTTGCTTTGTAGAGCACCCTGCGTTTTCCCAAGTGCTGGTAAGTACTGCGTCGTGCTGCGATCCAGCTCAAGGATGATCATGGGATCCGCAATGGTGCCTTGGCGCAACTACAGGCCGTTTTCTTGCAGATAGTTGTTAATGAGTTCCTGAATCCCTGCCCAAGCCGATGCTTGTCCACGAAGTGCAGGAAATAGTCGTGCCTTCGGGGAACGGCGCTCTGAGCGTCATCGAGCAAACTGGCGCATGGAGGTGGTCTCGTGCAACGCCTGCTCGATCGCCGGATCGCTCAGCAAAAGCCAGTTCTGCAGCAAGTGAGTACGCAGCATCGTATCCGATGGATAAGGTTTACAACCGCCGCCGACCTGTGGATAGTGAGGCTGTATTACTGCGACTGATTCGCTCTACGGCACGAACTGCTCCATCTCTGCCAGGATACGTTCGCGGCGGGCCTGTTTGCGCTTACCGGCGTATTAGAAATCGGAGAAGCTCATCTGATTCATGGGCAAGGCTTGCATGGGGTGGCTGAGTGAAGGGCCACTTCAGCACAGGCCGGGGCGGCCTGTGCTGACTTGAGCGGAGAATCCCCAGAAAAGCTCATCACTACCCGCTCCGTACTCGCCAGCCATAGGACGGGTGAGTTGCTGCAGCGTAGGAGGGACTGTGGCCGAATCAACCGCCAGCAATTGGCACCAAAGATTTTAACCAAAATCCGAATTTTGAAAAACTGCTTAATAGCCAATTCTTGCAACAATCCCTTTAGCTCACCACATCAGCAACGGACTCGGTGAACAGGGTACACTCAGGAAGGATAATACCCTTCTTGACAGTCACGTCCCCAAATACCACCGACTGCGCATGAACGGTGGCTCCCTGCATCAAAACTGGACTTTTACAGGTCCCTACAGGGCTGCGAAGAACACTGACTGCATTCCATAAGGTTACGTTATCTTCAATAACTACACCGTCATCGATCACGAGGCCCTGTCCATGACGGATGACGACTCCTTTCCCGATCTGTGCGCTGGGATGAATATCGATACCCCAAACCTGAGCTCCCCAGTTTTTTAACATCATGGCGTTATGGTGCTCGTCATTAAGCCAAAGCATGTGGCTTATACGATAGAGCTGTAACGCTTGGAAGCCTGCACATGAAGATAACGCGACATAAAAGTCGACACAAGAAGGGTCGTCCTTTACGAAGCGGTCAATATCTGCTTCAGACTGGAGGGAGATCGTCGGCTCAGAGCGGAGCAGCGCGGTGAGCCAGACCTGAAGCTTATCGCCGCCCAGATGCCTCATGCTGAAACTAATATTTGCGCCCAAGGCCGCCTCGAAGCAGTCATGTTCAAGTACTCGTTTTTCCACGTTCCATCGCATAACTGGATTCCAGCCTGCAAACTGTTCAGCCTGCCGCCTGAGGGTACGCCATACGTCACTCATGGTGCCTCATAATATCGAATAATCAATAGATGACAATTTAATGCCACTGCTTTTATCAATAGAAAACCTAACATGTGGCACATTAAATAAAATTACTCACCAAACGAAATCACTATTTGCCTCATTTAACCCAGCCGACAAACCCCGATTACGAAGACTATGCTAAGCCGGATCCACATGGCCTACCATGTCTGCGACCTCGCCCATACTTTCAAACTCGGCCAGCCAGGCAAAGGTCGGTTTAGGTTCACAGCTGTCGAACGGAAACTGTCGGACAGATGCAAGGCTGCTTCATCAGCATCGGGGTGGCGGGCAGACATCAAGCCAGTGCCAGACCTGGTGCCACGCCTCTCCGCAGCATGAATGTGTATGAAGTACGATACGACAGCGGCAGTCGTGAAAGACTATCTGAATAGCGAAAGTGACCTGCCTGCCGCAAGCCCCACGGCGCACCAACGATCATTACAGTGATGAACAGCTCTCCGAAGGTCGAATAAGCATCGCGTAACGCTGTGAGAACAGAAGTAAGCGTAGCCCCTACCTCGCCAATATCAAAGGCCCTTTCAATATCCATATCCGATACGATGCACGATTTGCTCCAGCTCATGTATTATCAGGATGTAACGACCCAGCTGGAGATTTCCCGTGAATGCGTCATCCCCTCCCAAGAATGCCCCTCGCAACCTTCCGCTTGGGGAGCAGGTATATGAGACCCTGCTCTCTCAACTGATCACCCTGAAGATCGGCCCCGGTAGCCGGATCTCTATCGACTCGCTTTCCCGAGAGCTCAACGTTTCCCAGACCCCGATTCGTGCAGCATTGATTCGCTTAGAGGCGGAGGGCCTGGTCATAAAAGTTCACAACATCGGGTACAGCGCAGCATCTATGCCTTCTCGCCAACGTTTCGAGGAAATTTACGACATCCGCGAGATGCTGGAGCCTTACCTGGCAAGCCGTGCTGCTCAACAGCTTTCCGATAGCGATGCGATGGAGCTGTGTGCGCTCGCTGACACCATGAAGATTCCAGCCGGCGAAGACCTGAGCCTAGCCTACGGGAAATTCGCCAAACTCGATGCTCAGTTCCACGCTTGGATCGCGGAGCGTGGCAACAACCACATGGCCCAAGAAGCACTCAGCAGGCTCCACGCTCACGTGCACCTGTTCCGCCTCAGGTTTCATTCGCGCGTTACCGAAGAAGCCATCCAGGAGCATGATGCGATCGTGACCGCCCTTCTCGCCCGCGCCCCTGAACAGGCAGCGGCAGCGATGAGAGAACACATATCCAGATCTCGTGCTCGAATGGAACCCTACTTCGAAATGATAGAGTAGGTATGTCGTCGTTAGGGTTCAGTACCGCTTTATCGATACCGAACCCGCAGGATGACTTAGACAGGCTTCACTTCAACAACCAGCTCTACCTCTACGCACACGCCCATTGGCAACTGCGCCACACCGAACGCAGAGCGTGCATGCTTACCAACATCGCCCAAAATCTCCACTAAGGTTTCGGAGAAGCCGTTGGCAACGATGTGCTGCTCCTGGAATTCCGGGCCGGAGTTCACAAGTACCACCGCTTTGACAATGCGCTTGATGCGATCCAGGCTGCCCAATTGATCATGTAGTGTAGACAGTAGGTCGAGTGCAACGCTGCGAGCGGCTGCACCAGCATCTTCGATGGAAATATTTATCCCGAGGACACCTACCCAAGGCTGACCATCCCTGCGAGGGATGTGACCGGACACATACAGATTCGATCCAGTTTGCACAGCCATTACATAACTGGCTGCTGGCTTGATGGAGTCTGGCAGCTTGATGTTCAGCTCACGAAGACGCTCATAAACGCTCATTGTAGGAGTCCTATTAATGAAAAAGAAGCTGGCTTTCTGTGACAAGCTCAGCAAGCCAACTCCCAAAACATCATTAAACTAAGATAATTAGAGTCACCAGTTGACGGAAATGTACTTGGCTTCCATAAACTCCAGCATGCCGTGGTGAGCGCCTTCGCGGCCCAAGCCACTCTGCTTCACACCACCGAATGGAGCTGCAGGGTCTGAGACGATGCCACGATTCAGACCGATCATCCCGCTCTCGAGACGCTCGGAGATGCGCATCCCTCTGGCAATATCGCCGGTGAAGACGTAAGCCACAAGGCCATATTCGGTGGCGTTGGCAGCATCAACTGCTTCGTCTTCGTGATCGAACACTACAATCGGAGCGACTGGGCCAAAGATCTCTTCTTTCAGCAAGTCAGCGTTAGCAGGCACATTGATAAGTACGGTCGGGCTGTAGAAGTAACCGACGCGATCTGGGCTGTTACCGCCAGTCAGAACGACTGCACCTTTGGAAACTGCGTCATCAACCAAAGAGGCTACCTTTTCGACGGCGCTGGCATTGATCAACGGGCCACATTGGGTTCCAGCCTTAGCTCCATCATCTACTCGCAGAGCACTCATGCGCTCAGCGAAGCGCTTGGAGAATTCAGCGGCAATCCCGCGTTGTACGTAGAAGCGGTTCGCTGCAGTGCAGGCTTCGCCGCCGTTGCGCATTTTTGCGATCATGGCACCTTCGACGGCAACATCAATGTCGGCGTCATCGAATACTAGGAACGGAGCATTACCACCCAGCTCCATGGAGCAGTTCACTACTGAATCGGCAGCTTTGCGCAGCAGAACGCGGCCCACTTCAGTCGAGCCAGTGAAAGAAAGCTTGCGAACACGATCGTCATCTAGGATTTGGGAGCACACCTTGCCCGAAGCTCGGGTGGTAATAACATTAACTACGCCGTCCGGTACTCCGGCTTCAGCCAGGATCTCAGCAACCAAGTAGGCAGTCAGCGGGGTATCGGTGGCAGGTTTCAAGATACAGGTGCAGCCCGCAGCCAGTGCAGGAGCGATCTTGCGGGTAGCCATGGCAGCAGGGAAATTCCACGGTGTCACCAGCAGGGCGATACCGATCGGTTCATACTGGACGATTGTGCGTGCAAGGCCGCTAGGAGAACGGCTGAAATCGCCTTCGATACGAACAGCTTCTTCAGCAAACCAACGGAAGAACTCGGCAGCGTAAGTCACCTCCCCAAGGGCGTCGTTCAGGGACTTTCCATTCTCCATAGAGATCAAAGTCGCTAGTCTTTCCTTGTCACGAGTCATCAGCTCGAAGCAGCGACGTAGAATTTCGCTGCGAGCTCGAGCTGGGGTGGCAGCCCAGGCCGGTGCAGCTTTGGCAGCAGCGTCAACAGCGGCCTGTGCATCGTCCAGAGAAGCGTCAGCTACTGACGCAATGATCTGCTGGGTCGAAGGATTGAACACTTCGATACGGGCCTGAGAGATGGAGTTGATCCACTGACCACCTATGAACAGGTCGGTTGGGAGTTGAACGACGTTTAGACATTGCGAAGTCATGATTGTTGTTTTACCTATCAATGTTAATTAAAGGCCGTGGAATGCTTGACCAACAAGCTCACGCATCGACTGGAAATCGAGCTTGCGCGGGTTATTGTTGACGAGACGAGCGGCCAGCAGCGATTGCTCCGCGATCCAGTCGAGTTGCGATTCTTTAATACCCAACTCAGCTATGGTGCGAGGGATCTTGATGGTCTCAAATAGCGCACGAGTCATCTCGACGAGCTGATCTACCGTTTCTTTGTCGGTAGCACCTTTGATATCCAACGCCTTGGCAATAGCAAGGTAAGACTCTGGTGCAACTTCGGCATTGAAGCGCATGACGTAAGGCAGGAGCGCGGCGACACCCAACCCGTGCGCAGTCTGAGTCAGCGCCCCTACAGGATACTGAAGTGCGTGTGCAGCGGCGGTACCCGCGACACCGAAAGCCATACCAGCCAACAGCGAACCTTCCATTAGCTTCGAGCGAGCTTCACGGTCAGCACCGTTGGCTACTGCGCGCGGTAGGTATGAGAACACAGTGCGAATGGCACTCAGGGCATACTGGTCGCTAAGCAGGTTCTTGCCTACGAATACACGAGACTGGGATAGATCAGAATTCACCGGGTTACGCACTGCTGTGAAAGCCTCAATGGCGTGCGTTAGGGCATCGGCACCCGAGATTGCGGTCAAACCAGGTGGGCAAGTGGCTGTCAGCTCGGGGTCACAAATTGCGGTATGGGGAATCAGATACGGCGAAGAGATACCGACCTTTAGGTCGCGCTTCTTGTCTGCTAGTACCGCTACCGGAGTGACTTCGGAACCGGTACCCGCAGTGGTCGGCATCGCGATGACAGGAATCAACGGGCCTGGAACTTTCAGCTCGCCATAGTACTCATCCAAACTTCCTCGGAAAGTCAACAGCAGTGCAACCAGCTTGGCCATGTCCAAGCAGCTACCGCCGCCCACGCCGATGACCACTTCGGGGTTAAGATCTTTATACTCGGTGACACAGGCCTCAATGCTGTCGGATGGAAGCTCCGCCAAGGTGCCACCGAAAACGCTACATTCAACGCCGTGGCTCGCCAGGTTCTCAAGTAGCTCAGTCATCACAGGAGAAGACGCCAAGCGCTCATCCGTACAAATCAGTGCTCGCTTACCGATCTTCGCGGTAATAGCACCTAATGCAAAGCGCTGACCATCGCCAAATACGATTTCTTTGGGACTACGAGTTAGACCAAATTCATTGTTCATCTCTCTGACCTTCCTAACTTATTATTATCGGGCGAGCGCTTGAATGTTATTCCAGACAAAAGCAGGTAATTTCACACCGTTTTCCAGGCTCTTCCTGCGAGCGATCAACGCGCGATCGCCTGGCACAAGTACAGGGCGTTCCACCTTTGCAGGCGTGCAGTCACGGATCGTTTGCAGGTACCTGCTAATATGTTGAGCAACACCGTGAGCCGGCTCGATCACAATGAACACGTCGCCTTTGTTACATTGGTGAGTGGAATCGAGTGTGCCTTTCACCTCGGTACCGAGTGCAGACGCAGTCAGACTGGCGACTAGCACTTCGATTGCCAGGCCCAAGGCGTATCCTTTTGCTTCACCAAAAGGTGCGATGGCCCCCTCTTTGGCAGCAGTTGCGTTGAGCGTTGGGTCACCATTTGCGTCGAGCGCCCAACCATGCTGAAGCTGCTCACCACGGTTCGCGTAATCGTGAACTTGGCCCATCGAGACTAGGCTGGTTGCCATATCCACAATGAATGGAGCCGGCGACGCCGGCACACCGATTGCGATAGGATTGGTACCGATCAATGCCTTGCGGCCACCCCAAGGGTGGACGAGAGCCTCGCTTGTGGTCAGCGCGATCAGAATCTGGCCCTCTTTAGCAACACGCTCCGCATACAGCGCAAGCATCCCAATGTGGTTGCAGTTGCGAACGTTAGCGATAGCAATGCCAGCTGACTTGGCCTTCTCCGAGATCTCCTTCAGCGCTGAGAAAGCGACAACTGGCCCGAGACCATTCTCACCGTCCACGTCATACAAACTAGTACCGCGCCAAGTGCCAACGCCCCTAGTAGTGGGGTTGCAAACGCCATTTCGAATGCGCTCGATAACGCGCGGCAGCCGCTGCAAGCCATGCGATGCACGCCCACGTAGCTCTGCTTCGAGAAGCAATTCAACCTGAATATCAGCATGAACCGAAGGAACACCGGCCTTGCTCAGCGCTCGGGTGCAAGTAGCGGTGGCTTCTTCTGGGCTTATTGTCAGCATCTGATGACCCCTCAAAATGATATCGTATCGGAAATCGTATTTGATTTACCTTACTGCCTTGGTATTATGCTGTCAACGAATTTTTGGAACACCAGCACGTGACTAGGTTATCCACTCTCTCTTTTTTTTCTGGTCAGCCTCCCATGGAAACCAACCACTTATCGCTTGGCGACAAGGTCTACGAGACGGTGTTGGCAGAGCTCATCACACTGAAGGTGTTGCCCGGCAGCAAGATTTCAGTTGACGCATTGGCCCGACAACTAGGCGTCTCGCAGACCCCGGTACGCGCGGCTCTCATCAGGCTCGAAGCAGAAGGATTGGTGGTCAAGACACACAACGTAGGCTACAGCGCCGCCGACATGCCGGCTCGCAAGCGCTTCGAAGAGATGCATGAAATGCGCCTGCTGCTTGAGCCATATATGGTGGCCCTTGCCTGCGAGAGGATGAGTGACGAGCAGCGGCGGTACCTTAGCGACCTCTCAAATCGCATCGAAATTTCGGCCAAAAAGCATGACTCCACCGCCTATGGTCACTTTGCAAAGCATGATGCAGAGTTCCATGCTTGGATCGCGCAGCAAGCCGGCAACGAGCTCATGGCCGAGACTCTCGCTCGCCTCCACGCGCACATGCATGTTTTCCGACTCTGTTTCCGCACATCCGTAACCGAGCAGGCCAGAGAAGAGCACAACCTCATCATCTCAGCGCTCGTGAATGGCGACGCTCAGACCGCTACTGACGCCATGCGGGAGCATATTCTGAAATCGTGGGAACGCATGTCTACACTCCTCTCCGACTTTAATTGAACATGCATCTCATAACGTACTGATCGTCAACCGTTATTTGGGTAAATCTCTATGCAAGGCATTACAGACCTCGGGCCACTGCGAAGCTTTATAGAGGTGGTGAGACAAGGCGGATTTACTCACGCCTCGAAAGTCCTCGGGATTACCCAGGCCACCGTCAGCAAGCATGTGGCTCTTCTTGAGAACAAGCTGGGTTTCAGGCTACTTATCCGATATCCTAGAAAAGTGATCCTTACCGATAGTGGCAACGTGGTTTATGGTCGAGGTATACAACTACTTTCCCTCAATGATGACCTAATCCTTGAACTCAATGAATTGGCCGACGTTAAGACCGAAGAGCCCAATATCGATATCGCTGCTCAAGGCTGCTTTCAGCACAAAATCCAGATAGATACCAGCAATGACATCAACGCCGACGTCATTCACAAATTGATGCCACTTTTCCTCAAACAGTCTACTGCAGCTTTGCAAGCCCCAATACCGACCAAGGCGAAAGCCAAACAACCAACTTACGATGCCGTGTCCGTCGAGTTGCCTTTCGGTGAGCAAGTCGTTACCCTGAACTGGCCCGCCTCTGACCCAGATGGATGCGCACGTTGTGTCCGTAAGCTGCTCCAGTATCAGAAGCGATGTCATTTGGCCCGCTGCTGATCTATAGCCACGACACCGCTCCGATTGATAACTTCGAGCAGTTGGATTCAAATGATGTCGTAGACCGCATCTCACCGCCAGGGCAAGCGGAGCTAGCGGTTGGGAGATCTGAATGGGAACGAGTGACAGAATGGAGCCGCCCCGATAATCTAAGCCTCCTGCCAATGCATAGAGGCTCACTGGAGCCACGTTGAACGCGAAGGAGCCAGGGCTAGGATGTGCGAAAATGAATACCAGTCAGGGGGCTTAATGATACCTGCTCTCTCAGGATTACTATTCGGCGTCGCAGAACAATACGTCTAATCACCCCCACCCTTTTCGATCTGACGCGGTAACATGTAGAAATGTTGCTTGGCTTTTTGATAACGCACCTGTATGGAAATTCTATCTGGAGGTCTTGTCCATGGCTTCATCTGACTACCTATCCGCCAACCTACGAACACTGTGCGAAAAGTCGGGATCTGTAACAGAATTCTGCAGGAAAGTTGGTCTAAACCGGCAACAGTTCAACAAATATCTTGCTGGCACTCACGAGCCTTCCAAGAGCAACCTTAGGGCTATTGCCAATCATTTTGGCTTATCAACTGAAGTTCTTTTTTCATCTCCTGGTGACTTTAGATCCATAATTGACGGCAGCCACTTTCATCTATTTCGAAGTCTGATCCAAGCGCCCAAAATGATCAGCTTCATCGACGAAGTCACTGCCAGTGCAACCCCCTCACCTAGCAGTATAATTGGAGTCTATGAACGCTATCACTACTCGTCAATTTACACCGGCCAGATCGTTCGCTCGATTTTCTGTATTTACGAAGCGGAGGGATCCCTAAGGCATTACTATGTTGAGCGATTTCCTAGCGCCGATGGCACAGGTAAAAACGATTACCACTTTAAATATCATGGATTGTGCTTCCCTGTTGCAGGCCGAATTTTCGCTATAGACTTTGAGACGATTCAGCGCAATGAACTGACATTCAGCAACCTGGCGTCTGTGAACCGCAACTCAAAAAAATTTATCTTCGGAGTTACCAGCGGTATAGCCGCTTCAATGATGCGGCAACCGGTAGCAGCCAAGGTCGCAATGGCATTTGTGGGCAAAGGCTTAATACGCAAAACTCATATAAAGCGAGCAACAGTGCTTTCACCCACAGATCCTTCCATCCCCAAGGAAATCATTACTTACCTAGACAGTGATAACTCCTTCATCGATTCTGCCCGTATATGACGTAGAAAATGCTTCTTAAGGCTCATCATCACCTCGCAGCCGCCAGCTTCCCCACTCCAAATCCAGCCTGCGTCACAGTGCGTCACTTTTCGTCCTTATGAGAAATTGTGGCGACTCAGATAAACGCTTAATTTCTTTACTAGGCAGGGCATTAAGCCTTCTGGTCGTTAGGCTTAGCCGCTCTGCCGGGAGCGTCGATCTCCGCATCCGCACGAACTAGCGGAAGCGATTGACTCACATTTGGTCTGGTCAACCAGTGTAAACAAACAAGGCGTTTTGCCTGAAACTATTTATTACAGAACTACGCGTCGGAGCATAGCGAGACGCTAGGGTTCTGATACCTACAATAAAGGTGATGAGATGGCTGAGTGGATAAAAAAAGCGAACCCTACGGAGCAGCAAGTAGCCTCGAACGAGAAAGTAAAATCGGACGTTTCCCGTATTCTCCTGGACATCGAGAAGCGCGGTGATGCCGCCGTCCGCGAGCTATCGACTCAATTCGATGGTTGGGATCGCACTGACTACCGCCTGACACCTGCGGAAATCCAAGAGTGCATGAATAAACTGACTGATCGTGAGCGTGATGACATTCTGTTTGCTCAAGCTCAGGTACGTCGCTTCGCTGATGCTCAACGTGCCTCTATGCTGGATTGCGAAATCGAAACCATTCCAGGTGTTATCCTGGGTCATAAGCACATCCCAGTAAGCGCTGCCGGCTGCTATGTTCCAGGCGGCAAATACCCATTGCTGGCTTCGGCCCACATGTCCATCGTCACGGCTAAGTCGGCGGGCGTCCAAAACATCACCACGGCAGCCCCTCCCTTCCAAGGTAAGCCCGCCCCTTACATTGTGGCAGCTCAATACCTTGCAGGCGCAGACTCGATTTACTGCCTCGGAGGGATCCAGGCCGTGGGTGCGATGGCTATCGGCACCCAGAGCATCGATCCGGTGGATATCATCGTCGGCCCAGGTAATGCCTATGTGGCTGAAGCCAAGCGTCAGCTTTTCGGTCGAGTGGGCATCGACCTCTTCGCCGGCCCCACCGAGACCCTGCTGATCACTGATGACAGCGTGGACGGCGAGCTTTGTGCCACTGACTTGCTCGGCCAGGCAGAACACGGTAAAGATTCTCCTGCCGTCATGCTGACGACTTCCCGCGAGTTGGCGGAAGATACGCTGAGGGAAATCGCACGCCTTCTGGAGTTACTGCCAACTTCTGCCATCGCCGCGGAGGCTTGGGAGAACTTTGGTGAAATCATTCTCTGTGAGTCCTATGAGGAAATGGTCAAGTTTTCGGACGAGTACGCCTCTGAGCACGTTCAGATTATGACTCGAGATGACGACTATTTTGTTAAGAACTTGCAGAATTACGGCGCTCTGTTTGTGGGTGCTCGCACTAACGTCTCCTATGGCGACAAGGTAATTGGCACCAACCACACGCTGCCAACTAACAAAGCAGCTCGCTACACAGGCGGCCTATGGGTTGGTAAATACATCAAAACTTGTACTTACCAGCGAGTCCTCACTGATGAAGCATCAGCCCTCATCGGTGAATACTGCTCTCGCCTGTGCCTCATGGAAGGGTTTGTCGGTCACGCTGAGCAAGCCAACATCCGAGTCCGTAGATATGGGAAAAAGGATGTAGCTTTCGGGGCGCCTGCTTTGTAAACACATAAAGGGAGCGAAGTGTCTCTTCGCTCCCTGCCGGGGTCTTTAATTTAACCCCTCATAAATATTCCCACCCAGACTACAACCCCACATTTTTATGTCATTTGAGAAATATAGACAACCTCTGCTCTCCGGCGCAATGCCCGTAAAACTACTGCACCTGACCTGATCAGTTCTCACATACAGCTACGCCAATCACATCAAACATTTTCTGCCCTTAGCATAGTAGTCGATGAAACCACTCCTCGGACTACATCTTGCGTTACTGGAAAGCCTTTTCAGCGAACCGGGCCATGGGCATCTAACAAAATTAAGTCTCATGACACGCACCAGAAACAGCATAATATAACTAAATATTATAGAAAATTTATGGACCTGGATCTTGAACAGCACCGTTACATTTAGTATCACCTAAACATCGCATCATGGTATGTTGACCCTACCGCTAGAATTCTAGGAGACAATGTGCTCAACGCTTCGACACGGCAGAATCAGGCTATAAATTTTTATTCCATTTCCACATAACGGAATTGTCAGAATATCGGATTTCCCGTTAAATATTTGACAATCGATACCAAGTTGCTCAAAGCCGTACTGGGAGGATGGCGCTGGCATAAAAATTGCTTGGAATTAGGCACAATCAACCCAGCATGGTAAACAGGAGGAAAGCGATGGGCCTTGATGAGAACCATAAAGTACGTTTTTCTAGAGATGTACACTCCCAGGCACAAGTTATATCGCAGTGGCAGCAGCAATATGCGCAGATTTCTCGTGGCGTATTCAAGGGTATCGGAATCGACCTATCGTTAGATCAGGCAGATTTTTACTTTGAGCAAATGAATAAGGCCACGTACCAGAAGGGCTGTATACCAGACAACTCAATCGGTCTCGTCGTTGCACTCAAATGTGATGAGCAGATGGCAACTTGCGGAAGATCAGTAAGCCAAGGGGACGTGGTACTGATATCAGGACGGTGCGGATACGAATTCAAAAGCGCGGAGAACATGAAGGCACTTATGATCAGCATCCGTAAGGGATCAGAACTCGAAAAACACTTAACAAATGATTTGCTTTTAAATCTTGAATCGTCACCTAGGGTGTTGGCAACAATCTGCGAACCAAACTTGAAAAGACTCGAAGATTCATTCTATCTGTCCAGCGATGCGAACACACACTTTGCCTCCACATCGGTCAACTTGATAGACGTATTCACCGACTCGCTATATGAATGGCGAAAACAAACGAACTCAACTAAACCCCACATCGAAAGCTACATCGTTAATCATTACTGGGAAATCATAAAAAGAGCTTACTCGATAATCATTTCCCAGCCTTATGAGATCCGTTCTATATCGCAACTGATTGATGAATTACACATTTCACGTGGAACGCTTCAAAACGCAACTCATCAAACGGTAGGTATGAAAGCCGCCGAGTTTATGAGAGCAATCCGGTTAAATCAAGTCCTGAAAAATATGTCATCAGGAGAATCGGTAACTACAGCTGCTACTAACTGGGGCTTTCTACACCTCAGCCATTTTTCCAGAGAATACAAAAAGCTATTTGGTGAACTACCTTCGCAAACACTAAAGGCAAAACTCGAAAATCTTTATACTCAACCTAAACATAGGTAAGTTAGGCTGGCAACCAGTCCAGCCTAACAATCTCTTAGCCAGTTTAATACACAGATTCAAACCCGCTCACACACCTGAACCAGCCGCAACGGCGATAAACATTTGAGATACAAACCGCGTGTTGACCCAATCATAAATGTGCCTACCACCACCGCAACTATGGAAATATTTACAAAATTCCAACCTTGACTTCCTGTCAGGGCGGAAATATTCACAAGAGCTAGGTACAGGAAACCAACAAGGCAGATCAAAGAGAGGTACGGTGCAATTTTGGAGTTCCACACCGGAACTGCGCGTGAATCCTTCCTGAAGAACAGAATCACTGAAAGAGCAGTTAGGGTAATGATGAGCATGTAACCCAGGGTACCTGCCGCAGACCCCCAAGTATATACCTCTTTTATAGGGTCGAGGTTGAATACAACCGAACCGACAACCAATGCCAAGGCCGTTAGAGTTTGTGTAAACGAAGCTCGATGTGGAGATCCATGAACATGGTGTACGTCAGAGAATCTTGGATTAATAACAGATGAACGGCCCAAAACATATTTATACCGAGCTATCACATTGTGATTTGCCAGTGCAGCGGAGAACAAGCTGGTAATCACCAGGATATTAGCTATATCTTGGGCAACCTTCCCCATATAATGACCTACAAAATCAATATACATATATTCTGTATTACTTAGTGCCTGCTTTACTACATCATCAACACCAATACCAATGATAGTAAGATAAAACGACACACAGTAAAGCACGACAATGATAATGATAGAGTAGTAGGTAGCCAGAGGTATCGTCCGATTCGGATCTTTGACCTCTTCTCGGTAAACGACTGTTGCCTCAAAACCTACAAAGCACAGCACGGTGAAGAGGATGCCAATACCAGGATTACCAGACATGAAGCTGGAGGGTAGTAGAGGAGTGGGATCCAGGCCTGCTAAGCCGTGCTGCCAAACAACAACAATATCCGCAACAATTATGATAGCGATCTCCGCCACCAGTGCCACACCTAAAACCTTGGCGCTCGCCTCAATATTTCTGTAACCAAGGACACCGATAACTAGGATGATAGCACTGGTGTATATACTCCAGTGTAAATTCACATCCACCCAGCGCTCGACTGCATCCTTTACAAGAATAGATAAGAACACTTCAAGTGCGAGCAATACCAATGTATATGAAACTACAGCAACGGCTGCGCCGCCAATTCCTGTAACTGGCCCCATTCCCTTGAGAATATAAGCGTAGAATGCGCCTGACCCTTCAATATATTTGGACATAGCCACAAATCCAAATGCAAACAGAAGCAAAGCACAACCAACCACCACCGAAGTCATCGGAACACCGATACCGTTACCCAACCCGATCATCAGTGGCCCAGTACCAGCCATTACCGTCAAGGGAGCTGCTTGGGCTAGCACCATCAATACAACGCCCATCACACCAAGGCTGCCTTGCAAACCGGCCATCTTGTTTTGAGTTTCCATTATATTTCACCTTTAACCCTGCAACCGAAGCACTACGTCAGCTAGATAACATTCCTGAACGCATGTATCGGATATAGAGCTGTTAGATAACGTTATTATTTTAAACTTTTTAGCACTGGCAGCTTTAAGGAAACACTTTGTTATGCAAATCTATTATTTTACACACTTGAACGGAAAGGATGGCCGCTCCACTTGAATGTAGACACTCTTTACTTGAGTATACTCTTTAAGAGCGTAAGCACCATTCTCCCTTCCTAATCCGGAATTTTTATACCCACCGAAAGGGAGTTCAGCAGGCACGACATTGTACGTATTTGTCCAGCAAACACCGGCCTCAAGGTTCTTCGTCATACGTAATGCGCGACTAATATCCTGGGTGAATACCCCAGCAGCCAATCCGAAAAGAGTGTCATTAGCACGGGCAAGCACCTCTTCCTCGGTTTCAAATTTCAAGATCGACATAACAGGGCCGAAAATTTCCTCTCGGACGATATCCATCTCGTCAGTGCAGTCACAGAACACTGTTGGGAATACAAAGCTACCACCCTCCAGCCCCTCAACAACGTATACACCACCACCTACAAGTAAAGTTGCGCCCTGCTGAACACCACTCTCAATGTACGAACACACCGAATCCCTATGCTGAGGAGAAATGAGCGAACCGATCTCGGTTTCCAAATCCATAGGATTGCCAACCTTGAGCGCTTTTGTAGCCTTAGCCACCTTCTCGCAAAACTCATCATAAATCGAAGCTTGGACGAACACTCGTGTTCCATTACAGCAGTTTTCACCTTGTGATGAAAAGTTTGAACACAGGGCCGCCTCCACTGCAACATCAATCTCAGCATCAGCAAAAATGATTAGCGGTGACTTCCCACCAAGCTCCAGAGTAGTTTTCTTCATCATTTGGGCGGTGCTAGCAGCTACCTTTAGACCGCTAGCGACTGACCCGGTGAATGAAACTTTAGCCACTTGCGGATGCTCAGCCAGGTATCGACCAACCTGACCATCACCTTGTACGACATTGAATACACCAGGCGGTAGACCAGCTTCGCTCAGTATCTCAGCGAACAAGACTGCATTAGACGGCGTCATCTCAGATGGCTTAAATACCATTGAGTTTCCTGCTGCCAGGCACGGCGCCGCCTTCCAGGCTATGAGCTGGATTGGATAGTTCCACGCACCAATACCTACGCATACACCAAGCGGTTCGTGTCGCGTGTAAGCCATATTTTCCCCCAGATCATACTGCTGGGCATGTACTGTTGCCGCTTGCGCGCTCATGTACTCCAAGCAATCGATAGCCGATACTACGTCATCGGCCCTTGCTTCACGCAACGGTTTACCAGTATCAAGCACTTCAACTTCAGCAAGAACGTCTAATCGCTCACGCATCAACTGGGCCGCTTTACGCAGCACTGCCGCCCTCTGCCCCGGGGGAGTAACTGCCCACTTTTTAAAACCCTCGCTAGCCGCAGCAATAGCGTTATCGCAATCCTGCTCTGCTGCGAAACTAACCTTGAGCAATAACTCCCCGCTAGCCGGATAGAATTTATCAAAGAGCTTCCCGCCCCCTTCAACCTGAGCACCATTAATGTAATTCAGCACAGTTTTCATATAGTTCACTCTTGTTGTATCAACGTTGTTTCGACTGCCAATTTTCGACAAATATTGGTTGCCGGGTTGCCGGGGCGATAGGCGCAATGCCCAACACATGATCCGCGCCTTTTTCTCCTATCATGATAGAAGGAGCGTTAATATTTCCCATTGGAACAAGCGGAATAATGGAAGAGTCTATGACACGTAGATTCATTAGCCCTACTACCCTGCATTCAGGATCAACCACGGTCATCGGATTAGCCGGATCGCCCATAACACAGGTTCCACAAGGGTGATACGCACTACCAGTATGCTCGAGGATGAACTGATCGATCTGCTCGTCAGTTTCATAACCGGCTCCCGGCAAAAGCTCTTCTCCAGCAAATTGATTCATAGCCGGCATCCCAATCACTTCCCTAGCGAGCCTAATACCATTGCGAATTTCTACAATATCATCTGGGTGATCGTAGAAATTATAATCAATGCTTGGTGATACATCGGGATCACTCGACTGAATGTGAGTTGATCCTCTCGAAAGAGGCCGAGCAGAAGCAACCATAATTTGGAAACCATGTTTCTGCTCAATGGCAGTACCATCATACTGTATGGCAGCCGGCATGAAGTGAAACTCTAAATTAGGATACTCAATACCCGCTCTATCTCGAATAAACGCACAGGCTTCGAAATGATTCGTAGCACCTAGACCTTCCTTGGTGAGCAGCCATTGAGCGCCAATGAATGCCTTTGATAGAACATTGTTGTGTTTATTGAGAGTGATTGGCTTTTTACAATGCCATTGCATGATCACCTCGGGATGATCCTGCATGTTTTCTCCGACGCCAGGCAATTCGTGCACTAGATCAATTCCGTTTCTTAGCAATACATCAGCTCTGCCAATACCGGAAAGCTCAAGTAATTTCGGTGTATTGATCGACCCTGCACAGAGAATAACTTCTTTATTCGCAAAAACTTCGAAGCTATCGCCCCCCTTAGAGTAAGCGACACCTCGAGCAGTTTTTTTCGAGATGATAACTTTATTTACCAACGCGTGCTTAATTAAGGTAACGTTTCCTGTCTGAAGAGCTGGTCGCAGATACGCGCTAGCTGTAGACCAACGACGACCATTATAAACTGTGCGCTCCATAGCGCCGAAACCTTCACCACATGAACCGTTATAGTCTTGGGTTCGATTGTATCCAGCTTCCACTCCTGCATCGATGAACGCTTTGTACAAAGGGTTTTCCAGCGTACCTCTCGTTACATGCATTGGCCCATCTGTACCCCTCCATCCTTTTTCCCCGGCATGAGATTTTTCCATTCTCATGAAATAGGGAAGGACATTTTGATAAGACCAACCTTGGGCGCCTAACACTTCCCAACTGTCAAAGTCGCGCGCATGCCCACGCACATAGACCATACCATTAATTGAAGAAGACCCACCTATTACCTTACCGCGCGGACAGAAAAGCACACGATTTTTAAGATTTTTTTGCGGAACACTGGAATAATCCCAGTTATATCGCTTAATGCTCATCGAGACTTGAAGGGCTGAAGGCATCTGGAGAATAGGCCCCCAGTCACTTCCACCAGCCTCCAGAACCAACACTTTATGACCTGCAGCCGCTAGTCGGTAGGAAACAACCGCCCCTGCCGATCCTGAACCAACTATTACGTAATCATACTGACTAGTTTTTTTATTAAGCTCTGCGTTCACAATCATCACTCTACGAAATTACTGAAGCGCTATAAGCGACCGCTTGAGTCACTTTGCCGGTAGCATCAGTATGGTTTTCGAGAGAGGTGGTCACTATCCATTTTTAGCAAGCAAAGCACCGCACGTCCGCACCCAAGGAGCGGATTGAGAGCGCTTTGCGTTTGCGAACGCTTGCAGTTTCAGCGTCTATACACATGGCCTCGCCAAGGAGATCGACCGAATCCTGAGTGCGCGCAGGGCCGTCAGGAGCCGGGACAGAGCAGCTACCAAAGCACCGTATGATTCGGCTTTGAGGACGATGCCATGGCCCTTCTGATGCCAACCTGTTGCAGTAATTAAGGTGTCTATACGCTGTTCGGTAGCACTTCAGAACTCCGCCACCATCCACCTTTCGCTAGCCGTAGAACCCGTCAGGGGCTCCGGCTTTACATTCCCAAAGCCGATGGCAGGCAACGCCCGTTGGGTATTGCTTCTTTGGAGGACAAGATCGTACAGCAGGCGGTTGTTACCGTTCTGAATGCGATCTATGAGGAAGACTTTCTTGGGTTCTCGTATGGGTTTCGACCGGGCCGCAGTCAGCACGATGCGCTGGATGCGTTAACGGTCGCGCTGAACAGCCAAAAGGTGAACTGGATACTTGATGCGGATATCACGTCGTTCTTTGATGAGATCGATCATGAGTGGATGCTGATGTTTCTAGGGTACCGGATTGCAGACCGGCGCTTGCTCGGGCATATCTGCAAGTGGCTTAAAGCAGGTGTCATTGAGGATGGCCGTAGGGTGGCTGCGACCAAGGGTACGCCCCAAGGCGCAGTGATATCGTCGTTGCTGGCGAATATCTATCTTTACTACGTGCTGGATTTATGGGCAAGGCAGTGGCGCGAGCGCCACGCTCGCGGTGATGTGATTGTCGTGCGCTACGCGGACGACAGTGTCGTGCGCTACGCGGACGACAGTGTCGTGGGATTATCAGTTAGTCAACGTCCAGATCGCCCCCGCGCTGCACGCGACGGTCGCGGAAGCACTGCGCCACGTGCTCCAGCGTTCGGGCTACTCCCTCTGTCCCGACAGCCCTGCCGTGGCACGGTTGTTCCACCGCCCCTTGCCGGCCGTGCATCACGACCTCGGGCCGATCTCGCTGCTGGATGCCTTGACCATCGTTGGCGGCCCCGCCTGGCGCCTGGACATTGACCCGGTCGAGCGGAGCGTGTGCTACGCCCTGCGTCTACCCCCGCCCGAACCACCCTTCTCGACACTGGAGCCCGCACCATGAAGGTTCACCATTTTCAGGCCTTGGTGATCGGCGTGCTGTGCCTGAGTGCTGCCGTCCTCGCGGCTGAAAGCTACAACCAGCATCAGCAACTGGCTGAACTGCAGACTGCAGCGCGCAATGCGCCGGACGACCCTGGCCCGTCACTGCGTCGCGACATCGGCGAATTGCACACCACGCTGTCCACGCTGTCGCCACAAATCGCGGCCCTGAAAGACGCCCAGCACCAGCACACCAGTGCACAGGCAACGCTCGGCCAGCAACTCGACGAGTTGGCGGCGTCCGTCAGGATCCTGCAAGCGGTACCGCCAGGACCGAGCAGCGCCGATCTGACCGCCCTGGCGCAACGCATGAGTGCGGCAGAAGCGGCACTCGAGAAGCTGTCGACCGCTCCTAAGGTGCCAGAAGCTAACGCCGCATCCCAATCTGCCCCCATCCGCGAAAAATCAAAAGCCAAGGCGCCGCAGCCGCCCTTCACCCTGCAGGGTATCGAGACGCGCGGCACCATCAGGTTTGTGACCGCATTGCCTGCCGGCACCCATGCACTGTCCACCGTGCACCTGCTCCAGCCCGGTGACAGCTTGAACGGCTGGCAACTGCGGGCGATTCGCGAGGGCCAGGCCGTGTTCCATGTCCCGGGCCACGGCGATCGCACCCTGCCCATCCCATGAGGAGGTGAACGTGTATAAGTTCTCCGCGGTTGCGCTCATCCTGTTGCCGACTTACGTGTTCGCCGACCAGGGCTCGAGTGTCGCCAAGCATGTCGACGCTCAGGTGCAGTTTAGGGCGTTGAGCCTGCCCGGCTCGACGCCGCTGTTCCTGGTAGGCCAGGACACCAGTTCCCTGGAGTGGCTGTCGCGGCACGCCCAGACGCTACAACAGCTAGGTGCCAACGGTTTGGCAGTCGAGGTCGACGACGCGCGCGCGCTGCGCCGTATCCAGACGGCAGCACCTGGGCTCAAAATCTGGCCGGTGAGTGGTGACGACATCGCCGAACGATTGGAGCTGGAGCACTACCCGGTGCTGATCACGCCCACCGGTCTGGAACAGTGAGGGCACTCCATGGGCGAACATGCGATGGAATCCCTACTGCGCCCAGCGGTGGAGCTGTACACCGTAGGTATCTGCGCCGGTGCCAGTGCCCTGTGTCTGCATTCGCCCTGGGCCGTGGCGCTGTCGCCTGAGGTAGGGGCTGGCATGGCCCTGGCCTATACCGCGTTCGGCCTGAAGCGGCTCAACGAAGCGCGGATCGTCCTGCGCTACCGGCGCAATATCCGCCGCCTGCCGCGCTACTCGCTGACCAGCCGGCAGATTCCGGTGAGCGGCAAGCGGCTGTTCATGGGCCGTGGCTTTCGCTGGACCCGCCTGCACACGCAGCGCCTGCTCGAGGCTCAGGACCCGGCGCTGGCCCGCTATATCAACCAGTCGGCTGCCCACCTATGGGCGCGACGGATGGAACAGCTGCTGGAGAAGGCCCCACCGGTGCTGTCGCTGCTGCCTCTCCTGACCGCGTGGGACAGCCCGTTCAATCCGGTGCGTCCATTACCGCCGGTGGGCGGCTCGCCGTTGCTGCACGGCGTCGAACCGAAGGAGCAGGAAGCCAGTCTGCCGCTCCGCGAACGGGTCGGACATACCCTGGTGCTGGGCACCACACGGGTGGGCAAGACGCGCCTGGCCGAGGTGTATATCACCCAGGATATCCATCGACCGAGCCGCGAAGTGGTCATCGTCTTCGACCCCAAGGGCAATGCCGACCTGCTCAAGCGCATGTACGTCGAGGCCCGTCGCGCCGGCCGTGAGCACGAGTTCTATGTGTTCCACCTGGGCTGGCCGGAAATCTCTGCACGCTACAACGCCATCGGCCGCTTCGGTCGCATTTCGGAAGTGGCCACGCGGATCGCCGGTCAGTTGAGTGGCGAGGGCAATTCGGCGGCCTTTCGCGAATTCGCCTGGCGCTTCGTCAATATCATCGCCCGGGCGCTGATCGAACTCGGCCGGCGCCCGGACTACCTGCAGATCCAGCGCCATGTGGTGAACATCGATGCGCTGCGGGTGAAGGTCGGCGACGAGGGCATGGCCCGCAACAAAGCCATTCATATCGCGTTGGGCGTCAGCGCTGATGCCGACCGCCTCGGGCCTATCCCCGCGCATGCGGGGGAACCATGCGGGCGGTGTTGGCCTCGCCCGCGTTCTTGGGCCTATCCCCGCGCATGCGGGGGAACCCGGCGCGAGATCATCCTGCAGGCCAGCCGCACGGGCCTATCCCCGCGCATGCGGGGGAACCCGCC
>JAAIGE0100779358.1_pt1 | contig 21569 bp, 18 predicted proteins | sample 6487951 | NCBI WGS metagenome assembly JAAIGE01 (sample SAMN13974128, study PRJNA590717) | phyllosphere metagenome | biome: tomato field; feature: multiple bacterial spot infested tomato fields; material: tomato leaves; isolation source: leaves from tomato fields | host: Solanum lycopersicum ...
CGGTGCCGTTCTTGAAGTCCGTGCCGGTCGGCAGGCCGCTGCCGTAGAAGCCGATCATGTTGAAGGCGAGAGTGACGCCGACGGCGACCGCCTGAGAGGCGCCCTTGCCGACGATCACCGCCGCCGCCAGTCGGATTTCGTCTATCGCACCGAAAGCCGAGATGGTGGGCGCAGCTGGTCCGTACCGCAGGCGACGGATGTTCCCAACAACAACTCTTCCATCGCCGCCATTCGCCTTGCCGATGGCCGCGTGGCGCTACTGTGCAATCCCGTTTCTGCCGCAACATCCGATGCGCGCCGCGAGTCTCTCTATGACGAGCTTGGCGAGGACGACCATCGCCCGAATGCGGAAGGCGGCATCACGCCGATCTGGGGCGTGCCGCGTGCGCCAGTAACGCTCTGTGTTTCGACCGATGGCGGCAAGAGCTTTCCGCAGCGGCGCATCGTGGAAGACGGCCCCGGCACCTGCCTTTCGAACAATTCGGTCGATGGCCGCAACAAGGAAATGTCTTACCCGGCGCTTTTGGAAGGCAAGGACGGCACGCTGCACCTTGCCTACACCTATTACCGACGCGCCATCAAATACGTGCAGCTTGAAAAAGGCTGGATCGACGGAGAAAACGCATGAGCGATATCGTTGGCATCACCATGGGCGACCCGGCTGGCGTCGGCCCGGAAATCACCATCAAGGCCCTGGCCGAAATGAGTACCGAGGACCGGTCCAACACCCGCGTCTTCGGCAACCTCAAGCAGCTTGAGGCGGCAAAGACGGCACTCGGTTCCGACCTCGACCTGACGGGTCTTGTGGAAGACATCGAGATCGAAGGTGCGCCGGTTGCATGGGGCAAGCTCAGCTCGGTCTCGGGCGACGCCTCCTTCCGCTTCATCGACAGCGCCGTGAAGGCGGCAAGCGCAGGCAAGATCGGCTGCATCGTAACGGCTCCGATCAACAAGGAAGCGCTGAACTCCGCTGGCCACCATTATGATGGCCATACCGGCATGCTGACCTCGCTGACCGGCTCCAAATCCGCCTTCATGCTGCTGGCTTCGGATCGCCTCAAGGTCATCCATGTCTCGACCCACGTAGCATTGAAGGATGCGATCACGCGCGCCAAGCCGGAGCGCATTCTGGCAACCATTCGCGCTGGCAACGATCACCTGAAACGCATCGGTTACGACAAGCCGAAGATTGCCGTTGCGGGCATCAACCCGCATTGCGGCGAAAACGGTCTGTTCGGCACTGAGGACGATGAGTTCGTCGCACCCGCCGTAGCCCAAGCTCGCGCCGAGGGCATCGATGTATACGGCCCGATTTCCGCAGATACGGTCTACCACCGCGCCTATCAGGGCGGGTTCGATCTCGTCATCGCGCAGTATCATGATCAGGGCCATATCCCGATCAAGCTCGTGGCCTTCGACACCGCCGTCAACGTGTCCGTTGGCCTGCCTATCGACCGCACCTCGGTCGATCACGGCACCGCCTTCGACATTGCCGGAACCGGCAAGGCCAACCACGTCAACATGAATGCGGCCATCGCCTATGCCCGCAAGCTGATTGCAGGAAAGAAGAAGAACAATGGCTAATGCATTCGATATCAGCGGCGTCTATTCCGCCGCAACGACAGCAATCGCGGAAGACGGCACGCCGGATTTCCGCCTGTTCACCGCCCATTGCAAGGCGCTGATCGAAGAAGGCTGCGATGGCGTGGCGCTTCTTGGCACCACGGGCGAGGCCAATTCCTTCGGCCTCAAGCAGCGCATGGACATTCTGGAAAAAGCGATTGCGGGCGGTGTTCCCGCAGCAAAGCTTCTGCCCGGCACCGCACAGACGGCCGTCTCCGATACCATCGAACTGACCCGTCATGCCGTGGAAGCAGGCGTTCCCGCCGTTGTTCTGCTGCCGCCCTTCTACTACAAGGGCGTGAGCGCCGAGGGCATCTACCGCGCCTACGCCAAGGTGATCGAGGGCGTGAAGGATAATCGCCTCAAGGTCATTCTCTACCATATTCCGCAGGTATCCGGCGTTGCAATTCCGCATGATGTGATTGCGCGTCTGCGCAAGGATTTTCCCGGCGTGGTCGTCGGCATCAAGGATAGCTCCGGCGATCTGGACAATATGAAGGCCATGGTTGCCGCCTTCCCGGGCTTCGGCGTTCTGGCCGGTGCAGACCCCGTTCTTCTGCCGCTGTTGCAGGTGGGTGGCGCTGGCTGCATCACCGCAAGCTCCAACCTCGTCGCATCAGATCTTCGCATCGTCTTCGACAACTGGAACGTCGCGGGCAAGGAAGAGATCGTGAAGGCCGCTCAGGACAGGATCGTCGCCTGGCGCGAACTGACCAATTCCTATGTGCAGCTTCCAACTGTGAAAGCCATGGTGGCGAAGCGTCGCGGCGATAATGGCTGGCTGCGCGTGCACCCGCCATTGGTGGAGCTTTCCGATGCGGAACGCGAAACGGTCTGGGCGCGCATGGATGCGCTGGGACAGCAGTAAGGAGCAGGATCATGGATGCCATGGCACGGCCAATAACACTGCATCAACCGAAGCGACTGGAAATCGGCGCGGGCGCATCCTCCAAGCTTGGAGAATGGGCCGCAGGCACCAAGCGCGTGCTGGTGATTGCCACCGAACATACGGTGGGCTTCGTTGACCGGCTGAAGCTTTCCGGCGATATCGAAATCTTCTCGAACATTCCGCCGGAGCCGGATGACAAGGCGCTGGATGCCGCATTGGCAACGGCGCGGGCGCTGAAGCCCGATCTCGTCGTCGGTCTCGGCGGCGGCTCGGTGCTGGATGTGGCCAAGCTCGTTGCAGGCTTGTGGGATGGCAACCAGTCTCTGGATGATGTCGTCGGCCCCAACAAGGTGGCAGGCAGACGCACCGCGCTGGCGCAAATCGCGACCACGGCAGGTACGGGCTCCGAAGCGGGTATCCGCGCCCTGATTACCGATAGCGTGACCCATTCGAAGAAGGCGGTGGAAAGCCCGCATCTGCTGGCCGATATTGCCATTCTTGACCCGGAACTGACATGGTCCGTTCCACCGGCGGTGACGGCTGCAACGGGTATCGACGCCATGGCGCATTGTGTTGAGGCCTTCACCAACATCAATGCGCACGACCTGATCGACGGTTACGCCCGCATGGGCATCCGCCTCGTCGGCAAATATCTGTCGCGTGCTGTAGAGAACGGCAAGGATACGGAAGCCCGCGCAGGCATGATGCTCGCCTCCTATTATGGCGGCATCTGCCTCGGCCCGGTCAATACGGCGGCTGGCCACGCGCTGGCCTATCCGCTCGGCACCCGGCTTGGGCTACCGCACGGGCTGGCGAATGCCATCATCTTCCCGCATGTGCTGGCTTACAACGTGCCGGTGCGCGCGGAAAAGACGGCTGAGGTGTTGGAGGCGCTTGGTCTGGCTGTGGCGAAATACCCGGAAGGCGTGCTCGATGCTGCCTATGGTTTCTGCAAGGGGCTTGGTGTGGAGATGCGGCTTTCCGCTCACAAGGCGAATAAAGCCGATCTTTCGGACTGGGCGACCGAGGCGCATGCGATACGACGGCTGATGAACAACAACCCGCGGGATATGTCGGTGGAGGATGTGCTGGAGGTTTATCGGGCGGCTTATTGAGGGACGCGGTTTGGCGGGTGGCGCTCCCGCCCACCGCCGTCATCCTCGGGCTTGACCCGAGCATCCACCGACGTCTCGCCACCCGCAACGTGGATGGATCCTCGGGTCGAGCCCGAGGATGACGCAAGAGGGAAGGTCAATGCGAGAGCCGGGACCTCCCTGTCGCGACATCGATACAAGGAATGGAAACAGGAATGAGCAGGCATTTCGACAGACTTCTGATCGTTGCGGACGACCTGACGGGCGCGCTGGACACTGCCGCCCCATTCGCCGCTGCGGGAAAAAAAGTCATAGTCGTTGCCGATCAGCGCTTTATCGCCGAAGCCATCGAAAGCGATGCGGATGTCATAACCGTGACGACACGCAGCCGCGAGATACCTGCCGATGAAGCAGCGAACCGCGTTGCCGCCGTGAAAGCCGCGCTGACGCCCGGCATCCGACTGTTCAAGAAGGTCGATTCCCGCCTGAAGGGAAATCTTGAAGAAGAACTTCAGGCACTGAATTTTGAAAGGGCGGTGGTGCTGCCCGGAATTCCCGAGTTCGGTCGTGTTGTCAAAGACGGTATGATCGAAGGGTTTGGGGTGGCGGCCCCAATCTCCATTGCAGAGCGCCTGGGCGCGCTGGCGGATAGATGCCGCTATCCCGATACGCTGACGCCGCAGGATATGCGAGATGTAGCAGAAGAAATCTTGCCAGATGAAATGATGGTTGGTGCGCTGTCGCTTGCCAAGGCCATTGCTGGCAAAGACGACACTCCGCCTCTTGCCTATCCGGGCAAGCGCATTCTGCTCGTCATTGGTTCTCGTGATCCGATTACCGTCGCACAAGTCGGCAAGCTTCGTGCGGAAAGGCCGGACCTCGCCTACATTCCGGCCCCCAATGGCGCCCTGGAGAGCGACATTACCAGAACGGATGCGGCTATAACCCTGCTTCAGGCCGTTGCCTCGAACAAGGAGATCAGCCCGGTTCAGGCCGCGAGTGCCATTGCCAGTTCGCTTGCGAAACTTGCGCAGGAGGGCGACACCATTCTGCTTTCAGGCGGTGCGACGGCAGAAGCGTTTTTCGACAAACAGGAAATTCATGTCCTGCGCTTTGCGGGAGAGGCAATGCCAGGACTGCCCGTTGCTGAATTTAACGGCACCTTCTACATTACTAAATCTGGTGGATTCGGGACGGAAGAGACACTTCTTCGGTTGGCAAATGCCGTAACGGCTTAGAGAGGCTTAAGACATGCGGGCGATAGAGCAGGTTTCTCATCGCAAGAGTTTAGGCGACGTCGTGTTCGACCGGTTGCAGCACGCCATCAAGTCGGGCGCGTACAAAAACGACGAGCGGCTGCCCACCGAGCACGACCTTGCCGCCGAATTTGAAGTCTCTCGCCCCATCGTACGCGACGCGTTAAAAAAGCTGCGCGACAAGGGTCTGGTTTATTCCCGGCAGGGTGCAGGCAGCTTCGTTCGCAGCGTGGGTGTGAAACAGGCGCTGGGTTTCAGCCCGTTGGAAAACATTGCCGATCTGCAAAACTGTTATGAATTCCGCATGACGGTAGAGCCGGAGGCGGCGGCTTGCGCTGCGGAACGCTATGGTGAGGCCGAGCTTGCGCTGATCACTCGTGCGCTTGCCAGCCTGAAAGAGGCAACGGGCCGCCAGCGCCACCGCGAAGATGCGGATTTTCAGTTTCACCTCGCCATCGCCAAGGCATCCGGTAACACCTATTTTTCGACCGCCATGGAAGCGTTGAAAGACCACATTGCCGTCGGCATGCAGTTTCACGGCCTATCCTTGAAGAATTCCGTTCTCGGCCTTCAGCACGTTTATGACGAACACGCCGCGATCTACGAGGCGATCCGCACCCGCGATTCCGAACTGGCCCGCCGGTTGATGCGCCAGCATCTGCATGGCTCGAGGGCGCGCTTATTCGAAGCGCGCAAGCCGGAGCTTGTCGTCGAGGAAAACGCCGAGTAATTCGCGAACATCAAATCCCGACGTCTTTCACCGACTGCATGACCACGAAGGTAGATGTGTTGGAGACCGATGGTAGACTCGAAATCTTCTCGCCAAGCACGCGCCTGTATTTGCGAATATCCGTGGTGCGAACCTTCAGAAGGTAATCGAAAGCGCCCGCGATCATGTGGCACTCTTCCACTTCCTTGATCTTGCGAACGGCAGCGTTGAACTCATCCAACGCTTTTTCTCGCGTGTCAGAAAGCTTCACTTCGGTGAAGGCGATATGCTCAAGACCGAGCTTCGCCGGATTGAGTGTAGCGCGGAAGCCGAGGATATAGCCTTCATCGACAAGGCGCTTTAGTCGCGTCTGGCACGGTGTTTTCGAAAGACCGACGCGCTTGGAAAGCTGCAGTACGGACATCCGCCCATCCTCACTCAATGCCTCCATAATTTCAGATCGAAGTGATCCAAATCGCCTGCATCAGCAGCTTTTACCATCGCTTATTCCCAATATATCGCAAAATAAAAGTCTATATGGACTGATTTAATTTATAAATAAGACCATATCAATTCCGGAAGCGATGATATTCTGATGCACAGATCGGGAGGGCTGAGATGCGCATTCCCGAACCCCGTTTCAGACATATCGAAGGATCGACCCGATGGCGGATAATGTATCCACTGTTGCAGTTACACAGCCAAACGCGCTTACTGGAATTTTCGAACGTTTCGCTCCGCCTGTTCGCGAACCGAGCGCGCTGCGGAAGGCCATTACCGCCGCTTACCGCCGCTCCGAGCCGGAATGCCTTGCGCCGCTGCTGGATGAGGCAACGGTTAGCCAAGAGCAATCCGACAGCATCCGCGCCACGGCGAAAAAGCTGATCGAAGCCTTGCGCGCCAAGGCCAAGGGAACAGGCGTCGAGGGACTGGTGCAGGAATATTCGCTTTCCAGCCAGGAAGGCGTGGCGCTAATGTGCCTTGCCGAGGCGCTGCTGCGCATTCCAGATACAGCCACACGTGACGCGCTGATCCGCGACAAGATCGCCACCGGCGACTGGAAATCGCATCTCGGCGGGGGCAAGTCGCTGTTCGTCAATGCCGCGACCTGGGGATTGGTGATTACCGGCAGGCTGACCTCGACCGTCAACGACAAGGGACTTTCGGCAGCGCTGACCAAGCTCATCTCCCGCGCGGGCGAACCTGTCATTCGCCGGGGCGTAGATATGGCGATGCGGATGATGGGCGAGCAGTTCGTGACCGGCCAGACGATCCAGGAAGCTATCAGCCGTTCTAAACCGATGGAGGCGCAGGGCTTCCAATATTCCTACGACATGCTGGGCGAAGCCGCGACGACCGCGAAAGATGCGGAGCGTTACTACCGCGATTACGAGCAGGCGATCCATGCCATCGGCAAGGCTTCCGCCGGGCGCGGCGTTTATGGTGGCCCGGGCATTTCCATCAAGCTCTCCGCCCTCCACCCGCGTTATTCGCGCGCTCAGGCCGAGCGGGTGATGGCGGAACTGCTGCCACGCGTGAAATCGCTGATGGTTCTGGCCAAGGGCTACGACATCGGCCTCAACATCGATGCGGAAGAGGCCGACCGGCTGGAGCTTTCGCTCGATCTCCTCGAATCTCTGGCGATGGACCCGGATCTCGGCAAATGGGAAGGTTTGGGCTTTGTGGTTCAGGCCTACGGCCGCCGCTGCCCCTTTGTGCTGGATTACATCATCGACCTCGCCCGCCGGGCCAATCGTCGCATCATGATCCGGCTGGTGAAGGGGGCCTATTGGGATGCGGAAATCAAGCGCGCGCAGCTTGAAGGTCTGGAAGACTTCCCGGTCTTTACGCGCAAGGTACATACCGACGTGTCCTACATCGCCTGCGCCCGCAAGCTGCTGGCTGCCCGCGACGTGATTTTCCCGCAGTTTGCCACCCATAACGCGCAATCGATGGCGACGATCTATCATCTTGCCGGGCCGGACTTCAAACTCGGCGACTACGAGTTCCAGTGCCTGCATGGCATGGGAGAGCCGCTTTACAGCGAAGTGGTCGGCAAAAAGAACCTCGACCGACCGTGCCGTTTCTATGCGCCGGTCGGCACACATGAGACGCTGCTTGCTTATCTCGTTCGTCGCCTGCTGGAAAACGGCGCGAACTCGTCCTTCGTCAACCGCATCGCCGATCCGAACGTGCCGGTCGAAACCCTGCTGGACGATCCAGTTGCCGTGGTGAAGGCCATGCCTGTTCCCGGCGCACAGCACGACAAGATCGCCAAGCCGGATGCGCTTTATGGCACTCGCCGCAACTCGGATGGCATAGATCTCGCGAACGAGGATGCGCTTTCAGCACTGAGCAAAGCGCTGAAGGAAAGCACCCGGATCGACTGGAAGGCGGCGACGGATTATGCCTCAGGCGAAGTGCGGCCTGTCACCAATCCCGCAGATCGCGACGATATCGTGGGCTTTGTTACCCAGCCGACCGAGCAGGATGTAGCGAAGGCACTCGAGATCGCAGCCAGCTCCCCGTGGCCGCAGACCAGCGTCGAGACGCGCGCCTATTGCCTTGAGAAAGCGGCCGATCTGATGCAGGAGAGGATGCCGATCCTTCTCGGCCTCATCATGCGCGAAGCCGGAAAATCCGCGCCGAACGCCATCGCGGAAGTGCGTGAGGCCATCGATTTCCTGCGGTATTATGCAGCGGAAGCCCGTAACACATTCGGCCTTCTGCAACAGCCGCTCGGCCCCATCGTCTGCATCAGCCCCTGGAACTTCCCGCTCGCCATTTTCATCGGCCAGGTGGCGGCAGCGCTGGTGGCGGGCAACCCTGTGCTGGCCAAGCCTGCGGAAGAAACGCCGTTGATTGCGGCAGAAGGCGTGCGTCTACTGCATGAAGCGGGTGTTCCCGCCGATGCGGTGCAACTCCTGCCGGGCGCCGGACAGACCGGGGCGCAACTGGTTGCCGCGTCGCAGACCGCAGGCGTGATGTTCACCGGATCGACCGAGGTAGCGCGCCTGATCCAGAAGCAGCTATCGCAACGCATTACGAGCGATGGCCGGACCATTCCGCTGATTGCGGAAACCGGCGGCCAGAATGCAATGATCGTCGACTCGTCTGCGCTCGCCGAGCAGGTGGTGGCGGATGTGATCGCGTCTGCCTTCGACAGTGCCGGTCAGCGTTGCTCGGCGCTACGCGTTCTCTGCCTTCAGGACGATGTGGCCGACAGAACGCTGACGATGCTGAAAGGTGCGCTGCATGAGTTACGCATCGGCAGGACGGACCGGCTTTCAGTCGATGTCGGCCCTGTCATCACCGCGGAAGCAAAAGAGAACATCGAAAAGCATATCGAGACGATGCGCGGGCTTGGCAACAGGATCGAACAGATTGCGCTCTCGGGCGGGACGGACAAGGGCACTTTCGTTCCCCCGACCATCATCGAGTTGAAGTCACTGTCCGACCTGAAGCGCGAGGTCTTTGGGCCAGTGCTGCACGTCATCCGCTTCAAGCGCGAGAAGCTCGATCAACTGATCGACGATATCAACGCCACCGGTTACGGCCTGACCTTCGGCCTGCATACGCGCCTCGATGCGACGATTGCGCATGTATTGTCACGCGTGAAGGCAGGCAATCTCTACGTCAACCGCAACATCATCGGCGCGGTCGTGGGCGTCCAGCCGTTTGGCGGCCGCGGCCTTTCCGGCACCGGCCCCAAGGCAGGCGGACCACTTTATCTTGGTCGCCTGACGCGGATTGCGCCGGTGGTTGAGCGCACCGGCCAGCAACAACACCCGGCTTCCGCCGATTTCGCACACTGGCTGGATGGCAAGGATGAAACGCAGGCGGCGGAGGTGGTTCGCACATCTGCGTATGTTTCCGGTCTGGGCTTTGAAACCGAATTTGCCGGGCCTGTCGGCGAGCGTAACCTTTACGCGTTGCATTCGCGAGGGCGAGTCCTGCTGGTGCCAGATGCGGTTCAAGGCCTGTACCGCCAGCTTGCCGCCGCCCTTGCCACCGGCAACGACGTCGTCATCGACAAGGAATGCGGTTTGGAGCAAGCGCTTTCCGGCGTGCCAGCCTCTGTTGCGGGCCGCATTCAATGGTCGAGCGATTGGGAGAGGTCCGGCCCGTTTGCCGGTGCGTTGATCGAAGGTGATGCCGAGCGTGTGCGAACAGTCAACAGCCGGATCGCAGCGCTGAACGGCCCGCTGGTTCTGGTTCAGGCCGCATCATCGGAAGAAATGCAGGGCGTCATGCAGCCTTATAATCTCAACTGGCTGCTGGAAGAAGTCTCCGTCAGCGTCAACACCACGGCTGCGGGCGGCAATGCCAGCCTGATGTCCATCGGCTGAACGACAAAGGGCTGGCAGAAATCTTCCTGCCAGCCCTCAACGATCACTTTAAATCGGTGGTGTTTACTCGATGTCGAAAGAAACGCCCTGCGCCAAGGGAAGCGCCTTGGAGTAGTTTACCGTATTGGTAGCGCGGCGCATGTACGCCTTCCAAGAGTCAGAGCCCGACTCACGGCCGCCGCCGGTTTCCTTTTCGCCACCGAAGGCACCGCCGATTTCGGCGCCGGACGTACCGATATTGACGTTGGCGATGCCACAATCCGAGCCGTCAGCTGCCAGGAAACGCTCGGCCTCCTGTAGGTCCTTGGTGAAGATAGAGGATGACAGGCCTGCCGCAACGGCATTGTGCTCGTCAATCGCCTGATCGAGATCAGAGTATTTCATCACATAGAGGATCGGTGCGAAGGTTTCGTCAAGAACCGGCCCTACCTGCTTCGGCATTTCCACCAGCGCAGGCTTCACATAATAGCCATTGGCAGCACCGGTATCGACACGCTCGCCACCGGCAACCACGCCGCCATGCGCCTTTGCCTCGGCAAGAGCCTTCTGCATGCCGTCGAATGCAACCTTATCGACCAACGGGCCGACGAGTGCGGAGCTTTCCAGTGGATTGCCGACGGATACCGAGGCATAGGCCTTCTTCAAACGCGGCACGAGTTGATCGTAAACGCTGTGGTGAACGAAGAGCCGACGCAGGGTGGTGCAGCGCTGGCCAGCCGTGCCCATGGCACCGAAGGCGATGGCGCGCAGAGCCATGTCGAGGTCAGCGGATGGGCATACGATACCGGCGTTGTTGCCGCCTAGTTCCAGAATGGCGCGGGCGAAACGCTTTGCCAGACGCGGACCGACATCGCGGCCCATGCGGGTGGAGCCGGTGGCGGATACCAGCGGCACCTTGGGGTGATCGACAAGCGCTTCACCAACGGTTCGATCTCCGATGATGATCTGGCTGAGGTTCTCCGGGGCATCGCCGAAGCGGGCAACGGCGCGTTCGAAAATACCCTGCACGGCAAGGGCAGTCAGCGGCGTCTTTTCCGATGGCTTCCAGACGACTGAGTTGCCGCAGACGATGGCGAGCGCCGCGTTCCAAGACCAGACGGCAACAGGGAAGTTGAAGGCGGAAATGACACCGACGACGCCGAGCGGATGCCAGGTTTCCATCATGCGATGGCCGGGGCGTTCCGTTGCAATCGTCAGGCCGTAAAGCTGGCGTGACAGACCGACCGCGAAATCGCAGATGTCGATCATTTCCTGAACTTCGCCCAGACCTTCGGACGGGATTTTGCCTGCTTCGAGCGAGACGAGACGACCAAGATCGGTCTTGAAGGCGCGCAGTTCTTCGCAGAGAAGCCGGATCAGCTCGCCACGGCGTGGCGCGGGCACCAGACGCCATTCGCGAAACGCAACATCCGCCTTATCGACGATGGCAGCAACATCGCCCGCCGAAACAGTCTTCAGGCTCGCGACCTGTTCACCCGTGACGGGGCTGAACGATGCCATATCGCCGCCCTGATAGAGCGCGGACGGAACGCCCATCTTTTCGAGCAGGGCTGCGGCTTCTTTCACGACATCCACTTTGGCGGCTGTTGCAGTCATCTGATTGTCTCCTTGGACGGCCATTTCATTCTTGTTCAAGATCATATACGTCTGCAATAGCCCATTTCCAATGACGAAAGCGGGTGAGTTGATGCGAGGCGGGAATGGATACGCGCAGACGACTGGTTCCGGATATCATAACGTTGCAGGCTTTCGAGTGCGCTGCAAGGCATGGCAATTTCACGCGGGCAGCAGAAGAACTCAACCTTACCCAGAGCGCCATCAGCCGCCAGATCAGTGATCTGGAGGCGCAGACCGGAATGCTGCTCTTTGAGCGCATTCGCCGCCGCGTTGTGCTGTCCGAAGCGGGCCGCAAGTTCCTGCCGGGTGTGCAGAAGCTTCTCCAGCAATCCGAACAACTGATGGTGCGCGCCGTGACCGCTGGCACCTCCAGCGCATCGCTATCCGTCGCGACACTTCCAACCTTCGGAAGCCGGTGGCTGACCCCTCGCCTTCACAAATTCATGGCGACACATCCCGATACGGTTTTAACAGTGGGTTCGCGCTCGCATCCGTTCGATTTCGATGAAGAGGGCTTCGATATTGCCATCCACTATGGCCAGCCAGTATGGGCGCACGGTACTTGCACGTTTCTGTGCAATGAAATTATCGTGCCAGTCGCCTGTCCCGCGGCAATAGAGATGCATCGACCAGAAAGCCACGTCGATCTGCTCAAGCATCCGCTGCTGCATGTCACTACACGACCCAAGCTTTGGACGGAATGGTTCGAGATGAATGGCATTGCTTCCGATGAAGCCTACCGGGGCAATCGATTCGATCAGTTCTCGATGCTGATCGAGGCTGCCGTCAGCGGTCTGGGATTTGCACTTCTACCCAAGTATCTGATCGAAGCAGAGCTGAAATCGGGACAATTGGTCGTCGTTTTCGATGTGCCCCTGCAAACAGACAAGAGCTATTACATCGCCATGCCGGAAGGACGGCGGGATAACGTGCTGGCGCAGGCGTTTCAGACATGGCTGCTGGATCAGGTAGGAAACCCAGTCTGAAACACCTGCTCCACTCGGTTTTCAGTCTTAGCTCAATCCTGGAAGTTCAGGTCCGACAGGCACAATTTGCGTCGGGTTGAGTGCTTTTATGGAATAATATCCACGCTTTATGTGGTCGATATTGACCGTTTCACGCACGCCTTCAATTTCCAGTAGCCGCATCATGTGCGCGTAAAGCGCGGGGTAATCTGCAATGCGTCGAAGATTGCATTTGAACAGGCCATGATACGCCGCATCGAAGCGCACAAGCGTCACGAAGAGACGTATGTCCGTTTCCGTCAACCGTTCGCCAAAGAGATATGGCCCCTTTGCAGCAAGGCGCGCCTCCAGTTCGTCCAGCGTCTGGAATACGTCAGCGAAGGCCTCTTCATAGGCAGCCTGCGTCGTCGCGAAACCTGAGCGGTAAACGCCGTTGTTGAGCCGAGGATAAATGCGGTCGTTCAGTTCATCGATTTCGGCAGCGAGATCGGCGGGATAGAGATCGTAGGTATTATCTGCCAAGTCTCCGAAACCGGAATTGAGCATTCGCAAAATGTCGGCGGACTCATTGTTGACGATGGCCTGCCTCTTCTTGTCCCAAAGAACGGGCACGGTTGCCCTTCCCGTGTAATTTGGAGAGACCGATGTGTAGATTTCGTGCATGTAGGTGGCACCGTTGAGCGTATCGCGGTCGGCACCCGGATAATCTCCGAACCGCCAGCCCTGATCAGATAGCGCCGGCTCGACAACCGAAACCGATATCGCATCTTCCAAGCCCTTCAGCTTGCGCCCGACAAGGGTTCGCGATGCCCATGGGCAGATGAGCGCGACATAGAGATGGTAGCGTCCGCTTTCCGCTTCGAATCCGCCCTCGCCCGTCGGACCCGCAGAACCATCGGGCGTGACCCAGTTTCGAAAACCGGATATCTGCCGAACGAAGCCACCTTTTTCGTCAGTCGCCTGTACGGGCTGCCAATCCGCCGTCCACTTGCCATCCACCAGCATCGCTATCTCCAGAAACATCTTAAGTCGATCGACTTATGATGCCTTCAAGGGCGGGTGAACAAGCGAGCGTTTTGTTGACACAGTGTTTGATGTTCGGATGATCACAGCCGGTTACGGAAAAATGGATTCCATCTGACAAGACCCAGCCGAATCTTCTCCCGCACCATGGTCAACAAGCCAGCACCGGCAATAACCACCAGTCCAAATATCGCGAGTTTGTCAGGATATTCACCGAAGAAGAAAGCGCCGATGCCGACTGCCCAAAGTATTTGAGAATAATGAGACGGTGCAATCTGGCTGGCAGGAGCGATTTTCGTAGCCGTCAGAAGTGTGAGCTGGCCGAGAGCCGTGCATATACCAATGAAGATGAACGCACCGATCTGGTGCACGTTCGGGGTCTGAAAGGTGGGGATCGCCGCAATTCCGTTGAAGGTCAAACCATATATCAACAAGACCCCCATGATGGAGGTTCGCTTTTCCCTACCGGCCAGAGATCGGAGAATAACGATTGTCATTGCCGCGAGCAGAGCGACACCGATCGCAGCGAGATGGCCAAGCTCCAATGTCTTAAAACCGGGACGGACGACCAGAAAAACACCGACGATGCCTGCCAGCACCGCCGACCATCTCCAGAGACCGATATCCTCCTTGAGAAGCAACGCAGACAAGATCGTCACGAAAAGCGGCGAGAGAAAAATCAGCGCATACGCTTCCGCCAGAGGCAGGGTCGTAAAGGCATAGATACCGAGGATACCCGCAAAAAGCCCTGAAATGGCGCGGCCATGGACCGCCAACGGCCTGTCCATGCGCCAAAACTCGCGCCAGCGTTCGTGTTTCGGCTTCGTAAAGAATATGACCGCCGCTGACGACAATATGCTGAAGAAGCCGATCTCGAAAACGCTGACCTGATGGCCGAGCGACTTGATCGTCGCGTCTCCCCAGGAAAAGCTGGCGTAAGCAAGCAATCCTAGCAGAAAACCTTTGTGCATGACGAACCGATCCGAACGGGAAACTGGCGGGCGAGAGACGCGGGCACAGTTCTCCACCGGCAACGATACCGGCAAAGCAAATCAAAAGGGATGAGGACTTCCTCACGGAAAGGGTTACGCCTGGAAGGCTGAAGTCACAAGGCTAGAAAACGCAAAAAGCGTCCCGTATTTCTGACAACGCTAAACGAATTCCGGGTCGATGGTGTAAAGCTCATGCGCACGTGCAAAACCGCGCAAGGCATATCGGCCAATGGAGACCATGAGCTTTCTCATTTCTTCCGGACATTTGGCGGCAAATTCCTTTGACATGACCGTATCTCGGTCCACCGAGCCGCATAGGCCCTCTATGCGGCTGACCATATTGACTGCGGGACCGACCACAGTGAAGTCGAGCCGTGTGCGACTGCCGATATTTCCGTAAAACACTTCTCCGACATGGAGACCCAGATAGATGTCTGTGGTGGGAAGCCCCTCGAGCCGTCGCCGGTTGTTGAGAACGGCGAGATTGGTTCGCATCGTCATTTCGGCGGCCAGGGCGGCAGCGCAATCGTCGCGCTGATCGCCGCTGCGGAAGATCGCCAGAACACCGTCCCCAATCAATTTCAAAACACTACCACCGTGCGCATGAATGGAATCGATGACGAGACCCGCGTAATCGTTGAGAAACGGAATAATCTGGTCCGGCTCTGCGCGGTCGGATATGCCGGTAAAGTCGCGCAGGTCAGAGAACCACAATACGGCATCGATCCTCTCCACCTCACCGCGAGAAATGGTGCCGCTCATTACCTTTCGCCCTGCGTCGCGCCCCAGATAGACGTCGGTAATCGTGCCGATGATGCGCATGCAACATGCCGTCTTCACCGCCAGCGCAAGGGTCGGCAGCAGTATTCTCAATGCCGCAAGCTCGTCGTCGTGGAAACCCTCGGCGTGCCGCGTTAGCCAGCGGGAGTAAAATGCACTCATCTCACCTATGCTGCCGCGTTCGGTGAAACGATGAATGGCAGCGATATAGTCCGTGTGGCCTGCAGCCTTAAGCTCGGCAAGCTTGTAGAAATTGGCCTCCTCATCGAGATACAGACGACGCCGGACTTCGTGCCCGTTTTCCTTGATCAAATGAAAGAAAACCGAGTTCTCCCAATCTTCTTTGGCCGATCCCTCATCCGTAAAATCATAAACGCTGGAGGACTTGAATTCGTCACGGCTATCCCACTGAAAGGCATGCCCTTCGAAATCCGGATGGAGCGTGTCCATCAATATCAAAGCCGATGAAATCGATATTCCCGCCGCATTACATCTCTCACAAAAACCTGAGAGCAAAACGTCTTCAGCAGTGCCCTCATAGCCCTGCTGGGAAAGCCACAGCGAAATATCCTGAAGGCGAGATTGCTCTATCATGAGGGTTTCCTGGATACGCGTGGCCCAAAGGCGGGTTCGTTCAACAAACAGAATCGTCGGAAAAGCATTTTGGTTCGCGTCATCTACAACAATTTCTCGGAATCGTCGTAGAAAACCACCTGCACGCTTGGACATGACGGCGAACGCGGCTAAACAGCTATCCGAAATGACGATCCTGAAGCAACTTGGGTCACTCCGCTTGCTCTTATTCCGAAAGGCACACAAATGCGCATTGTAATGATCGGGTCTGGTTATGTCGGCTTGGTGTCTGGCGCGTGTTTTGCCGATTTTGGACATGACGTGGTCTGCGTCGACAAGATGCCGGAGAAAATCGAGGCACTGAAAAACGGTCAGATTCCGATTTTCGAGCCTGGCCTCGATGCCATCGTCGCCAGCAATGCCAAGGCGGGTCGCCTGAGCTTCACGACTGAACTGAAAAGCGCCGTTGCCGATGCAGACGTGGTCTTCATCGCCGTCGGCACACCATCTCGTCGCGGCGATGGTCATGCCGACCTCGGCTATGTCTACGCAGCAGCACGCGAGATCGCCGCATCCATTACCGGCTTTACCGTCATCGTCACCAAATCCACCGTGCCGGTTGGCACCGGCGATGAGGTGGAGCGCATCATCCGCGAGGAAAATCCGGCGGCTGACTTCGCGGTTGTGTCCAACCCGGAGTTTCTGCGGGAAGGTGCAGCCATCGATGATTTCAAGCGCCCGGATCGTATCGTCATCGGTCTTTCCGATGAGCGCGCTCGCCCGGTGATGACGGAAGTCTATCGTCCGCTCTACCTCAACCAGTCACCGCTGTTGTTTACCACCCGTCGCACGTCCGAGCTGATCAAATACGCCGGGAACGCCTTCCTTGCCATGAAGATCACCTTCATCAACGAAATGGCGGACCTGTGCGAAAAGGTTGGCGGCGATATTCAGGATGTTTCGCGTGGTATCGGCCTCGATGGCCGTATCGGTGCAAAATTCCTTCATGCCGGTCCCGGCTATGGTGGCTCCTGCTTCCCCAAGGATACGCTGGCTCTCGCGAAGACGGCACAGGACCACGACAGCCCTGTTCGCCTGATCGAGACGACAATTGCTGTCAACGACAGCCGCAAGCGCGCCATGGGCCGCAAGGTCATCGCAGCCGTAGGCGGCGATATTCGCGGCAAGAAGATTGCGGTTCTCGGCCTCACCTTCAAGCCGAATACGGACGACATGCGCGACAGCCCTGCAATCGCCGTCATTCAGACGCTTCAGGATGCGGGTGCCAAAATCACGGGCTATGATCCAGAAGGCATGGCCAACGCCAAGCATTTGATTGAGAACATCGAATATGCCCAGGGACCGTACGAGGCAGCGCAGGATGCGGATGCGCTGGTGATCGTCACCGAGTGGAACCAGTTCCGCGCGCTCGATCTCGACCGCCTAAGAACGAGCATGAAGAGCCCGGTACTTGTAGACCTGCGCAATATCTATCGACCGGAGGAGGTAACGGCGCACGGCTTCACCTATTCCAGCATCGGTCGCGCGGAATAAGCGTAGGAAGGCACATCTGACATGCGTTATCTCATCACCGGCACTGCGGGTTTCATCGGCTTTCACCTTGCAAAACGCCTTCTGGACGACGGCCATTTCGTCGTGGGCTTCGATGGCATGACGCAATATTACGATGTTGCTCTGAAGGAAAAACGCCACGCGATCCTCTCCCGCTCCAACGGCTTCAAGGCATCCATAGGCATACTCGAGGACGCCGACGCGCTGAACCGTGCCGCCGATCTTGCAGAGCCGGAGGTGATCATTCATCTCGCGGCGCAGGCGGGCGTTCGTTACAGCATCGAATGCCCCAAGGATTACGTAAACTCCAATCTCATAGGTTCCTGGAACATTCTGGAGCTTGCCAAGAACCTCCAGCCGAAGCATCTGATGCTGGCGTCAACATCGTCGATCTACGGTTCGAACGAAAAGGTTCCGTTTGCCGAGAGCGACCGCGCCGACGAGCCGATGACCATTTATGCGGCGACGAAAAAATCGATGGAACTGATGGCTCACAGCTATGCCCATCTCCACAAAGTTCCAACGACTGCGTTTCGCTTCTTTACGGTCTATGGTCCGTGGGGTCGTCCGGACATGGCGCTGTTCAAGTTCGTGGATGCGATTTTGAAGGGCCAACCCATCGATATCTACGGCGAAGGTCGGATGAGTCGCGATTTCACCTATATCGATGATCTGGTCGAAGGCATCATCCGCCTCAGTCACATCACGCCCTCGGAGGACAATCGCGTTACCGAAGATGGCGTCACGGACACGCTGTCGAAGCACGCGCCCTTCCGCGTGGTGAATATCGGCGGCGGACAGCCAGTCGAATTGATGCGTTTCGTTGAAACGGTCGAGAATGTCCTTGGCGAAAAGGCAATACGCAATATGCTGCCTATGCAGCAAGGGGATGTGCCGCGCACCTATGCTTCGCCGGATTTGCTGCGTGCTCTGACTGACTACGCGCCGGAAACGCCCGTCGAAACGGGCGTCGAGAAATTTGTCGAATGGTATCGTGGCTTGAAAGCGGAAGCATAAGCTTCCGGACCGTTAGCCTTCGGCCTCGCCATTTTCGCCATTCTGCAACAGACCGGCGATTGCTGCGCAGTTCGGATCGCTGGTGTCGAGAAGTGATACCGGCGATGTCAGGCCGAAGCTGAAACCTGCGATGGTGGCGACTGCCCACGCCGGATCTCCCCCAGCCCGGTTCAAAAGCTTGGGTGCCTGCGCCGAAACGCATTGCTGTGACTGCTGGATAAGCTGGGTGGAGGCATTCGCACGGTCGAGACGCTCACGAACTTCCGCCTGAAGCGGATCGACCACGAAAAGCGTAACGAACCAGGCAACAATATCTGCAAACATAGAAAAACCTCTGCACACACGGCGTAATGTCGGAAGAGGTCCGACATCGTGAAAGCGCCGGGACTTTCACCAGAGGGGCCCGGACCAGCGGGTCAGGGCAGATGTGGGATCGCGCCTTTCTTCTTCAAGATGGGCGCGATGAAATTTTCTGCTCACTGCTCAGCCGTGGCAAACAGTTCTTCGAAGCGAGATTTGGCCCGTGATGGGAAATCGATGTCGCGATAGCTTTGAGGCAACGTTGCTTCTCCAACCTTGATCAGCATTACCATGCCCATGCCGTAGTGCGGCGAGCATTTGATGCCGTAAAAGCCCTGGGTATCGAAGGTGATTTCGACCTCTTCGTTGATCTTGCCTTTGAAGCCTTCCGCGCCCTCCGGCACCATGCCGTCGATGGTCGCGGCATTGTGGCTCTTGTTGGTGGCGATGAATTTCACCGTGTCGCCGGGCTTTACGACGAGAAAGTCCGGTTCGAAAACCATAGAACCTTTTTCACCCCGATTGAGCATTTTGACTTCGAGGGTTTCGGCCAGCGCAGAGTGAGACGTTGCAACCAGCACGAAGAGAGTCGCGACGACATGCACAAAAGTTTTCACTTTATCACCTTTAAGGACGGAATATCGTTGAGCGTGGGAAGTCGATAGCGGATATGACATCTGTCCGGCCCGCTTCGTTCGACGTCCACATCCACGCCGAAAACATCGCTTATGAGCTCCGGTGTAAAAACGCTGCATGGCTTGCCGAGCGCAACAAGCTGCCCAGCCTTCATGACCGCGATGCGGTCGCAGAACATCGCCGCATGGTTGAGATCGTGAAGCGCTGCGGCGACCGTCAGGCGCTGTTTGCGCACCAGATGCAGAAGCGAAATCTGGTGGCCGATGTCGAGATGGTTCGTCGGCTCGTCCAACAGGAGGATTTTCGGCTGCTGCGCAAGGGCACGGGCAATGTGCAGGCGCTGCCTCTCCCCGCCCGAAAGCGTATGCCACATGCGCTTGCCGAAGCCTGCCATGTCCACATCCACCAGAGCCTGATCCACGATGGCGTCATCGGTTTTGAACCACGGCGAAAACGCACCGAGATGGGGCGTGCGGCCAAGCTCGACAGCCTGCCTAGCATTGATGCGCTCCTGCGTTTCGGCCTGCTGTTCTACAAGCGCGATATGGCGGGCGATATCGCGTCGCTCCAGCGTATCCATCGCTTTTCCGTCCAGCGTCACATCGCCGGATTTTGGTTTCCGTAAGCCAGAAAGCAATGCCATTAGGCTCGTCTTGCCTGACCCGTTCGGACCGACAATTCCGAGAAATTCGCCCTCGACGATATCGAGGCTTACATCTTTGACGATATCGACACCGCCGGCAGTCCAGTGGAGATTTCGTGCTGACAACATCAGACGGTCCTCCTGCGCTGGGAGAGGATGAGCGCGAATGCGGGAGCGCCAAAGAGTGCGGTAATGACACCGATAGGCAGGACTTGCCCTGCGATGATGGTCCGCGACAGAATATCGGCCGCGATCATGAAGATCGCTCCAATCAATGCAGATGCAGGCAAAAGACGTCCGTGACGCACGCCGACGACCATGCGGGCAGCATGGGGAATGACAAGCCCGATAAAACCGATGGAGCCGACGATGCTGACCATGACCGCCGTCATCAACGCTGAAACACCGGTGAGAACGATATAGACGCGACGCACAGGAATGCCGAGAGACGCAGCGGATTCGGACCCGAAAGTGAAGGCATCCAAGGCCCGGGCGTGCCACAGGCAGACAACGAGGCCGAATAACGCCACCGGCAGCGCCAGCGAAACATCCGGCCAGCGAACACCTGACAGGTTGCCGAGCAGCCAGAACATGATGCCACGCGCCTGTTCCGCATTCGCGGCTTTGGTAACGATGAAAGAGGTCAGCGCGTTGAACAACTGCGAGCCTGCAACGCCTGCCAAAATGATGGCGCTGTTTCCGCGCCCGGCCCTGAGCGCAAGCAGGCTGACCAGCGCGAAAGCGACGAGCGCGCCAAGAAATGCACCTATTGGCATAGTCAGCATGCCTGCCCCGAAGCCGAGAATGGCGACACCAACCGCACCGGTGGATGCACCTGCCGAAATGCCGAGGATATAAGGGTCGGCCAGAGGATTGCGCAGTAGCGATTGCAGCACGACGCCCGAGAGCGCCAGGGCCGCACCGCAACATGCGGCCACCACCGCGCGGCTGAGCCGGTAGTTCCAGATAATGCCTTCATCGATGGCATCCAGCGGATAACCTGCGTTCCAGAACCGGTTGGCGACGGTCTTGGCCACCACATCCATAGGGATCGAAGTCTCCCCGATGGATGCCCCGAGCCAGAGCGCGAAGATGAGGCACCCGGCCGCAACAAGCGCGGCACGGATGTAAAATAAGGGAATCTTCATCGGATCACTTCGAAAGGCCGAGCTGAACGATCTGGTCAGCCAGCACTTCGATGCCGTCGATGGTGCGGATCGTCGGGTTCATCGCCTGCGCATCCATCACCACGACATGGTTCTGCTTGACTGCCGGCATAAGGCTCGTGACCGGGTCTTCCTTCAGAAACTCCTGCTTCACGGCGACGTCGTCGGCTGGAAAGCGACGGCGATCCATCTTACCGGCAACGATGATCGTCGGCTCAGACTTAGCAATTGTTTCCCAACCAACTGTCGGCCATTCTTCATCGCTATCAATGACGTTCTTGATGCCAAGTGCGGACATGATGTAGCCCGGCGCGCCGTTCTTGCCAGCAACATACGGGTCGATATCGAGTTCGGCACTGGAGAAC